>Ga0209463_1002272_pt1 | contig 10737 bp, 8 predicted proteins | sample AgamicMgSfrz_FD_187169 | JGI IMG/M metagenome (GOLD analysis project Ga0209463, IMG submission 187169) | Agave microbial communities from Guanajuato, Mexico - Mg.Sf.rz (SPAdes) (version 2) | ecosystem: Host-associated > Plants > Phyllosphere > Phylloplane/Leaf | place: Guanajuato, Mexico... | reverse complement strand
TCCTTTTATGTATTCCATGTGAATCCGCTATAAGCAAGCTCTACATTTCCTTCAAATACCTCTTGAGCTTCTTTTTTCAAACAGTTAATATCTCCAAAATGAGGGAGATGAGAGAGCAGTAGATGTTTAACGTTCGCTTCTTTTGCGATAAATCCAGCTTCTTCACTTGTCATATGCCCAGGACCTTCTCCATTTTGTCCCTTATAAAAGTTACATTCGCAAATAAGCAAGTCAGCATTTGTTGAAAAGGGAATAAACTCGTCTTGATAGCTTGAATCAGCTGTAAACACCACTGTTTTTTCTCCCACTTGAATTTTCATCGCAAAGCATGGAACAGGATGTTTTGTTTTTAAAAACTCAATGTGAAAAGGTCCAATTTGCAATTCTTCTTCTGGATTATATTCTTTTCCAACTGTATCTCCTTCACTTGTTAAAGAATGAAACCCATCCATATTATAAGTATGTCCATAAATCGGCAATGGATTGCGTTTGTTTCCAAGACTCCCTTGAATCTTTAAGGCATATTGTAAAACACCAACATCTGCAACATGATCATGATGATAGTGTGAAATGATAACAGCATTAAGCTCAAATGGTTCTATATAGTTTTGAAGCTGTGCTAATGCTCCGCTTCCGCAGTCTACAAGAAGATTAAAGCCATCGTGTTCAAATAAATAAGAGGTTGTTGCTTCTCCTTTAGCAGGATAACCACCCCAATATCCAACTGTTGTTACCTTCATTGCGTTAAAGCCCCCTGTTCATTTTCTGTATTGAAAGGTTACACGGAATAGAAATTTCCCATTCTATTATACCCGAAAAATCATGCTCTACCTATTCAGAAAGCTTCTTCATTTATAAGCTAGGCCATTTTATCATTTTTATATATTGTTATAAAACAGTTGACATTTTCTCTTCTGTTATAATACAATGATATTAACAAAATTCGTGTTAGGGGGAGTTAAAATGATCGAAAAGATTACTGAATTTTTCAGAAATTTACCACCTAAAAGATGCCGAGATTGTGGAAATGCAATAGAAGAGCAGCATGAATGTTACGGAAATACGTGTAATAAATGTTTAAATATCAAATAAAAAAGGAAGGCTAATGCCTTCCTTTTTTATTTGATATTTAAGAAATTTATTGTTTCTGTAGTAGATTAAGCACCTTTTGAACAGCTGCTTCACCTTGATCAATACAGTCTGGCAAACCTAGTCCTTCATAAGAACTGCCTGCTAAAAATAATCCTGGCATTGTATGCTCAAGCTGATCATAAATGGTTTCAATTGTGTTTTTATGGCCAACTGTATATTGGGGCATTGCTCGTTTCCAGCGTGAGACAATAGAAAATTCAGGAAGACCTTCAACATCCATAATTCGATTTAAATCTTCCAGTACAATCCGCACAATTTCTTCATCAGATAAATCTACAACAGCTTCATCACCTGCTTTTCCAACATAGCAACGAAGCAATACTTTACCTTCTGGAGCTGTGTGCGGCCATTTCTTATGTGTCCATGTGCATGCTGTTATAGTATAGTCACCATTTCGAGCTACAACAAACCCTGTTCCATTAATGTCTTGTTTGACAGCTTCTTTTGGAAAAGCCATTGCAACTGTTGCAACGCTTGTGGCAGGCATGTCCTTTAATGGCTGTAAAAGAGAACATTGAGGAAGAAGTGATTGAGCAGCATAGTGAGGTGTTGTCACAATAACGCTATCTGCGATAATTTTATCTCCGTTACTTAATGAAAGATGAAATTTACCATCTGACTCATGCATGGAATCTACTCGGACTCCTTTTTGAACAGCAGTAGGCTCTAAATGTTCTTCGACTGCATCCACAAGAGATTGCAAACCCGTTTTTAGTGTTAAGAACTGCCCTTTTGCTTTTCCATCATGTGAAGATGGCTTTTGATGGAGATCTTTGATTTTTTTCATTCCAAAAATAAGGCTTCTGTGCTCTTGCTCTGCATGATAAAACTGAGGAAAAGTCGACATAAGGCTTAGTCGATCAATATCTCCTGCATATATACCAGATAAAAGCGGTTCAATTAAATTTTCCACAACTTCGTTTCCTAAACGACGTCTAAAAAAGTGACCAAGCGACTGATCTCCTTTTTCTTTTGTTTTAGGCAGAATGAAATCTGCTGCAGCTCTTACTTTTCCCATTGGACTGAATAATCCTGTTGTAAGAAATGGAGAAACTTCAGTTGGAATGCCCATTACAGCTCCTTGTGGAATAGGGTGCAGCTTCTCCCTTGCTAAAACGTAAGATTGTCCTGTAGAATTATTGGTAAGCTCTTCTCCAAGACCTACTTCTTTTACAAGTCTTGCTGCACTTTGCTTTCTCGCTAAAAAGGAATCAGGACCTCTTTCAATCGTGAAGCCATCTCGCTTCATCGTCTGGATTTTTCCGCCTAGGCGATGACTTGCCTCTATTAAACGATAATCTATCGGTAATTTTTTATCTTTAATCTCTTTCTGCAAATAATAAGCAGCTGTAATGCCGGTAATTCCGCCACCGATAATTACAACTTTTTGGCGTTTTTCGCTCAATTGTATCATCTGCTTTCTTTTTTATTGTTATTGTATTATTTGTAGTCTAAATTATTTCTAACATATTTGCGAACTTCTGTAACCGGACAGTTATGACAGTTTCGTGACACCCAAAAAGAAACTACGCAAATATATGCGTAGCTCCGTTTGTGGTTTTTAATTATTTTGGTTGCTTTACTTTGTTTAAAACAACTGTTGCTAAGCTATCAATAAACTCATCTTGAGCGTTTGGCATAGCTGGTCTGTAGTATTTTGCACCAATTTCATCTGTCACAACTTTACATTCATAATCATTGTCGTATAGAACTTCAAGGTGATCCGCTATAAATCCAACAGGAGCATAAACAAAAGATGTGTATCCTTTCTCTTCATAAAGTGCTCGAGTTAAATCTTGCACATCTGGTCCAAGCCAAGGATCTGGCGTGTTTCCTTCGCTTTGCCAGCCAATCTCATAGTTTTTAATTCCCGCTTCTGTTGCGATGAGGTCAGCTGTTCTTCGAAGCTGATCAGGATAAGGATCACCTGCAGCGATGATTTTCTCTGGCAAGCTATGAGCTGAAACAATTAATACAGCCTTTTCTCGTTCTTCCTCGCTCATATTACTGAAAATATCTTTAATGCGTTTCGCCCAATAGTTGATGAATTTTGGCTCATCATACCAACTTTCAACTGGGTGAATTTGCGGTCCTCCTAGTTTTTCTGCTTCTTCCACTGCCCGTCCATTGTAAGATTTCACACTATAGCTTGAATAGTGAGGAGCGAGCACAAGACTGATTGCTTCCTCAATTCCATCTTCATGCATTTTAGCTACTGCATCTTCAACAAAAGGTTCAATATGTTTTAAACCAAGATATGATGTAAACTCCACTTCTTTTTGAATACTATTTAAATGCTCTTCAAGCTTTTTCGCTTGTTCTTCTGTAATGCGAGCAAGTGGGGAGATTCCCCCGATTGCTTTATAGCGATCAGTAAGATCCTGTAGCATTTCAGGCGTTGGTTTTCGACCTCTGCGAATGTGAGTATAGTAACGTTCAATATCTTCCTCTTTGTATGGCGTTCCGTAAGCCATTACAAGTAAACCCATTTTTTTTGCCATTTTTCTGCACCTCATTAAAACACTATATTTTAAAATAATTATCTTTTAATAATAACTATTATCTATTTTCCCATGAATACAACATAATTTCAAAAGATAAGGTGGCTTTTTTCATTATTTTTGGCTCGAGTACTCATGAATGAACGAAGTTAGTCGCTTAAGCGTATCAGGATTTACATCCGGGAATACACCGTGTCCTAAATTGAAAATATAGTTTGGCGTTAACATTCCTTGATCTAAGATTGCTTTTACACGCTCTTCAATAACAGGCCATGGAGCAAGTAAAATCGCTGGATCTAAGTTTCCTTGTACTGTTTTATTTACTCCAAATGCCCGAGCTTCGTTAATAGATAAACGCCAGTCTAGACCAACAACATCAAGAGGCAAATCGTTCCACTCGTGAACAAGATGACTTGCTCCAACACCAAACATAATAAGCGGAACACCTTCATTTCGAAGCGAACTAAAAATCTTCTCCATTGTTGGTTTAATAAATGTCCGGTAATCTTGGACATTTAAGGCTCCAACCCATGAGTCAAAAATTTGAATAGCTTTAGCTCCTGCCTTAATCTGTGACTTCACATATGTGATCGTCATATCAGCAAGCTTATCCATTAGAGCAAACCATGTCTTTGGTTCAGCATACATCATTGCTTTTGTTTTATTATAGTTTTTAGAAGGGCCTCCTTCGATCATATAACTTGCTATTGTAAAAGGAGCTCCAGCAAAACCAATAAGTGGAACATCGAGCTGTTCTGTTGTGAGTAACTTAATTGTTTCTAACACATAAGGAACATCTTCTTCTGGATGAATTTCTCCAAGGTTTTCAACGTCCTTTAGGGCACGAATTGGATTGCTAATAACAGGGCCAATGCCTGTTTTAATATCAACGTCAACACCAATCGCTGGAAGCGGTGACATAATATCTTTATAAAGGATTGCAGCGTCTACCCCGTATTGCTCAACAGGCAGTCGTGTGACATATGCACCGAGTTCTGGTTGATGCGTAATTTCAAAAAGAGAGTACTTTTCTTTGAGTTTTCGATATTCAGGCTGTGAACGTCCCGCCTGTCTCATATACCACACAGGGACATGATCTGTTTTTTCCCCTCGACATGCTTTTAAAAATGTTTCATTCATAAATTCCTTCACCTTCCCTATCCATAATCCGGTATGTATATTAGCCTCTTATCCATAAGAGGCTAATTTTCTTCTCCTTTTGCCACTATACCGATTTTTACAACGGTTGTATACTTAGAAGCTTCAGTTGTCAAAAAGATGTGCGATTCAGGAAGCTTGAAATCCAAAAAGAGACGGAGATACTTTATTTGACTTCTCTCCACGTTCTTTCGTTTGTGTGTTATAAGGCATAACGTAGAATGTTGAAGAACTAAAAACATTAGCTCCCTCCACTTCATATTTGCCCTTTCCTTTTACTTTGCCAACAAGCTTTGTTTCGCCTTCTTTTTCTTCATAAATATAGTAAACAACACGTTTATCTTCTAAAGGAGTCCATTCTAATGTTAAAGAAAACACGCCTTTATCACCTGTTAAGTCATCGATTTTCTCTAACCGAATCGGATCTTTTAAATCTTTTGTCTTCTTAGGTTTTTTAAAAGACTCTTTCTTTTCAATAGAAGATTGCGACAAAATGTCTTTAAAAAGAATGGTTGGCTTTGAGCTTCCTCCTGTTAAATAATGAGAAGAGTTTGTCTTGTCATATCCCATCCATACTGTCCCTGTATACTGTGGGGTATATCCTGCAAACCAAACATCTTTATTAGCTCCCTTGACATTTGGAAAGGTTGTTGTACCTGTTTTCCCTGCGAGAGCTCCTGAGAACGTTCCAGCTGTTGCTGTTCCATCTTCCACAACTGCTTGAAGCATTTTTGTCATATACCATGATGTTTGTTTGGAAAATACTCTTTCTTTTTTTACTTTTTCAGTTTTTTTCACCGTTTCTCCGTCTGCTGTTTGAATTTTAGTAATAAAATGAGGCTCAACGTGAACACCTCCATTAGCAAATGTTTGATATGCTGAAGCAATTTGTAGAGGTGTTACTCCCTCTCTTAAACCACCAAGCGCAATAGCAAGGCCATTATCTTCAATAGGCATATGGAGTTTCTCTAAATATTCCTTACTTTTTGGGACCCCAAGTTTGTTTAATGTCCATACAGCAGATGTATTAACTGAATCTTTTAATGCATCATACATAGTGATTTTCCCTCGGTACTCTTCATGAGCATTATGTGGTTCATAGCCGTTATATGAAACAACTTCATCTCTTAAAAGTGAATATGGCTTAAATTTTTTCTCTTCAAGAGCAGGTCCATAAACCGCTAACGGCTTAAAAGTAGATCCTGGCTGACGCTTAATATTGAGACGATTAAGGCCTTTTTGAACATAATCTCTTCCCCCAATAGCAGCGGTGACTCCACCTGTTTTGTTATCAAGAAGGACGAAAGCGCCTTGTACGCTATCATCTGTCCCTGGAAAATAGCTTCCTTCTTGAAAAAATTCATATGCTTTCTTTTGCACACTCGTATTTAACGGTACTGTAATTTTATAGCCACCTCGTAGAAGTTCTTCATTTGATAAAGAATACCTATCTTTGGCTTCTTCCATCACCATATCAAAATACGTAAAATAGCTAGGCTCTTTTGCACGTGTCACAACATCTGTTCCAAGCGTTTTTCCTTGAAGCCGTACCGTTTCCTTCGCTGATAAATATCCTGATTTCTCCATAAGGCCAAGAACGACATTGCGTCTTTCTAAACTTTTATCAGGATTTAGAATTGGAGAGTATGTTGTTGGTGCTTTAAGCATAGCAGCTAAAACTGCACTTTGATCTGCTGTTAATTCTGAAATGTCTTTATTAAAGTAAACATGTGAAGCTGCTTGCACTCCATATGCTCCTTGTCCTAAGTACACTTGATTTAAATACATTTCTAGGATTTTATCTTTGCTGTAGCGATTTTCGAGATTAATGGCAATAATGGCTTCTTTTCCTTTACGCAAGAATGTTTTTTCATTTGATAAAAATACATTTTTAGCAAGTTGCTGTGTAATGGTGCTTGCTCCTTCCGCTTTTCCTCCTGCTAAAATATTTTTGTATACCGCTCTTGAAATCGATTTTAAATCTATTCCATGATGTTCGTAAAAACGAACATCTTCTGTTGCAATAAATGCTTCCTTTACATGGTCTGGAATGTCTTCAATTGGAACGGGATCTCGGTTTTCTACGTATAGTTTCGTAATTTCCTTGCCGTTTTGATCCACAAGTGTTGTGGCAGAATTTAAAACAAGCTTTTTCTCGTCGATAATGTAATCTCCTAAAAGAATAATAATAAAGTAGCCGATAACACCTACTAACAGGAGTCCAACAACGATTCCACCTGCAACAATTCCTTTCTTATACATTGTTTTCACCTCTTCTTTGTGCCAAAACCAATTAGGGGGTTCTAAAACACTTCCTTCATGATAATAGAAAGTGTTGGAAATCTCCAGACATATAAGGTTAACCTTTTTCTTTGCTCCACAAGAGAAAACATTCTATACTTTTAATATGAGTTTGGAAAAGCTTTCATATGCATAGTTTTGTATTTTTTTCCATAACTAAGCAAACCTATAGTGAGAGGTGATTTGATGAAGAAAGTTTATATTACACATGGAACTGAAAATTATTTAGGTAAACTTGCAAATGAACATCTTCAGGAAAATACGCTTTTACTTGTTTCTCCTGACAATGCTGCTCTTCTTCACGAAACAGAAGGAGACACTTTTTTTAAAGAAGGACGAAATTACGAAGTACTAGATTCTGTTGGAGAGATGGTCAAAAATGGGCTTGCTGTTTTTAACAACATTCCTGTTACAGAAGAAGGGCGCCCTCTTTTTGAACACCGCTTCAAAAACCGAGCAGGAAAAATTGAAACAGAACCTGGATTTTTAGCTTTACGCGTACTGCGTCCAACAAATAGCGACACATACGTGATTTTTACTCTCTGGGAAGATGAAAAAAGCTTTCTTGATTGGAAAGAATCCAATTCTTTTAAGAGTGCTCATAAGAAACAAGGAACATCTGAAGGCCTTGATCAGCAAAAACAAGTCTTTCCAAAACCATCTTATATAACATCATTCAGAGTAAAAGAAGCATAAAAGAAGCCTTCCGAATTTTCGGGAGGCTTCTTTTATAGGTGTTTATCACAAAAACCTCTCTATCACATATGCTATATTACGTTAGGATGTAGGAGGCATAATGATGGATATGGGATTGACGCTTATTCACTGGACATATGTGCTCTTCATTTTTCTTATTATCGGATTTATGGTCAAAAGACTTGATACAACCATTTTATGTATTGTAGGAATATTTCTCGTTTCTTTTATTGCTCATCCTTCTTTACCAAACGCTATTAGTAATGTCTTTAATAGCTTTATTTACGCCATTACAGAGCTTTTACCAACTATTTTAATTATTTGCATTATTGTGGCGATGAGTAAATCGCTTACTGCCACAGGAATTCACGATACAATGATCTCTCCTTTTGCAAAACTCATCAGAACTCCTACGCTCGCCTATTGGATCACGGGCATTCTCATGATGAGCATTTCTTACTTTTTCTGGCCCTCTCCTGCTGTTGCTTTAATTGGAGCTATTTTGCTCCCTATAGCACTTCGAGTTGGTTTACCTGCAATGGGCGTTGCTGTTGCAATGAACCTTTTTGGCCACGGTATTGCCCTTTCAGGTGATTTCGTTATTCAAGCAGCACCAAAACTTACGGGTGATGCTGCAGGTATTCCTGTTCATGAAGTTATCCAAGCAAGTGTTCCACTTGTAATTACAATGGGTGTTGTAACAACTTTTACTGCTTTTTTTCTGCTTAAACGTGATTTGAAATTAGGGAAGATTTCCGTTGAACACCATTCAGCTAATAATGCGCAAACACACGGACAGCTTCTCTCAAAGAAAACAAATATCATAATGGCCGCTATCATTCCGCTCCTCTTTATAATAGATATCTTTCTTATGTTTAAGCTAAATCTTCAAGGAAGTGATGCGACAGCATTAGTCGGTGGTACTGCGCTTTTTATCCTTCTATCCATTGCCCTTTTAGGTCATAAAAGAAAAGGACTTGAGAAAACCACATCATATCTTGTTGAGGGTTTTCAGTTTGGTTTTAAAGTATTCGGTCCCGTTATTCCAATCGCAGCCTTTTTCTATCTTGGAGATGCTGGATTTACTACGATCGTAGGGGATTATTTGCCACAGTACTCCAATGGAATTGTTAACGATCTTGGAGCTGCTCTCTCCGCTTCTGTACCGCTTACGAAAGAAGTTGCAGCGGTTACTTTGACAGCAGTAGGAGCTATTACAGGGCTCGATGGATCTGGATTTTCAGGTATTTCTCTTGTTGGATCTATTGCTAAAATTTTTGCAGCTTCTATTGATGGCAGCATTGCTACCTTGACTGCACTTGGCCAAATAGCTGGAATCTGGGTTGGCGGAGGCACTATTATTCCTTGGGCCCTTATTCCTGCAGCCGCAATTTGTAATGTAAGCCCTTTTGAGCTTGCTCGCCGCAACCTTCTTCCTGTTGGGATTGGTTTAGTTGTTACAACAATTGTCGCAATTATCCTTATGTAAAAAAAGATCTAGCATTTACGCTAGATCTTTTCTTCCCTTTCTGAAGGCAGCAAGCGCAAACGATATACATTCATTGCTGTCTCCCCTAGATGTTCGACAAGGCGGTAGTTTACAACAGCTCCAACAACAGCTCCTACTCCTGGAGCAAGTTGGAGTAGTTTGGCTAAATCTAAATAATCTCGATACTCCTGTTGAAAAGTGCGCCAATCAATTTCCTTTTCAGGATTCTCTTCCCACTCTTTAATATTTTGTAAAACACTGTTCTTATGATCATCGCGACAAAAAGCAAGATGAAAAATGTGAAGAAGATAAATTCGTTCTTCATATTTTTTAAGATCCAGTCCGTAAAGAAGCGCAATTTGAAACAAACACTTCATTTTGATGGATAAGAAAAGTGGGAAATCTGCCATTCCTAAAAATATTCCCCCTGCTCCTGTTCCCGCTCCTTCAAGCGATGCTGTTTTTTGATATCGTTTAATTGCTGCTTTTACTTTCTCCTCTCGCTCTTGGAAAGATGCTGGGAGTGGCTCTTTTAACTTTGTTGTATAATCAGAACCTGTCAAAACAGCACTCACCATCTTTTTCATTGCTTCTGTAACAACAAGATGAAAGCGCTCTGGAATTTTGTTAGCAATTCCTATTTGTGCTCTTTTAGCCGCTCTTTCAAACATTGAAGGTTTTTTATTCAGTTCATGTTTCCACATTTCTGCCATATAGAGAACGTCTTGTTCATAAGTCATCTTTTTCTCCCCCCTTGTTTACTATACGACTCAAAAAACAGTAAGTAGCACATTACTTTTAAAAAAGCGCTAAAACAATTGTTTTAGCGCTTTTTTCTCATCTTCGCTCTCACATACTGATACGTGAACAAATAAAACACAATTAGAGAGGAAATAAAAGCAAGGATTCCTGCTAATGGAGTATGAAAAACTCCAAGTAAAACACTTAGTGCAAAAGCTTGCCCAGCAAGAATGACGAAGAAGAAACGCAAAAACGTTGCTTCCTTAACCTTCTCACTAATTGGGTAAAGATTTATCCAAATTTTGTAGTGATGATGCTTCCATAAAGGCATAAGCTGAATAGCTGTCATATATACAAAAAGGAGAACTGTCACAATATTTCCAAGTGTAAATGGCAAGAAATATAAACAGAAGGCTCCAACAAAGGTTAATCGAATAACAAGCCCTAAATAGCCTCCAGCTCTAAGGAAAGTTCGTGCATAAAGATGGTGATATGTTTCATTTTGTTTATAAGGAATAAACTGTACTAAAACATCTAAATAGCGACGACGTTTTGGTTCATCTCCAACATTAGGGATATCTGTAAATGAATTAGCTAGTCTGTAAAAAAGCATCATTCGCTTCTCTTCAAGAGAGATTAAACCTTCCCAATAAAAAGGACGCTTTTTTGTATCATTATAAAAGTACGCTGTTAAAATGA
>Ga0209463_1002270_pt1 | contig 10747 bp, 7 predicted proteins | sample AgamicMgSfrz_FD_187169 | JGI IMG/M metagenome (GOLD analysis project Ga0209463, IMG submission 187169) | Agave microbial communities from Guanajuato, Mexico - Mg.Sf.rz (SPAdes) (version 2) | ecosystem: Host-associated > Plants > Phyllosphere > Phylloplane/Leaf | place: Guanajuato, Mexico... | reverse complement strand
CAAATAACTCCCAAGCTTTTGTCATTAATTCATGTGTATAGGCTTCAACGTACCAAGAGCCTCCGGCAGGATCCATTACTTTTGATATATGTGTTTCGTGCTGCAAAATTAAGTGAGTGTTACGGGCAAGGCGATGAGCGAACTGAGAAGATGAAGATGTGACGGAATCATATGGTTCAATATGCAGACTATCCGCTCCTCCTACAATAGAAGCAAATGCTTGAACCGTGCTCCTTAATGCATTTGTATACATGTCTTCTTTAGACTGTGTAAGATGTGACGTTTCCGTATGGATAAACGGCACTGAAACGGCCGTGTCATCAAAAGCACGAACCACATTTGCCCAAAGCATGCGAAAAGCACGAAGTTTTGATATTTCCATAAATAAATGTGAGCTAACTGAAAAAGAAAAGGTCATATGAGGTAAAACTTGATGTAAGGACAAACCGCGTTTTATGCATTCATCAATATACTGCACCCCTGTAGCAAGCATATAAGCTAGTTCTTGAACAGCGTTTGCACCGCTGTTATGGTAAGGAATGCTTGATACAATGATCGTTTTGAGCTCTGGAACATTACTGTGAGCCAAACGCGTTGCGTAAGCTAAATGATCGTATAAATCTCGAGTAGAAAGTGGAACTCTTCCATATTCAGCAAGGGTGCCGAGCGGATCCATTCCAACCGTTCCTTTTAGCTGTCTCATATTAAAGTTATGATCAACACAGTATGCTTTTAGAAACGAAAGAAGCGGAACGGATGTACATCCCGTATTTAAAAATAAAGGCACCGCTTCAAGAGCTACATGCTGAAACAAATGAGCAACATCCTCTAAAGTAGAAATTGTAGTGCCTGAGGCTACTTCAGCTTCAGTTGCTTCATCAACGTCTTTCCCTTGCCTCATTGCTTCACTGCACGTAAAAGCGGCCGTATTTTGTCCATTTCTCAAACTGTGTAAAAGAAGTTTATTGCTTTCTTTAATAGAAGGTAAGTCGATTTTTTGGGTGATTTCCCATTCCCCTAGTATGTATGATTCTTTACCGGCTCCTCTTAAACAATCTATTCCCGCCGGACTCTGCTGTAAGTAGTCTAAATGTGCCGTATCACTTTCGAAATAAAGCGGTTTCAAAAAGATGTTTTCCAACGTTTCTTTTGAAGAGATCGCGGTATTTTTGCTAACTTCCTGTGCCCAATCTTCTTTAGGTGTACGTGTAAATTCATGAAATGATAATGTATTTGTTTTCATTTCCATGCCCCTTTACAGTTAATAGCTGCCTGCTAAACCGAGATGATTACACTTTGAAGTTTGATGATTCTTCTTTTATTTTAATACATCTTTTACAAATTGTTCAATCATTGCTTCAAAATAAAAAGGGGCCGGGACATAATTAACCTACGTTTACCATCACCATAAAAAAATCCGAACGAGTTGGATTCTCTTTCAAGAATCTAAATTCATCGTTCGGATCTTCCTTCAGCTAAAATATTTTTGTGCCAGCCTCTGTTTTAATAGACGGACGTATTCTCTTTAGAAGTAGATTCTAAAATCTCTTTAACTCTTGCCAAGAATCTTCCGCACACCAAGCCGTCTAACACGCGGTGATCAAGTGATAAACATAAGTTAACCATATCTCGAACAGCAATCATGTTATCAATAATAACCGGACGTTTTACAATAGATTCTACTTGTAAAATAGCCGCTTGCGGGTAATTAATAATCCCCATTGATTGCACGGAACCAAATGAGCCTGTGTTGTTAACAGTAAACGTTCCGCCCTGCATGTCTTCAGACTTCAATGAACCCGTACGAACTTTTTGCGCGAGCTCTGTAATTTCACGCGCAATGCCTTTGATTGTCTTTTCATCGGCTTGTTTAATAACCGGCACAAATAAAGCATCGTCTGTTGCAACAGCAATGGATACATTAATGTCCTTTTTCTGAACAATACGGTCTCCTGCCCACATTGAATTCATTTGAGGGAATTCTTTTAAAGCTTGAGCCACTGCTTTTACGAAGAACGCAAAATACGTTAAGTTAAAACCTTCTTTTTGTTTGAACTCCGTCTTTAATGCATCACGATAAGAAACTAAGTTCGTGACATCAACTTCAACCATTGTCCATGCATGCGGAATTTCGTGCTTGCTGCGAAGCATATTTGCTGCAATAGCTTTACGCACGCCTGTAACAGGGATTTCTTGATCTCCTGCTGCAGACACAACCGGCGCGGGCTGCTGCGTTTTTGGAGCAGCTGCTGCTACAGGTGCTTCTGGCTGAACTGTTGATACAGGTGTTTCTTTCACTTCAGCAGCTCCGCCTTTTTCAATAACAGCTAAAATATCTTTTCTCGTAATGCGGCCGCCCGCCCCTGTTCCTGTGACGGTATCTAAATTAATATTATGCTCTTGTGACAGACGCATAACAGCTGGAGAGTATCGACTTTTATTGGATTGACTGTCCGCTGTTTTTGACGCTGATTCTTCTACAGTCTTATCAGGTGTTTTCTGTTCTTTTTGAGGTACAGTTCCTTCTACTTCAATTAAACAAATCACTTCTCCTACAGGCAAAGTATCATCTTCACCTGCAATTAACTCTTTAATTGTTCCACTAAAAGAAGAAGGCACTTCAGCATTTACTTTATCCGTCATGACTTCAGCTAACGGGTCGTACTTATTTACGTGATCTCCAACAGAAACGAGCCATTTGCTAATTGTACCCTCTGTTACACTTTCACCGAGCTGCGGCATCGTAATTTTTTCAATAGCCAATTGATACAACTCCTTTTAAAATTGAGCTAATTCTCTCATTGCTTTTTCTACTTTATCTGGATTCACCATAAAATATTTTTCCATTGTTGGTGCATACGGCATAGCTGGAACATCAGGGCCAGCAAGGCGCTGAATTGGCGCATCTAAATCGAATAAGCAGTGTTCAGCAATAATAGCTGCTACTTCGCTCATGATGCTGCCTTCTTTGTTGTCTTCCGTTAAAAGCAGGACCTTACCTGTTTTAGATGCCGCTTCAATAATAGCTTCTTTATCAAGCGGATAGACCGTTCTTAAATCTAAGATGTGTGCTGAAATACCGTCTGCTTCCAGTTTTTCAGCAGCTTGAAGAGCAAAGTGTACACAAAGACCATATGTAATAACCGTGATGTCGTCTCCTTCTCTCTTTACATCTGCTTTGCCAATCGGAAGTACATAATCATCTTCAGGGACTTCTCCTTTAATCAAACGGTACGCACGCTTATGCTCAAAGAAAAGAACTGGATCATCATCACGAATAGCTGCTTTTAATAATCCCTTTACGTCATAAGGCGTAGAAGGCATCACAATCTTTAACCCTGGCGTATTGGCAAATAGTGCTTCAACAGATTGAGAATGATAAAGAGCACCGTGAACTCCGCCGCCGTAAGGAGCTCGAATTGTAATTGGACAACTCCAATCATTATTAGAACGATAGCGAATTTTCGCTGCTTCTGACACAATTTGATTGACTGCAGGCATAATAAAATCAGCAAATTGCATTTCAGCAATCGGACGCATGCCGTACATTGCCGCTCCGATTCCTACGCCTGCAATAGCAGACTCTGCAAGAGGTGTGTCAATGACTCTTTCTTCCCCGAACTGTTCGTACAGTCCGTTGGTTGCTTTAAATACGCCGCCTTTTTTCCCTACGTCTTCTCCTAATACAAACACGCGGGAATCTCTTTCCATTTCTTCACGAATGGCCATTGTTACTGCATCAATATATGAAATAACCGGCATATGTTCTCCTCCTTACTCACCGTACACGTATTTTAAAGCCGATTCCGCTTCTGCATAAGGAGCGTTTTCAGCATAATCTGTTGCATCATTAACGATGTTCATAATATCATCAAGCATTTGTTTTTCTCGTTCATCGGTTAACACGTTAACCTCTTTTAAATAAGTCGCAAAATACGCCAGCGGATCGCTCTTTTTAGCTTCAGACAATTCTTCTGCTCCGCGATATGCACGATCATCGTCATCACTTGAATGGGCAGTCAAACGCTCTGAAACAGTTTCAATAAGAGTAGGCCCTTCTCCTCTGGATGCACGATCTCTTGCTTCTTTTACCACTCGGTATACTTCAAGGACATCATTTCCATCAATTGTGTAGCCTGGCATACCATATCCAATTGCACGATCAGATACTTTTGCGCATCCTAGCTGCTTTTCAACCGGAACAGAAATCGCATACTTGTTATTTTCACACATAAAGATAACAGGAAGCTTATGAACACCTGCAAAGTTCGCGCCTTCGTGGAAATCTCCTTGGTTAGAAGATCCTTCTCCAAACGTCACAAACGTTACTAAGTCTTTTTTCTCCAATCGTCCTGCTAAAGCGATTCCTACTGCATGAGGCACCTGTGTTGTAACTGGAGAAGATCCTGTTACAATTCGCTTTTCCTTATGGCCAAAGTGACCTGGCATTTGACGACCTCCTGAGTTTGGATCTTCTGCTTTAGCAAACCCAGAAAGCATTAAATCGCGCGCAGTCATTCCAAATGCTAGCACAACACCCAAATCGCGGTAATAAGGTAATATGTAATCATTCTCTCTATTTAAGGCAAAAGCTGCGCCAACTTGAGCGGCTTCCTGACCTTGACATGAAATAACAAAAGGCACCTTCCCTGCACGATTTAATAGCCACATACGCTCATCAATTTTTCGTGCAAGCAGCATAGTGCGGTACATTTCAAGTACTTGTTCATCAGTTAATCCTAATGATTCATGACGGTTTTTTGTCATGTTTAAACCTCCTTTAATCATCAAAAATGAATCGCTTTTCCATCTACAGCTAATGAAGCTTCTCCCATCGCTTCTGAAAGGCTAGGGTGAGGATGAATGGTATGAGCAATTTCCCATGGTGTAGCATCCAATACCTTTGCAAGACCCGCTTCAGAGATCATATCCGTCACGTGAGGTCCAATCATATGCACACCAAGAACATCATTTGTGTCGGCATCAGCAATAATTTTAACAAATCCCTCTGCTTCTCCATATACAAGAGCTTTTCCAACGGCCTTAAACGGAAATTTTCCAACCTTCAGCTGAAACCCTTGCTGTTTTGCTTCTTGTTCTGTTAATCCTACACTTGCTGCCTCCGGGCTGCTGTATACGCATTTAGAGATTGTTGTATAATCAATCTTCAAAGGCTTTTCACCATGTAAATGCTCAACAGCTACAATTCCTTCGTGAGAAGCTACATGTGCAAGCTGCAGTCCGCCAATCACATCTCCAATTGCGTAGATATGAGATTCTTTCGTTTGATAAAAATCATTTGTGGCAATCACACCGTTTTCTACTACAATATCGGTATTCTCGAGACCAATTCCTTCGACATTCGCTTGACGCCCTACAGATACAAGCAGCTTTTCTGCTTCATATTCTTGCATATCGTCTCCTACTTGAGCGGAAATTTTCACCTGACCATCAATAGACAGTGTATCAGCCATTACTTTAGCAGAAGTAATAATGTTAACTCCTTTTGCTTTTAAAAGCTTCGTCATTTCACGGGAGATATCTTGATCTTCTGTTGGTAAAATTCGATCGCTGTATTCAACAACCGTTACATCAACATCAAAATCTGTGAGCATTGACGCCCATTCAATTCCAATGACGCCGCCTCCCACAATAATAATAGAAGCAGGAAGTGTTTCCATCTTTAATGCTTCATCTGAAGTGATTACTTTCTCTCCGTCAATCGTTAAACCAGGTAATGTTCTAGGACGAGACCCTGTTGCGACAATTACATTCTTTGGAATAAGCATTTCGTTTTCTTCACCGCTTTTTAATTCGACGGAGATGGTTCCTGGCATAGGAGAAAAAATAGAAGGTCCTAAAATACGTCCAATTCCTTCATATACGTCAATTTTACCTTTTTTCATTAGCTGTTTGACACCATTATGTAACTGTGAAACAATTTCTGACTTTCGTTCTTGTACACGTGCATAGTTCAATAGTACATTGGACGTTTCTACGCCAAATTCACTGCTTTTCTTAGCCGTTTGATAGACTTCTGCACTTCTTAGTAAAGCTTTGCTTGGGATACACCCTGCGTGCAGGCATGTGCCGCCTAACTTATTTTTTTCCACAACCGCTACCGATAGACCTAACTGAGAGGCACGAATAGCTGCTACGTACCCTCCGGTTCCACCGCCGAGAATGACCAAATCATATTCTTTTGCCACACTGCTTCACACCTTTCTGCAAACGCTATTAAGCGCCTTTATATTCCTTCACTTCTTCTTCACCTGTAAGCACTCGGAGAGCCCCTTCAGCTAGCGCTTGAAGCTCATTTTCTCCAGGATAAACAATGACATCTGCAATCCACTTTACATGATTAATAATCAGCTCAACAAACGCTTTTGAATAAGCAATGCCTCCCGTTAAAATAATGGCATCTACTTTTCCATGCAATACCGTACTGGCAGCTCCAATTTCCTTCGAAATTTGATAAGCCATTGCTTCGTAGATAAGCTTAGCTTTTTCGTTTCCATTTTTCACTAGCGCTTCGACTTTCTGCACGTCAGATGTGCCCAAATAACCGACAAGCCCGCCTTTTCCTACAAGCATTTTCATAATCTCCTCGCGGTAATACTGACCTGAAAAGCAAAGACGAACTAATTCACCAACCGGTACACCACCAGCGCGCTCTGGACTAAAAGGACCGTCACCGTGCAGGCCATTGTTCACATCAATTACTTTTCCGCGTTGATGAACTCCGACTGTAATGCCTCCACCCATATGGGTAACAATAACGTTCATTTGTTCATATGTGCTATTCATTTCTTTAGCCACTTTTCGAGCAACCGATTTTTGATTCAGCGCGTGAAAGATGCTTTTCCTTTCCATAAAAGGAGTTCCTGAGATACGAGCGATGTCACTTAGCTCATCTACCACCACTGGATCAACAATGTACGCTGGAATATTTAATCCAGACGCAATCTCAAACGCTAAAATCCCGCCTAAATTTGAAGCATGATGGCCGGCATAACCGTCTTTTAAATCTTTGAGCATGGCTTGATTTACTTCATATGTGCCGCCTTCAATCGGGCGTAAAAGCCCTCCTCTTCCACATACTGCACTTAATTTAGATAAATTAATCCCTTCTTCATCAAGTGCCTCTAAAATCGAGTTTTTACGGAACTCATACTGTCCATATATCGTCTCAAACTGATTCATTTGCTGTGAATCGTAGCGGATTGTTCGATCAAAAATTGGTTTATCGTTGTGAAACACGCCAATTTTTGTAGACGTTGAACCCGGATTTATTATCAGCATTCGATATTCGTGCATATCCAACACATGTCCTCCTACCTTATCATTCTCATAAACGAAGGCTAGGTCGAAAGGATTTCATTTATTCCTTTTGCCTAGCCTTCAGCTCAAACATTAGCGCGTATGACGTCTACTTAAAATATGCTGTCCATTTTGTAAAAATTGACTGCGTGAACGACGCAGCTTTTCAATTCTTTCTTCAGCTAAGCGATCTGCTGCTAGATAGGTTGGAATGCCATCTCGCTTTGAGATTTCAACTACCTTTTCAATATTATCATAAATACCTTCAACTTTTTTCAGCGCACGCTCACGGTTATATCCAACTAGCTCATCAGCTACGTTAATAACGCCTCCTGCGTTAATAACATAGTCCGGTGCATATACAATGCCTAATTCATGAATTAAATCACCATGACGCGTTTCTTTCAATTGATTATTAGCTGCCCCGGCAATAACTTTTGCTTTTATTTGAGGGATCGTTTCATCGTTAATCGTTGCTCCGAGTGCACAAGGAGCATAGATATCACATTCTACACCATAAATATCATTCGGGTCTACTGCTTGCGCATCAAATTCTTCTACCGCACGCTGAACAGCTTCTTTATTAATATCCGTTACAATAAGTTTCGCTCCTTCTTCGTGAAGGTGGCGGCATAAATTATATGCTACGTTTCCTACGCCTTGGACAGCTACTACTTTTCCTTCAAGCATATCTGTTCCAAATGCTTCTTTTGCTGCTGCTTTAATTCCTCGGTATACACCGTAGGCCGTGACTGGTGATGGATTGCCTGATGAACCAAAAGCAGGGGATACACCCGTTACATAATCCGTTTCCTCATATACAATATCCATGTCCTCTACCGTTGTGCCCACATCTTCTGCTGTAATATATCGACCGTTTAATCCTTGAATAAAGCGACCAAATGCACGGAACATCGCTTCATTTTTGTCTTTGCGAGGATCTCCGATAATAACCGTTTTCCCTCCGCCTAAATTCAAGCCTGCTGCTGCATTTTTATAAGTCATTCCGCGTGATAGACGAAGCGCATCTTCAATTGCAGCCTCTTCTGATTCATATGTCCACATTCTCGTACCGCCTAGAGCTGGTCCAATTGTTGTATCGTGAATGGCAATAATGGCTTTTAAGCCTGAATCTTTATCTTGGCAAAATAATAACTGCTCGTAATCGTATGTTTCCATATAGTCAAAAATTTTCATTGTTAGTGCCTCCTAAGAATTCTGTTGAGCGACGCTGATAGCAAGCGCCAGTGAGTATAATTTACTTTCTGATGAATCTGCTCTGGATGTTAAGACGACCGGAGCTTTTGCTCCTGCTAGAATAGCTCCAACTTTTGCTTTAGCAAAATAAATGAGGGATTTATATAAGACGTTCCCTGTTTCAATTGCTGGAACGAGTAATATATCTGCTTGACCGGCAACTTCACTTTGAATGCCTTTTTGCTTGGCTGCTTCTATGTTAATGGCATTGTCGAGTGCTAAAGGTCCATCAATAACGCAGCCTTTAATTTGTCCTCTGCGGTTCATCTGTGTAAGAAGTGCAGCCTCTACTGTTGCAGGCATCAAAGGGTTCACAACTTCAACCGCTGCAATAGGAGCTACCTTTGGCATCTCGATCCCAATCGAGTGGGCAACGTTCACCGCATTTTGAATGATTTGAACTTTCTCTTCCAGAGATGGGGTAATATTCATAGCTGCATCCGTTACAAGAATCGGACGGTCATAGTGAGGAACGTCAAACACAGCTACATGTGATAAAACATTTCCCGTACGCAAACCATGCTCTTTATTTAACACAGCTTTTAAGATAAGCGATGTGGATAAATTCCCTTTCATTACGATATGAGCTTGACCTTGCTGAACTGAACGCACAGCCAATTGAGCCGCTTCTAAAACGGACTCCGTATGTACGACCGTCACAGCCTTATGAGTGAGTAAGGATGGGCGGTACTGCCTGAATAATTCATTAATTGTCGTTTCGTTGCCAAACAAAATAAATTCAGAAACTTCCCTTGACACAGCTTCATACACTGCCTCAATTGTTTCTAAGTCTTCAGCTGCAGCAACAGCAACAGTCAAAGAAGACTGCTTAGCAACCCGAGATAAGATGGTAGCAAGAGTCATGGAATGTTCGACCTCTCCTTTTTCATTCTTTCTTTTGCTCCGTTTTAAAGAGCATACTGCGCGTTTATGCAGTCACCTAAAATACATGCAAGATTTGTGCCATCCTCTGCATATATTACATAATATAGCTGCTTATATCCGTTCTTACGCACAAAAAAAATTTTTTATTGATTCTAACAACAAATAGAAAAAAAGAATACCTCTCTATTTATATGCAATAAATTGCACACCATGCATTTTATTGCATGCTGTTATTTGCAAGATTGTATTTTTCCAACTTATAATACAAAGAACGCAGGGAAATATTGAGCTGTTTTGCTGTTTTCGTTCGGTTATACTCGTTTGCAAGCAGCACTTTTTGAATAAGTTCCGCTTCGTAATTTTCCATCATGTGCGCTAAAGTCTTCCCATCGAACATTACCTCTTCATTCACCTGATTTTTTTCTTTTTTGCCCTTGCCTTCAAGTGAAGGGAGATGAACAGAATCAATCATTGTTTCTGTATAGTGCATATAAATAATCGCTCTACCTAATATGTTTTCAAGCTCTCTGACGTTTCCTGGCCAGTCGTATGATCTTAATGACTGTAAAGCCCGCTCTGTTACTCCTTCAACATGCCGGCCGTAATCTTGATTAATTTTTGTAATTAAGTGTGTAACAAGCGCACCAATATCCTCTTTTCTCTTTCGAAGAGGAGGTATGTGAATCGGAATTTTGTTTAGCCGATAATACAAGTCCTGTCTGATGCTTCCATCAGCCATTCCTTTTTCTAAATTCACATTCGTAGCTGCAATAACGCGAACATTCACCGGAATAGGAGTCGTTCCTCCAACGCGAATAAGCTCTTTTTCTTGAAGCACCCGAAGCAGCTTAGCCTGCATATGAGCTGAGAGCTCCCCGATTTCATCTAAAAAGATGCTACCGTTATTGGCTTCTTCAAAAACGCCGCGTTTCCCGCCTCTTTTTGCCCCGGAAAAAGCTCCTTCTTCGTACCCAAAAAGTTCGCTTTCAAGCAAGGACTCAGAAAGCGCAGCACAGTTAATCCGGACAAATTTATTAAACTTTCGGCTGCTCGCATTATGAATCGCATGTGCGAACAGCTCTTTACCCGTCCCAGATTCACCTCTAAGCAAAACAGTAGCTGGTGTTTTGGCAGCAAGTCTAGCCTGCTCAATTGCTAACTGAAACTCTTCAGATTGACCAATGATATCAGCAAATGAATATTTCGCTTCAAGCGTTCGGATAATTTGACGCGCTCTTTTGAGTTCATTTGTAAGCTCTTGAATTTCAGACATATCATGAATAAC
>Ga0209463_1002269_pt1 | contig 10749 bp, 8 predicted proteins | sample AgamicMgSfrz_FD_187169 | JGI IMG/M metagenome (GOLD analysis project Ga0209463, IMG submission 187169) | Agave microbial communities from Guanajuato, Mexico - Mg.Sf.rz (SPAdes) (version 2) | ecosystem: Host-associated > Plants > Phyllosphere > Phylloplane/Leaf | place: Guanajuato, Mexico... | reverse complement strand
CATAAGGTTGTGGCTATCTTTTGACGAAAGAAACGTACTGTTATGTATACCTCCATTTGGAGCGTCGGCGTACGTTTTACTTACCATTATGGTGTGTGACGAAGATACGACAGCAAATGGACCTGCAATGGGAGGCTTGAGCCTTATGAGTTGAAAGGCTCACGTACGGTTCTTAGGGGAGTTAGGGGCAGCGATGCCCCTCGCTTACCCGACTTAACTAACTTTGTATATCGTATATATCTCAAAAATAGCAAAACTTCCCAATCTATAGGGGAGTTTTTGTTATATACCACGATTTAAGTGAAAATCAAGGAAATATTAATCTATTTGATCCCTAGATATTTATTGTGAAAAATCTAGAGAAAGCTTCCATATAAGTTTTAAAAAACTTCAGAGAATAGATAAGCTATAAAAGGAAACTCTAAGAAAAAATAGCTCAAGGAGATTAGATATGGATACCATTAAACCAACTAAAATAGGGAGAAATTTTAATGACAGACTAACATCTGCAGAAATCGGAAAACTTTGGGCGACGTATATGGGGAATAGTATGTCCACTTGCATTCTTAGTTACTTTCTTCAACATGTTGAAGACTCGGAAATTAAAAAATTGGTGGAACATGCCTTATCTTTAAGTGAAGAATTTCAAAGTATGATAAAAGAAATATTTACTAACGAACATATTCCTATTCCTCATGGTTTTACAAAAGAAGATGTGAACCTTGAGGCCCCAAAATTATTTGAAGATGAGTTCTATGTCCACTATTTAAAATATGTTGCAAAAGCAGGAATGAGTATCTATAACGTGGCTGTCCCTTTAATGTATAGGGAGGACGTACGGAACTTCTATCTCTACTGTATGGATGCTACGATGAAATTAATAGAGCAAATCAAAAGCATTTTAATGAATAAAGGGATGATTATTAAACCACCTATCATCCCTATACCAGAAGACGTGAAAACTGCCTGTCCTGATTATTTAAAAGGCTTAATCGGAAAGGTTCGGCCTTTACATGCTTTAGAAATTACTCATTTATACGATAATATTGAAAATAATGTAACAAGTAAAGCGTTAATCATGGCCTTTCGTCAAGTTGCCAAAAGGGAAAAGGTTCGTGAAGTATTTAAGAAAGGGGAAGACCTCACTACCAGAGCAGTAGAACGTTACATGGCAAAACTTCATGATGATCACTTACCTGCACCTTCATTTCTTGATCATTTAGTTACAACCTCTATCATTTCCCCTTTTTCGGATAAATTAATGTTATTCCATAAAGTAGATATGTTTTCCATGAAAATACGGGCTTTTGGAAATTCGGTAGCTGTCAATGGAAGACATGATTTAGCCGTATTATATGGTAAATCGTTAACTAATATATTTAAGTTTGTAGATGATGCATCACATCTTATGATAAAAAATGGATGGATGGAAGTTCCTCCTGAAGCTGCAGACAGGAAAAACTTAGCTTTAAAAGAGAAACCGACTCATGGACAAAATTAAATGTAAGGACAAAAAACCAAGAACAAGCGAAAGTAAAGTGAAAACTAAACAAAGGCACTGATGAGAAGGGAAAATCAAAAAATGTTTCATTGTATGTAATAGGATATTGTACCAAATAAGAGATAATAGCAAGTTTGGAGATAATATATAGGATAAATCAGCTTATCCCATGATAAAAATGGGCTAGATGAACAATATTACTATATGTACGAAAGGGTTCGAATTTATACCATCCTTACTGTTGATGTATGTAACAAAAGAGAGGAGTAGAGAACCTCTCTTTTTAACTTTAGGGTAGTCTCATAATAAGCAATTTCTCTCTGTAATTTTAGCTTTGATTTTCCATGATTATTAAAATGCACGAAAAAAGAATTTTATTTCTGTAAAGTGTATGGTTAGTATCTACTTTTATTTTAAGTTATTAACCTAATGTCTCAAAAACTATGGTTTTTAAGACATTCCCGTGATTCTTCTCTTTCTTCCTCAATCATAGCTTATTTTTGTATCAAAATTCGTCTCAAAATCTTTGTATTATAAAAGCACATATTTGATACTAGGTAAATTATTAATATAGAAAATCACCAAAGCCATACCCTGGTGATTTTCTTACTTTATATAAACTATCCTATACATTTAATAAGTATAAATAAACGGTAAAAAAAATAAAAACAAAAAATAAAAACAAATAATAAAAAATAGAACTTGATATTTTTCTTCTCTTTAAGAAGCTTCATTATCCTTAGCTGTAACATTTTCAACAAAAGCGAAATTTAGAGCTAAATACAACTAAATTCCCATTTAAAAGTGCATGGTTCTGAAAAGAGAATAATAAAGCTGATTGCAGTTTTAATGTGTTTGATTTTAGCGTTAAGTGTTGCTTCACCTTCCTATAATCATGCGTCTGCGGAGGAATTATCTGATTCTGTAGAAGTGATTGGTAATGCGACCTCTAAATTTACAGATGAAAATTTAGAGGTCGCTGTCTTTAGTGAAGAGATGGATAAAGTAGAAACAATGGTAAATGCAATTGAAGAGTTAGATAAAAAAATAGGACCATTCGAACCGTAGTTATTTCTATTTTAGGTATTATGATTTGATTTCCATAAAATCTATTGACTTTGATAATCATTATCATTTACCGTGTTGTTAGAATGATAATGAAAATCTTTATCAATTACATTCATAAATTCTTAAGGAGTGAGTATTTATGGCATCAGTAACTGCACGATATTTAGATAATTCAGCATTATTAGCTTCACAGGAAAAAAGGGAATCGAATGCGAGGTCATATCCTAGACGACTACCTCTAGCGATTAAACAGGCTGAAGGTGTATATGTAACAGATATGGATGGAAAACAATACATCGACTGCCTAGCAGGGGCGGGCACACTTGCTTTAGGACATAATCATGCTGTGATCCATGAAGCAATTCAAGAGGTGCTAGCTTCAAAACTTCCATTACATACACTTGATCTCACAACAGTTGTAAAAGAGAAATTTGTTGATGAATTATTTGCTTCCTTACCAGCTTCATTTGCTGAAAAAGCAAAGATTCAATTTTGCGGACCTACAGGAGGAGATGCCATTGAGGCTGCTTTGAAATTAGTAAAAACAGCTACTGGAAATCGATCGATTTTATCATTCCAAGGAGGTTATCATGGTTCAACACATGGAACTTTAAGTGTAAGTGGAACATTAGGGCCAAAAAAGAATATTCATGCCCTTGTCCCAGATACACATTTTCTACCATATCCATATGAATATCGTTGTCCATTTGGTATTGGAAAAGAAGGACATAAAGTGAGCAGTACCTATATTGAAAATCTACTAGATGACCCTGAAAGTGGAATTGTTACTCCGGCAGCCATTATTGTCGAAGTCGTTCAAGGGGAAGGTGGTTCCATCCCAGCACCGATTGAGTGGTTAAAGGAGCTTCGTCGAATCACGAAGGAACGAAATATTCCGTTAATCATTGATGAGGTACAAACGGGAATCGGTCGTACAGGAAAAATGTTTGCCTTCGAGCACGCAGAGATTGAACCGGATGTTCTTGTGTTATCAAAAGCGATTGGAGGAAGTCTTCCATTATCAGTGATGCTTTATGACCGCCGCCTTGACCAATGGGAACCAGGAGCACATATTGGCACATTCAGAGGAAATCAAATGGCGATGGCAACTGGTCAAGCAGGCTTAGAGTATATTAAAGAGCATCACCTGCCTGAGAAGGCTGCTGAGAATGGATCATATTTCATGAAACAGCTACGTGCACTTCAAGAAGACATGTCATCAATAGGTGATGTAAGAGGACGCGGACTGATGATTGGAGTGGAGATTGTTAACCCGAAAGTACAAGCGAATCAACTAGGAAGCTATCCAGTATACCCTGAACTTGCAAGTGAAATTCAACGGGAATGCTTTAAACGCGGCTTAATTTTAGAGGTTGGCGGTCGATTTGGTACAGTGGTTCGCTTACTACCACCCCTTATCATGACAAAAGAGCAAATTGATGACGTGTTACAACGTTTCTATGAGTCAATAAAAACAGCTGAATCCCAGTTCGGATTGCGTTAGTAGGTGATAGGAATGAATACGAATTTTGAACAATGGTTTTTGTGTCCAAGTGAGCAAAGCGAAAAAACCTTCCATGAACTAATCGAAAGCACTGTCAGTCTCATTACAAACGAAGGAACAAAGGTCGACAAACCATTTGCTGGCACTTCACGTGAAGACATTGAAGCAATGGCAAAGAAAGTAACGCATATGCCTGTAAGTGGACAGCAAATGGAAGCTGTTATGAAAGACATTCGTGATGTCGTCAAACATTCGTTATGGATTTCTCATCCTTCAGCAATGGCGCACCTTCATTGTCCGCCATTGCTGCCATCGATTGCTGCAGAAGTGATTATAGGTGCACTAAATCAATCAATGGATTCATGGGATCAAAGCCCGGCTGCAACGTATGTTGAAGAAGAGGTTCTGAAATATTTTATGAAACAAATTGGTTATCCAGCAAAGGCGGATGGAGTATTTACAAGTGGCGGGACACAGTCCAATTACATGGGACTGCTGCTCGCTCGAAACCAAGCCTGCCAAACCTATTTTTCTGTCAATGCTCAGAGAGATGGACTCCCGATTGAGGCTAGCAAACTCCGTATTCTTTGCTCAGAGCATGCACATTTTACGGTTCAGCAATCAGCTGCTCAACTCGGTCTAGGTATTCATTCGGTTGTAAAAGTGAAAACAAACGATCAGCATCAGCTTTGCTTAGATGATGCAAGGAAAACCCTTGAACAGCTGCAAAAAGAAGGATTGATTCCGTTTGCGATTGTTGCAACTGCTGGAACAACTGATTTTGGAAGTATCGACAATCTAAAAGAAATTGCTGACCTAGTGGATACGTATCAATTATGGCTGCATGTCGATGCGGCCTATGGCGGGGCCTTGTTATTTTCTCATCAATACAGGCATCTACTTAATCATTTGTCGGAAGCAGATTCGATTACAATTGACTTCCATAAGCTTTACTATCAAACGATTAGCTGCGGGGCTTTTTTTGTCAAAGATAAACAATCTTTTCAACACATTATGTACCATGCGGATTACTTAAATCCTGAAGAAGATCATGAAGAAGGCATTATCAATCTTGTTGAAAAAAGTGTTCAAACAACGAAACGATTTGATGCGTTAAAAGTCCTCATGACTTTTAAGTTACTAGGTACGGATACGTTTGGAGAAATGATAGATTATACGATTCAATTAGCGAGAGAAACAGCTGAGCTTTTACGTCAGAATAACTTTGACGTTCTTCATGAACCAATGTTGAATGTGGTGTTATTCCGTCTTCTCCCTGAATATGTTGACGATCCACACTTTGTCAATAAGCTAAATCTTGAATTGCAACGCTATTTCTACCAAAGTGGGGAGATCATCATAGCAAAAACAAAGCAAAATGGAAAAGTGTATTTAAAATTTACGATGCTTCATCCGTTAAATTCGCTTGAAAATATGAAAAATCATATTGAAAACATCAAACAGATTGGAAAGAAAATCGAGAGTGAGAAAGGCGGGAAATTTTATGAATATTCCGTTCATTACTAATCATTTAACGATGCAAAATCTATTGAATTGCTATATTAAGGAAACAGGTAAAGGAGAGTGGAAGGAAGCTGTACATGTAGAGCTTCCTTTGAAAGATAAGTTTGAGTGTGTACTTGTGATTCCTTTTGCTAATCAGTCTGTAACGTTATATATACCAGTTCGCTATAAATCGGAAACAGGGCGTCATTTATTTTCACCAAATATGTACTATCAAGTACCGAACGATGAAGTAAAACAGCTAGATTTTTTAACGTTACTTTCTTATCTGCAAAAGGATTTAGCTGAAGCGTCTACGAATCCTGTACAAACAGAGGAGCTGATGCTTCGAACAATTTTAAGCTATCAAACGATGAAAGGAATTCTCTCGCATCGTAGAAATAATCTTGAAGAATCTTATCAGGTGGAAAAAAGCTTTCTTCAATCAGAGCAGTCACTGTTAATCGGTCATCAAGTTCATCCAACACCAAAAAGTCGCCAAGGAATTGATGAAGAGGAGGAACATATCTATGCTCCTGAACGAAAAGGCGCCTTCCAGCTTCATTATTTCCAAGTAAAAAATGAACTGGTGGAAGAAGATTCAATTTTACCTCAAACAGCGACAATGTTGATTAAAGAAGAATTAACCAGAGATCCATCTGTTACGGAAGGTTTTAAAGAACAGTATTGCAAGGAAGATGAATATTCTTTAATCCCTATTCATCCTTTACAAGCAAGAAAGTTGCTCGGAAGAAAAGAGGTTCACAAACAAATTCAATTAGGGAATCTTTCCTACTTAGGACCACAGGGACGCGAGTTTTATCCAACGTCTTCGGTACGAACGGTTTACCATGAGGAAGCTAGGTATATGTTTAAGTTTTCAATTCCAGTAAAAATAACGAACTCGCTGCGAATTAATAAGCGAAAAGAGCTTGATCGTGGAGTGGAAGTGAGCCGTTTACTCCAACAAGTATTAACAACCAAGCTAAACGAACTGCATCCGTCGTTCAACATTATTGAAGATCCTGCCTATATAACGGTGAAGCTTGGTCAAGACGAAGAGTCAGGCTTTGAGGTCGTCATTCGTGAGAATCCTTTTCAATTAGATCAAGGACAAAGAACAACGTTACTTGCGGGTCTTTGTCAGGATCATATTGAAGGCGGGAATTCCCATCTCGCAAATATCATTTATCACTTTGCTGAACAAAAGCAGATTTCAACTGAGAAAGCAAGTGAGGAGTGGTTTCGCCGTTATCTAAACATAAGCCTCCGCCCACTTTATTGGATGTATGCTACCTACGGAATTGCTCTTGAAGCACACCAACAGAATTCAGTGGTCAAATTAGATGAGGATGGCTACCCTGCAACGTTTTATTACCGTGATAACCAAGGATATTACTTTATGGAATCACGTGCCCAACATTTAAAGCAAGTGATCCCAACTTTAAATGATAAAAGCGATACCGTTTGTGCTGATTCGATTGCAGAGGAGCGTTTCCGTTATTATTTCTTTTTCAACCACCTATTTGGGTTAATCAATGCCTTTGGCGTTAGTCGTCTGGCTGAAGAACATCGACTATTAAGGTTGTTAAAAGAAGAATTACATGCCCTATTCGGGCAATATGGTGACGCTACGAATCTTATAAATTCTTTATTAAATGAAGAAACGCTGCCATGTAAGGCCAACCTCTTAACGAGAGTACATAATATGGATGAGCTGGTCGGATCCCTTGAGGCACAATCTGTCTACGTATCTGTTGAAAATCCACTATTCGAAAGGGCGGGTGAGCCTTATGAAGTCTAATCTAGCTTTAAAGCAAACCTATCCTATTGAGCATTGCGATCCAATTCGAAAACTCATTCTTACGTATCGCGAAGTCACAATAAAGGATGTGAGCCTACTTCATTCCTGGATGCATGAAATCCATGTGATTCCCTATTGGAAGTTGGATCTATCATTTGAAAAATATAAAGAACATGTCGAGGCATTTTTAGCAGATGACCATCAAACATTATTGATTGGTGAAATCAATGGCTCTCCAATGAGCTATTGGGAGTCCTACTGGGTCAAAGAGGATGTGATTGGCAATTATTATGAATTTGATCGATTTGATCAGGGCATTCATTTGTTAATTGGACCTAAAGAGTATTTAGGGAAAGGATATATTTATCCATTGCTGCTAACAATCTTATTTCATAAATTCAAAGTGTCTGAAACGACGAAAGTTATCGCAGAACCAGATATCCGAAATGAAAAAATGATTCATGTGTTTAAAAAATGCGGATTTACCTCTATCAAAGAGGTTGAGCTTCCCGATAAAACTGGATTATTGATGTTTTGTGAAAGAGGCGTGTTTGAAAGGAGATGGACGGATTGGCAACAAAACAAATTTTAGACGTTATAGGAATCGGAATCGGTCCGTTTAACCTAGGATTAGCAGCATTATTAGAAAAAACAGAATGCAAATCATTATTTTTTGACAAAAAGCTGAAGTTTGAATGGCATCCTGGGATGTTATTAGAAGGAACAACCCTCCAGGTCCCATTTATGGCAGACGCTGTTACAATGGTGGATCCAACAAGTAAGTTTAGCTTTTTAAATTATTTACATGAGCAAAAACGGTTATATCAGTTTTACTTTTTAGAAAAGTTTCATATCCCGCGAAATGAGTATAATCATTATTGTCAATGGGTTGCAGAACAGCTTACACAGCTTCAATTTGACTCAGAGGTTGAGGGTATTGAACGGACAGAGGAAGGCTATTACCGTGTTGAAGTTTATTCCTCTAGTAAGGAGGAAAGAGAAACCTATGTGACAAAGCATATTGTGCTTGGGATCGGTACGAAGCCATATATTCCAGAAAGATTTCAAATGGTGGATTACGATCGGATATTTCACTCATCTGACTATATGAAGAAACGGGATAAAGCTCTTGATGCTAACTCTGTCACGGTTATTGGCTCAGGACAAAGTGCAGCCGAAATTTTCTATGATCTCTTATCTAAGCAGCTAGATCATTCCTATGAATTATCCTGGTATACAAGATCAAAGGGCTTTTATCCGATGGAGTATTCGAAGTTAGGGCTAGAGCATTTTTCACCTGATTACACAAATTATTTTTATAAGCTGCCGCAAGAAAAGAAGCAAGGGGTTTTAGCCAATCAATCCCTATTATATAAAGGAATTAGTTTTTCAACGATTGCTGATATTTATGATTTAATGTATGAGCGATCGGTTAGCAATAAGAAACCAAACATCCACCTTCAAGCGTTAACAGAACTAGTTTCTATAGAGGAATGGGATGATTATTTACAGTTATCGCTCTATCAGTATGAACAAGAAGCTAATAAACAAGTAAACTCTGATGTTGTTATTCTAGCAACTGGATACCATCCATATATTCCAGGTTTCTTAAAAGGAATTGAGTCTCAACTTGAGTGGGATGAAAACGGCCAGTTACAGATCACAGAAGGTTATAAAGTAAAAACAAAGATGGAAGGAAACAATCACCTCTTTGTTCAAAATGGTGAGTTACATACACATGGAGTGGGTGCCCCAGATCTAGGTCTCGGTGCGTTTAGAAGTGCGACGATTATTAATCAAATCGCTGGTAAAAAGATTTATCAAACGTATGAAAAAAATGCATTTCAACAATTTGGAATGTAGGAAACGAACGTGACGACTGTCCAAAAAGGTTTTATCTATCTTTGTTTGCTTTCGACCCTTATATCAGAAATGTTGCTATCCCCTTTTTTTCCACAGCTATTTTCGACATATTTTCAAGTGGAAGGGGTTCAAGCAACAAGCTTATATATAAGTGTGTGTCGAATTGTTGTGATTGTTATGACACCAATCTGGACTATTTTTCTAAAAAAATGGGATCTAAAACTGATCATTCCTGTGGGGTTATTCGCAATGGGAAGCTGTAAATTCCTTCTCCCCACCGTTACTAGCTTTGAACAGTTTTTACTAATTTCTATTCTATTATTGTTTTTTCAAAGTAGTATCTATTTGCTTTATCCAGCATTAGTGGCGGCCAGTAAAAATGAACAAGAAAAGCTAAAAGGAACAACAACGTACTTATTCATCTTCCATGGAAGTGTGATTGTATCAGGGCTACTTGGCAGTTTTGCGATCAATCAATCAGTGCCATTGAATAGCTATTATATCTTTGCTTTCTGTGATCTTGTTCTTGCAATTGGCTGCTGGCTATATCTGCCGAAGCAAACGAGACAGGCAGGCTCTGAAGAAAAGAAAAAAGGCGCTCATAAAGAGAATAGATGGCAAGGAGAATTAATCGTCTATCTGTTGATTGTCTTTCTGTTCTTCCTAGGTCATCAAGCAATTCGCCCTTACTTAACAATGTTTCTGGAACAGAATTATACTCTGTCTAACCAAAGTTTAAGTCTGATGTATGTTATGCCGAGTCTTGTTGCGATCTTTTTACAGGGGTTATTACCAAGAGGGTTTTTAAAAGCACATATTCGTGTGATTTTACTTGCTTTAATAGGATTAACGGGCATTATGGTCTTTCTTCAGACCACTGTCGATCAAGTTTGGAGCTTTATTTTCGTACGAGTCATATACAGTGTTGGTTTTTTTGTCAGTTTAATCGGAATGGATTTGCTTTTTTTTCAATTAGGAATTGGGAAGAGATCACCCCTTTCCTATAGCCTTGTGATTTCAACCCAAAACATTGCGTTGTTGTTTGCACCGATGTCGGCATTAGTCATGGTCGAATTGAGTGGGTTTAAAGGCCCGTTCCTCTTAAGTGGATTGCTATTAATTGGCTCCGCGATAGGCCTGTTCCTACTGTTTTATATACCTATTAAGTCTTCAATCTATATTAAGAAAAAGGGAGTTGGACAACGTGAAGATATGTGATACACCTTTAACCATGTTAACAGAAGAAAATTGGATTCATGCCGATAAGCAATTATTAGCGAAGATGCTTCAGGAATTTATTTATGAAGAAATTTTCGTGCCAGATGTATTGAGTGAGGAAAACGGCATTCGTACGTATAAATGGGAGGATAAAAAAGGAACGGTTTATCACTTCCAGGCAAAGACACGTTTGTTTGATAGTGTTTCTGTTCTTCCTGATAGTATTAAGATTCTAAAAAATGATGACAAGGATATCCCGATTGCCCTATCTCTTTTACTTAGTATTCA
>Ga0209463_1002267_pt1 | contig 10753 bp, 7 predicted proteins | sample AgamicMgSfrz_FD_187169 | JGI IMG/M metagenome (GOLD analysis project Ga0209463, IMG submission 187169) | Agave microbial communities from Guanajuato, Mexico - Mg.Sf.rz (SPAdes) (version 2) | ecosystem: Host-associated > Plants > Phyllosphere > Phylloplane/Leaf | place: Guanajuato, Mexico... | reverse complement strand
ATTGTTACCACACGGCAAAAATTAGAGGCAGCTTTACGTTATGCAGAAAAACAAGAAGAAAAAAAAGGAACGAATCGTTTTAAAAAATTGATGGGACAACACATTGTATTTGTTGTGGATGAATGCCATCGTGCCTTAAGCGCGGAAGGAATGGAAGCCATCAAAGAATTTTTTCCAAATTCCACATGGTTTGGATTTACAGGAACGCCTATATTTGATGTTAATAAAAAACAAGCAAAAGGTAAATTAGCTCGCACGACGCATGCTCAATACGGGGAAGTCTTGCATACTTATACCATTAAAAATGCTTTAGATGACGGAGCTGTTTTAGGATTCCAAGTAGAACATGAAAATACAATCGAACCAACATCATTAAATAATTATATTTTCAACCAATTGCAACAAAATCAAAAATACACGCATTTAAGTGCGGACGAAATTAATCTCATTATTGATCAAATGGATGAAGTGAAAAGAGAAGATTATCTCGAACCATCTTCTTATGAAAGTGATGAACATATACAAAAAGTCATTCATAAAATTTTTAGACCTGATAATGCGTATGTAAAATTTGATTTTCAAAATGGTCGTCCGCAAAAGTCTGCTATTTTAACCACAAGTTCCATTGACATGGCAAAGAGGTACTATCAAGCAATAAAAGAAATGACTAAAAATCCAGATTGGTTGACAAAAGAATTTGCGGGACATCCAATTCGAAAAGGTCGTACGATCGAAGATGCCGACTTCCCACGCATTGCTATTACTTATTCAATCCAAGAAAATGAGGAAAATTCTAAGGAAAGTCATGATGAAATGAAAGAGATTATTAAGGATTATAATGATTACTACCAAACTGCTTGGTCAATAGAAGATATCGAACGATATAATGGAGATATTAATAATCGTTTGGCTCGTAAAAAAGCAGAATTTAAAGAGTTTGGGAAACAAATAGACTTGGTCATCGTAGTTGATCGCTTATTAACTGGATTTGACGCACCAACGATTCAGACATTATTCGTAGATCGTAATTTAAGTTATGCTAACTTGATCCAAGCTTTTTCTCGAACTAATCGTACTTATCCAGGTAAAACAAAAGGATTGATTGTGACATTCCGAAATCCTTTTACTATGGAAAGAAATGTAAATGATGCAACGAAATTATATTCTCAAGAACAAGAGGAAACTAATCTTGTTTATCCAACGTATGATAAATCAAAAAAACGATTTAAAAAAGCTCATAAAACGTTAACGGAATTAGTTCCAAATCCAACAGATATTAATGAACATTCACCTCTTGAAATTCGAATTAGCTTTGTAAAAGCGTTTCAAGAGTTAAATAATTCCTATGAAGCCTTGGTTACGTATGACGATTATAATGATGAGATGGAAAAATCATCAATTCTTCAAGAACAAGTAAAAACGTTAGAAGATTATATTGGTGTATATAACACAGTTAAAGGCTCGCTAGTAGATGAGGGAAGTCGCGGTCTAGGTCCTGATTTATCGGATATTGAGTTTTATGGAGAAAACGCGATTAAGATATACGATATAGATTCTACCTATATTGATAAGTTATTAGAAACATACTCGGCTAACAATGTAAATATTCGTGACGAAATCGAAAAAGCGCTTCAAAAAATGAAGAAATCAGAAATAGTTAAAAAAGTGTATCATTCGATGCTAAACGCAATTGATGCCAAAGAAATTGATGAAACAGAAGACATTCTTGTATTGAAAAGACAATTCTTCACAAGTGCCTATAATAAAGTAATTGAAGAATTCGCAAATACATGGTTTGTAGATGAAAGTCAGTTGCACCTATCTGCTATACAGTATTCAATAGGAAAAGAACCTATTCCAAATATTGGAGCAATTATTAACAGTAAGCAATTTGATAAGTATAAAGTAATACATCCCGAAGCAAAACCACTGAAATATGGACCTGAAATGAAGCGTCAGTGGAAAAAAACATTAGACAAAGTCATTGTGCCTTTGGATGAAGAGTTAAGATAAAATGGATATAAAAAACATACTAGTACAAGTTAATTTTATTTTTAAATCATTAAATTAAAATAAAAAAAGTACACCCTTTATGTGTACTTTTTTTATTTTCCATGACACATGATTATTAAGTCGGTATTTTATAATTTCCATGCCTACGGAATAAAAAACTCAAATGAGACGTAGTCGAATTTTTTTATCTAAATAACAAATTTCAGAAAAAATTCACAAAATTTGATCCTATCAAATAATGTGTTGTTTTTTAAAAAAAAGAGATAGCTCTGTGTTAAAATGTAAATGAAAAGAGGTGAAGTAGATGAGTTATGTAAGTCAAAGTAATTTTTTAGATGAATTTGAAATCGAAGATCAAGTAGAAATTGAACTCAAAGTAGTAAGAGCAATTTTTATAGGAAGAGAGGGTTATGGGGTATATATGTGTGAAGATAAACATGGAAATGAAATAAAAATAACAATTTCACATCCTCTTATTTCTAATCAATCTTACAACATACAAGGAACGGTAGCGATATATAGAGGCGAAAAACAAATAAGAGTAAATGTTTTTGAAGCGGTTAAACCTTCAACAAAAAAAGGTTATGTACAACTGTTAACGTCGTTAAAAGGTATAGGGAAAAAAACAGCCGAATCGATTTATGCAAATTATGGAGAAAACAGTATAGAAATTTTACTGAAAAATCCTCATGAGGTTGTAGAAAAAATTAAAAAAATAAGCAGTAAAAACATTTCAAGTTGGAAGGAAAGCTTGAAAATTTATGAGGGTAATTATCGAATATTCGCTGAATTATTAAATTTGCATTTATCCAATAAACAGTCGAAAAAAGTATATGAGCTTTATGGTAATCAATCAATTAATAAATTGAAAGAAAACCCGTACCGAATTCATCGTTTAGTTAAAGGAGTTACCTTTTGGAAATGTGATGAAATTGCCTCCAAATTAGGTGTGTTCAATCCTGAAAGTAAATATAGAATACAAACTTGTATTTTTCATGAATTAAATGAAGCGAAAAATAGTGGACATTGTTTTTTGCCTCAAACGATTTTATTAAAAAAATGCAATAAAACTCTTTCTAATAAAGGATTTGATGTTGAAGATGAAATAACAAAACAACTTCAACACCTTTCAACTGGAAATCAGGTTGTATTAGAAAATCAAAAAGTTTATCTCAAATCTTTACACGATGATGAATTAAAGGTAGCAGAATACATAAAAATCTTAGCAAAAGAGCGATCATTTAAAAATTCGCTTGATTTGAATACTATGTTGGAACGACTTTTAACAGAAGAAAAAATTGAGCTTGAAGAAAAACAAAGAGAGTCTGTTTTGAGATTTTCTGAAAAAATAGGCGGGTTTTTTATTTTGACGGGGAGCGCTGGATGCGGTAAAACATTTACAATACTTACTATGTTAAGAGTGCTAGAAGAACAATATAAACACAATGGGAAGAAATTTTCAGTACGTTTATTAGCGCCTACTGGAAAAGCTTCTAAAGTTGCCTCAAAATCAACAGGAATGGATTGTGTAACAGTGCACAGAGGACTAGGGTATGACGGAATAGATGCATTTGAATTCAATGAAGATAATCCGCTCGATGTAGAAGTTATAATCGTAGATGAAAGTTCGATGTTAGATATAACTTTAACTAGACAATTACTATCAGCTTTAAAACCTAATACGAAAGTGATTTTTTTAGGTGATACAAAACAATTACCTAGTATTGGTCCAGGGAATGTGTTAAAAGATATAATAAATAGTCAACGGGTTAAAGTGGTCACTTTGAATGTAGTAAAAAGACAAAAAGGCGTTTCTGGAATAATAGTTAATGCAAATAACATTACACAAAAAAATAAATTAGAAAATTTTGATGATGCGCAAATAATTTGCAAAGAGAGTTCTGAGGAGATTTTAAAACATACTTTAGAAAAAATAGAAACGCTTATTACAAATGACACTTATTCAATAAATGATATTCAAATACTGACTCCTAAAAAAAGTGATTATTTAGGCACTTACCATCTTAATTATCAAATTCAACAAAAACTTAATCCTGGAAGTGATGGTCTTTCCGTAATAAATAAAGCAGGTTCAAAGCATTTAGAAAAAGTGAATGAATCTCTTGTTTTGAAATTTAAAGTTGGCGATAAAGTAATGCATACAAAAAATAATTATGATATTATTTGGTATGAAAAAGATGAAAAAGGAAATTATGATCTCCTTGAAACGAAAACAGAAATCACTAATGGTGAAAGTGGTATTATTGAAAAAATAGTAAAAATGGAAAATGAAGAGGGCGATGAGACAACTAGGTTGATTGTACGTTATGAAGATGGATATGTATTTTATGATGATTTTTTTGAGGAAATTGAACATGCTTTTGCAATGTCTATTCATAAAAGTCAAGGGAGTCAGTGGAAAGTGGTAATTATCCTAATCGCGGATGAACATGGAATCATGCGTAATAACAATCTTTTTTATACAGGATATACACGAGCCGAAGAATTAAATATTGTTATTGGTCAATCAAATTCTATAAATCATTCGATACGAAATGAAAAATCGACCGAAAGATATACGGGTTTATCTAACAAACTAAAAATAAAATAAGAGAACAATAATGTTCTCTTATTTTATTTTTTTCAAAAATTAAAGTGTTCCCGTTAACAACTTTTGACCAAACATTCGAAGTTCTTTTTTACCAGTTGTATCAAAAACAAGTTCGTTGTTTTCCGTCACGCCTTTTGGATAATAATTTCCAAAATCAATTTTCTCTTTTCTTGCTTTTCTCTTTAACGATTCAAACTTATTAAAAGAAACAACAATATCACTAGTTGTTTTTTCGACAACGCCAAAGAATTGTTTTGTTCCGCCAGGGAAAGACATAAGTTCAACAGCTTCATTTGTATATGCGGTTGTAATCATTTTTTCTTTTACATTCCATTTTTTCGGGAAAAGGTTTGATGCTTTTCGAAAATATAAAAAATATTCTTTTTCCATAAATTCCTCTTGAGAGATGTACTTCCAGTTGTTTTCTTTGCATATCTCTTCCAAATTAAAAACAGCTATTATCCATGAAGCGTAATTTAATGCATAGCCAACTTCCCTGTTTTGATAAAATTCTTTTTTCATTGATGAAAGTTTTTCCTTTGAAAAAAGAGGTGCCGATATATCATTTTCTTTTTGATAAAAAGGGATTTTTAATTCTTTAAATAACGAAATAGGATCAAAATACGAAGAAATACGACCTGATTCAAAAAAATAAGCATTCGGTTTTTTATCTTCAATGAGTCTTGGATGATAATAAAATTTATGACTGTCTAATAATCCGTTTTTATCAGTTTGAAATGTGATGCCTTCTTTTTTGCAATAGGATTCAATTGAATATACGGGCTGGATTATTCCTCGTTTAAAAATGTGACCCTTAAATTTATACTTTTCTTTCCATTCTTCATCTAAAGTTTTATATGTTTTTTTATCAATGCAAAATTTATCATTTTCTTTTCGATCAATGACTGTAATCACATGACTTCTATCATATAGGGCATGATAAGTGAAGGGACCTTCTTGTTTTGTGTATTCTCTATACGCGACAGGCATTTCGGAATCAGTAACTGGATGACCTAATTCTTTTGCATTTTTAGCGGAAACAAACGCCTTTTTTTCTTCTTTCATCATCTTATTAAATTCTTTGAATGTATAAGATGGGAGGTCGAGACCTTCTGCTTCGTTTGGATGTATCCAAGAATTTGGATAACGATTTGGTGCAAAAGTATGTTCTATCAAAAAATCTCCTGCATAAGCATAACCGAATAAAAAATATCCATCTTGTTCTTTTTTGGATAATTTTTTCCATTCCATTGCTGTTAAAATACCGTTTTTTTCACGTTCACTTCCATTTGTCCAAGGTTCAGTTTCTTCATTAAAATCGTAAAGCGCGATTTTCTCATTGGGATATTCTAAATAACCTTGTACTTGTTTGCCTTCAATACTTAAATCTAAATGATCAGCATTTTCTTTTGTTAAATAAACATTCCCTTTGTAAATAAGTCCATATGCTTTTCCACTAGTCACTTGTAAATTAAACATTGCGCACCACCCCTTCGTCGTTTATATCTATTATTATGACATGAAAATATTTTTTTCCTTGAATAAAAATTAAAACTCGTGATAGAAGTAAATAAGACATTTTTTTATAAAGTTTTTTCAAAAAAACTCTTAATATTTGCAAAATAAATTGAATAGCAATTGATAGAAAGCTGCATCAACAGACATTTTGAATGAAAATTTCTCTTGACAAAAAGTTTTTTTTCATTATTTATAGTTCGTAAAGGATGAAAGGAGGAGGATTCACATCAAACACTACAATAATCATATAATCGACATAAACTACCAAAAAGAATCAGAAAAACGATTCCTATTAAACGAAATGAGAAAAATATGCTCAGAATTATTTGAATACTGCTATAAGACATTGAAATACACTTTGAAAAATAACAAGATCCCCTATGAAGAATATAAGGGTTATATAATAACTAGTGAAGTGTTCAATAAATTGTCTAAGCCAATTGCATATTCTATATCACTTTATGTTTATTTCAAATATGACTACGAAACGCAAAAAGTTGAGTTGCATGGAAGTAAAGAAGATGATATAAGGATCAATAAGATTTTTTATAAAGGGTGTGTTGTGGGAAATAAATTTAGAATCGAATTAGGTGATTATCTAATAGAGAAATACCAAACTGTAATTAAATATCTGGAAATACAATTGGATAAATTTATTTTAGATAAAAAGGTAATTTTCGTTACTATTTTTAAATACAAAGACAAGTCCGATTGGCTATATTTGTCACGTTTTACCTATGAAGAGGAAATAAAAGAAAAAAAGAAAAGAGGGAAATATGTGTTAGGGATGGATTTAGGAAAAGTAATATTTGCTGCAGGTACTTCTTCAAAAGATGGAGATAATTTTCTAATAAGAGCTTCGAGACTAAAAGAAACAAAAAAAACTTTCATATATAATAAAAAGGAAATGATGAGAAGTGCTGCTTCTTTAAACAAAAAAATCGGAGAAGAAAAACTAGCGAAAAAAACTAGAAAAAAAGAACAAAAAAGAAAAGAGTTTCCTATGAAAGCAGCTAAAATGGTCATTGAGTACTGTATAAAAGAAGATATAGGTATTATAGTTGTAGGCTTCTTGTATGAGTTAGTCGGAATAGGTAAAATCTATTCGTACGAACATAGAGATTTTGTTAATCGTTTAAAAAAATTAGCTGAACGGCATAACATAAAAGTTATATGTATCGATGAAAGGAATTATACATCGCAAAAAGATTTTTTTACAGGTGAAAAAGGAATTAGAGATAGAGAAAAGAATAGAGGACAAATCAAATTCCGAGATGGAACAAGCAGACACAGCGATACCAATTCAAGCGGGAACATGATTTTAGAAGCAGGTATAAAAATAGATAAAGAAAAAATGAAAGAAAAAATGTCCAAGCCTCCATGGTCAATGGAATTATACGAAAAAAAGAAAAATAAGAAAAAAAGAAATAAAAAAAATCGGCGTTCTAATCACACCGATTAGCGAAACGCATGCATGCGGTCGTGCAGGCGATGAACACCCAAATAAAAAGCATACGCACAGAGTGAGAGTCTGTACGTACGTGGACCTAGGAACAAATTAACACTTGTAGAGTTAATTAAAGATTGTTCAAAAAATAAGATAAAAAAATGAAAAGAAAGGTTTTATAAACCGTTCAAAACAATTATAACATTTTTTTTAAATGAATATAAAAAAAGGCTTACTTTAAAGCCTTTTTTTTGTTTAATTGTGTTTATCCTATTCCAAAATTAATATTTCACTTTATTAAATAAAAGCATAATAATTCAACCATTTCCTCTTGTTCAACTTATATCAGTGTGTAAACGATGTTTTCCGCAATGAATACATTTAAATAGGTAACCTTGAAAATCACCATCATTATAAAGAAATTCTTTAAATTCTTCTAAATTGATTTTCATCCATTTGCACGTTTCATCAATATCTTCTTTTAATTCATCATATAAATGTTCGATTTCTGCCCAACCGACATATTCTACAAACGCACAAAAATCATAGCAATGTGTCATCCAATATTCTGTTTGCCAACTAAAATAAGTCGGAGTTCTTTCAACCAATTCCTTGATTTGTTCATTATTTACTACATTTGAATAATCATAATAATCGTTAAATGCAACATCATATTTTTTAGTAGCACTCCCATCTGCAATACACCATGGACAGATTCCTTCAAGGTTAATTTCACCATAAGGTTTACTTTCGTATCGGTATTCTTTGATTTCTTTGCATACTGGACATAGCGTTTTTTCTTTAACAATTACTCCTGACTTAATCGGTTCTAGATGGTATTTGAATTTTGGTAAATCCATTTTGGGCACCCCGTTTCTTAAAATTTGTAAAATTACCCCGTTCACCATTCATCTCTTAAAATACTTTTGAAAGTCGGTTTTTGGTTAGTCACAAAATAGATTTCATATTCATTTTCTTCTGTATCAGGGGTAACACCTTTTCCCTTGATAGCAAAATACAATTCATAATCACCATTCTCCATAGTGAATTTCTTAGGTTTATATTCTTTTTCTTTGATATACCCTTTTCGGATGAAATCGTTCAAAAAACTCTTTTCTTCTTCGGACAATTCTTCATCATCAAAATAAGAATAAATAAAGATTTCTCCTGTTGTTATTTGAAAGGGAACTCTTATAATTCGAGAATAATGTTCTATATTAAAATTCGGCTCCCCGTTTAAAAATAAAGATACTTCTCCACCAATCATTTCCGATATGGTAAACAAAGTAACCAAATGTTCTTTCGCAGCGTAGCCTTCCTTGATGTTTTGTTTCGTAAAATCGAAAATATAAGGTTCTTCTAATATGCGATCAGAAATGAATATTTGCCTATCAAAATCCATATAAAATTCATTGTTCATTGAAACCTCACCTCGTTATCACAATTCTCCTAAATAGGCTTCAAATCCTTGAGAAAGTAAAAAACAGCCTTTAGACTGCCTTTTTATATTAATTTTTTAGCTGTATAATCATTCTTACCTAACTTAAAGAAGTATCGCATTCTAATCTTTTTATGAGCAATATTCGTCAATTCTTTCATTTTCTTTTCACCAAGTAATTCTTTTACATTCTCAAATAAATGAACATCTTCATATTCAATCCAAATTCGTTCAATACCTCTTTCAGGATGATAGAAAAAGTGAAAATACATGTCAACATCTTCAAAACTAATGCCTATTTTGTTTAGTTTATCGGTGTAATAAAGACTTCGAATGGTCCCTAAAGACTCTTTTTTTTGCAATTTGTTCATTTCTTTGATAATATGTCGAGAAAACATGACGGTTGTTTCGATGTCTTGATCGACTTGATCAAGAATATCTCCCTTTTCATCAAATCGAATAGATGAGGAGCGTTTGTTCTCCCCTTTTTTAATCTCAAAAGAAGTTTCCCAAATCAGAGCTTTGTCGTCATAAGCGAAATGCGTTTGTTTGATTTTGGTCATAATCTACCTACTTTTCTTTTTTCAATATTCTTTCCTATTATTATTATCTTTATTCAAAAAAAGAAAAGCAGCTAATCGGCTGCTTTTTTCATCGCAACATGTGCAATAATTCTAAACGATATTTTGTCTTAGATCGAAACGAATTTCACATACGTTTGATTGTTTCGTATTCTAAAATATCTTCTATATAAATTGCTTCTGAATATTCTCCTTCGGAATTAATAGGAATTGGAATCTGATGCAAGAGACGGAAAAATCCATCGCTCGGACAAAGTGTTAAAATTGTTTTTTTAGGAAACTTATCATATTGTATAAGTAAATAATATTCTTTCTTAAAAGAATATTATTTTATAATCTCTCCTTCAAAAGAACTCATATCATTAATTTTATTGATTTCATTCAAATAATTTAAAATGAATGTTGCGTAAAAATCTTTTTCATTTGAACGCCATTTAAAAAAAGAATTTCTTTTTATCTTATCTTTAGAACCACAGTTAAATGAAAGAATTTCATTTTTAAATTCAAATTCCACATTTAGGTTATTGTATTTTTTCAAACCGAAGCAACCATTAATAGTGTCCCTTTCAATCTTATAAATACCAATATAGTTCATTTCTACGCTCATTCTTATTCCCCTCTTTTCAGTGAATATAGTTTTAATTACTGTTTCATTTTACCATTCTTTCAAAAATTCCGTACGGAATTTTTTTAAAATTTTCTTTCCTTAGAGCGACAAGAGGTCGCTAAATTTCGACAAAAAAGACCTCTTACAATTGGAAAATATCCTTGATATACTAAATGTACAAGCTTGAAGGGAGGAAAAAAAGGCGATAAACGCTGATTTATCCATATTTTAATTTTAGGGGGAATTTGATGATTAAAAGTAAGGTTAAAAAAATGATTGCCACCAGTCTTATTGTAGTTGCAAGTCTCGCATTTTTTACTACATCATCCTATGCCTATGACCCAAATCTGAAAAAGGATCGCTATTTTGGCGGAAACATCGTTACAGGTCTTGATCGTCCTGTCTGGTACAGTCCATCAGTTTCATCCTATGGATATACGGGTGCTTTTGATGTGGGACGCACTTATTGGAATAAAGATACAAAAGCAAATCTGTGGCGTTCGGATCAAGTAAATAATTCCACCGATCGTTATTACGT
>Ga0209463_1002263_pt1 | contig 10756 bp, 9 predicted proteins | sample AgamicMgSfrz_FD_187169 | JGI IMG/M metagenome (GOLD analysis project Ga0209463, IMG submission 187169) | Agave microbial communities from Guanajuato, Mexico - Mg.Sf.rz (SPAdes) (version 2) | ecosystem: Host-associated > Plants > Phyllosphere > Phylloplane/Leaf | place: Guanajuato, Mexico... | reverse complement strand
GAAGTTTAACGCTGCTGCGAGAGGCATATTGGCCTTCACGATCCACTCGGATTCATTGGAATGCAGCGAAGATACATCCAGCCCCATTAATTCCAGCAGTTCTCGCAGCGGAACCCATATCGTTCCACCCTGCCCCTGCACTGCTCCCTGTATCGTTCTATCATTCGATAGACTCGCTGATGTGGATTTCAGTTCCCCGCGGACGCTGTCCGCCTGGATAACTCTGTCCTTCCATACCGCAGTCGCCGTTCTGGATTCCACATCCCAGCGAATGCTGCCGCCAAACTTTTTCATAAACGGTCGTAATGGCACCATGATCCGCTGATCTTCCACGCGAAATTCCCCTTGCTTCAATGTGGCAGCAGCAAGGCCAACCTCTACCTTAAGTTCCTTGCCGGTTAGCCATAGGTTACGATTGGGTTTCACATGTTCCGTAACCCACTCGGCGCCAGGTGCTTTGCGAGATTTATATTTTCCTTCAGGATGAACACGGAATTGTACAGGTTGATTCTCCGCGTTCATGGTGTCAAAACGATATCCGTGATCACGGTAGTATTCGATAATTCCCGGTAGTGCCTTGACCGTCTCGGCATGAGCTCCACCATCATGCATTAACACGATGACTGAGCTGGTACCCGCAGGCACCTTGGTGGCATTACGCAAAATTTCTTTCGCTGGCACACCCTTGCGCTTCGAATCGCCGCTGTCCACGTTCCAGTCCATCACGGTATACCCACCCAATTCGAGCAGATCGAAATAATTTTGATCAAAATGTCCATATGTTCCGCCAGGCGCCCGTACCAGGTTTGGGCGGAATCCGGTGATGCGGTTCACGATTTCTTCCGTCTGCTTCACCTGTTTCCAGAACGATTTAAAATCACTATACAGTTCATCATAATGATGGTTATACGTATGATTGCCGAGAGCATGACCCTCTTCCACTGCGGCCTGAATCAGTTCAGGATAACGTTCTGCCTGCTCTCCAAGGACAAAAAATGTGGCTTGAACCTGTTCCTCGCGCAAAATATCCAATACTTCACGGGTATGCTTGCCTGGTCCGTCGTCAAAACTCAGATAGACTACCTTTTCACTGTTGCTCTCTTTCTTAGGAACAACGGCTTCTGCGCCAGCGGCTTCAGAAGGATATGCCGTCCAGGCATAAGAAGCAAATACACATATCATCACCGCAAGACGAAGCAGACAAGATGGCCATGCGGGGGATGCATGCTTATGTATGGGTTGGGCTTTTAGGGATTGCTCTTCTTTTTCCACCACTCTGAAATCCGTTCTCCGCATCATTTACGAATCATCCTCCAACGTCTCTAGTGATTCTGCTGATAGACTTTAGCAGATTTGTTAGAATTATATGGAGGCTTTACGGAAAAAAGACGCGTTTCTGTTTTATATTTTTCACAATTTGGGTTAGCACATGATTGATTCTTGGCTTGGGATTGGGTAGCATAATGAACAGGCACTTATTACCGGAACCACTGCTATTACGGGGATAAGCACTGCAAACGTTTCATATGACGGCTGGCTGCATTGATCGTAAAAAGGACAGCATGGAGAGTCATCCGATTCCCCTGTCTTCAGGAGAGTGAAATCTATTGGAATTGCTTGAAAAGATCCAGCATCTATTTGGATCCTATGGATACAGCGTTTTGTTTTTTGGCTTATTGCTGGAATTTATCGCTCTTCCCTTCCCGGGAGAAACAACCATGGCTTACGCAGGATACCTATCGTACAAAGGACAACTGGACTTCGGGATTCTTGCCGTACTTGCCTTTTTGGGAACGACAATCGGCATGACGATCACTTACTTCATTGGGGCCAAGGCCGGCCTGCCCTTCATCGTCCGCTACGGAAAATGGTTTCTATTCAAACAGGACAAGCTGGATAAAACGCAAAAGTGGTTTGCCAAGTATGGTAATGCTCTGATTTTCATCGGATACTTCATACCGGGTGTTCGTCATTTCACCGGGTACTTCGCAGGTATAGCGGCTGTTCCCTTTCGCAAATTCGCTCTATATGCATACTCGGGTGCACTGTTCTGGGTTGTGTTATTTCTAGGCATCGGAAAAGTATTTGGTCCACAGTGGAACGCCGTGTTCCATCTTGCGCATCAATATGCCGCTTATATCGTTGCAGGCATTGGATTGTTACTGATCGCCGCCGTGCTGTACCGCTACCGGAAAGCTTGGGGACAACGCTCCGTTCGCAAGTCCTCTCCAATTAGACAAAAACAGAATGCAGAATGAAGCATATCCCCGGAGTCGTCACCAGTGCGACTCTTTTTTGGTTATTTCATTTTGAAAACCTCCCGTGCACGAATCCATGCGTAGGCTGCGAGCAAGAGCGCAATCATTGCAAATCCCAATCCCCCTGCAAAACCAAGTCTACGCGGTTCCAACACCTCCAGAAGTATCCCTGCGCCAAACATGGATAACCCAAGCATCGTACTGCTGCATGCCGTCACTAAACCATAGACAACCCCGCGGTATTTCTCCGGGGTTTCCCGCATTAGCAGCGTATCCAGACATGTGTTTCCCATACCCGACATAAAGGACAGTAGAATATACATCAGGACAGCAGCTGATGCGAGCCTAGCCTCACTTAACAGCATTAATAAACAGCCTTCAATGAATAGACAGGCTACAACCCCAGGGAGCAGCCACAGCTGCAAATAACGAGACCCCCAACTGCTAAGCACAAGTCCAATCCCCAGTGCTGCGTAAAACAAACCCACACCCCAATCTCCGAGTTTGAACACTTCAATCGCATACACACTGATCAGAACATTATCAATCCCATTAATAACAGGAACCCATAACTCAAACGCAACAAGGATCTGCAAAGGGACAGATGAGCAGATTAACTGCCACAGCATCCGAGCAATCCCGGCATGCTTCCGGGCAGGCTCCCTCCCCACCATTTCATCGACTTGATTCGTGCTGAGTGGTGGGAACGACATCTTGCGAATCAAAGCAGCGGCAAACAGAAAAGCAAGTGCGTTGGTTACAAAAGCAGCCTGAGGACCCATGACAGATGAGACGATACCACCCAAAAAAGCTCCCACGATGAGAACAGATCCATTCATGACCTGTTCGAGCCCATTAATCTTATGCAGGTTTTCCGAACGTACCAGCAAGGGGATTCCTGATTTGCGGACAGGCGCATAGATTGCTTCAGCGCAAGCGAGCAGCGTACTCGCTGTATAGAGAATCCATAGATCATCTGCTTGGTGCACAAGCAAATAACTTAAAGCCACGGGTACTCTTAGGAGATTGGTAACGATCATAATCGATCGCCGGCTAAAATGAAGTGTTAATACACCCCCTAACGGAGCCAGAAGAAGAAAAGGAAACACCCTTAACCCAAGTGCCAGACCTACAGCGAGACCTGAACCGGTTGTTCCAAGAATCAAGGCGAGCATGGCCACCTGACTGAATCGATCTCCAATTCCGTTCACCAATCCCGCCATGAAAAGCTGTCTGTAATCGGGTTCTGCGTGCAGCAAGCGTTTAAAACCTAAACTGAATGTCATTACGATATCACACCTTAAATTTAGATATAAATCTAATTAGATACTAATCTAAATAAATGAAATTGGCAATCTACTTTTGTATATATTTGTTTTGGCATCACTTCTTTTTTTGTCATAAGTTGAATTCATCCAGGTCATACTAACTTGCAAATATAGGGAGGTAAGGAGGTGAAAGTTATGAGTTCTGCGGCACAGAGCGATCAAGAACAGAAGCTAATTTCACCCAATCTGATTGAAAATACGGAATATTGCAAACAAGTGATGGGTCAGAGCAATGACTTGATGATTCGCCCACTCCAATGTTTACATAAGTGGCCATCCATTCTGTTATACATCGATGGGTTGGTCGATGTTCAGATTCTGAATCAGGCCATCCTGGGATCTCTGCTTCAGACACATGATCTTCCGGGGTTCTCGGCAGAAGATGAACGCCTTAGCTATCTCCAAAATGACATCCTTGCTGCCAGTGATGTGCTGCTGGTAGACAATATTCAGGATGTACTTAACGCCTTATTATCGGGGTCGGCAGTACTGCTTATCGAAGGCTCCACCAAAGGCCTGAAAATCGGAGCAGCCGGCTGGGAAGACCGGGCTGTTACCGAGCCTGTATCCCAAACAGTCGTACGCGGACCTATGGAAGGCTTTAATGAGAACTTGCGTACGAATACCTCCCTGATCCGCAAACGAATTCGTGATCCTCATCTGTGGATTGAAGAAAGAGAAGTCGGAAGAGTGACCAAGACCAAAGTTGCCGTATTATATCTGGAACATATCGTGGATTCGGAAGTGGTGGAAGAACTCCGGCGCAGGCTCGATGAGATTGATATCGATAGTGTTCTGGAAGGCGGATATATCGAAGAACTGGTTCAAGACAAGACCGGGACGATCTTTCCGACAGTCTATAACAGTGAGCGGCCTGATACGGTGTCCGCTGCACTCCTGGAAGGACGTGTTGCCATTATTGTGGACGGAACCCCTTTTGTACTACTGGTTCCAGCACTGTTTGTGCATTTCTTTCAATCTGCAGAAGATTACTATCAGCGTGCCGACATTAGTACACTGATTCGAATGATTCGCTATCTGGCCTTTTTTATCGCTCTGCTTGCTCCATCCTTTTACATCGCCATTTCTACCTTCCATCAGGAGATGCTGCCGACGAACCTGCTGATTAGTCTGGCCGCCCAGCGTGAAGGTGTTCCCTTTCCAGCCTTCATTGAAGCCATTTTAATGGAACTTACCTACGAAATTTTGAGAGAGGCCGGAATTCGGATTCCAAAAACGGTCGGTCAGGCTGTCTCCATCGTGGGAACGCTTGTCATTGGTCAAGCGGCAGTTGATGCGGGGGTTGTATCTGCAGCGATGGTCATCATCGTGTCGATTACCGCGATATCCAGTTACGTCATTCCGGAGAATGGATTATCGATCTCGGTTCGCATATTGCGTTTCGTATTGATGATACTGGCTGCTGCCTTTGGTTTCTATGGCATTCTGGTCGTTCTGCTCATTACAGTAACTCATCTCTGCAGCCTTCGCTCTTTTGGAGTACCCTATATGTCACCATTTGCTCCTTTGGTCCAGAAGGATCTGAAGGATACGATCTTCCGTGTCCCTTGGTCTCACATGAAAACCCGCCCGCTGAGTACAGGTACACCAAACAAAACCAGGCAGTCCAACAAAAAAATGAAACGCTGACCGCAGCAAGGAGCACACCGTATGAACAAATGCATCCGACTGGTTTTATCTCTTGCCGTTCTGCTTCCCCTTCTTACCGGATGCTGGGATCGCAAGGAACTTAATGACCTTGGAATTATGCTGGGTCTGGGTGTCGATAAGGATGGAGATCAAGTCAAGGTTAGCGCCCAGGTAGTCGTTCCGAATGAGGTATCCTCCAAATCGGGAGGCGGCAAAGGAACCCCCGTTACCCAATATCAGGCTACTGCCGCTACACTGTTTGAAGCCATTCAGAAGCTGACCGAGACCAGCCCGCGCCGTATCTTCATGGCACATGTGCGTATTCTTGTCTTCGGAGAGGAATATGCCCGCAAAGACGGGATATACGATGTTATGGAAGCATTGATGCGGGAACCTTCAGTACGGCCTGATTATTATGTCATGGTTGCCCGCAAGACCACGGCTTCCAAAGTGCTTGATCTGCTTACGCCATTGGAAAATATCCCCGCTGAGAAGCTGTTTAATTCCCTAGACGTATCCGCCAAAACCTGGTCTCCTACAACCACCGTCACTGGAGACGAATTGGTTGATAATATGCTAACCCCTGGTATTCAGCCTGTAATTACCGGCGTAGAGATCATCGGAAATCAGAAGATAAGCGGGAGCAAGGATAATATCTCTTCCATCAGATCTCCAGCCAGTCTTCAAACTACCGGATTAAGTGTATTTAGAAAAGATAAGCTGATTGGCTGGTTAACCGAGGATGAATCCAAAGGATATAACTACATCCGGGACAATGTGGTATCCACGGTAAGTCATCTTCCTTGCGGCAATGGCGGAGCAGTAACGTTCAAAGCACTGCGCACCTCGACAAAACGAAAAGCCAAAATCGTGGACGGGAAACCTGTTATTCATATCAAGCTTGAGAATGTTTCCTCCATCGCTGCTGTGGAATGCGGTGTCAAAATCGGTTCAATGGAAACACTCAGAAAACTAGAAGAGGAGAGCGAGGAGAAACTAATCGAGCTCATGCAGACTTCGGTGAACTCCGTAAGGCGAAAATACCATGCCGATATTTTTGGATTCGGGCAGGAAGTATACCATGCCGATCCCAAGCTTTTTAAAAAGGTCGAGAACGACTGGAACAAGTACTTCGACAATCTGGACGTAAAGTACGAAGCCAACGTACAGATTAAACGTACGGGAACTTTGGACAATTCATTCAAAAATGAAATGAAGGAGTGAGATCAGGCATGATCACGGTCACAGTCATTGTTGTGGGAGTTATCGTAGGCTGGATCGATCTTCCTGGTCTAATCCGCCGTAAGGAGTGGAAAGAAACCGCAGTATACAGCAGCATGCTGCTTGTTGCCACCTTCTTTAGCGTGATCGCAGCAAACTTATGGGAATTTCCAAGTCCCCTCTACATCATTATGTGGATTTATGAACCTGTGAATCAATTTTTGGCCAATATCACCGGAACTTAGGAAAGGGGGTTAAACGGATGCTGGAGCAAGGACGGCTTGGAACAAGGCAGTTGGCAACCTTGACTTTCATGATGGTTATTGGAGATATGATGCTCATCTATCCCTCCGTCATCACGTCCTATGCGAAGCAAAATGCCTGGATCTGCGCCCTCATCGGAATTCCGCTTGGTATGGGACTCATGGCCATGTTCCTTAAACTGGGCAATATGAATCCGGGTGAAAACCTGGTTCAGATTGCACGTAAGCATTTGGGATTCTGGCCAGGGACATTATTGTCATGCTTTTACTTATTCTTCTTTCTCATTGGGACTTCCACACACACACGGGAAGTCGGGGATTTTATGACTAGCCAAATTTTTCAATATACACCCATCCGCATCATCACTTTAATGTTTGTCATTACCATTGGCTGGGGAGCATATAAAGGCCTGGAAACCATGGGACGGACAAGCGAACTGCTGCTTCCGATCGTAATCGTATTTATCCTAGTCCTCTCTTTCTGCCTTTTGCCCAAAGTGGATGTCAGTAACTTAAAACCCGTTACTGACACTGACACAGTCTCCATTATGCAGGGTATCCTTGTAAGCATCATCTATCCGGTGGGTGAGACCATCCCCATTCTTATGATTTTACCTTACACTGCGAGACAAGCTCATCGAACCCGGGACGTGATCTTTGCCGCAGGCCTGGGGAACTTAATGCTGGCGATGCTAGTTACCATATCATTGTTAGTGCTCGGTGCATTTTTGACTCAGCACAGTATCTATGCATCATTTATTTTATCTCAGAAAATTAGTATCGGAGGTTTCTTTGAACGTATCGAGGCCATTATGGCTACCTCCTGGCTGATTTCCACCTATTTCAAAGCAATGATTTATTTGTTTGCTTTCATGGTAGGAATAGCAGAGCTCTTTAAGCTTAAACATTATCGGGTTCTCCTTTTGCCAGCATGCATGCTGGTGTTTGGAATGGCCAATGTAGTGGCTCCTAACCTGACCTTTATTGTCATTACCATCGTTCCATATTGGGTAGATTGGGATACCACTCTTGGAATTCTGCTTCCGGGGCTGCTGATGCTTGTCATGGTATTCAAGAAAAGAATAAAATCGATATCCAACTGATCACATGTTGAAGGAGCACAAGTACGATGCTGATTAAAGATCGCCTTACGGTGCGACAATTCACCTTGCTGACCTTCCTGACATTGGTCGGTGACATGATTCTCATTTATCCATCGTTGGTCACCGCATATGGGAGACAGGACGCTTGGATATGCTCCTTGCTCAGCCAACCAATCGGTCTATTGGTAGTATGGATTCTGTTCAAGCTGCATCGTAACCATCCCGAATTGTCCCTGGTTGAAATTTGTAAAAAATTGCTCGGTCCATGGCTTGGTACTATCCTCGCTGCCGGATATCTGTTCTATTTCATCATGGGCGCTGCCATATGCCTCCGCGAAGTAGGCGATTTTATGACGACGCAGATCTATCTCCAAACCCCCATCCGTGTCATATTAACCCTGTTCATCTGCCCTATGGTGTGGGGAGTTGTAAATGGCTTAAAAACAATGGGGGCAAGCAGTGAACTTCTTGCTCCCATCGTAGTCGTTTTTATGATCCTCCTTCTGTTGGGAGTGCTGCCGCAAACTGAATTCGCTAGACTCCGGCCCATTCTAGACACTCCCTGGATGAGTTTGATACATAGCATCATTAGGGGAGCCTTCTCTTCATTTGGCGAGCTGATCGTGCTATCCATGTTCCTTCCGTACGCCGCAAGCGCACATCATCTCAAACGGGACATGCTCCTTGCGGCTCTTGGAGGGGGAATTCTGCTAAGCATGCTTGTTCTCGTTTCTCTCATGGTTTTCGGCCCCATTTTTACTCAGCATGGTTTCTATATTTCCTATACGCTGGCTCAAAAAATCAATATCGGTAATTTCTTCGAACGAATCGAAGCATTGATGGCCATCGCCTGGCTTATCTCTACCTATTTCAAAAGCATGCTGTATCTGTTCGGTTTTGCTTTGGGAACAGCTCAGTTATTCAAATTAAACGGTTATAAGCCCCTGATCCTGCCTTCAGCAATGCTGATGTTTGCTTCAGCCGTTCTGATTGGACCCAATATCATCTTCTATACCAACACCGTCATGCCCGCATGGCTTGACTGGAATGTGACAGTCAGCCTGATCATCCCACTCTTTCTGCTGCTCGTTCATAGGCTCCGCTCCCAGAGGAATAAACCGCCGGCCAAACGCTTAACCTCATAAAAAAGGCAGTGTCCACGGTGATACCCGAGAACACTGCCTTCGTTATAGTTTTCACTTTTCACAGGGACTTCACAGCCTCCAAAGCTGCTTCAATATGTCCTTTGACTCTGACTTTGGACCATTCCTTGATTAGCTTTCCCTCTTCATCGATGAGGAATGTGGAACGGACAATGCCCATGTATTCCTTGCCGTACAACTTTTTAAGCTGCCACACTCCGTATTGCTCGGCAACCTGATGTTCTTCATCCGATAACAGGGTGAACGGCAATCCGTATTTGGCAATAAATTGTTCATGCCTGCTCATCGGATCCGTGCTAATGCCCAATATAACCGTATTTAACCCCTCAAACTCCTTATGGCGATCCCGAAAATCGCATGCCTCCTGTGTGCAGGACGAAGTCATATCCTTGGGATAAAAGTAGATCAGTACCCGCTGTCCGCGGTAATCGGAGAGCTTCACCGTCTCCCCAGTACTCGCCGGAAGTTCAAAATCCGGAGCATGCTTGCCTTCCGTTAATGTCATCTCTCTTCCTCCTTCGTCTTACCCTCTAATCAATGGGCTTCTCTCTACGAACCAGCACCACGGTAGCGTTTCACGCCGTAGTTCCACAGCGTAAGTCCGATCGCCCCGAAAATCAGTCCCATCACCGGAGTCAGCAGTGCCATGCGATGCATCTCTGTTCGATCCAGGAACAATGCTGCGGGATAGATCCCGACAAAGGCAAACGGAATGACCCAGGTTAACAATACCTGAATGGCACGATTGTAGATCGTTACCGGATAACGTCCATAGCCCTGAATGTTGTACATCAAGGGAAGAATACCTGTCGGTGCATCCGAGTAAAAGGACAGCGACGTCAGTGTGGTATAGATTCCCGTGTAGATTAACACGGAGCTAAGCGCCAAAATAATTAACGCCGGAATATGCCACCATTCCAGGACAAGCCCCATCTCCGCTCCACTGAAGATCATGATAATCAGCCCGATAAACGAACCAACAAGTGCAGGCGGGTCCACATTTTCGAGCAATATCTGAAACAGGTTATGCGCCGGACGTGTCAGAATGCGGTCCATCTCACCTTTAACGATATACCGCTCGCTGAATCCCCAGAGATTGATAAAACAGCTGAAGATGCCATAGGGCACCATAAAATATCCATATACAAACAGAACTTCACTCTCGCTCCAGCCACCCAGGTTATCCGTGTGTCGGAAAACAACAAAGATAAAGATCAGATTCGTTGCCTGGAACAGCAGATCCGAAATAATCTCGACCCAGAAATCGGCACGATACGTCAGTCGTGTTTTCATGTAGTTTTTTAAATATTCCCAGATTAGACCTAAGTAGTACATGCTGTTAACCCCCTTGCACGAACAGACGCTTGCGCGCCTGACGCCAGATCAGCATCATTGGTACGAGCAGGATGACAAACCAGAGCACCTGAATACCCAGTACGCTCCAGATGCCAGTGCCTTCCACTCTCCCGGTGAAAACGGAACCCGGCAGATACGTGATAGCCTGAAAAGGCAATACCTTCATGATCGCGGACATCCAGCCCGGATAGAGGCTGATCGGGATAATGAGACCCGAGAACAAATCGACCACGACCCGTTTCATGCGCATCATGCCTTCATTGTTCTCTACAAAGAAAGCAGCCAATCCCGTAATAACATTAATCTGGGAGTTAATGAGAAAACTGAAGAACAGCATGACAAGAAATCCAATCCACGCTGAAGGTGCAGTTGGCAGTTCGACCGGGAATAGCAGAATCGCAATGAGCATGCCCG
>Ga0209463_1002262_pt1 | contig 10761 bp, 16 predicted proteins | sample AgamicMgSfrz_FD_187169 | JGI IMG/M metagenome (GOLD analysis project Ga0209463, IMG submission 187169) | Agave microbial communities from Guanajuato, Mexico - Mg.Sf.rz (SPAdes) (version 2) | ecosystem: Host-associated > Plants > Phyllosphere > Phylloplane/Leaf | place: Guanajuato, Mexico... | reverse complement strand
AACTTTTCTTGAACTTTCTATTATGTCAGGAGTACCAGAAAATAGTATAGGTAGTGAAAACTGGGGTAATCATTTACACGAAATAAAAATACCAGGTGATTATTTTTCGCATAGTCATGCAATAAATTTACCAAATCACGCTCACTCAGTACTGATCCCCTCACATTCGCATAGTTTTCAGATTCAAAATCACGTGCATCAAATAACATTAAATGATCACACCCATCAAATAGTACTAAATGATCATGTACACCAGATAGAGATTAAAGATCATATACATGAAATTCAATTGCCCGACCATATACACGATATTGCGCATGGTATTTATAAGCTATCAGAAAAACCAAATAAAGTATCAATTAAAGTTGATGGAAACATAGTGCCGGTTGATTCGATATCAGCTGAAAATATTAATCTTATTCCTTATCTTTCTAAAGACAGTGGAGGGAAAATAGAACGTAACAAGTGGCACGTTATCACTATCACACCCGATAAATTAGGAAGAGTAAATGCTAACATTATTTCACGTTTATATATTCAATCACGTATAGGGGGAACTTTTTAAAATGAAAAATTTAAGAGAGTGGTTAATTAAGAGATTGGTTGGAAATAAACCAATTATCATGAATGTTACTCTGGTTGTGGACGAACCAATTAAAGGATCAAGTACAGCAGGAATGTACGATAAGTGCAACATTAGTTACAGTGAAAAATTACAAAAGGAGATGGGTTTACATGAAAACAATTGAGGTGTATACAAATTCAGCTGAAAAATTGGTAGTGCAAACAGATGATTATAACCCAGTGTTACTTAATCAGCAATTGAACAATGGAGAGGTTACCACTGTTTTAATTGGTGATAACATTTTTGCTCGTTTTGATGTTAAAAGGGTGGTTGTCCCTATAGATTCCACAGATAATTCTTCAAAGAAAGTAAAGGTACTATTAAAAAATGGACAATCAGTTGAAATTCCTGTAGAAAAAGATTTTGATATTAAATTCTTAAATACACAATTAAACAGTTCTGCTGTAACCACAGTATTAATTGGTTTGAATATTTATCAAAAATTTGAGGTTTCGCAGGTTTCTCTAATTAAAGAAGAAGTTACAGAACCAGAGCAACCAACAGAACCAGTTACACCACCAACTGAAGAAACTAGCGAAGGTGGCACAACGGTTAGTCAAACAGTACCTACAGAGCAGTTATAAACTGGTCTTTTTTATTTTGTCTAAAAGGAGATGAGAAGATTGCCAGAGCACGAAAACCACGATGATTTCACAAAAGTAATCATTGGATTAACAAGGGTAGAAACAAAGATTGATGGGCTCGGTAATGTACGGGAACTTGCGATTGAAGCACAACAATCAGCCAAAAGTGCACATTTACGTGTAGACCGTTTAGATAGATTAGTTTTTTGGATGGGAACAACAGTAATCGGCTCACTTATTGCTGGAGCGATCGCATTGCTTTTTAAATTTGCAGGAAGGTAGGGATAATAATGAAAGACAAACTTAAAAATAGAGGATTATGGGTAGCTCTATTTGCTTTGTTAGGGATGGTACTAATGGATACTATCCCTCATTTTAATTTAGGTCGATATCAGGAATATGTAGATGTAATCCTGTTCATTTTAGCTGCTGCAGGTGTTATTTCTAATCCTACAAGTGGTAAATGGTTCCCTGATAAGAAAGACACACAAGACAATTAAAAACATTGTACGAGCCTAAGAGCGCCTTTAAATGAGGTCGCTCTTTTATTTTTCAAATAAAAAGAAAAGAGGTAATTAAATATGAGACACGTTGTAGATATTTCAAAATGGAATAGCGATATTAATTGGAGCATAGCTGCACCACAATTAGATTTAGCAATTTGTCGTGTTCAATACGGTTCAAATAAAGTAGATGAATGGTATCAACGTTATGTGAAAAAATTAGAAGAATATGGAGTACCTCATGCAGCTTATGCTTATGGGTGCTACGTTTCTATTAATGATGCAATTGCGGAAGCTGATGATTTTATGTCTCGTACAAGCCCAAATGCTAAATTCCTTGTTTTAGATGTAGAGGATGATACATTAGCAAGTTGTGGAGCTACTAATCTTGCTGCAGCATCGCAAGCATTTATTGATCGTTGTAAATCTCGTGGATGGAAAATTGGATTGTATGTAAGTCACCACATGTATAACAAATATGGTTTAAATGGGGTGAAAGCAGATTTCCTTTGGATTCCGCGTTATGGTGGAAATAAACCAGCATATCCATGTGATATTTGGCAGTATGCAGATGGCGAAACAGGTGGATGGTTAGATGGTATTGGTAAGGTTGATTTAAACAGTTTTGTAGGAGATAAAGGGCTTGATTGGTTTACAGGAGTAGAGGAAACAATTGCAACTAGTCAATATGATTCTAGTTGGTTTACAAAACAAGACGGTGTATTAAAGTTAAATACATCTATTAAACTTCGTACCGAACCATTCACTGATGCTCCTGTTATTGCTACACTGAATGCAGGCGATGAAGTAATGTATGATGCATTCGGTTATGAAAAAGATGGATATGTTTGGTTACGTCAAAAGCGCTCGGATGGTTATGGTTATATTGCAAGTGGTGAAACTAGTAATGGAAAACGAGTTAGTAGTTGGGGTTCATTTAAATAAAATAAAAAGTGCCGGCTCTTAATTGAGTCGGCTTTTTTATTTTAATCTAATAATTGTTTTGCTCTTTCATATACATCAATAACACTATGAACAGGTTCTTTTTCATTTTCAAAGTCTAATCTAACTTCTTCATATGATTCCAAGAGATCATAGTTGTTTTTTTGTTTATCTTTAAACGATTCTTTTACTTCTGATAAAATCTTTCTAATCTCATTTTTATAAAATTCCTCTGTTTGTTCCGTTTCAATCATCTTTATTACCCCCTTGGAAATAATAACCTATTAAATTCAAGTATACGATTACTTTTTAAAAAATTCAATTATACTGTATATAAATGTATACAATTTAAACGTTTTACGAACGAAAAAGAGCCAGGTTTTGTCAGTTTATTTATTATAAATCAGATATTCTTCTAACTTGTTTTTCCTTCTTCTTAAAATTCTTCTTATATTGTTTGAAGTCTTCTTTATCGACTCTGAATTTTTCTCCAGTAGCGACGTTCTTAACCAGGTATGTCGTTCGTTTGAATTCCCTTATGTAATAGATAATTAATCCAATTAAAAGTGATATACACATCGTTGCTGGGATAGCTAAAATACAAAGAACGATAATGAGAGCAGAAATTTTATCTGACTCATAAACTCTTTTTAACACTATACGTTTCCCATTTGCAGCTTGAGCTTGTTCTAATTGTTGCATACGTTGTAATGATGCGACAGTATCATAACTCATGATAAAACCTCTTTCTTTTTATTATAGTATACATTTATTTTCATGTTATAAAAAAGGTCTTCTCAATTGTGAGTAGACCCTTTTGTAAGTTAAAAATCCATTTCTTCTCTATCAGATTCGTCCATTCCGCCTTGAAATGTCTCTGCTTCCACAATAGTTCCTTCTGATAAAGTCGGTTCATCAATTTCTGGTTCTTTATATTCTTCTGTTTTTTCTTTTACAATAATAGAATTACCTTTCATCTGCTCTAAAGTAAGTTCGATTTTATCTAACTTTGTCATTAACAGACGAATAAGTTCTTGATCACGATTTTGATTTTGTACAATGTCAACAATGTATTCTGTTAAATTTCGTTTTTTCGATTTCGCATCGAGAATTTTATAAACATCATCGGGCATATTTTTGCAAATCAGCATCATTTTTTCACGTTTTTCCATCTGCAACACACCTTACGCTTCTACTTTTTTTGTTTCATCAATACTACGTATCTCTAATGCATTTAAGTTAATTGTACGGGCAGTTGGAGGGAAGACCTCATTATCTTCCGGTTCAATAATGTCATTTAAGAAGAAATGATTACTTTTCGCTGCTTCTCCAGACATATGTTGCAATAAGTTCTCTTTAATATATGGTTCTAAGATAGGAGCTTCTCCACCGAAATAAACGAATTTTAATACTTCATCGCTAGAAGCTGGAATAAATGCATTTAACACTTGAGTAACTAATGATTTTGCATATCCATTTAACATAGCTGTAATTTTATCTGTTAAATCGATTTCTTCTCCGGTATTCTCATTCTTCAATTTGTATGTCTTCTTGTTATAGTTTTTAACAATAAAGTTTTCAAAAGAACGTAAGCTACTAAATTGTTCTAGTAATTTTTCTACACGGAATTCTTCAATGTAACCTAAGTACGGTTTAATATCGATTACTTTGAAAGAATTACGACTTGTTGGATTTGTTAATCCTACACCAAGCTCTACTGCATCTGATGAACCTCCACCAATATCTACTAATACAACTTTTGAATTCTCAAATAGAGCTGCAGATTTACGCTTTTCAATTACAATTGTTTTTGCATTATCTTCTTTTTTAACCATTCTATATTTAATAGCATGACGAGCTATTTCTGATTCGATTCTACATTTTGCTTGTTTTACATGAATCTTCAATGTTCGTTCCATTCCTGGTGTATGTACTGTTACTTCATGTTCCTGCAAGAAACGGTCTGTCATTTTGTTTTGAGCAATACTGAATTTGGATTCACGTTTTAACAACCAGATTGGTAGCATCATGCTCATATATTCAATTTCAACCTCATTACTCTCACTGTTACCTTTAAGAGCGTGATAATAAGCTACTGCGCTTAAAAACGATACATAAGGGATAGGACTTTTAATTTTGTCATGCATACGTTTTACATGCACATTAGAAAGCGTTTGAGCTATTGCTGATTCCCCTACTAAGAAATACTGTTCTTCACCATCAATTGTTGTAGAAATAAGTATTTTCTTTAAAAGTTCTTTTGGATCAGTAATAGAATCTACAAAATGTGTTTCTGCTTCTTGTTTACTGATGGGTGCAACGTTTGTTGGTAATTCAAAATAGTACCCATTAACCGAGAAGTTATTTGTGCTATTACCAAAATCACCATTAAATCTTGAGATATTCATATTTTATTATCCTCCTTATGAATAAGTTGTGTTTAACCACTACTTGTAAATTCATTCTATCATAATTTCATAGAATTTCAATACAAAACATTCGGCAAACACCACTTAAACGCTACTAATCTAATAAAAATCTTATCGCAACCACTATTTAAACACTACTAATCTATGAAAAAGAAGTGGCAGCAGGACTATTTAAGCCAAAACTGCCACCACTTCTTTTTTTGAGTTGCTGCTATTTCTTGCATTATACGTTTTTGTTCTTGGATTTCACGTATTGTGCTTGTAAGCTGCTCATCTCGTTTTTCTAACTTTTCATCTACATACGATTTAAGCACGTTAAATTCTTCACAGAGCTTTTCATTTTCCTGTTGCAACTGTTTCATTTGTTGTTGTATTTGTTCCCACTCTACAGGAATTTGGGACGTCTGTGATGATATAACGTCTGTATCTTGTGTAATGTGTTTTGTAACTTCCGTAACACAATCAACTAAAGCCATACCAGACGTGGAATGTAACGTTTGTAGTTGTTTGAACAGTTGCAAGTCCTGTTCTGAATATCTAATCTTACCTTTAACCTTGGTGAACCGAACGTTATGCGCATAAAAAAGAGAGTTGTATTTTCTGATTGTTTCAGTTGAAATACCGAGTACCTTTGCTACATCGGTAGTGGAAAACATTCCTTTCTGCGAAGACACTATATGCACTGCAAACACCTCCCTATTAGAATTTCTAGTAATTAGGAGGATATTCCTTGTCTTCGTCAAAACTTTACAAAATGCAGCAAATGTTAACCAGATTCCCTAAATGTTGTGTGGTCTATTAAATATACTTTTATTACGGTATGTGAAATTTAAAGAATCTAATACCTTTGCTGTGACTAAAGTTATTTAAGCCACAGCATTTTCATAGATAAAAAGGTATCAGAAAACAAGCGTATATAACGCTATAATTTTTTAGTCACGTTTATATCTTTTTAATACTTCTTCTAATCTTTTACGTTCTTCCTCAAGATTAGCTTGATCATCTTGCTTAGATGCTTGTCCAGTTACTTGTTGTTTATCATTTTCTTTTAACCAATCGGGCGTTAATTCTTTACGTACAGTTTTTCTATTCTTTTTATTAGTAGATTTTTTATTAGTTTGATGATTTTTCTCATATTCAATTATATCTTCTAAACTTTGAACGTTAGCTACATTCCATTTTTCTAAAATACGTGTTATATACGCATAAGGATGTTTTGCCTCTGCTTCTGCACTACGTTTAATAGCTTCAATTACTAGAATGCTATTATATGTTCTTTCTAATAGTTGTAGTTTATTTAATAGATATGTAGATGCTTTTGAATTGATTTGTTCTAAATAAAATTTAACTGATGAAACTGTATTAGAGTTACTACTACTACTAATTGTATTTAAAGATGTATTTAAAGATGTATTTAGGGAGTCCTTTAGCTCAACTGTATCAATGGATTCAGCTTCTAAATTGGTTCGATTTTCGAACTGCTGTTGGTTCGATTTTCGAACTGCTGTTGGTTCGATTTTCGAACTGCTAGTATTAGTTCGATTTTCGAACTGTTCTTTTTTAACTGCTGTATCTTCATTTGCTTCTTTTAATTTTTTATTTACCTTTTGCCATTCAAAGTTCAATTCCCAAGGATAATCAGCAAATTCTTTAATGTTTAATCTGTATGCAAACTTCCCATTGATTTCTTTTCTTTGGATATAATTTTTTTCGAAACATTTTTTCAAAGCATTATTAACAGCTTCTCTTCCTAATGATGTAGCTGTTTGGATTTCAGTGTATGTAAATTTTAAGCTATTACCATGACGGTTCCAGCCGAAAGTGTGGCGAATCATGAAGCCAATGATTTTAACTTCTGCAATAGTAATACCTTTAGATAGTAATATTTCATCGTAAAATTCATTGGGTGTTTGTGTATGAGATGTTGGTGCGGTGAATCCTTCAAATAGTTTAGTAGTTTTAGACATAATAAAAAATCCTCTCTTTTCCACCCCAATCAAAAGTTGGTATAGGAAAACAGAGGATTTGTAGTTCACATTTTTAAAAGAGTATGCTATCATATAGGAAGCAATACGAATTTAATTATGTTACTTCAAACCTCTTGTCTTCCAATGGGGATTTTCAAATAGTTTCGTAGGCGACCAAACCACTAACTTTTGAAAATCTGGTGACTGGGGTTTTTTTATTTGTTTTTTTATATAAATTTTGTTTAGGTTTTAACATTTACAAGTTGTATATCTATTTCATCATAGCAGAGATTTATCGAAAAAAGAAGATAAAAAGAAAAGACACTCGTTTTGAGTGTCTTTTTTTTATCGTCCAAAATATGAACATTTGTATATTTATGTCGATGAATGTTGAAAAAAATGTAGAATAAAGTCTCATTTTGTCGAAAATTACACAAAATACCGAAAAAATACTATTTTTGTATAATAATGAAGATTTTACTACTAGTTTCCTTATTTTGTTGGTTGTAATATAGAGTCAGTTGTGATGCGGTAATCAGATGTGTTACAACATTACATATTTTCTTTGTTATATTCTAAGAACTCTGCATAACTAGCTAATTGTTTACAGAATTTTTCTCGTTGATTTTCATCTAAAGTTGCATATATCCTTTGCTGAATGTTAATGGTTTTGTTCAATTGATAGTCATCGGGAATATCTTTTCTATTTAACAGTACATCAACTGATACATTAAAAAAGGTGGCGATACGATCTAAAGCTTCTAAATCTGGCTCGAACCCATTTTCGTAATTCTTAATTTGTCCTCGTGACAAATTAAGATTGTTCGCTAGTTGTTCTTGAGTCAATGAATGCGAATTTCTAAGTTTTTTTAACATTTTACTGAATTCTCTCATACAGAAATTATAAGACTTATACTACAGTCATACTACGAATGGCTACTAAATAGATTATTTTCAAAAAAAATCTATTTAAATTCTATCTAAAAAAAGAACAAACGTTCTGTTTTGTGGTATAATATGGACATAAAAAAAACGATGATTGCTCCAACAATCACCGTTTACGGTATTACTTCTTTATCATCTGTAGAATTGGATCAATCATGTCGGAGAAAGATTTTAGCTGATCAGGAGATAGTTCTTTAATTTTATCTACTATTTCTTTTAATTCTGCTGCTCTCTCTTGATCAAGTGATTCTTTAACTTGATTTATTAAATCTTCACCTATGATTTCGCTCTTAGGAACATTAAATATATTAGCCATTTTTTCGATATTCCCCATAAGAGGCTCGTTTCTACCGATTTCCCAAGCTGAAATAGCTGAGTGTTTAATTCCTAATCTTTCAGCTAAATCTGTTTGAGACATTCTGCGTTCTTTCCTTAGTCTTTTAATGTTAGAACCAATAGTCATTTTTTATACCTCCCTACACCTTATTTTACACTTGAGGTGTAATTTTGTAAAGAGAAATTACATTTAAAACTAATAAAATAACATTGACATGTAACTTCAAGTGTAATAAACTTGAGTTCGAAAGGAGTTAATACGACATGAAACAACAGAAATTTACAATTAAGCAGGCTAGAAATATTTCGGGTTTAACACAACCGGAAATGGCTAAACGATTGGGAATGTCACTATCTTCTTATATTGAGTATGAAAATTATAAATTCGATTTTCGTATATCGAAAGCTGTAAAGTTTTCGCTCATAACAGGTGTATCATTTGATGATATTCTTTTTTTGAATGAAAATTACACTTCAAGTGCAATGTGAGGTAAATTTAACCATTTGTTTCATTGCACTTGAAATATAGTGCTTGGTGTGATAGTAAGCTTGAAATGTAGGTTGAAGGAGGGATTACAGTGGAAAAGCCAATGGTAGTAAATGAACGAATACATAAACCGTTAGTGTTTGAAACTAACGGTGAGATAGTGACAGATAGTTTAATGATTGCTGAGATGTTTGATAAAGACCATGATAAAGTCTTGCGAGATATTCGCACTCAAATTGATTATGCAGGGGCTGAATTTTCACTCGCCAATTTTGGTGAGTCAAATTATATAAATGAACGTCGTAGGAAATATCCTAAATACAATTTAACAGAACAAGCTTTTACATTAGTTGTTATGAGTTATAACACCAAAGAAGCCGTTCAAATGAAAATTAAGTTTATTCAAGAGTTTAAACGGATGAAAGATTATATCCAACACAAACCGAAAGCAATGAATGCTAAAGAAAGTATTCTAGCAAACATGAAAATGACCATTGAGTTGAATGAGGATGTTGTCGATTTAAAAAGAGATGTAGAACAAATTAAGAAGGATATAAACGAACGGATTACTTTAGATTACGGACAACAACGTGTAATAAGTAACGCAGTAAAAAAACGTGTTTACAGGTTATGGAATGAAAATAAGGTAGATAAAGAAATATATAACACTACAAGAAAAGTGTACTCAGCATTGTGGAAAAACTTGAAAGATGCGTATCAAGTGAATGCATATCCAAATATTCTTCAAAAGGATTTTACAGAAGCATTGAGCTTTATAGAAGGATGGAGACCATTATTTAACGGAAATAAAACAGCGTAGGAGGGAATAAACATGATTGATTTAAATTCATTTGCAGATGGAGAGTTAGTAGCACAATTTGATAGAGAATTTAAACGTGTTACAGAAAATATGGCTGACTTAAATACAGATCCAACTAAGGTCCGAAAAATCACAGTGACTTTAACTTTTAAAGGAGATAAAAAGCGTGATGTGTGGGCATGTGCAGTACAATCTAAATCCACTATTGTACCAGCTACAGAAGTTGAATCTAAAATTTTGCTAGATTACGACTCGGACGGAACTATTATTGGCCAAGAACTAGCTTCTGGTGTAAAAGGGCAAATGTTTATTGATACCGATGGTGATGTTTCTACAGATATAGGTGAAAAGATTCAAAAGCAATCAGAAGAAACCGTTCGAGAAGCCAATACGAATACAGTTGTTGATTTACAAAGAAAACATAACTAATAAAAAACTAATAATAAAGGGGATATAAATTATGTCTATGACTAAAGAAGCAATGGAATATGTAGTTGAATTAGGAAATGCAGAAACAAAAGAAATTGGAACACAAACATTTTCAACTCAACGTTTAAATCTTGTACAAGAACCAACAGCAAGTGAAATTGTTTTACGTAGTTTATCAGGGTTAGTAGAATACGTTAAATCAGAATTTGATAAATTAGAGCCGCTTATGATTCACGTAGAGAATCCAACTAAAGTTAGTTTGTTTACAACAATGAACGGTAATTTTAACAGAAGTGTATTAATTAGAGCAGAAGCTTCTATACCACATTTCCGATTCAGTAATTTTCATGATAGGGAAGAATTTAATATTAACTTACAATCTGGATTTGTTCCTAATTCAGATCGAGAAATTGTTTTAAAAGTGGTAGGAACTATTGCAGAAACATCGGTTAGAGAAATTGGTGATGATGGTGTATCACAGGCAGTAACAGCAAAAGTAAGTGTAGGAAACAGAGAAAACGTAAAAGTTCCAAATCCAGTTGAATTACGTCCATATAGAACATTTGTTGAAGTTGAGCAGCCGGAAAGCCAATTTATTTTCCGAATGAAAGAAGGAGCATATTGCGGTTTGTTTGAAGCTGATGGTGGAGCTTGGAAGCTAGAAGCAATGACAAAGGTTAAAGATTATTTAAAA
>Ga0209463_1002261_pt1 | contig 10762 bp, 9 predicted proteins | sample AgamicMgSfrz_FD_187169 | JGI IMG/M metagenome (GOLD analysis project Ga0209463, IMG submission 187169) | Agave microbial communities from Guanajuato, Mexico - Mg.Sf.rz (SPAdes) (version 2) | ecosystem: Host-associated > Plants > Phyllosphere > Phylloplane/Leaf | place: Guanajuato, Mexico... | reverse complement strand
CAGAATCCGACGATCAAGACCTTTCTTTAGAAAACAAATCAAATCGATTTAAAGTAAAGTTCTCAAAAAAGAGTAAAGATAACCGAACTCTTAGAATTAAGTTAAAGGATCAACAACTTTCATTTGGAATTGTTGGTGCTAACAAGGTTCAAGGGGTAGCAAAAGACAACAGTATGACTTATCCTGGAGTTTTTCAAGATACAGATTTAAATTTCCAAGTAGATAATAATGCTGTTAAAGAAGAACTTATCCTTAATAAGAATACAGAGAAAAACAAATTCACGTATGAATTTAAACTAAAAAATCTAGTTGCTAAAAAAGATAAAGATGGCAATATTATTTTTGAAGACAAAAAAGGCAAAACGTTTTATGTTCTCTCAAAGCCTTTCATGTATGATTCTGCAGAGGCTATTTCTCATGATGTTTCAATGGAACTTCGTGAAGAAAACGGTAAAACATATGTAGATGTAACAGCAGATGAAAAGTGGCTGAACTCTTCGGACCGTAAATATCCTGTTGTTATTGATCCAACTGTTGATGTACAAGATGGAAATACAGCTGATACATTTATTTCATCTACGTACCCTAATAGCAATTCTTATACAGACCCTTCTTTAATTACAGGTAAACAAGTTTATTATGGAACAACACGTTCATTAGTTAAATTTAATTTAAAAAACTTGTTAAGTGGGGCTAAAATAACTTCAGCTAAAGTAACCGTAAGTTCACATTCAAATACAAGTGGTTTTGAGAAACAAGCAAATGTTAGTGTATATCCAATTACGAAATCTTGGAGCTCTAATAGTGTCAACTGGAGCAACCAACCAACGACTGATGCTGTAATATCCAATCAAAATGTTTCTACAGACGGAGATTACACTTTTTACACTACTAATCTCGTAAAAGATTGGTACAGTGGTAAAAAGACCAATTATGGTATTATGTTGAAAAATACAGATGAAACTTCAGATCGTAAAATGTTCCGTTCAAGCGATTATTCGACGGATACATCTAAAAAACCAAAGTTAACAGTTGCTTATACAATCGATCCAATCGGAGTAGAGAGCTACTGGACAACAACTGAATCAAATGTAAATACCTATAATGGTAACTTCTTTAATCAAGAAACAGATATCAACATTGAAGGACGTGGGTTACCATTAACGGTAAATAGAACGTATAACAGTCGATCGACTTCATCAGGAATTTTTGGTTACGGTTGGAGTTCAAATTTTGATCAAAGTCTCACATTCAACACGGATGACTTGATTTTATATCGCGATGAAGATGGAACTGAACATTATTTTGCTAAAAATTCCTCTGGTGGATATGACTCACCTGGAGGGGTCTATCTACAGCTAGAGAAGAATGCAGATGGTACGTTTAAACTTATAGATACTGATCAATCGTATATCACCTTTGATTCAAAAGGAAATTTGATTGCCGAAACAGATTCAAATGATAACCAAACAAGCTACACATACAGTGGGGGAAAGCTAGTAGCTATTGAAGATCCTTCAGGTAGAGAATTAACAGTGAATTATGGAGAAAATGGAAAAGTAAGCTCAATTACTGATCCATCAAACAGGAAATACCAATATTCATATGATACAAACGATAATTTAATTGGGTTTTCTAAGCAAGATAAACAAGGTAGTAGTGTATTTACTATCTCTTATGGTTATGACAGCCAACATCAAATGACCTCTTCTACAGATGAAAGAGGCAAAAAGATGTCTATGACTTACGATGCAGAAAAAAGACTTATAAAGCAGGAGATGCCTGTAACCGTTCAAGGATCCTTAAAAAATGATTATTTTACACTTTCCTATAATACATCTACTAGTGTAACAACAGTAACGGATTCAAAAGGCGTAAAAACAGAATATACTCATAATGCTTATGGTAATGTAATTAAGTCTGTTGAGGATGTAGGGGGACTTAATTATACAAATACTTATAATTATGATAACCAAAACAATTTAATACAAGAAAAAGATGAAAATGCAAATAAAAGTGGAAGTAATGCAACTACTGACTACAAATACGACGACAATGGAAATATATTAACTTTCTCCAATCCATTAAATGAACAAGAGAAGATTTCATATGATGAGGATAATAATCCAATTAGCTATCAAGATGCAAAAGGTAACGTATCAAAAGAACAATATGATGATCAAGATAATAATACTGCTTTTACTGATGCGGCAACTAAATCATCAGCTTCTAAATATGATAGTAAGGGAAATCTCATAGAAGATACCACTTCAGTAAGTATTGGTGACAATCTTCTCTTTAACGGAAGTTTTGAACAGCACTCAAATACTGCCAATTGGCCTGATGGATGGAATAAAATCGGTTCAGGTACTTTTACGTATGATAGTAATGGAGCATCCGTTCAAAATGCTAAGTTAGGGTCCAAACAGTTGAAAATTTCAAATCCATCAACAGCTGTAGCTGTAGAAAGTAATGCTATTTCATATAATCCTCAAAAAAAATATGTTGTAAGTGGTTATATGAAAACAACTAATGCGAAGTCTAACGCAAAGTTAACGATTACTGGTGGAGACTCTACAGGTAAGATGACCGATACTGTGAGTAGTCCAGTGCTTTCGGGAACAAGTAATGTTGAACGCATTCATTTTGTTATTAATCCAGGTGATCTACCAGCTACTACGACACGTATGACTTTAAAAGCATATGTGAATCAAGGCACTGGAGATTTCTATTTTGATGGACTTCAGATAGAAGAAGAATATTATGGGGCTTATAATTTAATTGATAATGGTAATTTTGAAATTGATTTAAATAATGATGGAGTACCTGATAATTGGTATTTCCCAGGTACTTTGACGTCAGCTGATGGTATTGATAAAACAACAGCCTATTCAGGCAACCAGTCCATTAAATTAACAGGTAAACGTGGAGTAGATAAATTTGTTCGTCAAGAATTAAATGTGAGTGGTAAATCAGGGCAAGAGGTTACAGTGTCTGGTTACTCAAAAGCTGATTCACCAACTAAATCTGCAGGTGTATATCAAATGGATGTAGCCATTAATCACACAGATGGTACAACACAGTGGATCAATGGAGATTTTGATAAAAGTAAATCACATGATTGGCAACATAATTCTTTACGTTTTGCTACTACTAAGGATTTTAATTCATTAACTGTCTATTATCAGTATAAAGACCAAACTGGTACAGCATGGTTCGACGCTGCAAAGGCTCAGCTAGGTTCAATTCGTACAAAATATGCATACGATGCTGGCGGAAACGATATTATCAATCAAACAGATGCAAATGGAAATGCCGTTTGGAGATCATATGATGCAGTTGGAAATGTAATAGGACAAACTATTGGAAATGATACTAGTAAATTTGTATATAACGCCAATGATAACCTTACAGAAGTTACAGACGAAAATGGAAAGATAACTACTTACGAGTACGATAAAGCTGGGAATCATACAGCTACTATAAACGCCAATGGAAACAAGACCTCATCTACGTATGATGAGCGTAATAATATAACTTCATTAAAAGACGGGTTAGGTCAAAGTATTACCTACGACTATGATATCTTAGGTAATTTATTAAAAACTACATCTCCAAATGGAAGTATAATTGAAAATACGTATAATAATGTAGATCGTATGACCGCCATTTCCTATAATGGAACAAAGCGTTATGAATACACATACGATGCAAATGGAAATCTTACAAGTGAAAAAGATGTTCTAACTGGAGTAATAACTAACTATGTATATGACGCTGATAACAAGCTAAAGGAAAAAACAGATTCAACTGGTAAGAGAAATACTTATACTTACGATGCAAATGGAAACCTTATAACTAGTATGTTTTCATCAGGTGCAACTACTAATACTACTAACCGTACAGTAGATAAAAATAACCAGATTACTAATATTACTAATGAAAATACAGATACTTCGTTTACATTTACAGAGGATGACCAGTTAGCGAGTCAGAAAAATAAAAATGGTACGTCTGTATTTTACACCTATGATGGTGCAGGTCAATTCCTGCATTCGTTCATAACAAATAAAAATGGATCACTAATTGAGTCTTATGACTATACGTATGATGAAAAAGGAAATCAGTTAACAGAGAAAACAACTGATGGAACAACTAAGTTCACCTATGATGAAAGTGGTCAATTAATTAAAGAAATTCAACCCAATGGGGATATCTATGAATACACGTATGACGCTGTAGGAAATCGTGTTAAGAAAAAGATTACAAAAGGCTCGGTAGTCAATACTGATACTTATACGTATAATGCAGCTAATCAGCTTACCCAAGTCAATGGAGTAACCATTGTAAATGATAAAAATGGTAATATGATAAATGATGGAAAAAGAAGTTATGTATACGATGCTGGTGATCGTCTCATTGAAATTAAAGAGGGAACTAGCTCAATTGCAAAATATGCATACAACTCAGCTGGATTGAGAATTAGTAAAACAATTGGCGCAATCACTACCTACTATACGTATGATGAAAATGATAATGTCGTATTAGAAACTGACCAGTCCGGCAAAGTACTAGCTTCTTACACGTATGATGGCGATAATAATCCATTAACTATGAGTAAAGCTGGAAAAACTTATACATTCCACACTAATAACCGTGGTGATATTACAAAAGTTAGTGACGAACAAGCTAGTATTGTAGCTTCCTTTGAATATGATTCTTGGGGAAATATTATAAAAGAAACTGGAGAGTTTGCCTCTGAAGTGCCGTTTAGATATGCGGGCTATCGTTATGATTCGGAATCTAAACTTTATTATTTACAACAGCGTTATTATAATCCGAATACTGGAAGATTCCTAAGTTTAGATCCTATTTTAGGAGACTTAGAAAACCCAATTACTCAAAATGGTTATAGTTATGCTGATAACAACCCAGTCATGATAGTAGATCCAGATGGAAATAGAGGAAGAATAAAATTTAGTACACCAAAACCAAAGCCTAAGCCTAAGGTACGAATTATAAATAAAAAATACGCAGGTAAAACTTACCATTTGTCAGGTAAGTTAGCAAAAAAATATCCCAAAGGCGTAAAGTTTAAAAAAACTGGTTATCCTAATTTTTCACCATATGCTAAGATTAAAGTGAAAGTTAAAGGATTAAAGGGCAATACAGGTAGCGACTTTACAGCTTCAAATAAAGCAGCTGGAATAAAGAAAAAACCAGCCGGTTATACATGGCATCATGTAGAGGATGGAAAAACCATGATGTTAGTTCCAACTGATTTACATAGTGCAGTTAAACATACAGGAGGAGCTGCTCTACTTAGGAAAGGATTAGTAAAACCTTTATAGAGGGAGTGAAAAAAATGACAGTTATTAAAAGAAACAATATAAAATTTAGAAAAAATGAATTGTCAAAGTTAGAGAACAAGTTAAATGTTAGTTTACCAGATGAGTATGTTAAATTCTTAAGAGAATACAATGGTGGAACTTTAGAAAGTAATATCTTCCGATTGGAAGCATCAGAAATTGAGAATATTTCTGTATCAGAATTTTTTGGAACAGGATTAGAGGATTACAACGATTTAACAGAACAGTATAAACTTTATAGTAAAAGACTTCCTTCGGATTATATTCCTATCGCTAGGGCTGAGGGAGGGAATATAATATGCATAAATATTAAAAATCAAAAAATATTCTTGTGGGATCATGATAGTGAATTAATAGAGGAAGAACATTTAAAAGATTCACCACTGATTCTTATAGCAAATTCTTTTAGTCATTTTCTTAATAACATTGAAGAATATGATTTTGAAGAAGAACTAGAGGGATACGAAGTAGAAGAAGTATGGATAGATCCTGACTTCTTAGAAGAATTAAAAAAGTATCAGTGAATTTTACAAATTAAATAAATTTCATAATGAAAATCTAATCATTAAGAGAAATAATCAAACAACCTGTTTCTGATAATTGGAAACAGGTTGTTGAATTTTTTAGAGGAACTGGTTTTTTAGATAGTTTAAAATAATTAAAAAACATATGAAATGGTTCCTATTTTTAATGCTAGTAGCTGTGCAACTTTATATGTGTTTCGTTAATAGGCTTTTTCAAACTGCTTCCTTATCTTGAGGAAGACTTTAGTTTAATCACCACAGGATATTCTTATGTTTACTAGTTACTTTATGGTTTCCCCAGTAAAATATTATCCAATTTTAGGAGAATGAAAATTAAGGGAGAAAATATTGGCGTCCCCTTACTTAAGATTAATTCTGCCATTTTAATCACAGTTACTTATGTGTATGTATCCAAATCATCTGTTAACCATTTTTATACCCCTTTTCTATTCCTCTTATTCTGCCAAAAAAACGTTTGTAAAAGTGTGTTTATTTTAGGAAACGTTCGTAATTTAATTTCAAACTTAAATGAACGGTAAATATGCTAGAGTTCCTATCTGAAATAATAGTCCGTAAAGGTATACCTTTACGAACTTTTATTTTTTATGCAAATGATTCTAGATTGACTATTAAAACCAATAGTGTTAATTATAAAGCTTAAAAGATTAATATTACTATCAAGGTTATTAATTACATAAAGGATGAGTAACGATGCAAAAACATAGCCATAAAGTAGCCTGGTGTTCCTCGTGCGATCAAGGATGGGTAGAAATTTGTAAAGATATAAAGACTAAAGAACTTTTTGTAGCATGCGATGAATGTGAATCGAGATGGGAACATCCTCTTGATACTGTTAAGCGTGGTATAGCTACTACAATCTTTGATGAGGATATAGAAATCTCAGAACCAACTGAGAAAGAGATTGTTTTAAAAGGTTGGAAGAAATATATTCTTGATTCATATTGAACAAAATCATTATTTTTCATACAAAAATTTAAGACGTTGTATCAACGACGTATAAAAAGCTGCATAAACGCTAAATGTGAAAAGTGAAAGATCCTTTGGTACTCAAGGGATTGTTTTTTGGTTGTGTTCCGGAAAGAGGTATTATAGCAACTAAAATCAATATATGATTTTGTATCCTTTAAATGTATTATAGGGATGTAAATGGAGGTATTTTATGTTCTTCAAAAAATTATGGAGTAATAAAAACTGTAAGCATGATACATATAAATTAGAAGCCGATTTTTCCACAGATCCTATTTGGTGTAATAAATGTGGAGAAAACCTTGATATTGAGGATTTCTCATTGTCTAATATTCTCCAAGAAGAACTTGAGTGCTGGGTTAGTGATTACGGGGATTGGATTGATTTTGGTAATGATTCTTTAAAGGAAAAAGGAATTGAAATGGAAAACGACCATAATGAAAAAGGTTTAGAGCTCTTACGAAAGATAAAAGAAGAACTAGGAGAAGATTACCCTATTATATTTAGTCCTTCTACTTCCGGAGAGCTATATCAAGGTGTAAAAAAATAAGATTGGTATGGTTTACGAAGGGTGGAGTTTGATATAGATGAAATGAATTTAATTAACGATTTAAAACAACTTGAAGTTGAATTGTATCATCCATTTCCTCACGACGAGGTTGATAAAATGAAAAATGAATTCAATGAAAAGTTTCGAGAAGATGATGTACTAACTGCGGATCTAGACGGTTATTGGGCCAATATAGCTGGGAGTTTAAGCTATGTTTTAAAAGGCAAAACGAAAAAAATTCCTCAACATCAAATAAATGAATTGAAATTGACCTTCTTTGAAGTTTTTCCTCAATATTCTTTTCTAGAAAAAGAAATTTTCAGGTACCCAACTTTTTATGAAGAATATAAAATTTATGAGGAAACCAGATTGATTATGTTAAATTATTTATTTAATGCAAGCCAACAAAAGAAGCGCTGATAAATTAATTTATCAGCGCTTCTTTTGTTCTTAGGGACAGTGTAACCTCTATTAGAAATTTAATTAAAGCAGGTTACTGTAATAGAATGAAATGTAATAAATCTATATATCTATTAAATTTCATATATTTCCTTTATTCATAGTGCTATATTAATATTAAAAAGGAAAAGGTATACATCTTATGATCAACAAAAGAAAAAAGATTTTGGCCATTGTCATCATCTCACTGTTATTGATTGGTTATTTCAAGCTAGCCTATACTCCGTCTCCAGATGTTGAAGGATTTCCTACACCTCGTGAAGCTCACTTAGTAAAAACAACTGTGGATGAGGACTATATTGGTGAAAAATATAAATGGTTTATTGCATCTGAAGCAGGAAGTATTCCTCCTTGGTATGAAGTAAGCATTTGGTTGTGGGGCTGGAGAAAGGGAGAAACAATGGGAGCAGACCAAGTTTATAAAAAAGGCTCTAGAGAAGTTATTCTATCCACTTTTGACAATGAGTTTTACCTTAGTAAATAAAGATATAGAAAAGGACTTAATTTGACCGGGGGCTCCTTAAGAGGAGTCTTTTTTATTCGTAATAACATTTGTTATGTGAACTGACTTTATATTTCTTATAAATTTATCAAATATTTGTACTAAAATTGAAGGAGTAGAAAATGAAAAAAATCGGATACGTATTTTTAGCCTTATTGCTGTTAGTTGGTACAATCTATTTTTTGTTTATTCATGAACGAAGAGGGATAGATACTGTATATTTAATCCCGAACGGCTACACAGGTTGCGTTGGTGTATTTTATAAAGTGGAAGGCAAGCCACCTTTAAAAGTCCAAAATGAGAAAATCATTCATAAAATTTCTAAGGATGGAAGATTAGAAACATCTTCCTCAGAATCTTTTGGTTGGTACTCTAGAGTAGATTCAGGTTGGCATAACTCAGAATATTATTATGTGGATGATCAGGGGAAAAAAGTGAAGAAATTAAATTGGGAAAAGGATATTAATTGGGAAATGACTGCTGAGGATGAGTACAACGGAAACTATTTTACCTTTTTTGTAGGTGGAAAAGATGATGCGAGTACACCTCAACCGGAATGTTTCAGTCAATAAATATAAAATTTTATTCGCTGCAAAAAACTCAGATAAAAATATCGGGATTTATTTATAATATAATTTCCCCTGTAATAAGACCAATAAATATAGTCGCTAAAATGACAGCTATTATAGAAAATAAAACTTTATATAATATACCAATAGGAAGTAAAGAATTATGTAACTTACTACTTAGATTGACAATAACGATAACGCTAATAGCAAGTGCTCCTATTGCTATTAAGTCTATAGAAGTAAAGGGTTTGCTGATATATTTGTCAGAGAAAAAGCCAATAACAATTATTATGCTAAATAATATAAATTGGGAAATAAAATATTTAAGTTTGTTCACAAAAGAATGCTCCATTCTATAGACGCTGTTATATAAAATTATAGGTCCTCAAAGGGCAAAATAATATATGCAAATATATCCTTCTTAAAATAGTCTTAAAGGGTATATCGGTATACCATTTGGGATAATTGAGTTTGTGCTAAATTAAAATATGTAGTTTAATAAATTAAAAGGTTTCACCAAAAAGGGGCATATTATGGGGCTTACATCCAAGGGTTTGTTGCTATTTATTTTATGGGGAGGGGTAAGTGCGCTTATTTTTCAATTAGTCTCACCCTCAAACCTTATTATTCAGTTTGTACTTATATTTTTCATTGGAGCTATTGGAGCATACCTTGGGAGCTATTTAAGAAAACCAGGTAAAAAATAAATGAATTAAAAGTACTTAATTTGGAAAAGAAGCTCTTTGAATAAAAGAGCTTTTTATATTACCATCAATAAAATCTATTATGTTAATTAGAATTGATGAGTTATAGTTTTATCCTAAGAAAGTTACGTAAAAGAGTGGTGATGCATCGTTGAGAGCAAAGGAAATGATTCCACTTGCAGTTGCAATTTTATTAATTCTGTTAGGAGTGTATCTATGGAGAAAGGGAAACTCGAAAGAATCATTTTGGGAGTCCGTATTTAACGTAATAGGGGATATATTGGTATGGGATCTACCCGTTTTTTTTACCTTACGTGCTTGGTCTTTATTTCTATGGTTAATTGGAGCTGGCATATTCATAATATTTATATGGGCAAAAATTAGCAATTGGTTTTGATAAATTCATAATCCAAAACCTTGAACTAGATGCTGCTTAATTAATATTTGAAAAATAAGAAGGTGCAAGGGTAGGTTAATTCTTTAATTATCTTAGGTTAAAGTATTTCATAAAAATAATTAGTCTAAATATTTACTCTTGATGACGACAAATAGGAGAAAAGCCCTCAAAATTAATTAAGGGCTTTCCTTACATGTGTGGTTGATCATAGCTGCTTTTAATAGTTGATAAAAGTGAAATATATACATGTACATATTTAAAATATAGTATTAGGTTGTAATTTGTCCAGTCAAAAGGTGAGGAAAATAAAAAGCCACCCAGTATTTGCAGGACAGGTGGCTTTTCACTATTAAAATGCATGTGCAAAAATATAATAACATATTCTTTCCATAAAGACTATATTTTACCGTGCATGCATATGTATAAAACGTGCACTTTTTATACATCAAATCCTATCCACTTATCCAAGGAAACCCCGTTATATCAACGATGTATAAAAAGCCGCATAAAGGAGAAACAAGGCTCCATCGAGAACCCTTTTCCCAATAGGGGTTCTCTTTTTGATGTGTACCGGAAAGAGGTATTATGTAAACTGATTTTGTATATGGTATTCATGGATTACGCTTAGTTCTTACAACGTTGACTTACGTTCAGAATTACATAAAATTACTGGATCAATATCTTTTTCAATCCATAAGTCT
>Ga0209463_1002260_pt1 | contig 10766 bp, 10 predicted proteins | sample AgamicMgSfrz_FD_187169 | JGI IMG/M metagenome (GOLD analysis project Ga0209463, IMG submission 187169) | Agave microbial communities from Guanajuato, Mexico - Mg.Sf.rz (SPAdes) (version 2) | ecosystem: Host-associated > Plants > Phyllosphere > Phylloplane/Leaf | place: Guanajuato, Mexico... | reverse complement strand
CCAGAAAAATATCTTTATCATCGGCGACCCGGATGTCTGGCTCAACAAACCGTACTTCACTCACCTTGGCACGGCCCTGCCTCAGCAAGAGACGCGTTAACGCTCACTGTTCCCTTGCCGGTTACCGGCGGCAAGGGGCATACCGCCCTCCTCTGCGCTGACTTTGAAAAATCTGCCTTTCCAACCTCCCTGGTTTGCCGATTTGTCCGATACTTAACAGACGTTTCACCAAGTAGGGTTTTGCTGACCTCACCATTTCCACGGGGTGCCCGCCGGGCGGGCGGCCCCGGTCTCTACAGGAGCAACAACAATGAAAAAAACATTACTCTTTTCCGCCCTGCTGGCGGCCTCCTCCTTCGCCCACGCCGCAGACGACGCCCACAGCCACACCGGGATATATATCAATAACCTGTGTGAAGAGATAAAAGCGGACAGCGGCAAAGGCGACAGCGATCACTACCTCGATCAGCTGAAAGTCCGCGCCGGCAAAGGCGTCTCCTCCTCCGCCATGAACAAACCGGAGTTCCAGGACGACGAAGCGGAAGACGTGGTCGATGCGTTTATGGATCTCAGCGAAGAGCAGCGCAGCGCCCTGGCCAACGATCCAGCCAAATGCCGCGCCGACGTGCTGGCGGAGCTGAAGAAGCAGGGGTAAGCACCGCGCCGCTGCGTGGGCAGCGGCGGGTTTTTAGCGACGTGGGGCGTTGATTATCGCTTTCATCTCGTCGATGGAGAGCGTTTGGTTCTTTTTACGATGAATGATGCTGTGACAGTTGGCGCAGACCGGCACCAGATCGGTCTCAGGATTCACGGTTTTTTCCTGCCCCTCGCCTTCTGAAATAGGTACCAGATGGTGAATATGAATAAAGCCTTCTCCATAGAATTTTCCAAGAAGTGCAATATTATTTCATTTTATTTTTAAGATTAAAATCTTACATCAATATTGCTTTAGAGGAAGATTAATTCACCTCGCAAATTAATTTAAATTACATTATATACATAACAAATAACATTGTAATAAAAATTACATAAAAGTATAATACTTCAGATTTACTTAATTAAGGAAAAAAGATGACCAAGCAAAGTGAAAAAACTTTCATCCCTAATGCCGTTGATATTGCCAAAAAAGAGATGGACGTTATAAATCCAAATTTATCAGATAAATTTAGTGAATTGATTGGGTTTATTAGCTTATATCCAGATAGTGCTTCAAACTCAAAAGGAAAACATGGGCCAGCTATTGGCTCAGTTGAATATATAAAGAATGCGGCTCGTATCTTTTCAAATAGTAGGTTGCCAAAAAAGCCTTCTAGACCTAATACAATCCCTGATGAAATGGTAGGAGTCGTGCTTCAAACAACTTTCGACATTGCACCTGAGAAGTTAACTGAAATAAAGGATACGCATGCATTATCTATGGGAGCTGAGAATATAATTGGTGATTTACTTGAAAGATATTTAGCTTACGAATTAGAGCCTCACGGATGGATCTGGTGTTCAGGAACCATTGTTAAAGCTGTAGATTTTATAAAATGGGAGGAAGATGAAAATCAATGGAAAATGCTACAAGTAAAAAATAGAGACAATACAGAAAACTCATCCAGCAGCGCAATTCGCATTAATACTAAAATTATAAAATGGTTCAGAACGTTTTCAAAAAAAATCGGATCAAATTGGGAAAAATTCCCTGATGAGGTTTCAACCAAGCACCTCTCCGAAGAAAAGTTTAGAGACTTTGTAATTAATTACTTGAACTCTCTTAAATAAAATTCATTTTTAATAATTAAGAGGAAAAATCAATAATGCCAAGCATTGTTAACTGAAAACTACACCCAAAAATAATAATCTTTATATAAAAATGAAGGCACCGGATGAGGTGCCTTCATTTTATCTCAAGAGAATTTTTTCATAAACTCAACATCAGAAGTATTTTTATATCTTGAATATTTAAACCCTTCGATTAAAGAATGCTCTTTTTCCTTTATTTCTCTTATGATACAATCACCTACTGCCTTTCCTAAACCAACCGGAACTGCATTACCCAATTGTCTATATTTATCTAAAGTTTTTCCTTCAATAATCCAGTCATCTGGAAATTGCTGTATCTTCATGTACTCTTGTACAGATAAAGGTCTTAATTTCTCAGGATGCGCAAGAGCAGTGGCGGGCATTGCTGGATGCGTGACCAATGTTGGTGCTGGCCGATCCCAAGAAATTCTTCTTAAAAAACCCGTTTTCCCACCGCCCAAATAAAACGATTTACCTAATGCTTCTTTCTGCAGATCTTCTGGCAAATTTTTCCAATATTGCCCAGCTTTTAATAGTCTAAAATATTTTAGTCTTTTTTCAGGAAATTCTATATGTTCAGCATCGTCATCTGTGATGTCCTTAACAGCTTCTTTGAAAGTTAGCCATTTTTTTAACCCAAACTCGCCATGCTCACTATGAGTAGGCTTAAGATAAGGAACTTTTTTTCCGTTTCTAGAACAAATTATTATTACTCGCTCTCTAATCTGAGGAACGCCAAAATTAGCAGAATTATAAAGATTGAAAGAAACATTATATCCTGAGTTTTCAAGCATTCTTACTATATAGTGTAGAACACCGCCGGATTTTTCCTCGGACGCCAGCGGAGGAAAATTCTCACCTCTTTGATTATGAGGCCTATGTAATAGCGGTGCCGATAGTAAACCGCGGACATTTTCTAAAACTATATATTTAGGCTTTATTTCTAGCACTGTTTTTAAAAACTTTATGAAAACGTTTCCTCTATCATCTTCCAGTCCTAATCTTTTACCAGCAGTAGAGAATGCTTGGCAAGGTGGCCCGCCCATAATTAAATCGACTTCGTCACCTATTTTTAACCCGGCAATTTCCATGATTTCTTCAGAGGAATAATCTCTAATATCACCAATTAAAGGTAAGTTAGGCTTATTTTTTTGAATAGTCTTTCTAGCTGCCTTATCGATTTCACAGGCTAACAAAGTTTTGAACCCAGCTTGCTCAATGCCAATATCTAATCCCATAGCTCCACTAAAAAAACTTAATGCAATAGGTTTTTGAGCAATCTGCATAGAATTATCTAATATAGCCCTACCATTAGTAGAACTTATCCTTACTTGGCTTTCATCTAACATTTGCAAAATCCTAAAATTATCTTTTAAAAACAGCAGATTAATAGTTATAATTTATCATATAGTATATACACTATATGATAAATTTCATACATGCTATTTTGCCCGAACCAAAACACCTGTCAATATAAACAGTGATTATTTTTATAAAAAAATTATCACTGTGTTTTTATAGAAATTTTTTAAAGCATCTAATCTACAATAATAAACATGGGTATTTTTTAGCAAGTACTCTTCGTTAAATAATTTTTATTAACACGATTAAAAATATTTAATTCCTGTGTATTCTTTATTGAGCCGTCATTAAAAAATTTCCAATTAATTAAGTGGTGATGATTTTTTTAAAAAATTTAATGGTATAATATATAAATTTTAAGTTATCTCTAGGTCAGAATATGTCATCAACAAAGTTATGGACGCGAGATCAACTCTTAGTCGCTTTTACTTTATATAGCCAACTGCCCTTTGGGCAAATGCATTACCGGAATCCTATTATTCAATATTATGCTGATTTAATCGGCCGGACGCCTTCCGCCCTTGCGATGAAATTAGTCAATATCGCCAGTTTAGATCCTTTTATTACGAACTCGGGCCGTACTGGCTTAACGGGCGCATCTAATGCAGATCGATGCTTGTGGGAGGAGATGAATCAAAACCCCGACAAGTTTGAACACGAGTGTCAATCGGTAATGGCAATCTTTGAACCAGCTGCTCCAGTGATAGGCGACGAAGAGCTTATTGATTTTACGGGGAAAGAAGAAATCAAACCAATTAAAACCCGTATCGGTCAGCAACTATTTCGTAAACGTGTCCTTGAAGCGTATGAATACCGTTGCTGTATAACCGGGTTAGAAGATCCTATCTTGCTGATTGCCAGCCATATTCGCCCATGGAAAGCAGATGCGCGGTACCGTCTGGATCCCAGAAATGGTTTATGCCTGTCCAATCTTCATGATCGCGCCTTTGACCAAGGACTCATAACCTTTAACGAGGATTTTGAGCTTGTATTATCCATACATCTTAAAAATTTAAAAAGCGTCTCTGCGCAAGATAACTTCTTAAAATATGAGGGTGTAAAAATACGGCACTCGGCCCAATTCTCACCGAGTGAGGAACATTTAGATTTTCATCGAAAACATATTTTTATCGATAATTTATAGCAGGCAGATAATTAATGCCCGCTATTCCCAATAAAAAAAGTGACACCCCCTCACACCTCCCCAATCGATCCCCTGACCAGCAGCTCCGCTCTGAAGAGCAGCATCGGCCCTGGTTCTTCGCCTTTGATGCAGGCGATCAGGCGGCGGGCGGCTTCGCGGCCCATGTCGTAGACCGGCTGGGCGACCACGGTCAGCGGCGGGTGGACGATCTCCGTCCAGGGGAAGTTGTCGTACATCACAAAAGAGAGATCCTGCGGGATGCGCAGGCCGCGCTGGCTCAGTTCGCGCAGCAGTGACATGGCGATCAGGCTGTCGGAGGCAATCAGCGCCGTCGGCGGCGCGGCCAGTTGCCAGAGATCGTCAACAATCCGTGCGATGGAGGCCTCATCCAGTGCGTTGGCCTTAATCAGCGTGGGATCGAACGGAATCCCGGCATCGGCGAACGCCTGCTCCATGCCGCCAACGCGCTGGACCACCGGCGTCAGCCCAAAATCTTCCGGGTAACGCCACGGCTCTGCGCAGCGCATACTGGTGATGTACGCAATGCGCCGGTGCCCCGCCTCTAACAGTTGGCGCGTGGCTTCCCGGGCCGGTACGGTGAATTCAGCGCAGATCGCCTCGACGTCCAGCCCCTCGACTGCCCGGTCAAACAGTACCAGCGCCCGCCCTGCCGCCAGGATCTGCGCCAGGTGCGCGTTATCATCAGCGGCCGAACTGCACGGCGCGACGATGATCCCGTCCACGCGCTTCTCCAGCATCACGTGAACCGCGTCCTGCTCGGCCGGAAGTTGCTCGTCGCTGTTGCTCAACAACAGGTGATAACCCGCCAGCCGCGCCACGTCCGCCATGCCGCGTAATGCCAGGCCGAAGTGCGGGTTCTCGATGTCCCCGACGATCACGCCGATGGTGTTGGAACGGCCGGTGTTCATGCTGCGCGCCAGCTCATTCGGCCGGTAGCCGAGCTGCGCCGCCGCGAGGCTGACCCGCGTCTGCACCTCTTCGCTGACCGCACCATAGCCGCCCAGTGCGCGCGCCGCCTGGGCTTTGGAAACGTTGGCAGCCCGGGCCACATCGGCAACGGTCGGCGCTTTAATCGGAGGCAAAATGTTGGTCATAATGAAATTGTATCACAAGTTGTTAACATCAATGTTGACGCTCTAAAAGCGCTGTGCTTATTATCTCTACAACTGCTTGAGACCGGTCTCACTTGAGTTACAGGGCCAAACAGTCACCTGCGTTGAGACCGGTCTCATACTACCATAACGCCGCCGGTTCAACAGACTCTGATGTTTACACCTGACTAAAACGGACGAGCTTATGACATCGCATAACTATCTGCACAATCGCCTGCACAACCGCCTGCCAGCCCTGGCCGCCACGCTGTTTGCCTCGGTTGCCTTCTGTTCCTTCGGCGCGTATGCCGCCGCAGACAGCAACCCCTATGGCCTGATCGAGCCGGGCCACCTGCGGGTCGCCAGCCTCGGCGACGCCAAGCCCTACACCTTCACCGACAAAACCGGCCAGTTCACCGGCTTTGATGTGGAGTTCTTCAGGAACGTCGCCCATCGCCTCGGGATCATGCAGGTCGATTTTATCGGCCAGGATTTCACCGCCATTTTACCGGCAGTGGCGAACGGCCAGTATGACGCGGGTGTCGCGGCCATCGGCATCACCCCGGCGCGCGCCAAAACCGTGGACTTCTCTACCGGCTATCTGGTGGGCTTTCTTACGGTGCTGACGCGCAGTGACTCCGGCGTGAAGAACGTCGAGACGCTGGCGAACAAGCGGATGGGCGTGGTGCAGGGCACCTTGCAGGAAGCCTATGCGATCCAGCATTTCAAGCAGACCGACGTGGTGCGCTTCCCGGACAACAACGCCGCCGTCTCGGCGCTGAACAACGGCACGTTGGACGCGATTTTCCTCGATAACGAGGCCGCGAAAAGTTACGCCGAACGCTTCAAGCTGGTCACCGCCGCTGACATTCCCTCCTTTGATGCCCCGGCCGGGGTGGCGATCGCTAAAGATAAACCGGCGTTCAAGGCCGCGCTGGATAAGGCGATCAAAGACGCGATGCAGGACGGCACCTGGAAACAGCTTTACGAGAAGTGGTTCCCCGGCTCGCCGCTGCCGAAGCAGTACCTGCCCCAGTAACTCCGCGAACGTTCTGCGTTCAGTCCGCTCAACAGGTGATGGGCGCGCCCCGTCACCCGCTCTTAGTGAGATACGGCTATGGATCTGTTAACTGTACTTTCCCGCACCTTTTTTGATATCCCGTCGATGCTGGAGGTGCTGCCGCAACTGCTCAGCACCGGGCTGGTGAACACGGTGATCATCTCCGTGGCGGCCACGATCCTCGGCACGCTGTTTGGCCTGATCCTGGCGCTGATGGGCATCTCCCCGTCGCGCTGGCTGCGCATCCCGGCGCGCCTCTACACCGACCTGTTCCGCGGTTTGCCGTCGATTCTGACCATCCTGCTGATTGGTCAGGGCCTCGCCCGCTTCAGCTACCAGATTTTCGGGCCGACGCCCTACCCGCTCGGCATTTTCGCCCTGAGCCTGATCGCCAGCGCCTATATGGGGGAGATTTTCCGCGCCGGTATTCAGAGCATTGAGAAAGGCCAGATGGAGGCCTGCCGCGCGCTCGGCATGAGCTACGGCCGGGCGATGCGGCTGGTGATTATCCCGCAGGGCATCCGCCGCGTGCTGCCGGCGATCGTCAACCAGTTCATCGCCATCATCAAAGACTCGTCGCTGGTCTACCTGCTGGGGCTGATGACCGGCCAGCGCGAGCTGTTCCGCGTCGGGCAGGATGCCGCCGTGCTCACCGGCAACCTCTCGCCGCTGCTGCTGGCGGGCCTGTTCTACCTGATCATCACCGTGCCGCTGACCCACGCGGTGAACTACGTTGACGTGCGCTACCGCACCGGCCGCCGTCGCCTGACCGCCCCGCAAAGCGGCTTAAAAGAGGTGGACGAAGTGCAGCAGAAGCCCGCCCCGGCGCTGACCGGCGGCGCGATTAACCCGCTGATCACCGAGCGAGGGCAATAACATGAACCAACCACAGGCTACGGCCTACCACGGCGCCAGCCTGGAGCTGCGCGACCTGACGCTGGCCTACGGGCCGATCGAGGTGCTGCGCAAGGTGTCGCTCACTATCGCGCCCGGCACCACCACCTGCATCATCGGCCCGTCCGGCTCGGGCAAGTCGACGCTGTTGCGCGGCATCAACCGGCTGCATGAGCCGCAGTCCGGCGATGTGCTGCTGGCGGGCAAATCGGTACTGCGGGACCAGCCCGACGCGCTGCGGCTGCGCATCGGCATGGTGTTCCAGCATTTCAACCTGTTCCCCGACCACAGCGCGCTGGAGAACGTGGCGCTGGCTCCCTGGAAAGTCAAAGGGATGTCAAAAGCCAAAGCGATGGCGATCGCCCGCCAACGGCTTGAGGAGGTGGGGCTGGGCCAGCGCGCTGACCACCGGCCGCGTGACCTCTCCGGTGGCCAGCAGCAGCGCGTAGCGATTGCCCGCGCACTGGCGATGGACCCGGAAGTGATGCTGTTTGATGAAGCGACCTCGGCGCTCGACCCGGAGCTGGTCAAGGGCGTGCTGTCGCTGATGGCGGATCTCTGCCGGCGCGGTATGACGATGGCGGTGGTGACGCATGAGATGGGCTTTGCCCGCCGCGTCGCCGACCAGGTGGTGTTTATGGATGAGGGCGAGATCGTCGAGTTTGGCCCGCCGGACGCGATTTTTGACCGGCCGCAGTCGCCGCGCCTGCAACGTTTTCTTTCGGAGGTTTTGTAATGACGCATCAACGGGTTTCATCCCCGGTTATCCGCACCGCGCTGGTGGGCTTCGGCATCTCCGGGCAGGTGTTCCACGCGCCGCTGCTGGCCGCCGATCCGCAGTTCAGCCTGGCGGCGATCGTCACCGGCAACGCGGAGCGCCGCCGCGCCGCGCAACAGCGCTACCCGCAGGCGACCCTGATTGCCGATTGGGACGCGCTGATGCAGCAGATCGACAGCGGCGCGCTGGCCATTGACCTGATCGTGCTCGGCACGCCGCCTGCGCAGCACGCCCAACAGGCGCATGACGCCAGCCGCCGCGGCCTTCACCTGGTGGTGGATAAGCCGTTCGCCGCCAACGCCGCCGAGGCAGAAACGATGATCGCCGAGGCGCAGGCCAACAATACGCTGCTGACAGTGTTCCATAACCGCCGCTGGGACGGCGATTTCCTGACGGTAAAGCGCCTGCTGGCGGAGGAGCAACTGGGGCGGGTGCGCAGTTTTGAGTCCCGTTTTGAGTGGTGGTGGCCGGAGGGCTTCGGCAACTGGCGCGACCGCGTGACCCTGGCAGAGGGCGGCGGGCTGCTGTTGGATCTCGGCAGCCATTTAATCGATCAGGCGATCCAATTATTCGGCCCGGTGCGCGAGGCCTCGGCAGAGCTGGCGCGTTACGGCTCCCCGGCGATCTCGGACAGCGACGAAGACACCTTCGTCTCACTGCTGCATGAGAGCGGCGTGCGCTCGCGGTTGTGGATGAACGGCCAGGCGGCGCGCCCGGCCCCGCGTTTCCACCTGCTCGGCAGCCGTGCCGCCTTTACCAGCTGGGGGCTGGATAACCAGGAACCATCACTGGCGGCGGGGATGTTACCCACCGATGCGGCTTACGGCGTAACGCCTGCCGCCCAGTGGGGCGCGCTCGGCGAGGGCGATAACGCTCAGCCGGTGCCCCATGAGCGCGGCAATTATCCGGCCTTTTATCAGCAACTGGCGCGCGCCCTGCATGACGGCGCACCCGCCCCGGTGGACGCCCGCGAGGCGCTGGCGGTGCTGCGGCTGATTGACGATCTCCATGCGCGCTTCACGGTGCGCAACGCCTGAACGGCGTTCCCTTTTCCTCTTATTGCAAGGAACAGAACGATGTCTGTGAATTCAACGAAAAAAGTCGTGGTACTGGGCGGCGGCGTGCTGGGCGTCTCCACAGCACTGGAGCTGACGAAACGCGGCGCGCAGGTGACGCTGGTAACGGAAGCGGAACTCTGCTCGGGCGCGTCCGGCCGGTCGCTGTCGTGGCTGAACTCGGCGGGCGAGCGCACCCTGCCCTACCACGCGCTGCGGATGGCGGGCATCGACCGCTACCGCACGCTGTTCGCGCAAGACCCGACGCGTGACTGGCTGCGCTTTGACGGCGGCCTCTGCTGGGCCGCCAACGACGCCGCCGGCACCCGCGCCCGCCACGCCTACGAGAAGGCGCATGGTTACGACTCCCACCTGGTGGATGCTGACGGCGTGGCAGCCGTGGACAGCCGCGTCAACCCGCGCGCGGTAGCGGACGCCGCGATCTTTAACCCCGGCGAAGGCTGGGTGAGCCTGCCGCATTTGATCGAATTCCTCGCCCGGCAGTTCCGTGACCTGGGCGGTGAGATTGTGGAGCACGCCGGGAAAGCGGATGTGCTGACGGAGAATGGGCGCGCCTGCGGCATCCGCAGCGCGGATAAAGGCGAACTGCGCGCCGACGCGGTGCTGGTGGCCTGCGGCCCCTGGACGCCGGACGTGGTCGCGCCGCTCGGCGTCACCATCCCTAACGGCTCGCCGGTCTCGATGCTGGTCATCAGCAAACCCACCGCGCATCGCCTGAAAGTGGTGATGAACACGCCGCGTGCCGCCATCCGCCCCAACCCCGGCAGCACGCTGGCGGCAGACCACGACTGGTATGAAGAGGATATCGTGCAGCAACCGGACGGCCGCTACACCATCGCGGAAAGCGTGGTAGACAAGCTGATGCAGGAAGCGGGCGCGCTGGTCGGCGACGGCACCGCACTCCAGGCCGCGAGCTGGAAACTCGGCCCCAAACCGATCCCCGGCGACGGCAACCCGGTGCTGGGCGAACTGGCGCGCGTGCCCGGCTGCTTCGTGGCCTTTGCCCACTCCGGCGCCACCCTGGCGCTGATCGTCGGTGAACTGCTGGCCGATGAGATCCTCACCGGCGAAAAACACCCGATGCTCGCCACGTTCCGTGCGGAACGGTTTGGGTGATTTGAGGGTTTTTAGTAAATGTGGATGTCCGCCCGCCGAAAGGCGGGCAGATGTAAAAAAACCACGCCACCAGCCGCAATTCCCTCATTCCCAACGCGCTTCACAGTACGATTTCGGCCAATCTGTCATGCTTTCAACGGCATGGCCTCTTCTCATTCTCCTCATGGCCTGTCAGGGAGCACTGCATGAAAACCCATGATACCCGGCAAGAATGGCGGCTGGAGCTGCCGTTTCTGTCGCCCCCCTGTGCGTTGGCACGCGGGCTGACGCCTTATGACGTGTCAGGCCACGCCATGCTGCGGGATGTCATACAAAGCGCCGGCACCACGTTGTACCAGCAGGGGCAGCCTAATCATGGGTTCTGGTATATGGAGGAAGGGGTTACCGGCCTATACCACTCACTGCAAAACGGCAAAGAGGTGCTGGTACGGGTCTA
>Ga0209463_1002258_pt1 | contig 10776 bp, 11 predicted proteins | sample AgamicMgSfrz_FD_187169 | JGI IMG/M metagenome (GOLD analysis project Ga0209463, IMG submission 187169) | Agave microbial communities from Guanajuato, Mexico - Mg.Sf.rz (SPAdes) (version 2) | ecosystem: Host-associated > Plants > Phyllosphere > Phylloplane/Leaf | place: Guanajuato, Mexico... | reverse complement strand
TATATCACCCATTTGTTGGGTCGGCATGAAGAGTCCGAAAGTCCAAGCAATTTTGATTAACAGATAAGGCGTTACTGCTATAGCAGCACCATAACCCCAAGTTCTACGCTTCTCTATTAATTGAGAGATTATCTTTTTTATTGTCATAAGCTCATCTCGGCAGCTAAGTCAGTAAGGTGGAAAATCCCTATCGATACAATGTATAGAAGGATTCCAATTAAACTATCATCTTTATTCCTATTTATAACCATAAATAAACACCCCTTAAGGTTTATAAATTAAACTGTTCTAGTTCATCAAAAGGATAATAATCCTACACATAACTTTCACCACCAATACCTTATCAAACTGTTCTCCTCTCTAAAATACTAATATTCCAATTAAAAATCTCTTATTCTAAAAAATTGACAAAATGAAAAAAGATCGCCTCTATTGAGAACCTTATCAAGTCAATCTGTGTACAACAAACCTGCTCAGTTGAACGAGATTTTAAGTAATTTCAAACAGGAATGCTAGTTAACATAATGTACCTTATCGGTAGTTATGATTCCCTTGTTCAAATATGTATTTTCTGGTAACATCAGGATCGTTAAGAATAATTGTTTAGAACTCATATAAACTATTAAACAAGCGAGGCATAACATATTGAGAAAACATTTTGGTAAAATTTCATTTACTTTTTTAATTTTGACTTTTGGCTTTTATTTCATGGTTCCTACAAATAATAATTACTCATCAACAACTATTAACACATGGTTATTGGTTGGATTAGCTTTGACATTAATTTTTGCTTTTTTAAGTCCTAAAAATATATGGAAAAAGATTGTACTAGCCGTTGTTACAATAGGAATTTTACTATTTTTATTTATTGCTATTGGGTTTGGAATATCAGGTCTATAAAAAATACAGTTGTAATTTACATAATCAAAATTACCGGAACCTATAACCAAAAAGAGAAGATCATATTTCTGAACTTCTCTTTTTTCTTTTTTATATAAATGAGCAAACTACTCAAGATGTTAAAGGTTTCAATCAATTTTCACCTTTATTTCCAATATACTCGATTGAGTATATATGTGTTTTCGCTAGATCAATGACTTCGTGAATAAATTCGTCTGGGTTTTCTTTAAAGCCATTCCGAATCCAATTTTGAAGAAGTCCATAAAATCCATAGGCTGTATAACGTTTAAAATACTCCATATTAACTGGTATATTGTTGATGGTTTCAAAAATAAATTGTTCCTTATAGATCTTTAAGATCATTTGAGGAAACTGTATATGTAACCCTGGTAAGGTGTCATCGCAGTTAATTAGTTCAAAAAAATTTCGGTTTTTATAAATGTAGAAAACGATGTTCAAATACGGTGCATTTAGCTTAGTTGTATACACTTTACGGCCAGGTACATACGGACTGCCTACTGAAGATTCTAACCCTTGAAGCATGGAAGCAAGCAAATCTTTAGCAAGTTCAATTTTATCGGGGTAATGGATATAAAAGGTACTACGATTATAAGCAGCGCAATCGACAATGTCTTTTACGGTAATAGTATGGTAGCCCTTCTCTTTTATGAGTTCAATCAATGCTTGTCTTAAATGTTCTTTTGTACGATTTTGACGCTGAGATGTTGTATTTTGTTCATTATGCATGAAAAAAACTCCCTTGAAGTAGACAGATTTATCATAAGTGTCTAGCTAGTAGACACTTAATGATATCTTAATGATTGTTAAATATGAACAGAGTAGTACAATTAAATTGTGAACAAAAAAGCACAGATATACAATCTGTCTAGCACTTTTATTTGAAATATGGTAGATGATTTTCAATAACTAGGAGGGTTTAGAATGGGGAAATTACAAGATAAAGTAGCTGTTATTACTGGTGGAGCATCTGGTATCGGGGCAGCAACAGCACGTTTATTCGTTTCAGAAGGAGCAAAAGTAGTTCTTGTAGATTTAAATGAGGAAAAGGGAAAAGCTTTTGAGAAAGAGTTGAAAGCGCTTAACCATAATATTCTTTTTATAAAGGCAAATATTACGAGTGAAGAAGAAGTCAAAAATATTTTTAAACAAACCGTTGAAACGTTCGGTAAAGTGGATGTTGTTTTCAATAATGCGGGAATCGGTCGGGTTCACCCATCACATGATTTAGAGTACTCAGAATGGCGCAAAACTGTAAACGTCGACTTAGATGGAGTCTTTTTAGTAGCACGTGAGTCCATTCGTGAGATGTTAAAAACAGGTGGCGGTACTATTGTTAATACAGCATCTATGTACGGTTGGGTTGGATCACCCGGTTCAGCTGCCTATAACGCTGCAAAAGGCGGCGTGATTAACTTAACTCGTTCACTCGCACTTGAATATGCGGAACAAAATATCCGTATCAACGCATTATGCCCAGGTTTTATTGATACACCAATTATACCAGAAGAAGACAAGCAAGCTTTAGCTGCAATTACGCCATTAAAACGTTTGGGTAAGACAGAAGAAATGGCAAAAGCAGTATTATTCATGGCCTCTGATGACTCTTCATTTATGACTGGTAATAGTTTAACCCTTGACGGTGGATATACAGCTCAATAATAAATTCCGAAGATGAACCTCTTACTTTTTGAGTTTCAAACAGAAAATAGTTCTTTGAATTTTAGCTTTGTCGGATTAAGCGTACCACATGGGTACTAGTAGATGACTTACATGGTTAAATATCTTCATTTGAAGATATTTTAAACGAAGACAATATGATAGAGTATCTACCGTAAGTTATTTGCCATTTTCTAAGAGAATGATAAAGGAGGAACTTTCAATGAATCGCTTTGATGGAAAAGTAATATTAATTACAGGTGCAGGATCTGGTTTGGGTCAAGCTTCTGCCTTACAAGTAGCAAAAGAAGGAGCAAAACTTTCACTCGTTGATTTAAGCGCTTCTTCATTAGAAGAAACAAAAAGTAAAGTGTTAGAAGTTGTACCGAACGCAGAAGTGTTACTTATCACCGCAAATGTGTCAGATGAAAAAGCAGTGGAAAACTATATAAATAAAACAGTTGAGAAATTTGAGAAAATCGATGGTTTCTTCAACAACGCAGGGATCGAAGGAAAACAAAGTCTAACAGAGGATTTTGGTATTGATGAATTCCAAAAAGTAGTTAGTGTTAACTTAAATGGTGTGTTTTATGGCTTGAAGAACGTATTGAAAATCATGAGAAAGCAAGGTTTTGGCTCTATTGTTAATACTGCTTCAGTTGGTGGTATTCGTGGGATAGGAAACCAATCTGGTTACGCAGCTAGTAAACACGGTGTAGTCGGATTAACAAGAAACTCGGGAATTGAATATGGTCAATACGGAATCAGTATCAAAGCCATTGCACCTGGTGCAATCATGACACCGATGGTCGAAGGTTCATTAAGACAAATTAATCCAGAAAACTGGGAAGAGGTGGGAAAACAATTTATTGAGCCAAATCCAATGAAACGATTTGGCAAACCAGAAGAAGTGGCTTATTTAGTTGCATTCCTATTGTCTGATCAAGCAAATTTTATAAATGCAACTGTTATTCCAATCGATGGTGGCCAATCTTATAAGTATTGAACATCTTTGCGAAAACTAAAAGTACTTCACAATCATAAATTTATTTATAAATAAGGTAATAATAGAGTGAATTATCATAGAACACATAAACTATGTATAAATAATTAACTAAAATTGATAAGGATGGGGATTAAAATGACATTTCCAGTATTAGAGGGTAAAGTAGCCATTATAACAGGTGCAGCAATGGGAATGGGACTTGCTACAGCTAAACTTTTTGCGGAAGCAAAAGCAAAAGTAGTGATAGCAGACTTTAACGAAGAGAAAGGAAAAGCAGCAGTTTCTGAAATTGAAGCAAATGGAGGAACGGCATATTTTGTAAAAGTAGATATTTCTAAATCTGATCAAGTACAAAATATGGTTACTAAAACAGTAGAGAAATATGGACATCTTGATGTAGCTGTTAATAACGCTGCTCTAACGCCAGACAATGCCCCTACAGCCGAGTTTGATGAAGATTATTGGAATAAGCTAATCTCAATTGATCTTACAGGAACAGCCTTATGCATGAAATATGAATTACAACAAATGATTAAACAAGGACAAGGCGGAAGTATTATTAATATATCATCGGTAAGTGGTTTCCGTCCTCAACCAAATAATATCGCTTATGTTGCAGCTAAACATGGAGTAGTAGGAATGACTAAGGTTGCTGCACTAGAAAATGGTGATAAAAATATTCGTGTTAATTCAGTTGCACCAGGAGCCATTGATACTCCTATGCTAAGAGGAGCATTGGAAGAAACCGGACAAACTGAAGAAGAATTTGCACCTCAGCTTAGTTTGTTAGGTAGATTTGGTCAACCTACAGAAATTGCACAGGCAAGTCTATGGTTAGCTTCAGATCAATCTTCTTATGTAACTGGTACAACTATACATGTTGATGCTGGCTACACTAGTCGATAATTATATAAATCCAATTTAAAATTCAATATAAGTTTTTTTGTTCTTTAGAACTTTAAATTGAGCCAGAAGAAAGCGCTCATGGCCATCAAATAGCCCTCTGATTCTTAAAGAAAGAAGAAGGTTTTAAAAAGCGATATTCTGGCTTGTAAATAAAGTGCTTATTATGTGAGATAGTATAATAATTAATAGAAGGAATGATACCTCATGGGAAATTTCTCAAATAAAGTTGTTTTAATTACGGGTGCTGCAGGCGGTATTGGTATCGCTACGGCAAAAGCCTTTGCTAAAGAAGGAGCAAAACTAGCATTAGTTGATCTAAAAAAGGAAAGCTTAGAAAAGGCAGTTAAAGAAGCAGGGATTAATGATGCTTTATTATTGACTGCAGACGTAACAAATGAAGAAGAAGTAAAAAAATATGTTAATGACACTGTTGAAAAATATGGAAGAATTGATTCGTTTGTAAACAATGCAGGGATTAATGGTGATTTTGCAAATATTGTCGATCAAACCGTTGAAAACTTTAAAAATGTATTAAATATTAACGTCATTGGAGTATTCTTAGGCTTAAAATATGTCATGAAAGTAATGATGAATCAAAAAGAAGGTTCAATTGTAAATATGGCATCTAATGGTGGATTGCTTGGGGCACCTGGAATGAGTTCATATGTAGCATCTAAGCACGGAGTGATCGCTCTTAATAAAACAGCAGCACTTGAAGGTGCAGAATATGGCATACGTTCTGTTGCAGTTTGTCCTTCGGGTGTCGATACTCAGATGATGCGTTCTATTGAAAAGAATGCAATGCCAGGTAAAGAAGAAGAAGCTAAATCCGTTTTTGAAGCGTCAGTACCAATGAATCGTTATGCTGAGGCTACTGAAATCGCCAACTTAATTACATTTTTAGCTTCTAATAAAGCATCATTTATATCAGGTTCTTATTACCGTATTGATGGTGGACAAGGAGCTACATCGGTGTAAAAGAAACTGACCCAATAGACTGAAGTGAGTAAAAAACTTTTATCTAATAATCAGGACTCTCTTTATAGTCCCTTTATATAAAAAGCCCGGCTTTTCTATTCAATAGAGAATTCGGCTTTTCTTTTTGGAAATGAGGAAAATGATCAAAAAATCTTCTTCATTCCGTTATCATTATTTCATTTATCTCAAGGATTGGAGAGGCTCACTCTAATATTAGCCGTCCGCAAGTCCTCAATATAGTATCAGCAACTGAAAATATATATTCAAAGTTCCCTTTAAAAGAATAAATTCCTTTAAAGGGAATAAACTACCCAAGATGCGATAAGACATTCATCAGATATATCTTATTAAATATATCAATAATATTAAAAAAGAAAACGCATCAAGTAAGCATTGTTATGTATTCATATTCTAAGCTAAATATATTGCTTATTAATAGGCATCACACTTTATTTTATAGAAATTACTTCTTCTATGAATCACCAATTATAATGATATTTGAGGACAGGTTATTATTAAAGGAGGTTAAAAGATGGATGTTGAGATAGGTTTACTTCCAAAAAGCTATATAAGTGAGATCCCAGAAAGTCGTGGCTTTTTCCCTTTCGCAATAGATGGAGAAACGCCTTACATTGTAGAATATGAAAGTCAGGAGACTGGTTTCGAACACTTTTTATGTAATTGGATGGATAGATTAAATAAATTTCCAATTCATTCAGTTTTTACATATGTAAAAACTCAAGAAGAAGAGATAGATAATGCATTATTATCTTCTAACATAGAATATGTGAAGTTTCAATTGAAAAATGAATACTTTATTAAAGCTAAGATAACGAATGTTAAGCAATTTAAGGTTGTGCTTTCCCTCATACATAATCAAGGAAATACAAAGGATTTCGCTGGGTGGTCCCTTTCTGAGGATTTATTTAGTTTTGAAAAAAGAGACATGAAAACATTGCTTGGAATTAAAGAAGTTTCTATGCCTGTTATTACACTTCAACAGAATTGTACGATGTTTTGGGTGTGTTATGATAGAAGCTTTGTTACTTCTATTTCAACTGATAATCTATTTTCCACATCTCATTCAATTATTAACTCTTTTCCATCAAGTATTAGAGCAACTGAATTTAAATATCAATCATACTCATGAAATATCTATCTGATTACAAAGAGAGGCTTTTGCCTCTTACTCTAAAGCTACTCAACATGCCTTTTGGTACCAAAACTAACTAAACAATTAGACAGGGAAGTTTTTTCGTCTATATCTGTATATATTATCATCTTTAGTTAACGTAATGTCTCTTTCCGGAACACACCACAAAAAAGAACCCTTCTGGGAGTAAGGGTTTCAAAAAGATTCCTATTACAACTTATGCAGCTTTTTATACATCCTTGATTTATCAACGTTTCTTCAGTAGATGAGTCATGAAAAAATGTATAAAAAGCGCACCTTTTATTCATATGCTAGTCCCTATAGGAATAATCCTTATGTCTGCTATTTCTATGTACAACAAAACCTCATGGATTCACATGAGGTTTTATGTTTCAGTTATCTAAGTAACGGTATAGAGTAGTCTTACTTATACCTGTAGCTTCTGTAATTTGAGCAATCGTATATTTCTTGCTCCAGTACATCTCAAGTGCTCGATGAACATTATAGTCAGGCTTCTTAGGACGACCGCCACTTTTACCTTTCAATTTCGCTTCTTCAAGTCCAGCTTTCGTACGTTCACTGATGACATCATGCTGAAATTGACCAATACGTTTAATGGTATTGAAAAATGTTTTTCCTTCTAATGTGGAAGTATCAACGTCATCCAAAATAGATACAAAATGAATATGATTTTCTGAAAGGTATTCAATTAATTCAATAAGGTGCCGAGTAGAGTCTGCAATACAATAAAATTTATAAACAACTACTGTATCTCCCTCTTGGAGAGAAGCTACCATCTCATCAAATTCTACTCTCTTTTTCAGGGAATTTGTTTTTTCTTGATAAACTTTTTCACAATTATAGGCTTGCAAAGCCTGTAATTGTTTGTCCAAATTTTCATCTTCGCTATATGGACGGGTATAACCAATAATCACTAAACCATCTCCTGCATGGATTGTTTATTTACATTTTACTATTGTATCAAATTAACCCCAATCATAACATTTCTTTTAGATATAGATACAGTGAGAGTTCCAAAAAGGTTCGCTTTCGGTACAAAAAATGATAGACATTTTATTTTATGTCTGCTAGAGTTTTATTTGTTAACGACGTCGCGGCTTCTAGGAGAGTTGGAAGCCATTAATAAAAAGAAAAGGGGTGATGGGATGGATAAAGAGATGATTAAATTAATTAGAAAAAGCTACAATTTAAACCAACGTAACTTCGCTAAAATGGTTAACTGTAGTTTTTCATTGATTGCATTAGTTGAAGTTGGTAAGAGAAGGGTCACGGAGAACTTGGAGAATAAAATCAGAGAAGCATTCCAATTGAACGAACAAAAGATAAATGAAATGAATTCTTTATTTTATCAATAATGGTTTAATTTAAAAGAAAGACGTGGTGTGATTTTTTTAGGATGAAAGAAAATACTAGAAATAACTGAGGTAATAGTTATTACTGATTTTTTTATACATTTAAAGTACCATAAACCTACTTTTTTGGTTCTGAAGATTCCATGTCTTAGTTACTTTACATGTTCAATTGTAGAGAGAAATTTAAATAACCACGTGTGAAAGGTTCATTAGTATAAACAGAAAGGTGTTTTGGGTTATCATGTTAAATAAATTAAAAATAGAATGGTTTGGTAATGTGAAAGGGGATATCCTTTCAGGTATTGTAGTAGCTCTTGCTCTAATTCCAGAAGCCATTGCCTTCTCGATTATTGCAGGTGTAGATCCTATGGTAGGATTGCATGCCTCATTTTGTATTGCAGTAGTAATGGCATTTGTAGGAGGGCGTCCTGCCATGATCTCAGCTGCCACTGGAGCTATGGCCCTGTTAATGGTCACTTTAGTAAAAGAACATGGAATGGAGTATTTATGGGCGACCACTATTTTAACTGGTATTATTCAATTAATATTTGGGGTCTTTAAGATTGCCCGTTTCATGAAGTTTATTCCTCGATCGGTAATGGTAGGATTTGTGAATGCGTTAGCTATTTTAATTTTTATGGCACAAGTTCCACACTTTGTAGGAATTTCAAGCATGACGTATGTAGTTGTAGCTTTAACGCTTGTCATTATTTACGTATTGCCGCGTTTCACTAAATCTGTTCCCTCCGCATTAGTAGCAATTGTCGTAATGACAGTTGTAGCTATTATAGGCGGATTTAATCTGCGTACAGTAGGAGACTTAGGCGAGATTACAAAAACTTTACCGATATTTTCAATCCCTAACGTCCCTTTAAACATGGAAACATTATCAATTATTTTTCCTACAGCTTTAGGATTATCAATTGTAGGATTAACGGAATCTCTGCTAACAGCATCCATTGTAGATGATATGACGGATACAACAAGCAATAAGAACAAAGAGAGCAGAGGACAAGGGATTGCGAACATTATTGTTGGTTTTTTTGGAGGAATGGCTGGTTGTGCAATGATTGGGCAAACCGTTATTAATGTAAAATCTGGCGGACGTGGTCGCTTATCGACATTTGTAGCCGGAATATTTTTAATGTTTCTTATCTTGGTGCTTGGAGACTGGGTTGTGAAAATTCCAATGGCTGCTTTAGCTGGTGTCATGATTATGGTGTCCATCGGTACATTTGATTGGTCTTCCCTCCGTACCTTAACAAAGGTACCCTTAACAGATACAGTCGTTATGCTTGTTACGGTTATTACTGTTGTGGCAACACACGATTTATCAAAAGGGGTAATTGCTGGTGTTATTTTAAGTGCTATTTTCTTCGCAGCTAAAATTTCAAAATTAGAAGTTTCATCGAAAGAATCAGAACATCGAACAGTCTACAATGTAAAGGGTCAGTTATTCTTTGCATCAGTACAAGACTTCGTGAATTCTTTTGCCTTTAAAGGAAAGCAAGATCTTATTCTGATCGATTTCTCAGAGGCCCATATTTGGGATGATTCAGCTGTAGCAGCAATCGATAAAGTCGTATTGAAATTAAAAGAACAAACATCTGCTGAAGTGGAGCTAACGGGGTTAAATGATATAAGTGATGAGCTAGTTCAAAAATTAGCTACTTATAATAAACCAAACGCAAAACCATCTAATCATTGATAGGGGGACAATGTATGTATCGGAAAATCTTATTAGCTGTAGATGGATCAGAACACTCTAAAAGAGCTGCAAAACATGCTATAAATGTAGCTTCGTTGATTCCAGGAGCGAAAGTAGAAATTATTTCTGTGATTGATCTTTCAAAAGTTAAAACAGAAGTATTACATGGAGAGATGAAACAGAAAAGACGGCAGACCTTAGAAGAGATAAAGAACACGTTCGAAAAGGAAAACGTAAGCTACGAGCTTAAAATGGAACGTGGTGATCCGGGACCAACTATTGTTTCGTATGCTAACAAACATGATTTTAATCTTGTTATAATCGGAAGCCGCGGCTTAAACTCTCTACAAGAGATGGTATTAGGTAGTGTCAGCCATAAAGTAGCTAAAAGAGTGCATTGTCCTGTCATGATTATTAAATAAACTTAAGCGTATAGAAGAGCAGTTTTTCTTGCTATAAGGAAAGGAAGATCGGCTCTTCTTTTTGTTATGTAAATAGAAATAGGGGAATAGGTTTTTTTATGCAATTATGAATATAGCATTCAAACCCAAATTTAAAGTGGTGTCATTTGTACAAACTTAACAATAACTAAAAATGTATAGCTCATAAAAGTATACATTTTTAGTTATCATAATGGATTTTCTAGGAATCTAACACCTAAAAAGGCATTTCTATTTCATTGTGTAGCTTCTCTTTTGTTCTAAAATGTTCAATATTTTTGTCTTCTATTTAAAGAAAATCACTCTACTGAGTGATTTTCTTTGTTTAAGGCTAAACTTATACTAAGAATGAATAGTATAAAATAAGAATCTATGGGTGAAAAATGTATGTTAAAAAAGATTGTTCTACTCCTATCCATATCTTTTTTTGCTTTAGGTGCTCCTCTTACTGTATCAGCACACGCAGTCCTTTTGGATGCATCACCGAAAGAAGGAAGTCAACTAAAGAAAATGCCTGACAAGGTATCATTGACGTTTAATGAACGACTAGGAGAAGGTGTTTTTAATCTTCAAGTACGCAATGATAAAGGGGAGCTTATTACCACTAAGAAAGCAACAATGAATCGAACTCACAA
>Ga0209463_1002252_pt1 | contig 10789 bp, 10 predicted proteins | sample AgamicMgSfrz_FD_187169 | JGI IMG/M metagenome (GOLD analysis project Ga0209463, IMG submission 187169) | Agave microbial communities from Guanajuato, Mexico - Mg.Sf.rz (SPAdes) (version 2) | ecosystem: Host-associated > Plants > Phyllosphere > Phylloplane/Leaf | place: Guanajuato, Mexico... | reverse complement strand
TGCCCGCACGATGGAAGAATTAAAAGAGCGGGGAGTATGGATTGCAGGAACAGATGCCTCAGGGGCAGATGATTACCGCCAGTTTGACGGAACGATGCCTCTTTGCCTTGTTATCGGCAGTGAAGGCCGCGGCATCAGCCGTCTTGTTAAAGAAAAATGTGACTTTCTTATTCAATTGCCGATGAGCGGTCATGTGACTTCGCTGAACGCGTCGGTAGCAGCTGCATTGCTTATGTACGAAGTATACCGGAAGCGTCATCCACTGGGTAACTGACGATGGACATTCTCCTCGTCGATGGCTATAACATGATCGGCGCGTGGCCGGAGCTTCGTCAGTTAAAAAACACGGATTTTGCTGGCGCCCGTGATCGCCTTATTGAATTGATGGCGGAATATCAAGGGGCGCATGGCTGCCGTGTGATTGTTGTATTTGACGCGCATTTTGTCAAAGGGACGGAGAAAAAATACCGAGACGCCAAAGTAGAAGTGATTTTCACGCGTGAAAACGAAACAGCCGATGAGCGAATTGAAAAAATGGCTATTGAATTGACGAACGTGCGCGATCAAGTAACGGTCGCCACATCCGACTACACCGAACAATGGGCTGTTTTTGGCCAAGGAGCTCTCCGCATCTCGGCGCGAGAACTTTTAACAGAAATATCCTTGACAAAAAAAGCAATCCGAAAAAACCTTGGAGAAATCAGTGAGGTCAAGCCTTACGCGAGAATTCCGCTCAGCAAAGAAACCGCTGAAACCTTCGAGAAGTGGCGCAGAGGAAAAAAATGAAGATTGACGAAGAAAAAAATGGTACTGTATACTAATCCTAGCGAAGATTGACAGGCGGAGGGAGATGTGTAAGCGTGAACCGTTTGATTAGTGCAGGGATGGATATGCTTAGTGACGAACAGATTGTAGAACTTGTGCACAAAGGAAACAGCGAAGCCCTCGATTTTGTCATTCATAAGTACCGTAACTTTGTTCGGGCCAAAGCCCGCTCTTATTTTTTAATTGGAGCCGACAAAGAAGACATCGTGCAAGAAGGCATGATTGGGTTGTATAAAGCAGTCCGAGATTATAAAGGGGACAAGCTCAGCACCTTCCGAGCTTTTGCGGAGCTGTGCATTACCCGCCAGATTATTACCGCCATTAAAACGGCAACCCGCCAGAAACACATCCCGCTCAATTCCTACGTATCTCTCGATAAGCCAATTTATGATGAAGAATCAGATCGAACGCTTATGGATGTGCTGACAGGAACCAAAGTGAGTGACCCACAGGAGTTAATTATCAATCGCGAACAATTTACAAGTATTGAAGGAAAAGTAAACGAGCTTTTAAGTGATTTAGAGCGGCGAGTGCTGGCTCTGTACCTTGACGGCCGTTCATACCAGGAAATTTCGGAAGAACTAAACCGGCATGTAAAGTCAATTGATAACGCCCTTCAGCGGGTGAAACGAAAACTGGAACGGTATCTGGAATTCAAGGAAATTACCATTCAATGAAAACTTGACGAGAGACCGCTTTCAATGATACGTTTTAAGAATCGAAATGGTAAGGTGATAATATGGCAAAAAAAGTGCCTCTTGCGTGCTCAGTATGCGGATCACGTAATTACTCGACGACGGTAAACACAGCCAGCGGCGAGCGCCTTGAAATAAAAAAATTTTGCGGTGTCTGCAACCAGCATACTTTGCATAAACAAACAAAATGACACCGGCGCTTCTTTTGGAGGTTTCAGCAAATGTCACGCATTACGCAGTTTTTCCGTAACGTGCGTTCTGAATTGGGCAAGGTCAGCTGGCCGAAACGGAAAGAGCTTACAACATATACAATTACTGTTGTTTCTACAGTAATTTTTCTTGCTCTTTTTTTCTCGGTTGTTGATTTTGGTATTTCAGCGCTCGTACGCTGGGTTTTAGCAATGTAAACAGCTGTCTGGAAAATTACTTGAATACACAGTGTTTTTTCCGTGCTATAATGGATAATGATAATAAGATCAAAGGCAAGTTGTGCTGCTATGCAGCAGTGCCTTTATGACCCGCATCATGCGGACCTGAAAAGCCCGTTTAACGGGTTTTTTCATTTGGTTCAAAATGAAAAGGAGGGAAGGACACAAGTCCCTTTCTATGGAAAAAAATTGGTATGTTGTTCACACGTATTCAGGATATGAGAACAAAGTAAAAGCGAACTTAGAAAAACGCGTTGAGTCAATGGCGATGCAAGACAAAATTTTCCGTGTGATTGTACCCGAAGAAGAAGAGCGCGATGTGAAAAACGGCAAAGAAAAAATCACAAAACGCAAAGTGTTTCCGGGTTATGTGCTTGTTGAAATCGTCATGACAGACGATTCATGGTACGTTGTGCGTAACACGCCAGGCGTAACAGGATTTGTTGGCTCTTCCGGCCATGGCTCCAAGCCAACACCGCTTCTTCCGGATGAAGTCACATCGATTCTGAAGCAGATGGGAATGGAAGAACGTCACCGCGAAGCTGATTATGAGCTTGGTGAAACAGTAATTGTTAAGGAAGGCCCGTTTGCAGACTTTGAAGGCAGCGTGGAAGAAATTGATCAGGATAAAGGGAAGCTTAAAGTACTGGTGAATATGTTCGGCCGGGAAACGCCGGTTGAGCTTGATTTTGACCAAGTGAATAAATTATCCTGAAAACGGGTTGAAATCTTGCGTGAAAAGTGTTACTATTTTTTAGGTCAGTACGTCTAGTGCTGCCTAAGACTCATTTTATTAATCATCTTTATTTAAATAAAGATAGACAGAGTGGGAGGGGCAAAGCCCCATGTACCACATCACGGACTTAAGGAGGTGTGTCTCGTGGCTAAAAAAGTAATTAAAGTCGTAAAACTGCAAATTCCTGCAGGTAAAGCAAACCCTGCGCCGCCGGTTGGTCCGGCACTAGGTCAAGCTGGTGTTAACATCATGGGATTCTGTAAAGAATTCAATGCACGTACAGCAGATCAAGCAGGATTGATTATTCCGGTTGAGATTTCGGTTTTTGAAGACCGTTCATTTACATTCATCACAAAAACTCCGCCTGCAGCTGTTCTTTTGAAAAAAGCAGCTGGTATCGAATCAGGATCTGGAGAACCGAACCGCAACAAAGTTGCAACGGTTAAACGTGATAAAGTGCGTGAAATTGCTGAAACAAAAATGCCGGATCTAAACGCAGCTGATGTTGAAGCAGCTATGCGTATGGTTGAAGGTACTGCCCGCAGCATGGGTATTGTGATCGAAGACTAATCAGTTGTTCGTTTTTGGGAGGTTGCGAGTGAAGTAGTAATACTTCACCCGCAGCCTTTATTCGTGGGAGGTAAATTCCGCTAAAACCACATAAGGAGGAAACAAAAAATGGCTAAGCAAGGTAAAAAGTTTCAAGATGCGGCAAAGCTTGTTGACCGCACGAAACAATATTCAGTAGAAGAAGCAATCGAGCTTGTAAAACAAACAAGCACGGTGAAATTTGATGCAACAGTTGAGGCGGCATTCCGTCTTGGCGTTGATCCTAAAAAAGCAGACCAACAAATCCGTGGTGCGCTTGTTCTTCCAAATGGAACAGGTAAAACACAACGTGTTCTTGTATTCGCGAAAGGCGAAAAAGCAAAAGAAGCTGAAGCAGCTGGTGCAGACTACGTAGGCGACAGCGATTTCATCAACAAAATCCAACAAGGCTGGTTTGACTTTGATGTAATCGTAGCAACTCCAGACATGATGGGTGAAGTTGGTAAATTGGGCCGTGTTCTTGGACCAAAAGGCTTAATGCCAAATCCGAAAACAGGTACAGTAACATTTGACGTTACAAAAGCAATCCAGGAAATCAAAGCAGGTAAAGTGGAATACCGTGTTGATAAAGCCGGCAACATCCACGTGCCAGTTGGTAAAGTATCATTCGACAGCGCGAAGCTAATCGAAAACTTTACAGCAATCTTTGATACAATGATGAAAGTAAAGCCTTCTGCAGCAAAAGGCGTTTACATGAAAAACATCGCCGTTACATCAACAATGGGTCCTGGTGTAAAAGTAGATGCTTCATCTTTCGTAGCAGTTAAAAACTAAGTTGACAACATAAAGATTTTCTGTTAAAGTAAATTCTGTTGAGTTTATAAACGTAAACAACAACTTAATCAAATATGTACATTTGTACCGTAGACAGCAGGGGCTTTCGAGCTTAATGATCCTGCCGAGGACTTGCGAAATAGATTGCGCGGCATTCGTCCGCTTTTCGTGCCTCCATGTCTTTCGGGACATGGAGGCTTTTACGTTTCCTATAACGGTATTAAATGATGAGCGTTTTTCGCTCAGACAAATTCTACAGGAGGTGTAGCAGATGAGCAGCGTTATCGAGAAAAAGCAAGCACTTGTTGGTGAAATCGCCGACAAATTAAAAAACAGCCCATCGACAGTTATCGTTGACTACCGCGGTCTTTCCGTGGCACAAGTAACGGAACTTCGTAAGCAGCTTCGTGAAGCAGGCGTTGAGTTCAAAGTATACAAAAATACGATGACTCGCCGTGCAGCGGAACAAGCAGGCATCGAAGGACTTGGAGAGTTCCTTACAGGTCCAAACGCAATCGCGTTCGGTGCTGAGGATGTTGTAGCTCCAGCGAAGATCTTGAACGAATTCGCGAAGAAAAACGATGCACTCGAAATCAAAGCTGGTGTTCTTGAAGGCAACTTCGTATCTGTTGAGGAAGTTAAAGCACTTGCAGAACTTCCATCACGCGAAGGACTTCTTTCTATGGTACTCAGCGTTCTTCAGGCGCCAATCCGCAACTTCGCTCTTGCAGCGAAAGCAGTGGCCGACCAAAAAGAAGAGCAAGGCGCGTAATTGTAAGAGGAACCGCTTAGCGGTTTAACGAATAAAAAAACATTTTTAAAACACACTAAGGAGGAAATACAAAATGTCTAAAGAGCAAATCATTGAAGCAATCAAAGAAATGTCCGTTCTTGAATTGAACGACCTTGTAAAAGCAATTGAAGAAGAATTCGGCGTAACAGCAGCGGCACCAGTTGCAGCAGCAGGTGCTGCAGGCGGCGCAGCAGCAGAAGAACAAACAGAATTCGACCTTATCCTTAACGGTGCAGGCGACCAAAAAATCAAAGTTATCAAAGCTGTTCGTGAAATCACAGGCCTTGGCTTGAAAGAAGCGAAAGAACTAGTTGATAACACTCCTAAAACACTTAAAGAAGCAATCGCGAAAGACGAAGCTGAAGAGCTTAAAGCGAAACTTGAAGAAGTTGGCGCTTCTGTAGAAGTGAAGTAATTTTTTGATACAATGACACAAAAGTCCGCTGGTTCTGCAGCGGGCTTTTGTTTGTTGAAAGGGGAAATGATCGTGGCAGATCATTATTTTTCCAATAAACCAAACAGCGAACATCGCCCACAGAAATTTGAGTTCGTGTTACGCGGCCGGTCTTATACATTTGAAACCGATGCCGGCGTTTTTTCAAAATCAGAAGTGGATTTTGGTTCGAGGCTTTTAATTGAGACATTCGAATGGCCGGAGATCGATGGACCGGTACTAGACGCAGGGTGCGGCTACGGACCGATTGGCCTTTCACTTGCACCTGAGCAGCCGGAACGGACCATTCATATGATCGATGTAAACGAACGAGCACTTGCGCTTGCGCATGGAAATGCACAAAAAAACAAAGTAAATAACGTTCAGATTTACAAAAGTGACCGTCTTCAGAATGTATCAGAAGAAGGATTTGCGGCTGTATTGACAAATCCGCCGATCCGAGCAGGTAAAGAAGTAGTGTTTGATATGATTCAAACAGGATTTGCGAAACTGGCAAATGGCGGCGAACTATGGGTTGTCATTCAAAAGAAACAAGGAGCCGCGTCCGCTATGAAAGAAATGGAGCGTCTCGCTGGCTTATGTGATGTAGCAGCGAAGTCAAAAGGCTATTTTATTTTGCGAGTGAAAAAATAATTGACCCTAAAAAAACCGTATGCTATTATTGTAAAATGCCAATATAATATTTGTGCCCGTTTGTCAATGAGAATATTTTTTTGTAAAAATGGGAACAATGACAACAAAATAGGGCCAATTGTGATAAAATGAGGTTTTTTTCGATAAAACCTTTTTCTTTTTGTCTTGTTGAGTATGAAAATACTCTGCTTGAAGATAAAGTATAGGCAATAATAACGCTTGATTTGAGGGGTGAATCAGTTGACAGGTCAACTAGTTCAGTATGGACGACACCGCCAGCGCAGAAGCTATGCGCGCATTAGTGAAGTATTAGAATTACCGAATTTGATTGAAATTCAAACAGCCTCCTATCAATGGTTTCTTGATGAGGGTCTGCGTGAAATGTTCCAGGACATTTCTCCGATTGAAGATTTCACAGGTAATCTGGCACTGGAATTTATCGATTACAGTCTGGCAGAACCAAAATATCCCGTGGATGAGTCGAAAGAGCGTGATGTTACGTATTCTGCGCCGCTTCGCGTGAAAGTCCGTCTTTTAAATAAAGACACGGGCGAAGTGAAAGATCAAGAAGTTTTCATGGGCGATTTTCCGCTTATGACTGAAACAGGAACATTTATTATTAATGGTGCAGAGCGCGTTATCGTTTCCCAGCTTGTTCGTTCTCCGAGTGTTTATTACAACGGTAAACTGGATAAAAACGGCAAGCGCGGATTTACTGCTACCGTTATTCCAAACCGCGGTGCGTGGCTTGAATACGAAACAGACGCCAAAGATATTGTGTATGTCCGTATTGACCGGACTCGTAAATTGCCGATCACGGTATTACTCCGTGCATTAGGGTTTGGCACTGATCAAGAAATCATCGACTTGCTTGGTGATAACGAATACTTGCGCAATACGCTTGAAAAAGACAATACCGAAACGACAGAAAAAGCGCTGATCGAAATTTATGAGCGTCTTCGTCCAGGTGAGCCGCCTACAGTTGAAAATGCGAAAAGCCTCTTGGTTTCCCGCTTCTTTGACCCGAAACGGTATGACCTTGCAAGCGTTGGCCGTTACAAAATGAACAAAAAGCTTCATACGAAAAACCGTTTGTTTGGACAACGTCTGGCAGAATCACTTGCCGATCCGGAAACGGGTGAGATTATTGCGGAAGCAGGCACTTTGCTTGACCGTCGTACTCTGGATAAAGTCATCCCGTACCTTGAAAAAGGTGTTTCTTTTAAATCATACCGTCAAAGCGGCGGTGTAGTAGAAGATGATATGACTGTTCAAACAATTAAAGTATATGCACCAAACAGCGAAGAAGAGCAGGTTATCAATATTATCGGAAATGGCTTCCCAGAAATGACGGTTAAGAATATTACGCCGGCAGACATTATTGCGTCCATCGGCTACTTCTTTAACCTTCTTTACGGAGTAGGCGACACGGATGATATTGACCACCTTGGCAACCGCCGTCTTCGTTCGGTAGGTGAGCTTCTGCAAAACCAATTCCGTATCGGTTTATCCCGGATGGAGCGTGTGGTTCGCGAGCGTATGTCTATTCAAGACACGCAAACAATTACGCCTCAGCAGCTTATTAATATTCGTCCGGTTATTGCGTCTATCAAAGAGTTTTTCGGAAGCTCTCAGCTTTCGCAGTTTATGGATCAGACAAATCCGCTTGGCGAATTAACGCATAAACGCCGTTTGTCTGCACTAGGTCCAGGTGGTTTGACGCGTGAGCGTGCCGGCTTTGAAGTCCGTGACGTTCATTACTCTCACTATGGCCGTATGTGTCCGATTGAAACGCCAGAGGGTCCGAATATCGGGCTGATCAACTCATTGTCTTCTTTTGCGAAAGTAAATCGCTTCGGTTTCATTGAAACGCCTTACCGCCGTGTTGATCCAGATACAGGACGTGTAACTGGGCGAATTGATTACTTGACTGCAGATGAAGAAGATAACTATGTTGTCGCACAGGCGAATGTTCCATTGAATGATGATGGCTCGTTTGCAGAAGAAGAAGTCGTTGCCCGTTTCCGCGGTGAAAACACCGTTGTTAAACGCGAGCGTGTGGATTACATGGATGTATCGCCGAAGCAGGTTGTATCGGCTGCAACAGCGTGTATTCCGTTCTTGGAAAACGATGACTCCAACCGTGCCCTTATGGGAGCGAACATGCAGCGGCAGGCTGTGCCGTTGATGCAGCCGGAAGCACCAATTGTCGGGACAGGTATGGAATATGTATCTGCCAAAGACTCTGGGGCTGCTGTAATTTGTAAGCATGAAGGGATCGTTGAACGTGTAGAAGCACGTCAAATCCTTGTCCGCCGCATTCAAGAAGTGGATGGTCAGGAAGTTAAAGGCGATCTTGATAAATATAAATTGCAAAAATTCATTCGTTCCAACCAAGGAACATGCTATAACCAGCGTCCGATCGTTGCAGTTGGCAACCGTGTAACAAAAGGTGAAATTTTAGCCGATGGTCCTTCTATGGAACTTGGTGAACTTGCACTTGGCCGTAACGTTCTTGTTGGATTTATGACATGGGATGGCTACAACTATGAAGATGCAATCATCATGAGTGAGCGTCTTGTGAAAGATGACGTGTATACATCGATTCATATCGAAGAGTACGAGTCAGAATCACGTGATACAAAGCTTGGGCCTGAAGAAATCACACGCGATATTCCAAATGTTGGTGAAGATGCGCTTCGCAATCTTGACGACCGTGGAATTATCCGTGTGGGCGCAGAAGTAAAAGACGGTGATTTGCTTGTCGGAAAAGTAACGCCTAAAGGTGTAACAGAGCTGACAGCGGAAGAACGTCTTCTTCACGCAATCTTTGGTGAAAAAGCACGTGAAGTCCGTGATACGTCACTTCGTGTACCGCATGGCGGAAGCGGAATTGTGCTTGACGTTAAAGTCTTCAACCGTGAAGATGGAGATGAATTGCCACCAGGTGTTAACCAGCTTGTGCGTGTTTACATTGTTCAAAAACGTAAAATCTCTGAAGGGGATAAAATGGCCGGTCGTCATGGTAACAAAGGGGTAATTTCCCGCATCTTGCCTGAAGAAGACATGCCATTCCTTCCAGATGGAACACCAGTTGATATCATGCTTAATCCGCTCGGCGTACCGTCTCGTATGAATATCGGACAGGTGCTTGAGCTTCACTTAGGTATGGCTGCACGCTACCTGGGCATTCATGTTGCCTCACCGGTATTTGACGGCGCTTCGGAGGATGACGTGTGGGAAACAATTGAAGAAGCCGGTATGAGCCGTGATGCGAAAACGGTCTTGTACGATGGACGCAGCGGTGAGCCGTTTGATAACCGTGTCTCTGTGGGAATCATGTATATGATTAAACTTGCGCACATGGTTGACGATAAGCTTCACGCTCGTTCGACTGGACCATACTCGCTTGTTACGCAGCAGCCGCTTGGTGGTAAAGCCCAGTTTGGCGGACAACGTTTTGGAGAAATGGAAGTATGGGCACTTGAAGCTTATGGTGCCGCTTATACACTTCAAGAAATCTTAACTGTTAAATCTGATGACATCGTTGGCCGTGTGAAAACATACGAAGCGATCGTTAAAGGTGAAAATGTTCCAGAGCCAGGTGTTCCTGAATCCTTTAAAGTATTGATCAAAGAACTTCAAAGTCTTGGTCTTGACGTGAAAATCATGTCAGGCGACGATAAAGAAATTGAATTGCGTGATCTTGAAGACGAAGAGGACGTACAGCAGGCCGATACATTAAATATCGCCCCAGAAACCGCTGGAATTGAACCAATCGGATCAACAGACTGACTCACATAAATAGTATTCCGTCCAAAAAGCGCTCTTAGCGCTTTTTGGGCGCTTTCAAGGAAATCGGTAAAAAGAAAAGGGAGGTAGGCCCCTTGCTGGATGTCAATAATTTTGAGTACATGAAAATCGGTCTCGCTTCACCGGATAAGATTCGTTCATGGTCTTATGGAGAAGTGAAAAAACCTGAAACAATCAACTACCGTACATTAAAGCCGGAAAAAGACGGCTTGTTCTGTGAACGGATTTTTGGCCCTACGAAAGACTGGGAATGTCATTGTGGCAAATACAAGCGCGTTCGTTATAAAGGCGTTGTATGTGACCGTTGTGGTGTTGAAGTAACAAAAGCGAAAGTACGCCGTGAGCGTATGGGACACATTGAGCTAGCCGCTCCTGTTTCGCACATTTGGTATTTCAAAGGAATTCCAAGCCGTATGGGTCTAGTTCTGGATATGTCTCCACGTGCTTTGGAAGAAGTTATTTATTTCGCGTCCTATGTGGTAACAGAATCAGGGGATACAGCGCTTGAGAAAAAGCAGCTTCTTTCTGAAAAAGAATTCCGCACATACCGTGATAAATACGGAAGCAAGTTTCAGGCAGCAATGGGAGCAGAAGCAATTAAAAAACTTCTTCAAGACATTGACCTGGATAAAGAAACAGAGCAGTTGAAAGAAGAATTGAAATCAGCACAAGGCCAGCGCCGTACCCGTGCGATCAAGCGCCTTGAAGTCATTGAAGCATTCCGTCATTCTGGCAACCGCCCGGACTGGATGATTCTTGATGTACTGCCGGTTATCCCGCCAGAACTTCGTCCGATGGTACAGCTTGACGGCGGCCGCTTTGCGACGTCTGACTTAAATGACTTGTACCGCCGTGTAATTAATCGGAACAACCGCCTTAAGCGTTTATTGGACCTTGGTGCGCCAAGCATCATCGTTCAAAATGAAAAGCGTATGCTTCAAGAAGCAGTAGATGCGCTAATCGATAATGGACGCCGCGGACGCCCGGTTACTGGACCAGGGAACCGTCCATTAAAGTCTCTTTCCCACA
>Ga0209463_1002251_pt1 | contig 10790 bp, 10 predicted proteins | sample AgamicMgSfrz_FD_187169 | JGI IMG/M metagenome (GOLD analysis project Ga0209463, IMG submission 187169) | Agave microbial communities from Guanajuato, Mexico - Mg.Sf.rz (SPAdes) (version 2) | ecosystem: Host-associated > Plants > Phyllosphere > Phylloplane/Leaf | place: Guanajuato, Mexico... | reverse complement strand
TGTATTTATCATTGCTAATCATATTTCACTATAGAAATATATTTACTACTATTTTACATATGGAGATACATATATTATATGCAAAAAAGAAAAATATTGTCAAACTCACCCATAAAGCAATTATATTAATATACCATATTCAAAGGAGGCTTCATTATCTATGATTCTTAAGTTAAATTCCACTTCTTTTGAAGTAGCAACATCCATTTTACAAGTTCAAATTCCAGCCTATAAAGTTGAAGGGGACTACTTAAATAGTACTGCCATACCCCGTTTATATGATACTGTAAACGATATTCAAAGTTGCGTTGAAACATTCTATGGATATTTTTCTGAAAATAAACTTGTCGGCTTTATTTCTTTTGTACAAGAAGAAAAACTAATTGATATCCACAGGTTAGTTGTATCGCCTGATTTTTTTCAAAAAGGAATTGCGACGAAACTCCTAATTTATATATTTAACATGTTCCCTTCTTCTATGACATACATTGTACAAACAGGTAAAGCAAATACCCCTGCTATCGCATTATATAAAAAACACGGCTTCCTTGAAGTAACATACACCGAACTACCTGATGGAATAGTACTTACACAACTGAAAAAACAGAAAAAATAAAATAATTTGACTAATCGTTTTATTTATGTTACCTTTTACCTTATAATACCTTTTGCTGAGTCCAAATTTTGGAGCGGGGGAACCAATTTTGTAGCTATGCTACTTGGGGCGAATCTTTTTTTAAGTAGGGAAACTCTCACTTCCCGAGTCCGACAGCTAACCTCGTAAGCGTAATGGGAGAGGAAGGTGCTTTTTGCCTATGTTACACATTTTGCCTCCTTAATTATAAATATGGGATCGATATCAAATAGTCACCTATATTTATAGAAAAGGAGATATGTATTATGTTACGTTTATCTGATCACGCAATAAAAATGATGGAGCAAAGACTTCGACTCGAACAACATCGCACATATCAAGCAAATAAAATTGTAGATAACTTACATCACAAATACTTCTTTCAACATATTTTTCAGCCAAAAAGATAAAGCAAAACTAATAATCAGTGGGGGCATCCCCACTGATTATTAGTTAAACCAATCGGGCTTTTACGGTCCGTTGATCTATCACCTAACTTCTTTACTCTAGCTGAATTTTGTAGTGGGTGTCTTACTGCCCGTTAATGCAGGATAAAAAATTGTTCATTTAACATCAAAAACACAAGGTGTGTCTAAAAAGACATTCCTTGTGTTTTTATATTTCTTATAATATTCTCACTACATTTAAACTTGCCGTAATCGTACCTGCTATTGTAGTCACATGCCCAACACCGAGCGGGCCATTTTGTAATATAAACGTTGAATTTGCACTAGCTACATTTACAAGAAGCGTATTTGAAATAGATGGTTCCAATACTACAGTTGATGTCGTTACATTTTGTATAAAACTCCCTGTTACTTGTGTTCCATTTAATAGTAATCTTACAGATACTACTTCATTCCCACCAGTCGCGTCCCCTTGGAAATAGTAGCTTACTAAATATATTCCTGGCGTCGATACTGTGACAGTTGTAGCACTAGTTAAAGATACACCAGTTCCATATACAGTGGATCCCGAGTTAATTGGAATATTGGCACTTGCTGCAATTGTGCTTGTTGATGTAGAAAAGAAATAGCCACCACCTGTCGATATAGCAGATGATCCTGTTGCTCCAGTTAAGCCGGTTGGACCAGTGGCGCCGGTTGGGCCTGTTACTCCCGTTCCCCCTGTTGCTCCAGTTATTCCTTGTATGCCTTGTATTCCAGTCGGGCCAGTGGCACCAGTCACTCCCGTCTGGCCGGTTGCTCCCGTCGAACCTGTTATCCCTTGGAGACCTTGGATTCCTTGAAGACCTTGGGGACCCGTTTCTCCAGTCGGGCCGGTTGCTCCCGTTGGACCCGTTATCCCTTGGGGACCTTGGATTCCTTGAAGACCTTGGGGACCCGTTTCTCCAGTCGGGCCGGTTGCTCCCGTTGGACCCATTTCTCCTTGTGATCCTTGAATTCCTTGAGGACCTTGGGGACCCGTTTCTCCAGTCGGACCGGTTGCTCCTGTTGGACCGGTTGGGCCCGCCTGGCCGGTTATTCCTTGTAGACCTTGAGGGCCGGTTGGACCAGTTGGGCCGATTGGACCTTGCACTCCTTGTATCCCCTGAATTCCTTGGGGACCAGTTGGACCAATCGGACCTTGGATTCCCTGAATTCCTTGAGGACCCGTTGCCCCTGTCGGACCTGTTGGACCTTGGGGACCTTGCACTCCTTGTATTCCTTGAGGACCGGTTGGGCCTATACTTCCTTGCGGTCCCTGGATACCTTGTATTCCTTGAGGACCGGTTGGGCCTGTTATGCCACTCGGACCTTGTACGCCTTGCACTCCTTGTGGGCCAGTTGGGCCACTCGGACCTTGTACGCCTTGTAGACCTTGTAAACCAGTTGGACCTGTCGCTCCCCTTACTCCTTGCTCACCTTGTATACCTTGAACCCCTTGTGGGCCGGTTGGACCGATTGGACCCTGTGCCCCTTGCACTCCTTGGGGACCTGTCGGACCGGTTGGGCCGATTGAGCCTTGTAATCCTTGTAGACCTTGCGGACCTGTCGGGCCGGTTACTCCTTGTATCCCTTGTGGACCTTGAATGCCTTGGTCACCCGTTGGACCTGTTGCCCCCATCGGCCCCTGTACCCCTTGCAAACCTGTTAAACCGGTTGCTCCTGTTGGACCCTGTATTCCTTGCACTCCTTGGATTCCTGTTGCTCCTGTTGCTCCTGTCGCCCCTGTTGCCCCTGTTGCTCCTGTCGGACCGGTTGGACCCCCTGGTGATCCTGCTGGACCGGTTGGACCGGTTGGGCCTCCCGGAGGACCGGTTGGACCTGTTGCTCCTGTTGGACCCGTTGCAGAACCAGTCGGACCGGTTATCCCAGTTGATCCGGTTGATCCAGTTGGACCTGGATCCCCTTGTAAACCAGTTGCCCCTGTCGGACCGATTACACCTTGCACTCCTTGGATTCCTTGAGAACCGGTTGGACCTACCTGCCCCATTTCTCCCTGGGGACCTTGTAAACCTTGAACACCAGTTTCCCCTTGTGGCCCCATTGGCCCCTGTTCCCCTTGGATTCCTTGAGAACCTGTTGGGCCTGTTGGACCAATTAGACCCTGTATTCCTTGTATTCCTGTTATACCTTGTAAACCACTACTTCCTAAATTACCTTGAACACCTTGTATACCAGTATTTCCAGTCGGACCTGTTGGACCATTGTCCCCTTGCACTCCTTGTATACCTTGTATTCCTGTTGGACCTGTCGGACCGACTTCCCCTTGCATTCCTTGTATGCCTTGTATTCCTGTTGAACCTGTTGGACCGATTGGACCAGGAATTCCTTGTATCCCCTGAATACCAGTTGGACCTGTCGGACCTCTTTCGCCTTGAATTCCTTGAACACCTTGTATTCCCTGTGGGCCTTGTTCTCCCATAGGTCCTTGACTACCTTGAGAGCCTTGTGGTCCAGTTAAACCTGTTGGACCTGTTGGACCATTTTCTCCCTGTACCCCTTGCACCCCTTGTATTCCTGTCGGACCTGTTGGACCGATTGGACCTTGTACGCCTTGTATTCCCTGCGGTCCAGTTGGTCCACCTAAAGCACCTGTTGGACCGGTTGGTCCAGTGGGCCCCGTAATACCTGGCGGCGGAAAAGGAATAGGTGCTTGAAACTTACTACACTTATCTTGATTCTTCACAAGCATCTCCTCCCGTTTGTAACGCATCAAACTATTTGTAATATGTTTAAGCTAGCTGTTATTACTCCCGCTAATGTCGTTACATGCCCAATAGCTAATGGACCATTTTGTAATGACAAAGTGGAATTTGGAGAAGTAACTTCAATTACCATCGTATTTGAAATCGCTGGTTCTAATATAAAATTACCTTTTGTAACATAAAGAATAAAACTCCCTGCGACTTGCGTTCCGTTTAAAACAAGCCTTACCGAAATCGTTTCATTCCCCAAAATTGCATCCCCTTGAAAATAATAACTTATTAAATATATCCCTGGCGTACTTAACGTTATAGTTGTCGCATTTGTTAAACTAACTCCTGCTCCAAAAATTGTAGAACCAGAATTAATTGGTATTAGCGCATTCGCTGCAATTGTACTCGTTGCAGTGGAAAAGAAATAACCGCCCCCACTAGGTAAACCAGTCGCTCCAGTCGCTCCTGCTATCCCCGAGAAACCTATTGATCCTACATTACCAGTTGCGCCTGTTGGTCCAACCGCTCCGTTTTGCCCCTGACTACCTTGCGCTCCAACTGGGCCTATACTACCACTAGCACCTGTCACCCCACTTGCTCCAATTGGGCCTTGCAAACCTTGAATTCCTTGTATACCTTGTATTCCTTGCGGACCCGTTGCACCTATATCGCCTGTCATTCCTGTTATTCCTTGTATTCCCGTAATCCCTTGAACACCTTGCACACCTTGTGGTCCAGTTGACCCGGTTGCTCCAGTAGCTCCAGTTTCACCCGTTGCACCAGTAATTCCAATATTCCCTTGTGGGCCTTGGGGTCCTTGACTACCTTGTGCCCCTTGGACTCCTTGAGGGCCAGTTATACCGACCTCCCCTGTATTTCCTTGGGGACCTCTAATTCCTTGTGCTCCTGTTGGACCGATTATTCCTTGCACTCCTTGTATTCCTTGCACTCCTTGAACTCCTGTTGGACCCGTTATTCCTTGTAATCCTTGAGGACCTTGCAAACCAATAGCTCCAGTCGGACCGATTATTCCTTGCACTCCTTGAAGACCTTGTGCACCTTGTGCACCCGTCAATCCCGTAGTCCCTTGTATCCCTTGAACTCCTTGAGGACCTTGTGCTCCAGCTGCTCCTGTTTCCCCTTGAATTCCTTGTACTCCTTGTATACCTTGCGCTCCAGCTGGACCAGTTGCTCCTCGGATTCCTTGTTCACCTTGAACTCCTTCCGCTCCTGTAACACCAGCTGGACCGGCTATCCCTTGTATTCCCACCATTCCTTGTGCACCTGTTGGGCCTATTACACCTTGAATACCTTGAATACCTTTAGGGCCTTCTGCACCTGTCGGACCAGTTACTCCACGCGTACCTTGTATTCCTTGAGAACCTTCTGCACCCGTTGGACCCGTTATACCTGGGTTACCTTGAGGACCTTGTGCCCCTTGGACTCCAACTGCTCCAACTACACCTTGGGAACCTTGGACTCCCCTTACACCTTGAGGACCTGTTGGACCTGTTATACCTTGCACTCCTTGCGCTCCAATTGGTCCTATCCCTCCGCTTACACCTGTTGAACCAGTCGCACCCGTTGGACCTGTTGGACCTCCTGGCGGGCCGGGTGGACCTGATGGACCAGTCACTCCACTAGATGGACCAATTGGACCGGTTGTTCCCGTCGGACCACCCGGTGGTCCTTCTGAGCCTTGTGTACCAGTAGGACCAGTTGCTCCTGTTATCCCTCGTACTCCTTTTGCTCCTTGAAAACCTGTGGATCCACTTACTCCTTGTATTCCTTGAACTCCTTGTGGACCTTGAGGGCCTGTTACACCGGTTATTCCCTTTATTCCGCTTATACCTTGAGGACCTTGTATTCCAGTAGAACCAGTTGGTCCTACTACACCTTGTGCCCCTTGATCACCTTGGTGTCCTTGTTCTCCAGTAATTCCTTGTATTCCTTGAGCGCCGTCTTCTCCTTGTATACCAGTAGCCCCTTGCTCTCCTTGTATCCCTTGAACACCTTGAGGACCTTGGGAACCAGTTACCCCTGGAACTCCAGTTACCCCTCTCTCTCCTTGTATTCCTTGTGCCCCCGTTTGTCCTCGCTCACCTACTTCCCCTTGTATTCCTTGTATGCCCTGTATTCCTTGACTACCAGCAGGACCCGTAGCTCCCTGTGTTCCTTCTAATCCTTGTACCCCAATATCACCAATTGGACCTTGGTTTCCGATTAATCCTTGAGCACCTTGGAGGCCAGTTGGACCAGTTATACCTTGCTCTCCGGTATCACCAACAGCTCCTTGTATTCCCTGCGCTCCTGTTGTCCCTCGCGAACCTTGTATTCCCCTGATACCTTGAGGTCCTTGGGGACCAGTTGCTCCCGTCGGTCCAGTCGTCCCTGTTGGACCAACAGGACCTTCATGCCCTCCAGTTGGACCTACAGGGCCACTATTACCTATTGGACCAGTTGCACCTATAAGCGGAAGAGGCAGTGCCACTCCGAATTTTTTGCAATTTTTATGATGACGCACAACAATCCCCCTTCCCTAAAATCATTACACCTTTTATATGAAATGCATTTTTTTAAAAAAAGTACACCTCTGACCTTATTTTTTAAAAATAAAGAAGCCTATCATTTCAACTATTTGAAACGATAGGCTTCTTTTTATAAAACAATTTATTTCCTCGCCTTAATAATAAAAGTAGTTGGTACCATCCTAGCTTTATATAAAGAATAATATTTCGTAGACGGCTCAGCTAGTTCTCCATCAAACGAGCTCGATGGTTCAGGCTCTTCTATTCTCTCAATTATAAAGCCTGCTCTATTTAACTCATTTATATATGTACTTATTTTTCTCTTATATAATATCGCTTGTACATTTTCTCCTTTAAATGTTTCAAACGTAATGGACGTTTCCTCATGATAAGAAGACTTTATAGCAACTTCTTCTGTACCATATTGTAAGTTTGAATATACTGGGTGCTCCCAACTAAAAATAAAACTTTCTCCTGGCTTTAAATAGGAATATATAAACTCTACTGTTTTTCCTAAATTTGAAGTCCAACCTAATGCATAAATGGAATATATAATATCAAAATACCCTTTCTGAATATCTCCTTCTTCTTCCATTGCTCCGCATATTAACTTTGGATTCCAACGCTTTTACGTTTTATTCGCTGTTTTAATTTGTTCACTTGAAAGATCAAGACCCCATACTTCCTCTGCCCTATGCTCTGCCATATATTGCAACGAATGTCCACTTCCACACCCAATATCAAGAACTTTTTTATTTCTAATTGAATCGAACAAATGAATCTCATCTTCAGACGCCGTATACGGACCATATTTCGGTAAACAATCCACTTGAAAGAAATATGGTGCAACTGTATCCCAACACTTTTTGTTTAAAGCTAACATTTGTGTGCCTTCCATATCATTCCCCCCATCCATTTTTCTTTCTCTAATATTACTTACATATCATAACCAGATCGCCCTTTTCTCTTCGCCCGGTAGTTTTTCACTTTTGCAATCGTCCCGCATGCTCTTCCTCCTTCTTCTCCAGCATACATACCGCACCATCTTTTACTTCCATTTCGCGAATGATCATAAAATACCCAGCGACAATCTGGACATGCTTTTAACCTTCCCCACACATTTTCTTGAATTGACATTAACACAATGCTTAGCACTTTTGTATACACATTCTCTTCATATACTGGTTCATATGTAATACCTTTCATATCTTCCTTTATATGTACATGAAATGGGTATTTCTCTAACCATTTTTGCAATGATCCTTCGCCTTCAATTGTCATCCGAATATCTTCTCGAAAACCTCTTAATTCCTCTATCGTATGAAATGGAAACTCTTCATCAAAATATTCTTTCATAAAGAGCTTTATATCTTCTTTTGTTTGCAGCAAATCAATTGGCTCTCTCGTATCGTTTGGTATTCTCCATGTATTTAAAAATTCCCGAATATATTCTAGTTCATTTGGAGCGTTTTGATTCAATTCGATCCACCTTCTTCTTAAAATTTACTTTTTTCTGACTTTATGTATAATTATAGTATAAAATAGTTAACCATCAAATAATTTTACTGGTTACATAATTAGGGGGATTTCTATGAAAAGTTTCTCAACACCGATACGTTTCATGCTTATTTCTTCATTTTTTATGTCTTTTGGGTATTTTGCAGTATACGCATTTTTAGCTATTTATCTATTAACCTTTCTTCATTTTTCTGCTGTCCAAGTAGGAACAGTGTTGACGGTTATGACAATTACATCACGAGTTATCCCATTATTCTCAGGGTTAATTGCTGACAAAATAGGCTATATCATTATGATGATAGCTGGTTTATTTTTGAGAGGAATCGGATTTATCGCTTTAGGAATATGCTCTGATTTCTATACAATTTCTATTTCTTCTGCACTTATTGGCTTCGGAACTGCATTTTACGAACCTGCCGCTCGCGCTATATTTGGCTCACAGCCAGCTCATTTGAGAAAAAATTTATTTACATATTTAAACCTTAGCTTTAATTGCGGTGCAATAATCGGACCAATTGCAGGAGGGTTCTTACTCTTACTCGATCCACTCTACGCTTTCTCTCTAACAGGATCTCTTATGCTGTTATTTGCTTTTATCTTTTACTTACTTAAAAATCACTTCCATGTCACTACTGAAAACACGTCTATTACATTAGGAATACAGGCCATCTTACAAAACAAGTCTTTCCTTCTGTTTTCCTTTATCATGATTTTCTTCTATATTATGTTTACTCAGCTTACTGTCGCACTTCCACTTCATATGAAAAACATTAGTAATAGCAATCAACTTGCTACACTCGTTATTACGATAAATGCGATAACAGGCGTCATATTTATGGTATTATTCCGAAAATTATTCCACAAATACAACACACTTTCGATTATTAAATACGGTGTTTTATTAATGAGTATTTCCTTTTTACTCATTCCTTTATTTCAACACCCATATTGGCTCTTTATTTGTGTAATTTTATTTACAATCGGTGAAACACTCGTATTACCTAACGCTGATATCGCTATTGCAAATTACAGTAATGAATCATATACAGCCACTTTCTTCGGATTTTATCAACTATCACTCGCATTTGGTTTTATCATCGGTAACTATACCGGGACATCGTTTACATCCAATTTAAACGGAATGTATACACCATGGCTTATTTTCGGCGGAATAGGAGTTATTGGTTTTATTTCACTCCATATTTTAAATATTAAAAAAGGGAGCTCTAAAGAGGATATATACCTATGTAATGAGACGAAACCTCTTTAACACATTACAATTGAAATGGTACCTTTAGACAAGCAACCTATAATAAAAAAATTCGACCATCATACTTGACAGTCGAATCTTTTTATTTTTCATATTCAAGATGATTATGTCTTTTACAACCAAATAAATAGCACCCCCCTAAATGATAAGTTTCAAATTCTAACCCTGGAACATATCCAGATTTGATACGTTCTATCATTGTTTTATAACAATTATTCTCTTCTGTATATTCCTCAATTAACTCTTTCTTATCTTTTTCTGTCCAGTTTTCTTCTACTTCTTCATTCTGAACATCTTCTATTTCTGATGTTTTCGCTTCGATAGATTCCTGTATAACTTCATTTATACGGGAGAAATTATTAGCTTTATATAGAGCATATACAAACCTACCAATCCAGTTAGGACTTTTCCAAACTTCTTTGTATCCCTTTTCGAACCATTCAATTGCTTCGTTATAGCAATTCAACTCAACATATAAATCTGCTACATGAATTTCTCCTAAAAAATTATCAGATTTCCTGTTAAAAGCATCTAACTTCTCTTTCGCTTCTGTCGTTCGCCCTAAATCAATTAAGCATTTTACATAGCTATACATTATATAGTCCGAATCCCCTGCAACTCGCAAAAAAAATTCCGAAGCTTTTTCTAACTCTCCAAGGTTATAATGCGCTACAGCTACATTGTGAAATGCTTCATCCGATGGTTGCATCGAAATAGATTTTTGCAATACTTCTTTCGCTTCTTCCCATTTTTCTTGTTTCGTGTAAATTTCCCCTAAGATGTTATAAGGAAAGTATGAAGAAGGATTCAACTTAACAACTTCTCTTATTAATTCAAGAGCTTTATCATCATTCTCTTCCTCATAAAAGTACATCCAAGCCAGATTATTGAGAGATTGTACGTCTCTAGATTCATGTACTGCTTGTTGAAACAGTTCCATTGCTTCCTCATATTTATTTTGTTCAAACATTTCAATTGCCTTCTCATTAATGTTCAAATAACTACCTCCGAAGTAAATGAATTCATCTATTCCCTATCATTATTGTAAAATGTAAAAATTATAATTTCTATAAAAAAATTTCTTTCTCTCGTCTACATTTCGATTGAAATAGAAGCTAAAACACACGAATTTACAACAATCAGTAAATTTTTTAATCTCCCTTAAATTGGATATACATCCTGTTTTAATTTACATATTATGGTACAATTAAAAGGGTACTAACTAAACATTTACGCTCCACACTAGTAATCTAGCAATACCAAAATCAAAATTCACATGGAATTGAGGGATGTTATGAAACAGAAATTAGCTGTTCTTCTATTCACCGGAATCATATTATCCGGATGTTCAGCTATTGCAGGAAATTCTTTAGAAACTGGAAACGGCAGTATGGAATTATTAACACCAACCATTACAACAAAAGATAATGAATTAGAAATTAAGACCGAGGGCATTGATGAAAATAAAGTGACCTTTATTTATGTTGCTAATAAAAAAGTATTGGAACAAAAAATTAATAATGGTGAATCCTACAAGCTTAACATTAAAGATATCGAACACGCTCATAGGACGGACTACAAGCCAAAAGTTCAACTTTTGCAAACAAAAGATGATGATAAAGATGGAGAAATGGTAACCTTTAAACAAGTTAGGTATACAGTTAAAAAAAATTAATTTTATAGGCATTTCATTATAAA
>Ga0209463_1002249_pt1 | contig 10793 bp, 12 predicted proteins | sample AgamicMgSfrz_FD_187169 | JGI IMG/M metagenome (GOLD analysis project Ga0209463, IMG submission 187169) | Agave microbial communities from Guanajuato, Mexico - Mg.Sf.rz (SPAdes) (version 2) | ecosystem: Host-associated > Plants > Phyllosphere > Phylloplane/Leaf | place: Guanajuato, Mexico... | reverse complement strand
TTGGATCAATTAGGAAATTTTGGCCAAGACTTTTCTTGAAGGAAAAACCGTGACGGGCCAGAATGTCTTTTGTCCGGGATGGTGTTGCGATATCTTTCATGATTGTTCCTCCTTCAGCACTTCCGCTAATGCTTTAGCGAACTGCTCGCCTGTAATCTGAAACATCATCAGCCGTTTATGCAGCTGTTTTCCATTTGCATAGCCGATTTTTAGTTTTTGTCCAATGGCTTCACGACGTGACTTGGCAGCTGGGCCACCGATAAGACCGGCTGTAACTAGATCTTCTTTTGTTATTTCTTCCACCGCTTCTTCATCTGTATACTGTGCATGGCGAAGTGCCCTTTGAATGGATTCAATTGAGGCATGCTCAATTCCAACACCGCGTCCATGCTTTTCAATTGCTTCGTTTTTGGGCAGAAAAGCATGGCGGCAGCCTGGAACCTTTTCTTCAATCAAGCTGCGAATGCGCTGTCCAGGATAATCAGGGTCTGTTAAAACGATAACACCACGTGTTTGCTGGGCATGGCGAATTTGCTCGATCACGCTGTCCCCGACTGCAGATCCTCTTGTTTCAATAGTATCGGCATCTACTGCCAATTTAATTTTGACCGTATCGTCTTTTCCTTCGACCACAATGATTTCTTTAATTTTCATTTTTCCTCCATTAAGGATCAAAAGCTAAGGACGCATCTTTCTGCTTCCATGCTTTGATGCCTTATATCCTGTATACCTTCAATTCAGTGGCTCCTGAAACTGAACATGTAAAAAAGCGGGGGGCTTTTATGAGCCCCCTGCTTAATCAAGATGAAACAATGTATTGGCATTTTGGGTTGTTGCAGCCGCTACTTCCTCATATGTTATTCCTTTAAGCAGTGCAATCTCTTCTGCTACAAGCTTTACGTAAGCTGGCTCATTCCGTTTCCCACGATATGGATGCGGCGCTAAATAAGGGCAGTCCGTTTCAATTAGCAGCTTTTCAAGTGGAACGGCCTCGGCTACTTCTTTCGGCTTTTTCGCATTTTTAAACGTAACGGGCCCACCGAGAGAAATGTAAAAATTCATTTTTACACATTCAAGTGCTGTCTCGGCACTACCGCTGAAACAGTGCATAATGCCGCCTACTTCTTCTGCGCCTTCTTCTTTTAAAATGTCGACGATGTCCTGGGTTGCTTCCCGGTTGTGGATCACAATCGGCAGACCTACCCGCTTTGCCAGCGCAATCTGGCGGCGGAATACGTCCTTTTGTATGTCCTTTGGCGATTTATCCCAATGATAATCAAGACCCATTTCTCCAATTGCGACGACTTTCGGATGAGCAGCCAGCTCTTCGATCCAAACTAAATCTTCATCGGTCATATCAATTGCATCAACCGGGTGCCATCCTACTGCTGCGTAAAGAAAGTCATACTCTTGGATAAGCTCCATAGCCCGTTCAATCGTCGGCCTGTCAAACCCTACTACGACCATTCGGTGGACGCCCGCTTGCTGCGCACGTCCGATTACTTCTTCTATATCTTCTTGAAATTGATCTGCATTTAAATGAACGTGTGTATCAAATAGCATGCTATCACCTGTTTTTTGTTTCACGTGAAACAATTATTTGATTTTTGCTCCGTTTGGCAAGTTTTCTGGTACTTCTGCGAGTGTCAAAATACCATCTTTTGATCCAGCTAAAATCATGCCCTGCGACAGTTCCCCACGCAATTTTACCGGCTTTAAGTTTGCTACAACGACTACTTTACGGCCGACAAGCTCCTCAGGCTTATAATGCTGGGCAATGCCTGAAACAACCTGGCGCTTTTCAAAACCAAGGTCCAGCTGCAATTTTAACAGCTTATCTGCTTTTTTAACAGGAGAAGCTTCAATGACTGTTGCTGCCCGAAGATCCACTTTCATAAAATCATCGATGCTGATTTCATCACTAACAGGAGCATAGTCTTCTGCTGCTGGTTTTTCTTCTACTACTGGAGCAGATCCCTGCATTTTTTCTTTAATAAAATTGATTTCTTCTTCCATCTCAAGTCGTGGAAAAATTGGCTCGCCTTTTTTCACGACTTTTACATCCCCAGGAATGGCTCCAAACGCCTGAAGGCTTTCCCACTTCTGCAGGTTTTCGTCAGCCAGTCCAAGCTGTTCGAAAATTTTCTTCGGTGTTCCAGTTAAAAATGGTTTTAGCAGGATAGACGCACGGCGCAATGACTCTGCTAAATGATACATAACGGTGCCAAGCTCGTTCTTTTTCTCTTCTTTTGCCAGTACCCAGGGCTGTGTTTCATCAATGTATTTGTTTGACCGGCTGATCAGCTGCCAGAGAGCAGTAAGTGCTACAGAAAACTCCATATTCTCCATTGCTTCTTCATATTCACGGACAGTTTTCTCATTTATTTCAACAAGTACTCGTTCGAACTCTCCTTCTGAGCCGCTGTACGCCGGAATTTGTCCGCCAAAGTATTTGTTGATCATCGCTACAGTCCGGTTAAGCAGGTTGCCAAGGTCATTTGCAAGGTCGTAATTGATTCGCTCCACAAATCCCTCTGGTGTAAATACCCCATCAGAGCCAAACGGAACTTCACGCAGCAAATAATAACGGAGCGCATCTAAACCGTAACGGTCAATTAACGTAACGGGATCCACAACATTTCCTTTGGATTTGGACATTTTTCCATCTTTCATTAATAGCCAGCCATGTGCAAATACTTTTTTCGGCAGTGGCAGATCAAGTGCCATCAGCATAATTGGCCAGTAAATTGTGTGGAAGCGGACAATTTCTTTTCCGACTAAATGAACATCAGCTGGCCAGTACTGCTTAAATTTTGCTTCATTGTCTGTTCCATAGCCAAGTGCCGTAATGTAGTTGGACAAAGCATCAATCCAAACATACACCACATGCTTCGGATTGCCAGGTACTTTTACGCCCCAGTCAAATGTCGTGCGGGATACAGCCAAGTCTTCAAGACCCGGTTTAATAAAGTTATTAATCATTTCGTTTTTACGCGATTCCGGCTGAATGAATGTTGGGTTTTCCTCGTAGTATTTCAGCAGACGGTCTGCATACTTGCTCATCCGGAAGAAATAAGATTCCTCCCGTACTTTTTCGACTGGATGGCCGCTGTCCGGACTTTTTCCGCCAATCACTTCTCCCTGCTCATTCAATTCTTTGTCAACGAGCTGCGTTTCTGTGTAAAATGTCTCGTCGGGTACAGAATACCAGCCTTCATATTCTCCGAGATAAATATCCCCTTGATCAAGAAGCTTCTGGAAAATTTTCTCTACCACTGTTTTATGGCGATCTTCCGTTGTGCGAATAAAATCGTCATTCGAAATATGCATCTCTTTCCAAAGCTTTTGAATACCCGATACAATTTCATCTACATATTGCTGAGGTGTGACCCCTTTTTCATCTGCTTTTTCTTGAATTTTTTGGCCATGCTCGTCTGTTCCCGTTAAATACATAACATCAAATCCACGTAATCGTTTGTAACGTGCCATCGCATCTCCCGCTACTGTCGTATACGCATGTCCGATATGCAAATTGCCACTCGGATAATAAATGGGTGTTGTTAAATAAAACGTTTTTTTATGCTCACTCACTCGAAAATCCTCCTTAAAAAGCGTCTATTCATCTGCCTTAAGCTTTTTTAGTCACTTCTTTTATTCTCTCCCATATAAGAATAAATGTAAATATGAAGCCTTTTTTTTCTTCCAATGAATTTGTCGAATAAGTGCGTTATTTCGACATAATTCGACATTATCTCAGAAAAAACTTTAACTTGTTTTTTGCTGCAAGTGCTCAAACCCTATTATACCAATGGTTTAACACCTTACAGTTAATTGAAGAATTAGATTTTATTGTTGACCTTTATGGCAACTCTTGGTACAATTACGACAGATGGTAAGTTTTTGTCGAATATTGACGAATAAATTTATGCTACGCTATTTAAAATAAATGTTTCCATTTAGGAGGAATTTTAATATGAAATCAACAGGTATTGTACGTAAAGTCGACGAACTCGGACGGGTCGTTATTCCAATTGAATTGCGCCGCACACTAGGAATCGCTGAAAAAGATGCGCTTGAAATTTATGTAGACGACGACAAAATCATTCTTAAAAAGTACAAGCCAAGCATGACTTGCCAAGTAACAGGCGAAGTATCTGATGACAACATCAAGCTTGCTGACGGCAAATTGATCCTTAGCCACGAAGGCGCTGAGATTCTGATGAAAGAAATCGAAGACGCGTTTGCAAAAGGCAAATAAGTAAAAAAAGGTGCCTGAACTCAGGCACCTTTTTTATGTATGATATGCTGCATAAACGTCCCTTTTCGGCAGATCTCTTTCTTTTGCCACCTGCTTAATAGCTTCTTTCGGATTCATGCCCTGCTCTTCTACGTAATGAGTTACATGGGCCTCAATCGTTAAGCCGCTCCACCATTTTTCCTCGGATGCAGCAGCTGGCTCTTCGCCGCTTCCTTCCACGATTAAGCAAAACTCTCCCCGAATATCAGATTCCGCCGCCCATACGGCTGCTTCTTCAATCGTTCCCCGAAGAAATTCTTCAAATTTTTTCGTCAGCTCCCGGCTCAAAACAATACGACGCTTCCCGCCTACATACTCGTTCATTAAACTGAGTGTTTCTTTTAAGCGGTGCGGTGATTCATATAGAATAAAGGTATGCTCAATGATCGCCAGCTTCTCGAGTTCCTTTTTCTTTTCTTTTTTCCCCCGGCTCAAAAATCCGTAAAAGAAAAAAGGCTGCGGGGTAATTCCGGACGCTATGAGAGCTGTAACAGCAGCATTCGCACCTGGAAGTGGAACAACACTTACTCCCGCTTCAATAGCCATTAAAACAAGGTCATGTCCAGGATCGGAAATGCAGGGAGTACCGGCGTCACTGACTAAAGCAACCGTTTCTCCCGCTTGGATCCGCTCAATGAGCTTTCGCCCTGCTGCTTCACTGCTATGTTCATGATAACTGACAACATGGGTTGCTATTTCAAAGTAATTGCATAGTTTTTTTGTATTGCGCGTATCCTCGGCTGCAATAACATCTGCTTCTTTCATAATCCGAATGGCGCGTACGGTCATATCTTCTAAATTCCCAATGGGCACCGGTACAAGATACAACAGGCCTTTTTCCTTTTCAAAGCTTTTCTGCGAATTCAATGCTCACACCCCTTTTTTGTAAATAGACTTCTTTTTTTTGGCGTGGCAGCTGCTTAAACGCATACTCTGCACGCATTGCTTCTTGTTTTGTTTCGAACGACTCATAGTGAATAAGGGTAACTGGCAGGCGGGCACGTGTATACTTTGCTCCTTTTCCCGCATTGTGGACACCCATTCTCTTCTTTAAGTCATTGGTGTATCCTGCGTAAAGGGAACCATCTCCGCATTTAACGACGTAAAAATGGTGGCTCATTTCCATATAAAAGAGTCCTCACTTCGTCTGTATACTCACCTTTGTCATCATACACATAAAGCGGGGACAAAATTTTCAAATCGGGAGCCCCATCTTTGATCGCTTCAATAAGAATAGTATTCGCTTCTTTAGTGCCTGCTTTCGGATAAACAAAGCGAATTCGCTTCGGCTCAAGGCGATATTTTCTCATCAGTATCACCAAATCCAGAAGCCGCCCAGGCCGATGAACGAAGGCAGCTTTCCCCCCCTGTTTTAAAAGCTGTGAAGCAGAGATGATGCAATCTTCGAGCGTACACATGATTTCATGGCGGGCAATCGCAAAATGTTCATTTGCATTTATTTCCTGCAGGGATGAGGTTGAAAAATAAGGCGGATTACAGGTAACGAGCGTATATTTTTCTTTGCCTAACTGCTCTGGCGCTTTTTTTAAGTCGCCATTTATCATTTGAATTTGTTCGTCCAGGCTGTTGTACGCTACACTTCGAACCGCCATATCAAAAAGCCGCTCCTGTATTTCCACCCCAGTTATAGGTGCCTTTGTTCTTGCCGACATTAAAAGCGGCACTACTCCGTTTCCGGAACAAAGATCTACAATGGAGCCGCGTGTTTTTGGCACAGAAGCAAAGCGGGCCAGCAGGACGGCATCCAGTGAAAATGAAAAAACAGATGGGCTTTGAATAATGCGCAGCTCTTCTGCGAGCAAATAGTCAAGCCGCTCATCTTCTTTTAATTCAACCATACTTCCTACTCCTTTGCACAAAAGAACCTTCCTTTAAAAAGGAAGGCTTTGATTACATTATTTTTTATTTAAAAAGGATAAACAAAACAAGCAGTCTTCATCTTTACGAGGGCTTCCAAAATGCACACTGCATATATGAAACCCCTCCTGATACAAGCGAGCCAGATTATCATAGCCTTCGCCGATGTCTGCTCCGCGTGCTTGAACATTGACAGCTCCAGACACTTTTTGCTCCTGGCGGTCCAACTCCTCAAGACGGCGGCGCAGATGATCATTTTCAATTAGCAGCGAATTGTTTTCTTCCAGTATTTCTGCAAGCTGTACTTTTACTTCACCAAGCTGCTGATACAGCTCACCAATTTGCAGCTCCATATGGCTCACCGAATCGAAAATACCTTTTTTATCTAACTTTTCCACCGTCTTAATCACCTGCTTTCACAGAAACGGCTCCTTCTCTCCCGATCTCATCAGCCGAGAACTCAAGCGTCCGTTCTAATTCCGGAATGTGTACCTGTACGAGCCGTTCTAAAATATTCAAGCCCGTTACACGCCCGTTTCCGCTTGGCGTTTTTACTTTTTGGCCAACATCCGGCAATTCACGGCGCGCGTCCTCATACTCATCGTTTTCATACTTTAAGCAGCACATTAACCGGCCGCATAAACCAGAAATCTTCGCTGGATTCAAAGATAAGTTTTGGTCTTTTGCCATTTTGATAGAGACTGGCTCAAAATCACCTAGAAATGTCGAGCAGCAAAGCATTCGCCCACAAGGACCAATGCCGCCAAGCATTTTTGCTTCATCCCGGACACCAATTTGACGCAGCTCGATGCGCGTGCGAAAAATCGAAGCCAAGTCTTTCACAAGCTCGCGAAAATCCACTCGTCCATCTGCGGTAAAGTAAAAAATCACTTTATTACGGTCAAAGGTATATTCCACATCGACCAGCTTCATATCCAGCTTATGCTCGATAATTTTATTTGTACATGTATCAAATGCATGGATCGCTGCTTCACTGTTTTCCTGAACAGCTAAACGATCTTTTTGATCCGCCGTCCGGATAACCTTTTTCAGCGGCAGAACCACGTCATCTTCATGCACTTCCTTCGGCCCAACAACAACATGTCCATATTCAACCCCGCGCACCGTTTCCACAATGACGTGGTCTTCCTTTTGAATACCAAGATCGCCTGGATCAAAATAATATATTTTACCCGCTTGCTTGAAGCGTACACCTACTACATTACACAAAGGCGTGTCCCCCCTGTAACTTTAACAAAAGCTGCTCCATCAGCAGCTGCTGGTTCATATTACGGTTAAGTCTTCGTTTCGCTTCTAAAATAGATGCAATCCGGTCTGCCAGCTTGTCTGCTGACAGGAGCAGCGCATCCTGCTGTAAAGAAGCGAGACGGTCGGGAAATGCAAGACCATGCTCTTCACCGGTCATAATGGAAAGCAAATCCCTGTGAATCAGAACAAAAAGATCAAGGGCAAGACTGACCTGCTGTTTCTCTTTAAAATGGGAATGAAAGTCTTCAGAGAGCGAAACAATAGCTGAGAGCCCTCCGCCTTTTAAACCTTCGTATAATTTTAACACTACTAGGCGCGCCTGTGCAAACCACTCATCGTGCGCCAATTCAAGTGCTTTCTGCAAATGGTTGGTTAGCTTTGATACAACTGAAGCCATTGGAATGTTAATGGCTTCTTCAACAAGGCGCTGTTTCAACTGATTCGGATCGATTGGCCGAAACGTCAGCTGCTGGCAGCGTGATAAAATGGTTGGCAATACAGCGCTGCTTTGCTCCGTTAATAAAAAAGCAGCTGTACGGGCAGAAGGCTCTTCTAAAAATTTAAGCAGGCTATTTGCTGCACTAGCTGTCATTTTATCTGCCTGGTTCACAATATATATTTTCCAGCCGGATTCAACCGAGGTTTTCTTGAATTCCTGCTGCAGAAATTGAATTTGTTCTTTTTTAATAGATAAGCCGTCCGGTTCGATCATATGAAGGTCCGGATGATTGCCATTTTCGATGCGCCGGCAGTTAATGCACGCCTCACATGGCTTGCACCCTTCCGACAATTGCAAGCAAAACAAGCTTTTTGCAAACAGCAGGGCAGTTGCTTTTTTTCCGGTCCCAGGATCTCCTTCAAACAAATAAGCATGCGCGACACGGTCACGAAGCAAGCTGTTTTCAATCATTCGCATGACGATCGGCTGGCGTTCCTCTGCTTCTTTCCATGGGTTAGACATGTGCTTCACGCCCTTTAAAATTGATGAAACTGCTCAACTGGAAGCACAAAGACGGTCGCACCACCGACAGGTACTTCTACCGGATAAGGCACATACGCATCTACATTGCCGCCCAGCGGCGATACGGGAGGGGCAACCTGTTCTCGCGACTGGCAATTCTTTTTGATGATTTCGAGTGCTTCCTGTACCCGGTCATCTTCCACGCCAATCATAAACGTTGTGTTGCCCGCTCTTAAAAAACCGCCTGTTGAAGCCAGTTTTGTCGCGCGAAATTGGTGTTTAATAAGCGCCTGGGACAATTTATTGCTATCCTGATCCTGTACGACTGCCATAATTAACTTCATATTTTTTCCCCCTCGCAGGATTTCTTTTATTATACCAAATCTTTTAACGGAGCACTTTGGCAATTTGAGCAAGTACTTCTTCATACACATTCTCTTGATGCTGCTCGGCATCAATAACAACGATGCGTTCTTTGTGGGACTGGGCCAGCTTTAAATACCCTTCTCGCACTTTCTGGTGAAACGAAAGATCTTCAAGATCCAGCCGATTCACTTCCCGACCGTCATGGCGGTGAATACGGGCAAGCCCAACTTCAGGGCGCACGTCAAACAGCAAAGTTAATTGGGGCATCACGCCATCGATGGCAAATGCATTAATAGAAGCTACCTCATCCATGCCAAGCCCTCTGGCATGCCCCTGATAAGCAAGTGAACTGTCTACAAACCGGTCACAAAGCACAATAGAGCCCTCTTGAAGCGCTGGTACTACTTTCTCTATTAAATGCTGACGGCGGGCTGCTGCATAAAGAAGTGCTTCTGTACGAGCATCCATCGATGTATTATCTGTATTTAAAATAACAGAGCGAATTTGTTCAGCAATCGCAATACCTCCTGGTTCTCTCGTTTGGACAACGGGGTGACCTTGTTTTCTAAGCTCCTTCACAATGTGTTCAAGCACGGTTGTTTTTCCGGCTCCTTCTGGTCCTTCTATCGTAATAAATAATCCTGACACTTTAGTTCTCCTCCCGAAACACAGCCAACTTTCCTTCATATAATCTTTCTCCACCATGAAAGCGGGCGTTTTGGCCAAGCAGCCATTTAATTTGTTGAATATGATAATTTGAAATTTCTTCCCCTTCCATTATAAGCGGTATACCAGGGGGATAAGGAATAATCATTTCTGCTGCTATTTGTCCAGCTGCCTCTTCTAGCGAAACCATTCTTTTTTCATGACGGCTATGCTCATTATAAGGCAGAGACAGAATTGATACAGGGACAACCGGGACATATTCTGAAAAGGAAGGAGCAGCTTTTCCCGTTTTTATTACTAAGTCTTTTATTTTTCGGACAATCCTCTTTTCAAATAGCTCCTCTTCCGCTTTTAAAAGAGGAAAAATAAGCAACACTTGATAAGGATCAGCCAGCTCCACATATATGCCTGCTTTTTCAAAAGAAGCCTGCAGTTCGTATCCAGTTAGTCCATCGGCTCTTACCAGCAGTTTATACGGATCATCTACAGATATGCAACGAAGTCCATTTGATTGAAAAAGCTCCACCATTCTTTTTTTAAAACGGCTGGAATGAAGATAATCATTTTGTGTATACAAAGCAAAATAAGAACGGGCATAATCCAGCGAAGCCATAATGGGGTAAGACGGACTGCTTGATTGTAAAGCCTGCAAATAAAAATGAATACGCATACGGTCGATTTTAGAAGAATTAATATGAAGATAAGCACCCATCGTCATAGCAGGCAGCATTTTATGTGCAGACTGTACAACTAAATCGGCTCCCAGCTGCAGGGCACTCATCGGAATTTCCTTTTCCACGGCTCCAAAGTGGGCTCCATGTGCTTCATCAACAAGCACCAGGGAACCGTGAGACTTTGCAATAGCCGACAATTCTTGAAGAGAACCAGTTATTCCATAATACGTCGGATAAGTGAAAATGATCGCTTTACTTTCCGGGTACGTTTTGAACGCCTCAATTAATGTTTGTTTTGATACTTGGCCTGCTGTCTGCGTCTGTTCATCAAAATCAGGTGTTAAAAACACTGGAAAAGCTTGAGCCATTTTCAATGCGTTTAAAACCGACTTATGACAATTACGTTGAACGAATACAGTGTCACCTTTTGAAAGTGTTCCTAAAACCATGGCGAGATTTCCTACAGTGCTGCCATTAACAAGAAATTTACTTTCAATCGTGCGATGTAAGTCCGAAAGCATAAGTTCTGCTTCTTTTATACATTCTTCAGGAGCATGAAGGTCGTCTAATCCTGTTAACTCTGTCATATCCAGTGAGAGATCCATCCACGAGGCAAGCAAGCCGTTTTTATGACCAGGCACATGTAAAGAAACAGGATCTTTTTGTTTGTGCTCGCTTAAAG
>Ga0209463_1002248_pt1 | contig 10793 bp, 12 predicted proteins | sample AgamicMgSfrz_FD_187169 | JGI IMG/M metagenome (GOLD analysis project Ga0209463, IMG submission 187169) | Agave microbial communities from Guanajuato, Mexico - Mg.Sf.rz (SPAdes) (version 2) | ecosystem: Host-associated > Plants > Phyllosphere > Phylloplane/Leaf | place: Guanajuato, Mexico... | reverse complement strand
AAATAGTATCGTTATAAAAAGAAACACTACTGCCTCTTTATTGTTATAAAGATATGGTACGATTCATTAGGTCGGTATGGCATGTTTCATCATGCATTTCAGCTCGTAAAAAGATTCTTCTTTCCTTGTCAGGAGGAAGGAGAAATCTTTTTACATTTATCAAATTTACCCACTATCTATCCATACCGATCTACATGCAAACATAACGTAGAGGTTTACTTTCATACATGTTGGACTCTATCTTTTGTTTGCGCATATGTTTATATGTGTCTTTTTCTTTCTCCTATCTGATTTCTTATTCCATTTGCTCAAAATTAGATAGGAGCTTTTTTTGTAGGCTGAATTTTTAGCACTCTAGGTTAAGTTGATTCTAATTCCACCAGAAGAGGACTGTGTTACCGGTTTTGCTTCCCTCCGTTGTGTAGTAGAACCCTTATACTTCTCCATCAATTCATGAATACTTGCTACTTGGATAATCCGTATATGCTCTGAAGACACTGCATACCGAACAGGCGTAATTAAAATAACGGAAGGAAAGATGGCTGTTCGATCCTCTGGCTGCCAATGCAATGCTTTCCATTCATCCGAAAAGAAAAACTCCTCATAGAGGTTGACCTTCGCCTGCATCTTCTGTTCAGAATACTGATTTCTCTGAATTTCAATCCAAAATGGAGATCCTTTAAAAATACAAAAGAGATCGGGTTCAATGCCTCCTTTTCGTCCCGTGGGCTTATCTTCGACAACAACCTGTTTAGGCATACCATGCGTACACATTTGTTTATAGATATCCAAGATAGAAAGAAAGTGTAATATTTTTTGAGAGTTCTTTTTAATCTTCGCATCTACAGGCAAGTAAACCGTCGGAGAATACTGCTGGGTACGTTCAATGAGTCCTAATCGATACAAACGCACCATGACACTATTACACGCATTTACAGGCGATTTCAGCTGTTTAAAGAAGAGTTCTACTAATGAGTCTCGATCTACAGCCCGAAACTGATTGATAAACCCAATGACGTCTTTATCACGCTGAGATAGTCGAAAACTCATCGCTGTTCCTCCTTCTCTAATAATCCAAAGATAGACTGTGACACAACCTCTAGTTGCGGTTCAGGATCTTTCATACGTGTTTTATAAGGGGAAAGCATTTCCTTACAAGCTTCTTCATCTAAGAAATAGGCTTGAAACTCTTTCACGTCATCAATCTTAATTTTCATACGCCCCCTGGCAGCTGCATCAATTTCTTCTGCTCCGAGTACTCCAGCTACTTTCGTATTCGTCGCATCAGCTTGCCTTCCAGAAATCCGCACCCTTAAATTGGCTTTTAACGCAGAGTTTAATAAATCAGCATCCGGACGCTGCATGGCAAACTGTTGGACCATCTCTATAAGCTCCGTTTCTCTCTTCACTATGGACATTTCATCAATTACCACAACGATACGAGGTAGCTTAAAAGGAAGCCTGCTGATATGAGTTACACCATGCTCTAATAGTAAATCTCCTCGTCGATACATTTCAGCTCGTAGTAAGGCAAAAGGTTTTCTCATATCCTTGGCCTCGAAGCAAAGCGCATCCACATGCTCAATTCCGTGAAACAAGCCTAAATCAGCACGCTTTAGATCGACTAATACCAAACGTAACTCATCAGACGATGCATGCTTCACCCACGTTGTGAGGATGACACGCATCAGACTGCTTTTTCCGGCTCCAATTTCGCCCGATATCAATAAGGTTTCTAAATCCGCAAAATCCCATGAAACCGGATTTCCATAGATATCTTGACCAATGCATACGGGAAGCTCCATTTTCTCAATGTGCGGACGAATGGTTTCATACTTGTAAGTAAGCATCTTAGGTAGGCTTTTGTGATGAACGGTAATACTAAAATTCTTTAGGCTGCCGTTTATTTCGATGTTGCTGCCCAATACTTGTCGTAACGCCCATCTTTTTTTCGTTAAAAGCTCAGGATCAATCCCATTTAGTAAGGAAAAGGCGTACCGAGTGTACGTATGATGATGCTCGATTTGATGAATTTTCGGAAACAGATAGGAGGTCCGGTCTCCTCGTTTAACCATCCGGTAAATCTCTGCCGTACGAAACGCTTTAATCAATTGGCCACGCAGTTTTAGTTTTTCAAACATCAATATTCCCCCTCAAAACATAAACGTCGCAAAAAAGTAAAGTAAGGCGCTATAGAAGGTGACAGGCAAGATAAATCGCATCACCTTTGCAAACTGATCAACAAGATCAATCACACCCCATCGCTCTAATATCCGTTCGATAATGGCAATTCCTAAGACAATACCTCCCAGGGTCAGAATAGTGGGGTCAAGCATGGCTAGTGGACTAAACGGAACAAAGGAATACGCCTTGAAGGGATGAGGTCTCGTGAGAGATGGTTGGGGAGATGGAGGGAAGATCTTTCGAAAATTAAATCCTTTTGTTTTTCTCATGTTGGTACCTACTTTCATTCTTTTTATTTTTTCGCTTTTCATGTCTCAGTTATTTCAGCTCAACACATCCGGTCGCCCCCTTCGCCTCTTCGGCTCAGCTCCCTTACAGATTCCACAAAGGGCCTCGCTAGGCGTATACAGCTTGTATAACCGAGGTAACGATACTGAACTAGATACTAATTAGGGAATGGAGTTACAATTCTTTAGATACTATGTAGCTACTTCAGTATGCTTGCCTGTCCAGTCGAAAAATAAAAAAAACCCTTACTGCAGTAGGTAAGGGGTAGCTGATTATGTAAGAAGTAATGGGTTTTTATATGCTGTAGGTTGTCCTAGTTGCTTGCCTTTTCCATGAAATGAACAGGAAGTTCTAAGTTGTCTACACAGCGAAATAGAACAATATCAGAAATAAGAAGACAGCCATTTAATTTGCAAAATGGCTGTCTTTCTTCGTATATACGAACTGAATAAATAAGGACAAAAGGTCATTTATTTAGGTACTATATTATAACTTTCCTTCTTGAAAAATATTGAGCGACATTTAAACGTCTTTGTTAGCAAAAAGAGTAAGAGCTGTTTGAATAAAGGCATCTGTTGCTTTGGATATATCTTTAATATCTAGCACTGCTATATTGATATCTCTGAACGTATCTGGTTTTAATTCACGAAAAACGACTTGGTCTGGCAACGACCAAATATTTTTTTTAGTTGTAATGGTAATTCCTAACCCTTCTTGTATCATACTTAATCCTGTCTCTATATAATCCATTTCAAACCGTACTTTAGGAGTCAAGTTATACTCTTTGAATAAAGCATGAACCTGTACCTCATAACCCCCTTTTCCAATTAGTAGATCTTCACCTTGTAAGTCGGGAATACCTATTGTTTCTTTCTGATATAAAGGATGGCTTGAGTGCATAAGTACAATCAGTTGATCTTTCATTAAAGGTACGGTATCGAAATCTTTATCAGGAGGAATAATAATTCCTACATCAATGCATTTAGAACGTAACCACTCTTTAACTTGATCTACACTCCCTTCCGAAAGTTTGATTTCTAGACCAGGATATTGATTCTCCATTGCACGTATGATTTTAGGAATAAATCTAGTACAAGCAGTTCGGTAAGCTCCAATGTGTACCTTCCCAATTTCTAACCCTTGTTCAGCTGCAACTAATTCATCTACTTTTTGTAATTCACTCAGAATCTTTCTGAAAATAACTAATACACGCTCTCCTACATCTGTAAAAAATAACCCATTTTTCTTATCTCTTTCAATTAACTTTGTTCCTAGTTGCGATTCAATTGTTGCTACGGTACGACTTACCGCAGGTTGTGTCATATGTAGCTCTTCCCCAGCTTTTGTAAAACTTCCTGTTTCTGATATTCGAACAATAAGTTCAATTTGCGATTTGTTCATAACTATTTTGTTATCTCCCATATAATTAATATGCATTTCATTTATGTTAGAACCTAATGTACCATGAGAAAGAATTAAACTTCAAGAAATTAATCGGAGGTAATTAGAGTGATCAACCGCAATAAATTATTTCTATTTGCACTCATACTAGCAGCATTTAATCTTAGGCCTGGTATAACTTCAGTTAGTCCAGTTTTGCACGGAGTAACAAAGGAATTAGGTATGAGTTCTGCTTCGGCTAGTCTACTTACATCTATTCCTTTATTATGTTTTGGTTTTTGTTCGTTATTCGCTGGTCGTCTAGCAAATCGCTATCAATCAGAGAAAACAATCACATTCTTTATCGCTTTTATAGGTATTGTAACGTTTTTGCGTGTCTTTACAAATTCGTCAATCTATCTATTGATAACGGCTTTATTGATTGGCGCGGGAATTGGGATTGTAAGTCCTTTACTCTCTGGTTTCATTAAAAGTCACTTTCCGGAGAAGGCAGCATCCATGATAGGTATATATTCTACTTCAATGGTAGTGGGAGCATCCATTTCTATTGGGCTAACGACACCACTTCAACACTGGCTCAATAATTCATGGAAAAACGGATTAGCATTCTGGAGTATTCTTGCTCTATTCGCTGTTCCACTTTGGTTTATGGTAATTAAACATTCTCATACACATACAGCAGCACAAAAGAGAAATGCCTCCTTACCATTAAAAAATAAAAAGGCGTGGTTATTGACCTCTTTTGTAGGGCTTGTAACTCTTATGTTTTATTGTTTTGCAGCTTGGCTACCAGCCATCGTAGAGGAAAAAGGATGGACGTCAGCATTTGGTGGTCTTGTAGGTACAATAGCTATGATTGCACAGTTGCCAGCTACTCTTTTATTGCCTAGTCTCTTGAGGGTGCTACCAAGTAGAAGACTTTGGATTACAATCTTTACCCTCAGTGTAATGACTGGCTTATCCCTTTTATGTTTTACAAACGTGACACCTATTGTTTCAAGTATATGTTTAGGGGTTGGTAGTGGTGGTCTTGTCTCGCTAACTTTATTATTACCGATAGATAAGGCATCGTCCCCTATGGAAGCAAGTACTTGGTCAGCAATGACTCAAGCAATTGGATATATGATTGGTGCAGTGGGCCCATTTATAATCGGCTTTCTTCATGATTGTCTAGGAAGCTTCGTTCCGACATTATATCTTCTTATACTTTTAGGTTTCATTGTTATGTTATTGGGATGGAAAATCACTAAGCCAGCTCATGCTAAAGAAGAGGGGTTATCTGTGAAATAAACCTATTCTTGCAACTATAAGGTTAGCTTGTACTCATATGATGTATCTAATTGATTCAGGAAAGGGGGGATAACAATGGAGGATAACTCGAAGTTACAGCAAGCGATAAAAATATATAAAGCACTCGGTGAACCAACACGATTAAAAATTGCTCGTTTGCTTGTTAATGAAGCAAATTTATGTTGTTCGGATATCGGAATAAGACTTGAATCAATTGCTGGATCAACTTTATCCCATCACTTAAAACAGTTAACTGATTGTGGACTTCTCAGTACTTATAAAGAGGGCACATATATATATTACAGCTTAGACCGTGAGTTGATCAGAAAGTATGCTCCATATGTGATGGCGTGATTTCTCTCTTTTTGTGTTTCTACACTTATGGAAATATGCAAAAAGCAAAGAGGTATGATTTTACTTTTCCCGATTATGGCTGATTTGCTTGGTAGCTATCCTCGGTTTTTTATCGGGACTTCTGAGTATATCTATTACTAGTACTTTAGAAAAAATCGCTAAAGCAAATCACCTATCGTTAGCATAATCGCGTTAAATTCATGGTTTGTCACTTTTATAAAACATTAAATAAAAAAACTATAAAGGTCAATCTACCCACGTGCAAAAATTAGCTCTTTCCCATTAATTTTTTAAACGTGCGGTTAGTTTATGAACTTAAATCTATTGTTCTAGAAATATAGAAATATAAAAATAAAAGGTGTGATTTATTTTGTCAAATATGTGGAAAATTTATTTATTAGCTGCCATTAGTTTTCTTAATGGTACATCAGAATATGTTATTGCCGGAATCTTAGACAGAATTGCTGAGGCCAATAACATTTCAGTTTCATCTGCAGGACAGCTAATCACTGTGTTTTCAATAGCTTTTGGTGCAGGGACACCTTTTCTAATTGCTATGACTGCTCGAATGGAACGAAAAAAACTTCTTGTCTATGCTTTAACCGTTTTCTCTGTCATTAATATCCTTATTGCGATTATAACAGGATATGAAATGCTAATGGCAGCTAGAATAATTTCTGCCCTTAGTGCTGGTGTTATTCAAGTCACACCTCTAACCCTTGCTGCAGTTTTAGCAGCTCCAGGAAAGCAAGGAAGTGCGATTGCTACAGTTGTTATGGGAAATAGTACTGCTTTGGTTGTAGGTGTACCTATAGGAAGAGTTGTGGCTTCACATTATGATTGGAATGTAATATTCATTGGACTTGGAGTAATAGGATTACTTTTCTCTGCCTTAACGTTGTTCACTATACCAAAAACAGTTGCTGAAGAACCCGTACCTTTGCGTGAGCAGTTTAAATTTCTTATGAAACCACGTATCTCAGCATACTTGCTCATCACTTTTCTATGGTTAGGTTCATATTCCGTTGTATTTACGTACATTTCACCATATTTCCTAAATATATTCGGAATGAGCAATCAAGGGGTAACTACAGCTCTCTTTATATTTGGTATTGCTAGCGCTATTGGATCCAAATTAGGAGGTTTTAGTACAGATAAGTGGGGATCATTTCGTACATTAACTGGAGGAATGTTACTCCATGCTATTGCACTATTGCTATTCCCGTTTATCGGTCAATTTGCTTTTCTTTTCTATGTATTACTTATTTTTTGGGCGCTTTCAGCTTGGTCTTCCGGCACGCCAATACAATTTCAGCTTATAAGTCTTGCTCCTGCTGCAGCAAGCATTGTGCTTAGTTTACACAGTGCTTCTGGACAACTTGGAATGGCAGCTGGAGCTGGTATCGGCGGTATTGCTGTCAAAAATGGTTTGTTGAATTATATTCCTTGGATTGGGGCTTTTGCCCTTGCCATTTCTGTCGTAGTAATTGTTGTTGACAACGTTCTATCTAAACGAAAACGGACCAAACAAACTCAGAGCAATCTTTGTATAGAAAAATAAAAGTCTCATATCTAACGTAGCAAAAGGCCACTTGTTTTATACAAGTGGCTTTTTACATTGGCTATTTTTTTATTTTGGATCACTATACAAAGCGAACATCGATTAAATCGCTTAACCTCATTTTGTTCTTTAACTCAAATACCTCATCAATGAAGACAAATAGTTCTCCTAGAGAATCAACAAACTGAATAAATCCTGTCTCTGTTATGCATTGGCCTTTTTTATAATAGGTAAGGTACACTTGTTTATTTGTATGTAAGGCTTCAATTAAAGTGAAATTCATCTGTTCCATTTGCTCTTCTGTTAAAACAGGCTGAGCTACTTCTACTTGCTTATTTATCATTTCCTTTAACCCTATGTATTGCTCTGGCATAGAGACGAATGGACGCCATTTTTTCTTTCCTCTAGGTTCCATCTCTTTTTCCTCCTTAAGCTTTATGGCCACCCATAAGACTATTTCGATAACGAGCTGTTGAATGAGGAAGGTGACTAGATGCACGTAGTACACTATTCTTGCCATAACGTAGCCGAATGTCATCAATCGTTTTGGCAAGAGCATAGGCTCTTTCACGCTGATCAATGTCCTCGAATAAGCTCATTTGCTCCTCTTCTTGAATGCTCGTATTTGATAATGAAATGCCAATGGAGCGAATCGGCATGCCACTATCATAAGTATGTAAAATAGTTAAACAATACGGAAAGATATCTTGGCTTAAGTTTGAAGCTCTCCCCATTTTCTTTTGTCTGGAGAAACCGCCACCTGTTTGTTTGCTGTAGCCGATGGATAAATGAATCGTTTGAGCGACCACTTGATGCATCCGTAAGCGAAAGCATACGTCATCCAACAACTCTAACAGCAATAACTCTACTTCTTTTCGGCTTGTATAATCGCGAAATAGAATCTGACTCTTTCCAAAGGAACGAGAGCTAGGAATGTACACATCTGAAATGCGACTAAAATCAATTCCATTCGCATGTTGGTGAAGCTCTTCGCCCAAGATACCAAATTCTTTTTGTAATATCTCTTTTGAAGAAAGAGCGAGTTCTTTGATGGTGTGAATACCTAATCGGTGTAAGCGTCTTTCCGTAGCAGACGAGATCCCCCAGAAATCCTTCATCGGATGAATGGACCACAACTTAAAGGGAATATCCTCATATCGCCAATACGCAACCCCTGTTGGGCTATTCTTGGCCTCATGATCTAAGCTCACCTTCGCCAGTAAGAGATTCGGACCGATGCCTGCGGTAGCTGTCAGCCGTGTCTTGCGATAAATCTCGTTAATGATTTTATGGGCTAATTCTTCTGGTGTTTTAGCGAATAAATGCAAAGAAGCTGTCGCATCAATAAACAACTCATCAATGCTATACGCATGAAAGTCTTCAGGAGCCACATACTGTAACACCAAACTCGAAATATAGTTCGAAGCCTTGATATATCTCTCCATGGATGGATTCACCACATGGATATCTTTCCTGTTAGGAATGTCGAAAAGACGACTTCCTGTTTTGATCCCTGCTTTCTTTAATAAAGGTGTGGCAGCTAGCACAACCGATCCCGACCGTTTGATATCTCCTACCACCGCAAGCCTTGTTTTCAATGGATCTAAGCCTCGTATGACAGAAGAAACGGAAGCAAAGAACGCCTTCATGTCGATACATATAATCACTCTGTTTGGTAGATGACCATAATCCATTGAAAGAACTCCTTAAATAAAGAACGTTTGTTCTCTATATTATATACGAACCAATGTTCTTTATTCAATGAAACTCTAAAGTTTTCCCGATTATTGTTACTATAACAAGAGAGAAGAAAACAAACATAATAACATTTAATGATTTATTAGAAGTAAGGTATACAATACATAAAAATGAAAAAACTTTCGTCTAAGAGCTTTTTTTTATGCTATGTTTAGCTATTTCTCTTGGAATTTGTACACCCTACTAACTTTCGAATCCTATTTTGATAGAATATAAAGTGTAATATTAACTAGTAAGGAGGATTCTTTATGAGTAAGTTTTTTGCTGTCCATGGTGGAGAAAGTATTTATGCAGTGGTGAAGGCCCATTCTAAGGAAGAAGCTTTTACAGAATTTGCGAGAGGCCAAATGGATGATGACCGTATGATGGATGAGATTAATTCATTATCGACTACTGAAAGTTTACTTGAACAATTCTTCCATGATGAAAACGGTCATTTTTTTCAAAGTACTACAGGTGAACTTGAACTGTCACCTAGTGTACTTGCCATAGAAGAACACAGGAGAAATGATTACATTGATAGTCATGTTGCTAAGAACGCATATGACTTTTGGGAGGACAAGTTCGAATATGCTGAAATGTACTTACAAGAACTTGAGAACTCCCACATGAAGGGACTTGATTATGAACCTTCTTTTTCTGAGGAGTTTTATATCGACACAATTAAGCGAATTATTCAAAGAACAAAATGGTTTACTGAATTTAAAATTATAGAAATTGACCTAGAAAATAAAAATTATCAACTTATTTATCATTATTGATTAAATATAAGTACGAAACATGGTAGAGATTATATTTAATTTTTTATTATACTGCTAAGTCAAATTAAACATGTTTTATTAAGAATAGAGACAGACGTTACATACTTTGTAGGAGAAATCCCATATAATTATTATGAGTATCAAGCAAAACAATTTAAACAAAAAATAGGTGAACATTAAATGAGAAATGCATCAAATGAGGAAAAATTAGAATCAATTAGAGCCTTTCAATCAGCAATTCGTAAATCCGAAAACGCCTTAGCTAGCATGAATCAGAAAGGCGCTAACACTACTTTATTAAAGAAACGCCTTAAAGCTTTATACATCGGCTTAAATGTACTAGAAACTGCTTGGGATCTAAAAGCGCATCATTACGTCGAGGAAGATTTAGCAGAAGCCCGCAATGTTTTGAGTAGCTTATTCCCATCACTTGAAAGCATGTATGGAAAGTCAAAAGAAGGTAGCCCTCAAAAGACACTGTTAGAAAGGCGAATTAAAGCATTTGCCTTAGCTGTTCAAGCCATGAAAGATCTTGAGAATAGATGATTGCCCCTTTGGAGATTACTCATTTATAGTTGAAGAAAGCGAATAAGTAGACCTATTTCACTTTAAATTAGTAATTTAAGACGATAAAACATAATCTTATTTGTTCAATTTTGCTAAAAAGGCAGCCTAATATAATATTTGGCTGCCTTTTTTTTAGATAACAGGTGATATCAAATAGTAATGCTAGTTTACATATGTTTGATTATAGGAAGTAGACTTTTCAATCTATTACTTTGCTAAAATCGTTCATAAAACTATATGCATTTTAAAGAACGTTCGTAAATTCTTTTTGGATTTAAACGAACGTCGAAAATAATAAATTTTTTATACAAACTCAAAGTCCGCAAAAGTATACTTTTACGGACGAGATATTTAAATCTATTACAAGATGTTAGAGTAATTATTATCGATAACAAAATAAAAACCCTTTCTTTCCAATAATAGACAGATAGCACATTCATTGTTCTCGGAATCATCGTTTACACATCATCTGTTAAGTAGCGATGGATAGAAGAAAATACACTATCTCTTATCAGCTCTTCTTCATTTAATAAATGATGTTTTCCGTTCTCTATAAGTTCAACATCTATATTTGGAAACTTCTTTAGTAAGAAACCAACATTATATCTCCAATCCACTGTTGTGTCCTT
>Ga0209463_1002246_pt1 | contig 10794 bp, 24 predicted proteins | sample AgamicMgSfrz_FD_187169 | JGI IMG/M metagenome (GOLD analysis project Ga0209463, IMG submission 187169) | Agave microbial communities from Guanajuato, Mexico - Mg.Sf.rz (SPAdes) (version 2) | ecosystem: Host-associated > Plants > Phyllosphere > Phylloplane/Leaf | place: Guanajuato, Mexico... | reverse complement strand
CGATATTTCCCCACTTTTATTTCATGACCTACTGCGGGCACCCATTCATCAAACGCTAAATGAAAACGTTGAGATTGTTCGTTCACTTTGATTTCCATTCCGTTTTCCTCCAAAATAAGAATTTTGTTTAGTTTTCATTTTCCTCAGCATCGCAATAGCAATCTTCTTCTACCTCATTGCACTGATCACAAACCTTTTGAATTTCAAAACCTTTAAATTCATAAATTGGCGCTACTTGATATGTTCTGTTACATGAATCGCATTCTACCTCATGATTTCCATCTTCCCATTCAGCTCTACAATCCTCTACCATTGAGTCGCAATATGGACACTGTTGAGTTTTTAATAGTTCCATTCCTCATTCCCCTTTTCGATTAAAATAACGCTTTTGTTTGATTCTCATCCGCCCATATTAGGATTGATGCATTCCCACATATAATTATCAAATTCAATCTCTACGTTCTTAATAATCTCGCCTTTATGGATCTCAACATCTTGGTTGAATTCCATCCCTTTCTCAAACGCATAAATTTTTATATCCACGTTGTACTCTTTGGACAAAGCTGCTAATGGTGCTGCGTCTATTCCCCAAGCCGCTTTATAACCTTCCAGTACACATATTTCTAACTTTTCCTCGTCATCTTCAAAATAATGCTGAATGTTACTCTCTATAAAATTCCGACGTGTTCCTTTAATATGAAAAGCGTTTTCTGACTTGATGAAGATTTCATACTCATCTTCCTCTACGACCTTTTCAGCAGGCGTTTGTTCAAAAAATCCATTTGGAATAGGAGTTAGTGCTTCCAATAAAAACTTTCTAACATCCTCTTTTGTTCCTCTAACTTTAAAAGTACCTTCACACCAATTTGGCATATCTCTCATTCTCCTTTTCTTATAAAATTCAAATTTTGTCTTACTTTACTCCCGTTGATCCAAACCCACCAACGCCGCGCTCACTATCTGAAAGCTCGTCCACTTCAACAAAGTTTGCTGTTTCTACTGGCGCTATGACGCCTTGTGCAATCCTGTCGCCCTTTTTGATTTCAATAACTTCATATTTCACTGGCTTTGTAATGCTAAAATCGTTATCTCCTGCTAAAATACCTGCATTAAACCTCGGCATGGATGCGTATTCAACCATTGAGATGTTATCTGCAATCACTCCAACTTCTCCCCTATATCCACTATCAATAGTTCCTAAAACTACTCGAAACTTTGTTTTTCGTGACATTCCGCTACGTGGTCTTATCTGCATTTCATATCCTGGCGGCAATTCAAATGCCAATCCAGTTGGGATTACTTTTGTTTCTCCTGGTTCGATAATAATGTCCTCCGCTGCTACTAAATCGAATCCCGCATCTCCTGGTTTCGCATACTTCAGTAATTCCACATCTTTCAATCGTTTAATTTTCACTCGTAAATTCACTTCGTTTCGCTCCTTATAAGTAACTTTTCAATTTCTCTTTCTGTTTCTTCAACACTTCCAATGAAAGCTTCGTCTTCCGCTTCTCGTTATCCAATCCAACTAAGTGATATTCCATTTTGCGAATCTCATCCTCTACTACCTCAAGTTCGCTTTGCACCTGCATTGCGGTTTCTTTTTTCATCACTTACCTCCCTTTGCTTCGCTAATTAACTTAGTGATTTCATAAACCCCATTCTCCTTTGCTTTCATTACTTTTCACCTTCTTTCTTATCAATCTCAATCATTTCATTACGTACCTCTTGCAGAAAATCTATATACTGTCCAAGTTCTTTCTGATCCATTGTAGATATTTCATCGTCACTTACACATTCAGTGATATCAACCAAGCACAGAGACTCCATGTTTTCTCCACGTGATATCATATTAGATTTTGTTACAGCAATCGCTCCGAATCCGTATTCAAACGTTTTGTTCATGTTCCCCATCCCTTTCCAATAGCCCCGCCAGTTCCTCGCAACTTCCTTCAAACAAGTCGCGACCATCGGGTAGCTTGTATATATGATTATCGATTAATTTGTTGATTAAAACGTCTTGCCTATCCATGTTGCCTCCTAGCTTATATGCTGTACTTCTCTACGATTCATTACTGGCTTTGTAGCCGCTTCATAAGAATTCATTCCTCTTTTAACCCTTTGGTAAAAAGTAACGTCCTTAATACCGTTCTTTCTTGCTAATTCCAGGTGTGTTGCATACCCTTTCGGTTTCGTCGCCGCTTCATATGGATCCATACCATTTTTTATTCTTTTGAATAATGTTGGCTTGCTAATCCCGTTCCGTTCAGCGAGAGTTATCATCCCGGCGTTAATTCCACCCTTACGCTTTCTGATTGGTACCGTTATAGCGCGTTCTATCTCCCATCCGTATTCATTAACTCGTTGATATACATTGGATTTGCTAATGCCATTCTTAGCCGCCTTCTCATAATCTTCATCAGTAATAACAGGCCCGTAATACCTCACAATACTTCCTCCTTATCCTTCACAGAACAACGTCTTCCTGTATTAATTACTGGCGTTGTCGCCGCTCTTTCCATGTCCCATTTTTGAGTACGGATTCGTGAAATGAACGTATGGTATCCAATGCCATTTCCCTTTGCAATATTTAGCCATGTCTTCTCTATTTTTCCTTTTGGTCTTGTCGGTTTCGTCGCCGCATCTTTGTATGCCCAACCTAGTTGCAATCTTCTGTAGAAAGTTCTAATATTTATTCCGTTTTCTAACGCCGTTTTTAGCCATGTCCCGTGTTTTCTTTCGTATTCGTGCCTTAATGTTCCAATAGGCGCTGTTATTGCTTCTTCTACATCCCAATCAAAGTCATAAATCCGACTTTGTAGCCTTTTCCTGTTTATCCCGTTAGCTGCTGCCCTTGCATATTCTTCATCAGTTAACCAACGATTTAAAGCCATTTTCTCCCTCCTTAGATAATTTCTTTTAATTCCCCGTTTTCATCGTAGCGATTCCCTTGCTTTCCTGGTGGCTTCGTAGCTGCTAAATGATATGACCAACCTCTTTTTAATCGGCTATAGAATGTAAAACGTGAGATCCCGTTCTGCTCCGCTACACGCATCCAGTCTCCGTGTTTTCTATCAAAGTCCATTTTCTTTGTGCCAACTGGTTGTGTTGTCGCTCTTTCGATATCCCAGTCATAACGGTATATCCGTTCTTGCAACCTTCTTCTGTTAATCCCATTTAATTCAGCTTTTTTATAATGCTCGTCCAAGATAAAGAAGTTCATTGTCACGCCCTCCTAATTACGGTTAGTTCCGGTTAGTTCCGGTTAGTTTAGTAGCTGCATCCTCTAATTTCCATCCTTTTCGCATCCTTGCATAAAATACGTTCAAACTAATTCCATTCTTTAATGCAATTTTGTGGAATCCCTTGTACTTCCCTAACCATTGAGTAGCTATAGGTGTTGTTATGGCACGCTCTATTGTCCATCCATAATGTTTCACACGTTGGTATACGTTTTCCTTACTGATTCCATTTTTCTCTGCGATTTCATAATGTTCATACATGATCACCTCATCATAAGCCGTTGACATTTCCATTCCCCTTTCTTAATCCAAATCCATAATCTCCGCTAAGGTCCTTTTGCTTACTACCGTTTTTATGATTTGAATCCTTCCATGCTTTGCTGTGGCATCGCCCTTTGCATCTTCTTCATTTTTCGCTTCAAACCAATCAATTTTCTGCTTCTCGTCCTGATCATAGAAGTGAACCTCAAACGTAGGCGTTATAGCGTTATGGCTATTGCTTTGTAGGAATTTCTCTGAAGTACTAGTTGCTGCATAGTCAAAAGTTCCTATGACATCTTCAAACGAAAGTTGACCGCTTTTCATGACGCAATTCCTTTTTTCTCTTCCTGCTGTATACGATGGATTTCCATTAACCTCGCTATAACGGCATGACGCTTTCTATCCACTTCTTCAGGCGTCTGATTCGCCGCCTCGCAAACGCATGGTCCAAATTGATACATTCCCATTCCAATATTGTTTTGAATCACTCCAGTTCCGTTACACGCGCACATAATCGTCATCCTTTCTAATTACAACCTCGATTCCATGATCTGATATTTGAGCTACTGCAAAAGCCATATTGTTATGACCAGCAATGTTTAAACGTAATTTATTGAAGATGTATAGTAATTCTTTGTCAGAAAATTCAATCTTTTTGTCTGTTGGCTGTCGCAATAACTGTCCTTCCATTTTTTCTAACACATCAATTTCAACACTGATTTTTTCTTCCTCAATTAACTGGTGTACTTCCCTTATACTCTTACGGTACCCATAACGTTTTCCTACCGCTTTGATTAAGTCGAACAGTGTTTTTGTTTCAATTCTTCTTACGGTAGAATCGCCGTAACAAATTGAGCAAGCTGTAATATTTTTTTCTTCAATGTACACTTCATGAATGTCGATGTTATCAATGGCGGCACCGCATATATCGCAATATGGTTTAGATGGAGCTTGTACATCATCAAACAACATTTTCATATCCCCCTTAGAATCCTAAATGCTCAATACGTTTATCTGACGTTTCCTTAAATACAATTGCTTCAGCTTTATTTAAAATTCGGCTGCCTAACTTCTTATCATATTTTTTGAATATATCTCCACTTGATAAGTTAGTTGTTGTGATAGTTACTTTCCCTTGTCTTCCGTTCGTTACTGCATAAAGTACACGTTGGATAAAGTTGCTAGCTTCATCCGTTCTGTTCATTGATCCGCTTTCTGCACCTAAATCATCAAGTACCAGGAAATCGACACTTGTCAGAAGATCTACACAATACTCTTCCGTGTACTTAGAATCTTTGTTATTAAATGAATCCTTGATAAGTCTCATTAATTGTTCAATCTCTACATACAAGCAACTTTTCATTTTTGAATAAGTTAGTTCATCGTTATCTTTCTCGCCATCTGATATTTCATAGAAGTATCCTCTTAATTCTCTTAGGATTGAATAAGCTAAATGACTTTTACCTGCACCCTGCACACCTACAATAAATACGTTTTTTACCTCACCTTTTTTCAGCCGTTCTACAATGCCCTCTACGATCTTTTTGTTCGCTCTAGTCTCTTTACATTCCGTTCTGTAATTGGAAAGTGTAGCTTCGAGAATTTCTTCGTTACTAATGATGCTGTGCTTTGCAAGCATGTTGAATTTCTTAGTTCTTTTAATTTTCTTGTAATGATTGTTCGCCTGTTCTTTTAACACTCTATCGTTTTCCTCAACGACACACCGTGGGCAGACAACTTGTCCTTCGAATTCGATCATCTGAATTGGTTTAATGATTTTTTTGTTACCAGTTCCATAAGAATGTTTCATGCATGTATCAGAATGGAAGTTCACCTTTAAATCCAGGGATTGGGCTACTCGTTGCATTGCTGTTGCCGACATTGTTTTTCGCTCCTCTTTCATTTAAGTAACTTTCAAATTTTGTACCAAATAACGTTTCTGGTCGTAAGTACTGACTCATGTGCGAGTCATTTAACCATTGTGCTGCTTTTATATCAATAACTCGTTTAAAATCATCTATAGTAAAACTGTCTTTAAATCTTGCCTTTATTAACGTTCTAGTTTTCGCTGTTTTATGTTTAAAAGATTTACCTGCTTTTTCATTGAGATAAGAAACGATATCTTCATAAGGGATGTTGTCTTTTGGCTGCTCTTTTTGGCCAGAAGACTTATTATCTTTTAATGTAGTAATCTTTGTAGTAGTTTCTGTAGTAATCTCTGTATTTGTCCCACGTTCCAGTGTGGGAGCCTCTCCCTTTTCATTGTGGGAGCCTCCCTCGTTATAATGTGGGAGGGTATCTCTTTCTAATGTGATAGGGTCCTGATATAAAATGGATATTTTTTGAATATTTTCTACCACAGGTTCTACATACATAACATTGTTGAGCCTAGTTCCGTTAACTATGATGGTGCGAAATTCAATCGTAATTAATTTCTTTTTTAACAAGTATTTACACGCTTCCAATACTTGTCGTTTCGTAAAGCCAAATGAATCCGCTAGCTGCTGATAACTCTTCTGAAGCTTGTCCGCCTTGAATTTTTGTTTATAACGAATTTCATTTGTTTTCTCATCGCGTATCTCAGTTGGTTTGTACCAATAAAAAATTTCACTTAATACAGTAATAGCAACCATATACGGCTTACCGTTATCTAAAGTAAGGTGTTTAAACCAACCTTGATCCATCGTATTACCACGTAAGTTTATTCTTGCGATTTTCATCACATTGTTGTTCATTCAGTTCACCTTCTTCATTAGACGCTTTCTCTTTCGCATAACGCTATATCGCCTTGAATCTCAATGATTTTGTATCCTGGATAGCGATTGGGAGTAATGTACTCTATCGCCCTCTCTTTTGCTTCCTTTTCGTTTCTTACGCCCTTCCAAACCCACATCGGAAGGACGACTTTCGATTGATTTTTATCTAACATAGGCTTTCACTCCTTGTTTACTCGAATGAAACGAGTGTGATATAATAAAGATTCAAATATTGAGTCATTTCTTGAAAAAGAGTCGATTATTAGGCGTAGTCGGCTCTTTTTATTTTATTTTTGATGCTTTCACGCATCGGAATATTCAGGAACCTATTTAATAGGTGGGGGATATCATTAAATTCCTGAATATTCCGACAAGCGAAGGCTTGTCCTATTTAGCTAGAGTGATGAACTCTTTATGCATTTCCTCAACCTTATCTGCGCTGTTATGTATCCCTTTAGCTCTTAAATCACGTATCATTTTGATGATGTTCTGTTTCTCTTCCTTATCGCGTTGCTCTCTACTCGTCATCTTCAAGCCATCCTGCTCTCTTTGCTACAACATCAATTCGATGTACCAGGTATACAGATAAACATATTGCCGCTGATATGATTGCTAATGCCAATGTGCTTTCCTCCATCATTTAAACTGCCTCCCTATCCATTTCTGGAATGATTCCGCGTTTCGTTAGAAGTTCGTGGATGAAGAGTCTTCCCTTTTGCGTCCAACGAGTATTCATTTTTACTGATCTGCTACCATCTGTATGCACTACATCAACTGTTTTCGATTTTGTGTAACCTTTGTTTTGGTGTTTGGAGTAAAGTAACCATTGATTATTTACTTTGTACTGTACTTTTTCATCATTCAGGATTTTATTTAGCCTCATTGCTGATAAACCGTAGTCAGCTGCAATCTGTGAAACTGTTACTGTATCTTGCGATTGAAGAATTTGGTCTAGGTATGTAATCTTTGATGCGTTTTCTGCGATCTGTTGTGTTAACATAAGGTTCTTTTGTTCAGCAACCTGTCTCGCTTGTTGTTCCTGCTTCAGCTGCGACGCGAGACCGATAATTAAGTCTGGATCTTGAAGTAGAGCGTTGATTGTTTTCGGCGTCATGTATGCTCCGTGTTTTCTAATAGAAGGAAGCACTTCACTTGTTACCCACTTTTTGAATTTCTTAGCGCTTGGCAACTTGCTTGAAAGAATTAAAGAGTATAAACCTGATTCGTTAATTACTTTCTGGTTTCGATTTTGTCTGCCATCCCAAATTGGGAGGTCAGCTTTCTCGTCTTCATCAACATGCATTTGAATAGCTTTCGATGTATTGTTGTATCCTAAAACCTCCGCTACATCTTTAGCTACAAACCAAACATCTTCACTTTGTACCACCGTTCGAACTTGTCCGAACTCTTCATTATTGAAAACTTGTAATTGATTCATTTTTCTTTCCTCCTATATGTTACTCTCAGGGTAACTATAAGTTAAAAAAATTTCTATTTACTCAACAAGTGATCCACTGTAACTCCGAAATATTCTGCATATGCACATAGCGTTGGTAAGCTTGGATTCTTCTTTCCTGTTTCATACCTAGAGATTGTAGCTTTCGCTCTACCAAGCCTTTCTCCTAATTCACTTTGTGACAATTTATGTTGAATACGAAGTTTATGTAACAACTCGTTGTTGACTTTATTCGGTTTCATTTGTCATCACCTCGTTTACAATTTTGATTATACACGCATGTTACCCACAAGGCAACACATATTTTTAAAAAAGTTTATTATTTATTTTTAGGGAGAATATATAAATAGAAAATCACCAAAAAATATAAAAAGTTTGATATAAATATCCTGTTTTTCGTTTACTTAGAGGTAACTTTCATATTAATATATAAAAGAAGGTGACCCGTGGGGTAACTTTTCTTAAGGGGGAAAAATTAAAATGTTCAATGAACGATTGAAACAATTAAGAATTGAAAACAACTACACTCAGCAAGAATTAGCTGATTTAACTGAACTATCAAAACCAACAATTTCTCGATTCGAGGGTAATAAGAAGACTCCATCAAGAGAGTCAGTGACTAAGATTGCTAAAGTGTTTAACGTTTCTACAGATTATCTATTAGGTTTATCAGATCACAGGAATCTAGATGAAAACCAATCTTCAGAAGTAAAAGTGGAATTAAACAACATGATCAATAAAATTGAAAAACTTAGTGAAGACCAACAGAAAATGATATTAAACATGATTAAAGGTGCAGTAAACAGTTTAGACGATTGATGGCGAAGTTCAGCTGACAATCGTCTATTTTTTTATTTACTCTTCCGATTGGAATTGATTAATTTGCTCCATGATTGTATTTAACGCTGAAATTGCCCCTTGATCCCCACTCTTTGCTGCGCTAATTAACACTTCTAACTCTGTATACTTCTCCATCCTAAAACCCCCAACTTCTCCATAGTAGTTTGTGAATCATTCACATAGTTTCGGTTTTTGCTTTTTTTTATAAAAACCGAACTTCCCCTAAAAGCACGAAATGCGACCATCCTTTTCAGGACAATCGCATTCGAATATCTATTATTAAATTTTACCAGCCGCCACCGCCTGGTTCGTTTGAATACATAATTACATTTTCGTAGCCTGCTGCTTCTTGTTTCGGCTGAGATAGCGAATACTCCAGCGATTGCTAAGATCGGTAAAAGCATTAAAATCTTTTTCAATAAATTCACCTCTTCTCATAAGATTATTATACCATTTTTTCAATTATAGCCCAAGTATAATTTCGGTAAATTTGCATAAAAAAGGCTCTTCTTTTCTAAAAACATATTGTGTGACTTTTCTAATAAATATTTATCATTTCTAGCTAATCCCATATAACACGTTTGGAATTCATTTAATGAACCATTTTCTTTTTCAATCTCTAACAAATACATTTCTGCTTTTTCTTTGTTTCCTTTTCGTAATTCTAAATATACATGCCCATCCTTATCTAGACCGGAATATACATCTTGTATGTCACGATAATGATGGATTTTCAAAAAGATTAAAGTGTTATTCACTCTTTGTATTTTTCTTTTTATGTCTTCATTATCTTTGAATTTCACATCATTCAACATTAAGAGCGCGCATTCTAAGTACTTCTTAGATCTTCTGTAATCTTCGAATATATACGATTCTCCTAAGTTATAAAACGCATTAGCTTTTTGAATTGCAAAATTGGGATTTTTGTCGCAAATCTTAAAAAGTTCTATGGATTGTTTACGTGCATTTTCAATTTCGTTTTGCATTAAATACGTTACACACATACCCTCTTTTATTCGAACTAAATAGCTATTGCGGATGAACTTATTTGAAATTTTAAGCGCTTTTTTCTCTACACGAACTATCCTTTTGAATAACAATTTATATTCTTTCATTTGATAAAGCGTTTGACATAGTAGTATTTCGATAAAGATTTTCATTTCTTTAGATGAAACTTCACTCTTTTTACTATCTAAATCATCATAAAACGTGTAGGGATCGTACTTTGGTTCATTACCTTGTTTATCTCTGCAATGTTTGTAAATTACTTGATAAACACTTGCCCATTCTCTATTGAGCTCTGTCGGAGATGTTAACTCATCTGCAATTAACTCTTTTAAAGAATCGAATTCTCTACGAAACGCTGCATACTCCAAAGCTTCCCTTTTATTTTCTGGTTTGGCGTATGAAAGATAATCGAAAATCATACCATTTTTAATCTCTGGAGCTGGTTGCTCGTATAACCGCATAATGATTTTCACTAAATAAATAAAACTAATTTCAGTGTGACCGTTAAGGATGTCGGATAAAGTACTTTTAGCAATCCCGATGTACTTCGCTAACTCTTCTCTAGTAATTTTCGAAGCGAATAGATCATCTGAAATTTTCCTTATTAATTCATTCATTACTTGAATTTTATCTTCCTCAAACGTTATGTCATGCACTACGTTTTGCCCCCTTGTTGGACAAAAAAGACACGTTACCCTAGATTCTTACATTTACAGGAAAACGTGTCATTATATCTAGGTTGTGTGTTATAATTATGTATGAGACTTATGACAAGTGTTTTCCCTACCTGGTTTAGGGAGGACGGTGTAAGAGTGTTACCAGCACTACTTGCACAGTCATGGGTCTTTTTTACGTCCGCTTATTTTGTTATTTTCATAATATCACATTTTTGGCAAATTTCAGTCATGCAGTTATCTGATAATTGTTGAGAAAGTTGTAAAACCGTTATATACCAACGTTTATCAGCTACCATGAAAATTAAATATGCAATTATGCATGTGATGTAATAAAGACCTCATATGCATATTTTACCACAAAATCGAACTTTTGTTCTACTTTATTTCGGTATTATGATTATTTTTCTATCATTATACTTCACTAGACAATATATCTATCATTTGTAGTATATCGATATGTCTATAACTATACTGATAGTATGAAAACTTTAGGTGAAACTTTAAAAAATCTTAGGAAAAGTCGTTCGCTTAGACAAGCTGATTTGGCTCATGAACTA
>Ga0209463_1002245_pt1 | contig 10796 bp, 10 predicted proteins | sample AgamicMgSfrz_FD_187169 | JGI IMG/M metagenome (GOLD analysis project Ga0209463, IMG submission 187169) | Agave microbial communities from Guanajuato, Mexico - Mg.Sf.rz (SPAdes) (version 2) | ecosystem: Host-associated > Plants > Phyllosphere > Phylloplane/Leaf | place: Guanajuato, Mexico... | reverse complement strand
AGAACAACCAAAAACGTTATCCAGTAGAACTTAACTCTATACCTTTAAACCTAAATGAATATGGATTAAGATATTTATTTTTATTAGATAAACAATTAGCGGATCTTTACTTAACATTCAAAGAACTAATGAATGAAAATATTACAGAAGAAGAAAAAGCAATTATTGATAATTTAGCATCTGGAATGGAATTAACAATTAGGCAACAATCAAATATATTAATTGGTACCAGAAACATTCAAGTTATGAATGCATACCCGAGAAACGGCGATAGAAAGCCTAGCTTTGTTTACTACATTTTAGATGATCAAGACTGCAAACAATATGTTGAGCTATTTAAGAGTTTATACTCTAATCTTAATGACAAACGTAAAATTGTTGTGTCTAATTTTATTAGACAGTTGTTAAAAACAGCACCTAAGAGCAAATAAGGTTTTTATATAACATATTTAATATGATTTCCAAAAAAACGAACCATATATAATGTGGTTCGTTTTTTAATGAATTTAAAGAAGAGAAACAACAGTTCAGATACATATTTTGTTTTAATGCAATCATTAGCATCTTCTTAAGGAGCGTATGTTAGGTCCCAAGTAATTGTTGAAGTAAATGTTTCTTCATTTTTAGAATTTAATTTTAAATCTAAAGGTATCTTTAAATTTATGTTATTCTTTAATATCTCTAGTTTTGCGTAAGAGTCAGAACTAGTATCCTGTGTGGTTATTAACTCCACTGGAGTTAAGCTCAAATTTATATCGGGATAAACCTTGTTAATTTCATTAGCATTATTCAACCTTTTCACATCTTTGAGTGTAAAGGAGACCGGAGAGAATGAACTATCATTAGAAGCAAAAGGCGTAGAGGAAACCCTCAGTGAATAAGGAGTATTTACATCAGATAAATCTTTATACTTAACATATTCTAAGTCCACTTGAGTAGCTTGTATAGAAGAGGAGTCTCCAAGCGTGAAGTTGGGAAACTGAATTGAATTAGGTGTTTCAAATATGTCATAACCTGAATTCTTACCTAATAATACCACTTCTTTATAATCCCCATTAACCAAAACTTCTAGTGAATAGTTGTATTCTTTATTTGGTGTTACTGATTCGTCTAAGTAAGAAGTATTTGTTCCTACATAAAGTACTTCTCCATCCCTTAATACTCGATACCCCGTACCTAAACTTGATGCGTCCCAAGATAATTTTATCCCTGTGATTTTACTTTTGACTGTAAAGTGTGAGTTGTAAACTTCTAATTTAGCTGGATATTTACTTGATGAACCGCCTCGAGAGTCTTTTAAATATATTTGTCCATTAAATAAAGTGTTTTCAGCAAGGGAGCTAAAATCAGCATTCCAATTTAGTTCTTGATTATTTTGGACCACATCATTTGTATTTTTTGATGTAATGATTTTATTATTAAGTTCAATTAATAACTGAATAGGATCGTTAGCGTCATAATGAGTTAAGCTAGTTTCTATTGAGTAATTAGCTTTCTTACCTACTGGAATAAGTATAGCGGAGGGAACGGAATGTAGCAGCGGAGTGTAGTTTATATTTGTCACGTTATATGTCTTAAGTGTTTCTTGATTATTTTCATCAAGAGCATAAAAACTATATAAACCATTCAAGGTTATAGGAACGGAAGAAGAGAAAGAAGCGCCTGCTTTTTTAATTTCGTCCATTGTGCTCTCACCAGGAAGCCATTTTTTCACTTTAATTAATGAAGCTTCTTTAATGTTAATCCCTAAATTAAGCTCGTTCTGCTGCCATTTAGCAGGTTCTGAAAAAGTGAATTCAGGAGGGGAAAGATCTAAATAATACGGGCCGGTGCGCAAGTATGTCATATTCCCAATATTATCATAAGCCTGTAGGTGGAGATATAATGCTCCGCTTTTATCAAGCTTAATGGAGTCGTTGTGACTTGGGTTTATTGGCGACCATTCTGTAGGCATATCCGTTGTTTCTGTTAATGCGTAACGGAAGCCTCGATACCCTGAACCCCCTGCATCATCAGAAGTTATTTTAACAGATGTAAGGGAAAGAACCCATTTTGGCAGTGTAGTTATATCTACGCTAATGGTAGGTTTTATCGTATCTTGTATGGTGAAGTTTATTGCTGAGTCACCAGACACTCCTGAATTGGTAGTTGCTTTTATGGTTAACGTATAGGAACCGGCATCATAACCGGATAGAGGTACAGCAAAAGAATACAGTTCAGAACTCGAACCGCTTGTATAACTTTTAAAAACCTTAGATTCTTTCCCATTTTTAGATTCAATAGTATAACTTAACGTAATTGGAACTCCTTGTGTTTCTGAGAAGACAGAGCCAGTTACCTCTAAGGTATCTGTAGATGAGTATATTTTATTGTCACTGGTATTGATGGAGACATTAGGAGGGAAAGATACAGTAATTGGAGCAGAATTTATTTGCGATTGACCTAAACCAAGTTGACCATCTGAATCAGAACCTGTAACGAACACTTCTCCTGAATTATCAAGAACCAAAGCGTGTTTTAAACCACCTTTAATTTTTATAGGGTTTACTAAGCCTTCAACTTTTCTTGGTTCGTTACGTTGTATTAGATCGCCAAGTCCCAATTGTCCGTATCTGTTGTCCCCGAAGCTGTACAAATCGCCATTATTAAGGATTGCATAAGACGAATATGCTCCGGCATCTATATATTTCACATTCGAAAGTAAAGGGATTTTTGTTGGAATAGAGGGAGTGCTTGTATTTCCGATTCCTAATTGCCCCTGCGAATTTAATCCTGCTGCCCACACATTACCTTCATAATCAAGGAAAAGAGTATGGTACGTTCCTAACGATATTTGTTCTATAGGTGGTAAGGTATTAACAAGCGTAGGAACTTTAGCGCTATCAGATAAGCCTAGTTGATTGTACCCGTTATCTCCCCAAGCATATACTTTTCCATCTGTAGTTAGAAGAAATTTTTTATTGTAACCCGCATATACCTCTTTATATGTTTGGTCTTTATCAATTATAGCTTCGTTAAAAGCAGGGAGTTGCCCAGTTACAGGAACCCCAGCACTTATTGCTGTTACTTGGTAGCCTAAACCTAACATATAGTTTGTATCATATCCCCAGGTATACACCTTATTATCACTTGTCAGTGCAACCCCAGTAAAGTTACCCAAAGACGAGGATACGATATTGAATGTCTTGTCTGCTAAATTTTTGTTAAGGTTTTTGAGTTCATAAGGACCATAACCGTTATAAGCGGGGTTACCTAAACTATAATAAGAAGGATGTCCAAAAGTCCACACTGTTCCATTATCAAATAATAAATCTCCGTGTATGAAAGATACTGCATCTGTGTGCAAGGCAGTAATATTACCAAATGAAGAATAGTCTTGTACTAAGTGAGGTTCGTTAGCGGCACCTTCTCTATTAAGACGTTCATTATTATTTCTACCGCCCCAGGAGTAAAATTTATTGGCATTTGTAATCGCAAAGGACGAATATAGCGGAGCCCCTATATCCTTAACATTATTTATAGATGTGATCTTTTGGAAAGTAGTTTTAGAATTAATATCTGTCGTGGCTAGTTGCCCGTAACTGTTCCTGCCAAGTGTAATGAATTTATCTTCGCCTGTTTGTAATATAGTGTGTTCTACTCCAACACCCATATTAATGATGTTAGAAATCCCAGTATAACTAGCTATCTTTGTATTCCAACTAACTCCTGAATAAGGGATCGTGTTTCCAATTTGACCATAATTGTTAGGTCCTATTGCATAAAGCTTTCCTGATTCGCCTAAGATTAGCAAGTTGTTCTCACCGCTCTTTATATCTACTATTTTTTCACTTGAGTTTTCTAATTCAATTTTTACAGGGTCACTACTGATAGAAGGGTAGTAGTATAGTTCCCCGCTTGAAGTCAAAATAGTGGGATATAATCCTGCTTCAAACTTGGATATAGACAAATTTAAAGAATTAGGAAGAGGGGTAGCAAAGTCTGTTTTTTCTTCGCCCCAAATATATAACGTATTTGATTTATTTAGTCCTAAAAGAAAGCGTTTATTTGGGTTCTGAGAAATATCAACAATATCAGTTAGATAGCTTTCTGTGCCATTAACTATTTTCTTTAGGCTTGAATTATTTGAACAGGTTTCAAAAATTGCATTTGTTAAAGCGTATTGAGTAAAGTTGTCTGAAGCTGTTGTATAAGAAGTTGTACAAGTACCTGCAGAACCATAACCTCTTAAACCATTTCCAAACTGTGCTTGATAGTTACTCCCAGTAGATGCAACTCTTCCATCATTCAAAACTATGTGGTGTGCTGTATGAGTATTTACGTCCGTGCTGCCGCCAATTTCAATATCTACAACGGGTAAAGAGCTGCTATATATCTTTACAGGTTTAGTAGCACCTTCACCCCAGGAATAGACGTTATTAGATTCTGTTAAGGCTATGGTTTTCATAGCTGTGGCTTCCACTTTAACAACCTTTTCATTATTAAAATATGCTGGATCTATTCTTGTAGGAGCGGATCTATCTAGCTTATCGTTTTGTCCTAGCTGTCCAGCATCATTACGTCCGAAGGTCCACACTGTGCCATCCACTTTTAAAATAACCGAATATCCCAGTCCAGCACTTAATTGAACATTAACATCAGTAGCAGCTTTAACAGGTTGTTCGCTGAATTGGGTTCTAAGGGTGTTAACTACCTTGTGAGGCCAGTTCCCAAATGCGAAAGAACTTACAACAGCAATTCCTGCGCTAACTATGAACACTTTCTTTAATAAGCGTTTCTTGTGTAGATCTATAGCCTTTTCCTCCTCTCTTACTAACTTATAACTGTTAAATGTATTAAGAAGTTAGGTGTTAGAGCCTTATTTCCTTGGAGAAATACCGCTACTTTTTAAAAACAAGTAATATAGTAGTAAGATAAAAACCTTGTTTAAGCTTTATTAAAATATTCATCATCATATCTAAAAGGGTAAGCACGAAATTAGTTAACCTGTCTTGGAAATATGCTATTATATCTAAAGGTGATATTTGTGAAAGAAAGATTTCTTAATGAAAATAAAATGCTATTTAGGTTCACTGATCAAGTACTCGTAGAGTGTCCGGAATGCAATAGCGTAGCTAAAATTGTTATTCCTGAAAAAATAGACAATAGCGAAGAATACGGAGATCGTTGGAACAGCTTAAAAAGACGGCTAGTATGTACTCACTGTGGTTATATGAAAGAAACGAAAGCCAAAAGAGGTCCATTTAGCGATTGGAAATACGAGTATCAAGAAGTAAACATAAGCGAAGAGGCAATTGATTGGTTTTTCGGTTTACCGCTCTATTTACAAGCGCCTTTTAAAGGAAATACGTTTTGGGCATTTAACTATGAGCATTTAAACTATTTAGAAAGATACATTAGAGCTGAATTAAGAGATCCGGCACCATACTATCTCAGTGTAGAGAGTACTCTTCCTAAATGGATTAAGCTTAGCAAAAATCGTCAAGAACTGCTGAAGATTATAAACAAAATGAAGTTAAAATAATTAAGGAAGCTTTTAAAGAGAGGTTTTTTTATGAAACAACATATAGTAGATAATTTTACAAACGTGGATATGAGAGGGTTTCAGATGCCTGTTATTGCTGTTTTTTATAACACATCAGATATCCCTAACAAATATGCAGCAAGGCTTTTTGATTTAAACTTACCCACAAACATTGTTGTTATTAAAGACACATTAGAAGAAATTCAAAAAGTTATACCTGAGCATCTAACACGTATAAATAGACAGCTTGATGACCATCCAACAGTTGTTGAAACTTGGTTATAAAAGAGTATTTAAATAAAGTTTTTATATTTATCGTATATTAACTTTCGCAATGGGTATCATATGTGTAAGTCGATTTTTTCATTGCTGAGTTATATCACACGTGTACAACAAAAAAACGCCCTCCTGAGGCGTTTTTTTGTTGTATACAGCGGAATGGTATGTATTTATCGGTAATCGTCATAATCACACAAAAACTTTTCATTTAAGAGTACTTGTGCATCGTAGTCGCCTAGTTTGTTGTAATTTTCGGCTTTGTAAACCTCATTTATTAAACCTTTGTGGTGAAGTTCTATAGAAACCCGTTCTTGCCAATCTTCAAACATTGTTGCTAGCACTCCAGGACTAGTAGATTTCAGTTGTTGCTCCATTCCATATCTTCCATACATATCAATAATTAAAGACCGAACAATCACTAAGTCTAGTGGTGCTTCTTCCTTTTGAGCCATCGTAAAACCTCCTAAATAACATATTATGTTTTCTTTAATTTTACACCAAGGGTTTAAGATGAGGAATATTTTCTTTAGTTTCTCTTCCGCTAGGCTTTAGAGAAGGATTTCCAACAACCAATCAAGAATAAAACGGATATAAAAAGTAAAAAAGTAAAGGGGATGGGCAAGTGGATACGAGGACAGTGCTGTTAAAAAAGCTTTGTGAGCAAAGTGCAAAAATAGCTGCAAACACTGTGTATGGAGGCTATAATCTTCTCACTATTGAAAATGCGAAAGGGCAAGTAGAAGCTTATAGTATCGCAATATTACTTGCTTACGGAAAAATTACCAGTCCCGAAGAATTAGAACTCGATGAAAATATGGAGTTTCTCGCTAAAGTTGTAAAAGAATACTTAAGAGAAGGGTTTACTACTGGTGATAAAAGGTTAGATGACGCTTTGTTGTTTAGTTATCAGCTATCTTAAAATTCCTGCAGTATCTTGTTCAAGCGAGAATACATTAAAATTAATAGCGCATACTAGTAATGCAGAGCTTGGATTACGTTAATCGATTCCTCCAAAAAGTACTATTCGAAAAACCTCTAAGGTATCGTATCCTAGAGGTTTTTTGTATTTAGGAATAGGAAAAAAATTAATTACTCGGAATAGGCGAAAGGAAATAATAAATGTTATGTTCTTTATCGATATGCGGACTAATGTCCGTATCAATTTTTGTTTCTATTTTCATATTTGGACCAGTCGGAGTACCAGCGTATAATTCATACTTTTTACCTGAGCTAGTTTTAAATTCATATGATGCATCTGTATCACCCTTGGGTTGCTGTATAATAAACGGATTGTTATTAGTCTCCCAACTAACTTTATTATCTTTTTGAGTAATCGTAGCAGTTCCTACGCCTATATTTGACTTGTCTTTAATAGTATAAATAACAACTTTTTCGTTTTCGAGATACTTGCTTTCCCCAATTATGTCTTGAATATCAGCACGCTCTTTTTTCGCCTCGTTAAAGGCTTTTTCTTCGCTCGAATACCATTTTACTTCTTTTTCGTTTACATCGCTCTCGCTAGTCTTTGAACATCCTAAAAGGCTGCTGCAAACTAAAAAGCAGCCTAGAATAAATACACTGGCCTTTTTCATAATTTCCCCCACTCTAAAAATTTAAGATAGTTCAATTATAGTATTTATTACTAAATAAGTACATATATGGATAAAATGTAGTGAATGTGAATATTTCTTAGTGTTAAGGAGTTTACCTTGCGACATTTAAGGGAGAATGCGTTATATGACTAAACTAAAATTAAACAAAAAAAGCGCTAAAAAGAATGATACTTCAGCAATTTTTATCTTTGGTTTCGTGATGTTATGGGGCGTTTTAACAATCCCCCAAGTATTTATTGCTCCTTTTATAATTTCTTTATTTGTAGTTTGCTTTCTTATGTATGTAAAGTTTAAAAAGAATAGCGCTCTAAGAAACTCAAATATTGAACAAATTGATCTTATGAATGGTGTACAGTTTGAAGAGTTTCTAACGGAGCTATTTAAATCTTTGGGTTACAGAGTAAAAAACACTCCTAGAAGCGGGGATTACGGAGCGGATTTAATATTGAGAAAAAATGGACGGACTATAGCTATTCAAGCGAAAAGGTATAAGGGAAATGTAGGTATAAGTGCGGTTCAAGAGATTATAGGTGCTCAAAAGTATTATAATGCTGATGACATATGGGTAGTAACAAATAGTTATTATTCAAAACCCGCTACAAACTTAGCTGCTGTTAATAATGTAAAACTCATTGATAGGGAAGAACTAATTAAATTGAGCCAACGTCATTTACGTTAGTTTAGATCCAATGTAATTATAGAAAGACGGAAGAAATGAATAACTATTTAATAAAAACCATTGCAGTCGTTGCAATGGTTTTTATTAAATAGTAAAGATAATTTTTCCCTCTCGTCTAGACACTAAAAATGGACTGCTTAAAACAGTAATTCCTAATTTCACTTGAAATATTTCAGTGTGGGTATTTGAACTACTCCCACTTAGCAAGCTTAAAGTGGGGGATTCCTGGGTAGTCACCTCTATCGAGGTGAAATGAATCAGGCTAACTCCGTCGCTCCAACGGTTTTTCGCTTGTTTCGTTACTAAGCAATTGTTACGAGTCTTTTGCCTTCGGCAAGAATATTTAAGCTAGCATTATGGTCTCTATCGTGATACGTATGACACGATGGACAGATCCATTCTCTTAAATTTAGATTTTTCACTTCTTTATTCTTGGTGCCGCACGTTGAACAAAGCTGGGAGGAAGCAAATGTTTTTCCTATTGCAATGACGGTACGGCCATACCATTTCGCTTTATACTCGAGCATTGTACGGAATTGATACCAGGATACTTCGCTAATGGCTTTTGCGAGGTTTCGGTTTTTTAATAGATTTTGAATTTGCAAGTCTTCAATCGCAATCATATCGTGGCTTTTGATAAGGCGCGTAGAGACTTTATGTAAGAAATCTGTTCTGGCATTTGTTATCTTTTCGTGAATACGTGCTATTCGTTGCTTTTGTTTATACCAATTAGAAGAACCGATGGTTCTTCGAGATAATGTGCGCTGAGCTCGAATTAATTTTTGTTCTAAACTTCTTAGGAAGCGAGGGTTTTTAAAGACTTCCCCGTTGGAACATACAGCAAAATCCTTAAGCCCTACATCAACACCCACTTGTGTAGAAGTTGAAGGGAGTGGCTCTACTTCTGTTTTCGCTAAAATGGAGATGTAATAGCGCCCAGCTGCATTCATTCGAATCGTTACTTTTCGTATTTGTCCTGTAACTTCACGACTTTTAGCAAATCGAAGCCAACCTAACTTAGGTAGTTTAATGCCGTTTCCATCTATTCGGATGTTTTGATTCACACATTTAGTTGTATACGATTGAATGTTGTTCTTTTTGCTTTTAAATCGTGGTCTCTTATTCTGTTTTTTATAGTAACGCGAATAGCTGTCATCTAAGCTTTCAACAGCCGATTGAAGGGAAATGCTGTCTACCTCCTTGAGCCAAGAATGGTTCTTTTTTAACAGCGAAATCTCCTTTTTAGCCTGGTTTGCTTTAAAATATTCCCCTTTCCATTCGTTTTGAGGTAATTGTCCATTCTGGACCATTTCTTCTGCCACAGACCAGTAAGTATCTTGCTGTCGCTGTTGTTGAGCTAAGAAAAAATTGAACACAAAACGAGCAGACCCAAAGGTCTGACGAACAAGAAGTTGTTGTTCTTTGGTGGGATAGATTCGAAATTTAAAAGCTTTTAGTAACAAGATACTCACTCCCTTCTGTATTGCAATACAGACGTATAGGAACTGGTGTTCCTTTATGTAATTAATAGTATATAGCAATAGAGGGAATTCTTGCAACTTATTGACAGAGAAAACAAAAAAGACCGATTCATCCCACCACCTACTCACTGGGCTTCGCCTGTAACGTTCCTTGAGGTGGGGGTTTTTTCGGTCATCTTCGATAAAAATAAAAGTAAATATAAAGGCATAGGTGCCAAAAAAGGAGAAAATATATTATGAAAAGAGATAACAGTAAACAAACTAATAATCCTTTGTCGGAACAAACAAAAACAAACGCTTATGAAGATATAGTGTTTATGAAAGATTGCATTGATGCCGAACTGGTAACTCAATCTTTATCACAATCCTATAAATCAGGATTGTTTCCCAACAAATAAATCGAAAAAAGATCAGTCCACTTAAAGTGCTGATCTTTTTTATATGTTAGTTTATTTCTTTTCTTTTACTTCATATTTAGCTTGAGTGTAGACCGTCACAGCACCTTTTTTAGGATCATCGTTTTCAAATTGAACGATAGATACTGTGTGAACACCCGGCTTTAAATGACCCATTTCTTGGTCAAGGTCTACAGAAGTTGTAGTCTCTTCACCGAACTGATTAGTTTCAGAGAAAATTTTATCAATATAAATAAATGACTGCTTACTACCATCAAAGTCCATAGCATCTAATCCTAATTGAATTAGAATGTCATCACTTGAAGCAAATACTACTGGCACGTTTCCATTTTCAGATGAACCAGAATCAGAAGTTAAGACAATCTTAGCTCCTCCATTATTTGTAATGTCACTAGGGAAAGGATACTTACTTTTAGGTGTTTTTGTAGCACTTTCCTGAGTAGAAGTTTGTTTAGTGTCTTCTGTTTTATTGTCGCTACTTTGGTTTCCACAAGCGGCCACTCCTAAAACTGATGTTGCTAAAGCCGTTACTAATAATCCTTTTGCTAATTTGTTCATTTCCTTCTCCAACTTTCTCCAACTAACAACCAACAATACAACCGAATCATATGTACTTTAATACCCAAAACAAAAAGCAGAACTTAATGAAACAAAGTTCTGCCGAAAATATAAAAAAGAATGCGCGTTAAAAGCAAAATAATAAGCGATCAAAAATCTCTTCTAAATAGTGGAACCTTTGTTGTTACTAGTTATGTATATTTTTTAATGCACAACCAATTATATACTAAAAATTTAAAATGTCAA
>Ga0209463_1002244_pt1 | contig 10797 bp, 14 predicted proteins | sample AgamicMgSfrz_FD_187169 | JGI IMG/M metagenome (GOLD analysis project Ga0209463, IMG submission 187169) | Agave microbial communities from Guanajuato, Mexico - Mg.Sf.rz (SPAdes) (version 2) | ecosystem: Host-associated > Plants > Phyllosphere > Phylloplane/Leaf | place: Guanajuato, Mexico... | reverse complement strand
CAAAAATTGTCAGGTTTTGCTCAAATGGTTTTTCAAATGTTTCAATCATTAGGTTAATTTGTATAAGCAATTGATGAAATAGTTACTATCGAACTAATATATTAGGAGTGAAATAATTGGATTTATTAAAGTGGATAAATGATAACCAAGGAGCAGTAATGGCAATTTTAACCTTGATTTACGTAGGAGCAACTATATTTATTTTAAGAGCCAACTCAGCATCAGTAAAAGAAATGCAAAAAACTAGAGAGGAAGAGAACCGTCCTTATGTGGTTGCTTATTTAGATTCTAAAACAAATGGGGTTGTAAATTTTGTTTTAAAAAACATTGGAAAAACTATGGCTTTAGATACTACAGTTGAGGTGTCACCTAGAATAGAAAGTCCTGAAAAAATGCCATTATCTGATTCAAATTTACTTAACAAACCTATTCCTAATATTCCACCCCAATATAATTATAAAGCTTTTCTTGGAATGAGTTGGAATATAAAAGATAAAGAAAAAGATGTTTATCCTGTTTATAAAGCAACTGTTACGTATAAAGGTGCAAATGATGAAAAAACAATTTATGTAGAAGAATATATAATGGATTTAAATTTTGAAAGTGGATTATTATTTACGAGAGAATATGAGGTGCATGATTTAGTTAAAAGCTTTAATGAATTTAGTAAAGATAATAATAGAGTATTAAAAAAAATAAATGATAATGTTTATGCGTTGGGGGATACAAAAAAACGGCATTCTGATCAAAAGGATGTCAAGAAAATGCCAATGGAAGATATGATTTAAATATAGACTAGCACTCTTTAATTAGGGTGCTTTGTTTGTGAAAAAGAAATACCTATAAGTTAATTGGAGGATAGAATGAACATTGATGTAAAAATATTATCAGCTTTTATTTCAGTAATATTTTCAGTTCTTACTTTTTTACTTTTTCATTTATATATTGAGCCAAGAAAGGCAAAAAGAAATTTAAAAATGGAACAATATAAAAATTTATATGCACCACTTTACAGCATGATAATTTCTAGCGTGAATGTAGCGAAAGAAGAATCTATAAGGGATAGATGTATATATTTAGGGTATACGAGTGAGAGAACTTATTTAAGTACTCAAGATATTGAACAATTCATCTTTAAGAATGCAGGTTTTGCTAGTATAGAATTAATAGAAGCTACAAAAGATTTAGCTTCCACTTTCGATGAGATAAAAAAAGGTGTTGAACAAAAGCTTGTGGAAGTGACAGTAAAAGACTATAACCAATTAAGATATGAATTAGGAATGGAATATAATAAAGCTGAATTAGACACAGGTATTCCCGATGTTATAAAGGAATTTCGAGGAGTTAGTTAATCAACCATGTAAAGGAGAAGGAAATGAAATTTGATGTAGTTGAATCAGTAAAAAATTTATTAGGCGTTGAAGAAGGCAGTAATGTAGAATTCGTATTTGATAATATTGGCAGCGTAGCACCTTATATAAGTGGAGCTATTACTTCACATAGAATAAATCGATTGAAAAAACGTTTGGAAGAACATCAAGAACGCCTTATGGTTATTGAAAGTAAGCTTCAGAAGAAAGATGCTGCATTTAATGAGTTCCTTAAACAAAAAGCATTTCCTATTATTTTAGAAGATATAATGAATGATGCGCAGGATGAAAAAGTTGAATTTCTTTTCAATGGATTCGAAAATATAATTGATCAAGAAGTTAAAGATGAAAATCGTATCTTAGCTTATTGTGATGTATTGAGGGAACTGAGGATAGATGAAATTAAAAGGTTACTAACTTATACAGGGGAATATAGATATAATGTAACGCCAAAGCTTAATAAGCTTTTAAGTGTATCTGCATCAGAAGAAGAGATTAAAAAACATTATGAAAATCAAGCATATAAAAAGTATATACAAAACCGATTAGAAAGAATGGGGTTACTTGGAATTGTGGCGAGTCCCGGAAAAGACAATATGGAAAGCATTCAAAATATTGCTAAGTCTGAAATTGGTATTAGTACTTTTGGACGACATCTAATAGAGTTTTTTGACTTAACAAGTTTAATTAAAGATGGGCAGTTGATTTAGCCTTTTGGTTGTATTTAATGCCTATTTAAAGAATCTTGTGTCGGTAAGTGAGAAAATATATTAAATAATATATACACTCTTATAATAGGAAGAAACTCGTTTTATGTCGAACTACTCAACTTGACGAACCTTTTTAAACGAAATATACTTATTTACAAGATAGTCGTATGTTATAATTTTGTTTAAACTTAAATTGAACGTTAAAGAGCGTATATATATCAATGTTTCTGATGGTTTATGGAGAAGATTAAATTCTATAACCGACTCAAAATCGTGTTCCTTCGGGAGTGTCGGTTCGACCCCGACCATCGGTATCATGAAAACGTTGATTTAAACGGTTCTTACGTTCAGTAGGAGCCGTTTTTTCGTGTTCTTAAAAGTTTATTACATACGATTATCTCCTTGTTAAATAAGCGTACTGAATCATGTACCAAAGGGAGGTAAAAGGTTGTTATGAAAAGACGTAATAATGATTTAAATGTTAAAGAATTAGCAGTAATTCACGATTCTGTACAATTAGATGTACTGGACTATAAAACCGCTCTACACTTATTCCTTAATGATTGTGAGTTGCGTAATTTACGTGACCATACCATTCGATATTATAGGAGTGAGTTAACTACGTTTTACAAACTTCTCATGGATCAATCTGTATCCACAAATCCAACTGAAATTACCAGTGAAGTAATTAAGAAGAATGTTATTTTCCATATGAAAGAGGTTCTACAAAGAAAACCAGTTACGATTAATACACGTTTACGAGCAATTAGAGCATTTTTTAACTTTCTTCATACTGAAAGATACATTAAATCCAATCCAATGAAAGACGTTAAATTCTTGCGTGTCAGAAGACAAGCTATACCTACATTCAGCAAAGAACAGATAAAAGTTTTATTAAAACAACCTGATTTAACTACATTTATAGGCTTTCGTGATTATACGGTAATGTTATTACTTTTAGAAACAGGTGTAAGGGCGAATGAACTTGTTGGAATAGCAATTACTGATATTAAATGGGAAGATTCCTTTGTTCATATTCGTAATACAAAAGGATATAAAGAAAGATTAGTACCCATTCAATCATATATGAAAGAAGTATTAAGAAAGTATGTGACAGTTCGTGGATCAATGGAGACAGATGCTTTATTTACTTCAATTGATAATCGACCAATGACAAAACGCCAATTACAAAATCGAATTAGCAAGTATGGGGAAATGGCTAACATAAAGGACGTTCGTTGCAGTCCTCATACATTTAGGCATACGTTCGCTAAATTAAGTGTTCAAAATGGAGCAGGAATATTTGAACTACAACAGATACTTGGACATACCACAATGGATATGGTTAGAACATATGTGAACCTATTTAGTAACGATGTGAAAGAGAAGCATAAAGAATTTTCACCTTTAAAAATATTGAATAGATACAAATAAAAAGAAAAAAGCCACCTACTGCAATAGGTGACCTGAAGTTAATATTCATAAAAAACTAAATAACGGATATTCCACACATCTAACACCTTCATTATAAATTTTTAAAAAGTATAATGCAAAGGTTTAATTTCCTATTGTCTTTTTTAGGAACATGTACAGAGATTTCCGAACGTGGGAATGACCTAACACCACGATAAACACTTGAACAGGTTAGCTAAGCCACTGTCATAAAATTAAGCGTTCTAACATATAACGTTTCCTTGTTTGCGTTGTTAGAAGACTAGGAGAGAACGTCCATAAACGGTTTGGTAAGGCTGCTTGGTGTACTGAGGTACAGGTAGCAATGAATAAGAAAGAAATATTAGGTTACGGGTAATAAAGGATAATGTCAGTAGTACAATTCCTTCCCTATATCTTTCAGCATGTTGGACAAGCATAACATGTTAAAAATTCGTTGTAGATGAAAATCTAACGTTCAAACAAGGTGTTACTATACGGAATCCTTAACCTGATAGACCATGAGAAGTGACAATGAACGTCTGCTTTATATTGTATTAACTGTCTTGTTTTTACAATGTAAGGTAGTCATTCTATGTCCTAGCCGTTGTCCTGTACCCTCATCCCATGATGAAAGACAGATCTCTTAAAATCAACAGGTGTTATATACTTTATTATAAAGAAATTTGTATAATAAGATTAGCGCTTAATGTAATACAATTCAGGGGTCAAAGAGAAATTTAATAAAAGTAAGGAGAGGGAAAATTGGTAAGTATACTAACTTGGATTAATTCTCATGTTTGGATAGTTTCAATCATTACACTGGTTTTAGGTGCATTTTTGAACGCAATTTTAACAAAAAACAAAGATGTACTTATAAAAGTAGCTGAAAAAAAGAGCCAATATTATGCTGAATATATAAGAGCCTTATTGGAATTTAGTAAACCAATACAATTATTAGAGCCAGAACAAAGACATGAGATAAATAGAAATTATATGTACTTTAAAAATTTGGTGATTTTGTATGGATCGGACAATGTTATAGAGAAATGTGCTATTTGTGAAAAACATGGTCAACAATTCGGATCACTTGAGGGGCAAGAGAGATATATTGAATTAATTAAAGCTATGAAAGAAGATGTAGAGAATCCTAAAATTATTAAGTCTTGGTTATTAAGAAAAATACGAACATCAAATCTAGATGAAAATATTGCTGACATTATGTTCAATTATAAAAAATAGTTACCTTTCTTGTTGGTAAGGGTTAACAGTACAGTAATTTAGAATTAGCCCTTACCGAAATGGAAAGCTATTGGATTGCATATGAAGATGATAAGAGGTATTAGGACAAGTATTTAAAATTTACGGATCAAAAGAAGAACCTTTATTTTTAGCTAAAGATGTAGCTGCTTGGATTGGACATACTCAACCTTCACGAATTGTTCATTTAGTTGATAGCGAAGAAAAGGTTATGCATAATACGCACACCCTTGGCGGAACTCAAGCTATGTGGTTTTTAACTGAAGATGGATTAAGAGCAGCAGGAGAAAAGAAAAAGGTAAGCTCAATTTTGAGCAGTCAACTTATATCTCCAATGAAAAAGGAAACCTAAATTTGGGGGAATGAAAGAAAAGGAAAACTTATTTTTGAGGAATCCTATTATAGTAATACTTTTACAACAAATAAATTCAGAGAGCAAAATTTTGCGCTTTCAGAAGACCAAACAGAGGGTCTACGAAATTTTACACACACCTACTATCACTCCTTAATTTTCAGGAATCAGATTACTGAACACAATTTTGTGTTATCGTCTTATGGAGTTGGAAACGGTCGTGATTATATTCCTTCTCAATTTTAATCATTCATAATTGTAATACGCATAGCATAAACTTTCGTATGAGCGAATGTAATAGCGGTTCGAAAGTTCTAGATAAGTTCATATAGCATTAGTTATACCGTACTTAATAACCTCATATGAAACTGTTATGATGCTCTTAATACTTACTTAATAATCTAATTTAATAACTCCTTAAAACCCTCTTAATAAGTAAAAAAGGCATCCTCTCAATGGGGACACCCTTTAAAATTCTACTAATTTAATTGTTCCACTTATATAAGTAAGCTTAATGTTGTTTTTCATTAATTCATTTTTCAATTCCTCAAGTTGCGTTGATGATTCAAAAATCTTAATGAGTTGACGAATATCTAATTTAGCATCTTTGGCAAAGTATTTTAAATCATAAATACTGCCTTTAAATTCTGCTGGATAATGTGCATAACGATAATATTTTTTAGTGTAATTAGCTAGTCCCTTTGCAATTGTGGAAAGTGTAATACGAGAAAAGTCAGAACGTGAATTTGAAGTGCCAAATGGATCAAATTTTTCGCCGAATATCATTTTTAACTTTTGGATATCTTGTATTGTATATTCCATATGATTAAACCTCCAGTTCTTCTAATGTTTTAGTTGGAAATATTGCTTTAAAATCGAGTAATAATTTAAGTTCATCTTTTTCTAGAGTAGTACCTTTACGTTCTTTTCGTAGCACTTCTACAATTCCATAGTATTTGAAATTAGTTAAAAGTTGATCTGTAGCATTATTAGCAGTTTCTAAGAAAAGAAGATGGTTTCCTTTGTAATTTTTTTTAGAAGCAACTTCATTATCGTCTAATAGTTGTGATAAAGAACTATGACTTTTATTAGATTGCTTTGCAGCAGTTTCAGTAGGATTTTCATCTAACAATTGAGATAATAAATTTTGATTACTTTTTTCGTATTTTTGAAAATTGGGGAATAAATTATTTTGATTCATATTAATACCATCCTTTATTTAGTTTTTGATTAGCCCTATCCAAAGAGGAAAGGTTTTTGGGGATGTATTAGTCCATTCCCCTGCTATCCGTTTGGTAAGGGCATTACTTTGTTCAATTATTCGTTATTACAAAATGATTTGTATTATTAATACGCTCTACAACAATTCCACATTTAGATAATTGATTCATTAGATCAGTATCTTGTTTCTTCAAACGCAAATTATCGGTAGTTGTATTTAAATACTCTGCAACCTTTGGAAATGAAATTGGTTCATTTTTATATGCATAATATCCTAGAGTTAAAATACTAATGTGTTGAATAAATTCTTTGCGATTCATGTATTTCTTTTTCATAAATTTGTTACCTCCTTAATTTTTAGAGTGAATGTACGAGCAAAAGTGAAGTACTAAGCCGTCCGGCAATTGAGGACATATAACAAGCAACATACTTATAATTAAACTTTCACACTTGTTAAACTTGCTACTTATGAAACCTGCTATTTATTAAACTTGTAAATTTTTAAACTATATATAAAGTTAACTTGTATCAAAGAATAAGAAGTAATCAACACTCAAAATAACGTTCAGCCTTACTGTCGCAATGGATTGATCATGATTTAAAATAGTTCAAAAAAGTTACCCATTCGAGCAAATAAGGATCAAAAAGGTTACCTATTTTTTGGAGTATATGGTGAAGCAGCAAAGATACTTTTTAAAGTGTTATCAGGTTGTCCACTTTTTCTATAAAAGATATATGGATTTAATGTGATAAAAGTATAGCGTTTATCTTCCAGTATTGTTTCTGCAATTACCCCACCTTTTCTTAAACTTCTAAGAAGAGTAGATATTTTCTTTTGATGAATTTCAGTAATTAGTGCAATGCTTTCGATATTAAGATACTTAATTTCCTTAGAATCAATTTCATGAGGATTAATACAAATCATGTTAGTTTCATAATGCACATATGGAAGTAATTTATATAAGAATCCAATTTCAGCAGGTTTTAAGATTTTGCATAGCTGCTTTAATGTTGTAGTAAATAGTTTGATTATCTTTTGTTCTTGAGCTTGTCCTCTAAAGTGATAAGTAGGATTAATACGGTATCCACCTTGAACCTCTTCCAAAACTCCATTATTTTCAAGTGCTTTACATAAACGTTTATTAGTACTATTTGTAATACCTAATGTATGTTCAATATCCACTTTCTTGGTCATAACCGCCCCATCCTTTCCAATTAAAAACCCTGTTCCGAATTCCATGTGACACTGTAATTGAAGTAAATAACCAAGATGAACAGTAGATAATGTTGAAATAACCTCTTTAATGTTTTCCATGAATGCAAAACTGAAATGACGGTTATCTCTTTCCTTTTCTAATTTGTTCTTATATGCTTGTCTCTGATTTTCAGATATTCCTAGAGATTTTGGATTAATAATTTCCTCGCCTAATACTTCACCGGTTTGGAGATCAACTAAGTGTACTAATCGAGATCTAGTCATCAATTCTTCACCTCACTTTCATCTTTTTGTACGTTTTTAACTGTATTTAATTTGCTGAATTGTTTTATGAGAAATTCTTGTTTTTCTTGGCAATGTGTACGAAATTCCTTTTGTATAGCTTTTTCAACGGCTAAATCTTTTTCTAATTCCGTAATACGTTTATATAGTTCAGCTTCTTTAGTATTAAACATGTGGGTTAACCTCCATTAAATTTGATTATGGTATTGTCTAGTTTTAAGATTGAATAAATAACGACAATAAGCTAATTGAGAACTTAGTGATCTAACGTTTAGCTGCAATGTGTTTGTTTTATAAAGTTCAATCATATTGTCGATTGCAGGTTGTAAACCTTCTTCATATGCAATTTCGAATGTAACTAGATAGCCATCGTCTTCTTTTGGAGTTACAGTTACATGACCAATTGATGCTCCTTTAATTGTTGATAATGCAGCAGTTAGGGACATATCAGTTGTATGAAAAATCTTTTTAACCATAAATTAACATTCCTTTCGAATTACCGTATTTGTCATTTCATAAACCATTACTACCTAGGAATCGTGTGTAATTCTTACGTTTTAAAATTTAGTTAAGGTGTAATTGCTCGAGGGATTTTTATCGAGTGTTACCGAGTGATCGTATCGAGTAAAAAAACATTTTAAAATTAATGAGGATATTGTTTTTGTGGATGTGATGAAACTGAGAAAAATAAAGTAAGAAGTAACTGTATACATTCTGTTTTTATTACGTTTAAAAATAGACAAAAGAAAACCCCTGTACCGCTAGATACAGGGAAAACAAGGAGTTTAAAACGTTTAAAACTTGAAACTTTAATGCTCATTTCTATGCCGATTTGAATTAAGTGGAGATAAGAAGTAGCTGAATCCCTCTTATCTGTAAAACATTATTACTTCATATATGAAATAAAATCGCATGATTTTTACGGTTAATAATTGTAAGAAGGGATGTATATGTAGCAATAAGGAATAGATGCAAGTATGAAGGAGAAGAGTGGTCACCATCTTGTGCGGTGTTAACGAATATATACGAATTGATACGAACGTAAAGATAGTGAAGGGGTAGTTAATTTGTTTTACGAATGAAGGAAGTTTGAAACGATATAAATCAGAATATGAAAAAAGACCATCATAAACGATAGTCTTGTATCAATTCTTATATAATTGTTCAACTGCATTTTCTCTATCTGCTTCTGTTGGTGCTGAATAGCGAAGGATCATATCAGCACTGGAATGACCTGATAAGGATTGAATGATGCTTATATCATGTCCTGCACGTACAAGGTCAGTAATAAACGTATGTCGTAGTTGATGTACATTGAAACCATATTTATTTATTAAGTGCTGCACACTCCTAACACTAATACGCTCACCTCTATTACTTAGGAATAAGGCTGGGCTATTTCCATTGCGTTCTTCTAAATACTTAGTTAAGACCCTCCTAGTCTCTACATTCAATGGTATTGTACGTTCTTTATTTCCTTTTCCAATAATCTTAACCGTACCTTTTCTATCGGTAAGGGACATATCATTGATATCTATATTCACTAGTTCACTAACACGTAATCCACTATTTAATAGAAGTAGTACAATAGCCGAGTCTCGCTTGTTGCCTGCTCTATCCACTTCACGTATGAGTTGGTTGCGTTCGTTTCTATCGATTGATTTAGGTGCCACTTGCTTTAAGTCTTGTTGCTTCACTACACTTATGTCTTCTATTGCTTCTGTCTTGTTAGCCCACTTACAATACTTCTTTAATGCATTAAATACTTTATTAATAGTTGCTGCTGATTTCTTATGTGAAACCATGTAGTCAATATACTGTTGGACATCAGAACGAGCAAAGCTTTCTAGGTCTGTTCCTGCACCATCAAGCCACTGTTCGAATTGCTTTAATGCATGAGTATACGTCTTAACAGTTGTTACTGACTTCCCTTTTAATGCTTCATTTACGAACTTATGAATCATGATAATTCCTCCCTAAATAATTCTACGCAATTTTTTTCACTTGTTATTCATGTGTTTATGTATGTATTCCGCCTGTTTATATGTATATTTTAGCATAGAATTATAATTCTACGCAATAATTCTACGCTAATTTAAGGTTGGTAATATGCATGTTACTTATGCACTGAATAAGAAGTTTTGTATGATCTAACATAATAGTTAAGTTAAATAGCTACATATGTAAAAAAATCTCTTGCCAACCTCTTCCAGTGATAAGACAATATAGGGGGGAGGGGTGGTTTACATTCTGATATATATCGTATCAATTGAGTGGCTGCATGACCTTAGTTTATTTTACAGGAGAGAATTTTTAGAGTAATTCCTTTTATAAATTGTGAAGGGAAATGTAATAAATTGTCGAATAGAAAAATTAAATTAAAATATTGGAGGTAGCACATGAGTGAAAATAAATATAGTCAATTAAAACATAATGAAATGCTAAAAGGAGTTAAAATAGATAAGGAAAAGTTTGCTGAAATAGTAAGTAAAAAAACAACTAATCCACTTACCTTAAAAACAGTAGGAAAATCTATAACAAATGAAATGTTAAATGAAATGATTACTTTGCAAAAAGAAAAAGAGGATCGAACAGAACAGTATAATCAATCTGTACTACGGACGTTAGAAAAGATTGAGCAAAATACAGGGAATTTATATCAAATAGTTCAATTACTCAATACACAAACAGATAAGCAAGATACTATTATTGAACTATTAACAGAAGTATTAGCAATTAGTACTTCCGTAACTAAGGAAGAAGCTGAAGGTAAGTATAGATCGGTTATGAAAAAAATTACAACAGTAACAGAGGATGTTGAAACGATACAAAAATTGTCAGGTTTTGCTCAAATGGTTTTTCAAATGTTTCAATCATTAGGTTAATTTGTATAAGCAATTGATGAAATAGTTACTATCGAACTAATATATTAGGAGTGAAATAATTGGATTTATT
>Ga0209463_1002243_pt1 | contig 10797 bp, 11 predicted proteins | sample AgamicMgSfrz_FD_187169 | JGI IMG/M metagenome (GOLD analysis project Ga0209463, IMG submission 187169) | Agave microbial communities from Guanajuato, Mexico - Mg.Sf.rz (SPAdes) (version 2) | ecosystem: Host-associated > Plants > Phyllosphere > Phylloplane/Leaf | place: Guanajuato, Mexico... | reverse complement strand
TCTTAAACGAGCTAAAGAAATAGGGGGATAAACAAATGAATCGTGAACTTATTACAAAATCAGCTTCATACTTAAAAGAGAAATTTCAAGAGACACCACAAGTAGGACTAATCCTTGGATCAGGACTTGGTGTATTAGCAGACGAAATTGAGAACGCAGTAACAGTACCTTACAGTGAAATCCCTGAGTTCCCAGTATCAACTGTAGAAGGCCATGCAGGTCAACTAGTATTTGGTACACTTCAAGGTGTAACAGTAGTAGCAATGCAAGGACGTTTCCACTTCTATGAAGGATACGACATGCAAAAAGTAACATTCCCAGTTCGTGTTATGAAAGAACTAGGTGTAGAAACGGTTGTTGTAACAAACGCAGCTGGTGGTGTAAATACATCATTCGAGCCAGGCGATCTTATGTTAATTTCAGACCACATTAACTTCATGGGTACGAATCCATTAATCGGGCCAAATGATTCTGAAATGGGCGTACGTTTCCCTGATATGTCTACATCGTATACAGTAGAACTTCGTGAAATGGCGAAACAAGTTGCAGCAGACTTAAATATTAAAGTACAAGAAGGTGTATACGTTGGAATGACAGGTCCTGTATATGAAACACCTGCTGAAATTCGTATGCTTCGTACACTTGGCGGAGATGCAGTTGGTATGTCAACAGTACCTGAAGTAATTGTAGCACGTCATGCTGGAATGAAAGTATTAGGTATTTCTTGTATTTCAAATATGGCAGCTGGTATTTTAGATCAGCCACTTCATCACGATGAAGTAATTGAAACGACAGAACGTGTTAAAGCTAACTTCTTAGCATTAGTAAAAGCAATCGTAAAACAAATGAAGGGGTGACTTCACAATGAGAATGGTGGACCTAATTGCAAAAAAACGTGACGGACATGCATTAACGACAGAAGAAATTAACTTTATTGTTGAAGGATATACAAATGGTGATATTCCTGATTATCAAGTAAGTTCACTTGCAATGGCAATTTTCTTCCAAGATATGAACGATCAAGAGCGTGCTGATTTAACGATGGCAATGGTAAATAGCGGTGATACAATCGACTTATCAGCTATTGAAGGTGTAAAAGTAGATAAGCATTCAACAGGTGGTGTTGGTGATACAACGACACTTGTATTAGGTCCATTAGTAGCTGCTTTAGATGTACCAGTAGCGAAAATGTCTGGACGCGGTTTAGGACATACTGGTGGTACAATTGATAAATTAGAAGCAGTCCCAGGATTCCATGTGGAAATTGAAAACGATGAATTCATGCGTCTTGTAAATGAAAACAAAATCGCAGTTATCGGCCAAAGTGGTAACTTAACACCTGCTGATAAAAAGTTATATGCACTTCGTGATGTAACAGCAACAGTAAACTCAATTCCGCTTATTGCAAGTTCGATTATGAGTAAAAAAATTGCTGCTGGTGCAGATGCAATTGTTCTTGATGTAAAAACTGGAGCAGGTGCATTTATGAAAACGGATGAAGATGCAAAACGTTTAGCAGAAGCAATGGTACGTATCGGTAATAACGTTGGTCGTAACACGATGGCAGTTATTTCGGATATGAGTCAACCACTTGGTGAAGCTATTGGTAACGCACTAGAAGTACAAGAAGCAATTGATACATTACAAGGTAAAGGGCCGAAAGATTTAGAAGAGTTATGTTTAACACTTGGAAGTCAAATGGTGTACCTTGCTGGACAAGCTTCATCTTTAGAAGATGCACGTGAAAAGCTAATTGAAGTAATGAACAACGGAAAAGCGCTAGAATCATTTAAAACGTTCTTATCAGCGCAAGGCGGCGACGCATCTGTTGTTGATGATCCTTCTAAATTGCCACAAGCACAATTTAAAATTGAAGTGGAAGCGAAAGAAGACGGATATGTATCAGAAATCGTTGCAGACGAAATCGGAACAGCAGCAATGCTTTTAGGAGCAGGACGTGCAACGAAAGAGTCAGAAATTGATTTAGCAGTTGGTCTAATGCTGCGCAAAAAAGTAGGCGATAGCGTGAAGCAAGGTGAATCCCTTGTTACAATTTACGCGAACCGCGAAAATGTTGAAGATGTAAAAGCGAAAATTTATGAGAACATGAAGATCTCTAAAGAACACGTAGATGCACCAACTTTAGTACACGGTATCGTAACGAAGTAATAAAAAAAAGCTGAGGAGATTTCTCCTTGGCTTTTTTTACTATTTTTTGTTTATAATAATAATGGGTGAAATTATGATTAGAATTTGTGCAGTAACAAAAACAGATGAAGTATTATATGATGTTTCTCTAGAAGAAACAAAGAAAGACCATATTGTATGGTATTGGCTAGATTTATATAAGCCAACGAAAGAAGAGTATACATATATTCTGCAAGACCATTTTAAGTTCCATCCCCTTGCAATTGAAGACTGTCTAGAATATGTACAAAGGCCAAAAGTTGATTTTTATGATGGATATAACTTTTTAGTTCTTCACGCGTTTGGAGAAGATGGGCTAGAACCACATGAAATTGATTTGTTTGTTAGTGATCGCTATATTGTTTCTTTCCATTTTTCTCATAATAATGCAATTGAAAGAGTATGGAAAACACTTGGTGAGAAGAGGCGGATTAAGAAAGGACCTTTACATGTAGCACATACAATCACTGATCAAATTGTAGATGATTATTTCGCACCTGTATATTACATTGAAGATCATTTAAATGCGATTGATGATAATTTAACAGGTGAGACAGCAGGAGCCGTGCTAGAAGAAGTATTTGATATTAGGGCAGATTTATCTAAGTTAAGACGTACAATTATTCCAATGCGTGATTTATTGTATCGTATTTTGAATTCCACTCGTTTTTACGGTATAAGTGATCATGAGATTTATTTTAAAGATATACATGATCATTTACTTAAACTTACGGAAATGATTGAGGCAAGTCGAGAGTTAACGGCGGATATTCGGGATAGTTATTTTTCATTAAACTCACATCATATGAATAACATTATGAAAACATTAACTGTATTCTCGACTATTTTCATGCCATTAACATTTATTGCGGGAGTATATGGAATGAACTTTACGCATATGCCAGAGCTTGGTGGACAATATAGTTATTTTATTTGTCTACTTATTATGGCACTAATTGGCGGCGGAATGATGGCCTGGTTTTATAAAAAAGGATGGTTTAAGTAAAAAAACACCGAGGATTTCCTCGGTGTTTTTTTAACCAATAGCATGTAATACAAACATAGCTAAGAATAAGCATGTAATGATATACATAGATGGTGCGACTTCTTTACGCTTTCCAAGAGCAACTTTTAAGATAGGGTAAGCAATAAATCCGAACGCAATGCCATCAGCGATACTATATGTGAGCGGGATCATAACGATAATTAAGAATGCTGGAAATCCTTCTGAAAAGTCATTCAGAGGAATTTGTTGAATGCTTGTAATCATCAGACCGCCAATAATAATTAAGATTGGTGCAATGGCACTATCAGGAATTAATTTGACAAATGGAAGAGCAAACAGTGATGCAAAAAATAGCAACCCAGTAACGATAGACGTCAGACCTGTCTTACCACCTGCAGTAATACCTGCGGCACTTTCTACTGTTGAAACGGTAGGACTTGTGCCAAATAGACCACATGTCATTGCTGAAATTGCATTGGCTTGGTAAGCACGTGGGAATTTACGATCATCTTCTAATAAACCGTGCAGAAGTCCCATGTTCTCAAAAATAAGCACCATGCTTAAAGAGAATGTTGCAATCCAAAATGGTAAGGAAGAAAGTTTCCCAAATGACATAGCTCCAAACACATCACCGTAATTGGCGAATGAGAATGAACTACTTCCCACTTGACTCGTATCCACAAGACCAAATAGCCAGGCGATACCAGTTCCTATTGCAATCGTCCATAAAAAGTTTCCACGTACGTTACGAATAAATAATACAAGTGCAATGATAAGAGTAAGTAATGTCGCAAGAACGACAGGATTACTTAATTTCCCCATTGCCACAGCAGTATTTGGGTTCGAAACGACTAAACCACCTTTTTGCAATCCGATAAACGCTAAAAATAATCCGATGCCGACAGTAATCGCTTCCTTTAATGACTTTGGAATTGATACTGATAGCACGCGAGCGATTGGTGTAAAAGCGGCAATTGCAAAAATAATACCAGAGATAAAGACAGCAGCCAATGCTTCTTGCCAAGTTAGTCCAAGCGTATGCACAGCTGTGTACGTGAAGAATGCATTTACACCCATACCCGGGACAAGAATAGCAGGTGCATTTGCCCAAAATGCCATGAGTAGACATCCGACAAATGAACTAAAAACAGTTGCTAAAATTCCAGCTTCAAGAGGAATGCCAGCATCTGATAAGATTGACGCATTTACAATCATAATATATACGATTGTGAAAAATGACGTAACTCCAGCTAAAACTTCTTGTTTTGGTGATGTTTCGTGTAAACCTAATTTAAATGTTCTTTCAAGTATTCCTTTCATGTTAAACCTTCTTTTTCATATCCCTCTCCCACCCGTGATATCTCTTTTGTAAGAGCTCACCGTCCTTTATTATATCAGAACATCATGTTTTTACAACAAGTAAAATGATAACGTTTACTTGTAAAGAGAATTCGTTATAAATACGTAAAAATAGCCCGTATGGATGAAATGATTTCTAATTCACCAGATTGAATGGGCGGGGCTGCTTGTGCATGTAAAGTAGCATAAGACGTAACCTCCCGTGGTAATTGGGCAGATTCTTCAACGAATGAGAGGGGAACAGGATTAATATTTAGATTATATGTACTCGCAATAGCACGAGCTTTTTCTACTGCCTGGTGCAGAGCTTGAATGAGAGCCTTCTCATAATATTTATTTGGATGAGATACTCGGAAACGTAAACCTTTTGCTACATTTGCGCCATTTGATACGGCTATATCATATACTTCCCCAGCTTTTTGTACATTTAAAACGGTAATTTCATACAAATGCTCCACACGGTATCCTTGGAGCAATGCTTTATCATTTACATATTCGTATTGAGGAGTGATCGTATAAGAAATCGTTTCTATATCTTTATCGGCAATACCCAGCTGTTTAAGTGCATCCAGTAATTGTTTTGATTGTACTGCATTTTCTTCCTGCGCTTGTTTTACATTTTTACTATCAGTTCGAATGCCAAGCGTTAATATAACAACGTTTGGTTTTGCTTTGACAACGCCTTCGCCTTGTACAGTAATAGTAGCTTCTTTACCAGTATTAGCTGTGCGTACGTTGTGTAAATAAGGATTTATTCCACCCTGCATTTTCCATCACCATCCTTTTTATATGTATATGTGTGAACAAAAAAGAAATTTATATGAAAAAAGTTACATAAATGAGAATGTTGAGGAAAGAAATCATATACAATATAGGTATTTATAGATTATAATATGTGTAAATATGATAAAAAAGGGACGAGGCTATTGAACGAAAAAAGAGAAACGCTGATTTTAGATTTATCTGCATCATTTCGAAAAATGATACGTTTATTACAAAATGATATTAATACACGTTTTGCAGAACATATGCCATATAATGAATTTTCTGTATTACGTGCGTTATTTTTAAAGAGTCCACAGATGGCTTCGCAAATTGCGAGTGAAGTAAACGTAACCTCCAGTCATATTACAGCTGTTACAGATCGTCTCGTACGAAAAGGATTAGTAGAAAGAAAACGTTCTAATTCAGATCGTCGAATCGTGTACTTAGAAATTACAGAGCACGGAAGAGAAGTAACTGAAAAACTTGAAGCTGTGCGTAAAGAATATTATAAAGAGAGATTTAAAGGTTGGAGCGACCAAGAAATAGAAATGGTCTTAGAACTATTTGGCCGCGTATTATAATAAATGAGGATAGGAAGCGAAAGCATTCCTATCCTTTTTCTTTTGAATAAAAATATTTTGAAACTCCGATACTTTAATTAAAAGATCGGAGGAAAGATTATGAAATATATTGCTGCACTTACCATTTTATTTGGTAGTTTTTTCTATTTTCAAACATTCACGTACGCAGATACGCCTATCCAAGTGGTGCGAAAAGAAGTGAAGTACATTGAAACTGATAATACAGTTTTATATTCGAAATTATGGGTTCGTTCTATGCAAAACGCAGTATTATTTCACCATAGCGATAATATTCGTAATCGGGACACATTACGTAATGTAACAAGTTCATCGCTTGTTAAAGCGAAGCAACTATCTTTTCAGAAAGCAGCACTTTATATACCGAGACTATCGCAATACGTATCAAAAATAGGGAAAGAAAACATTCAAGTGTACTACATTGCGATTCACTATAATGTGAAAAAAGAAAATGCATATCAATTAGATGGTATGAACTATTTTCTACAAGTATTTGTAAAAGAGCGTGGGGAATGGAAAATTGCCGAAAGTGTAGTTGCACCGACAGAGCAAATTGTGCAAAATGGTGATGGATTTGGGATGAAAGAAGAGATGGTGTATGGGGATAGGAGAGAGAATGTGAAATAACCTCCTCTTTAAGAGGAGGTTATTTCGTATGAAGTAAAAACTTTTTATTGACCAAATAGTTAAGTATTACATAGCTAAATAATCCTATTATTATGAATCCGGTGTAATAATTTAATAGAGGATCATTTTTTCCACCTGTTATCCGACCTCCTAATAAGGCAAAACATATTGTGGCACATGGTATAAATAAAACATGTAGTTTAGTGAATAATAATATTTTACCGCTATTTTCATTTGGAGTTCGATCATATAAAAATACTCCTAATGGTAAAAGAATGAGAATATAAAGAATCGGTGTGGAAATCTTCCAGATGGGCATGAATTGATGGTGTTCCTTAACGGATTCTTTTGAATTATTATTGCCATCTTCTTTTACTTTGGGATTAAATGTATAAGATATATAAGTATTATTAGTAGGTGCGAAAACTTCAATATTTTCTATATATGATGCATAATTCGTTTTTTTAAGGAAAAATTCAGTTGTAGATACATTTGTGTGAATCCAAGCAAAGTGAAACAGTAACATGCCTATTCCAGATGGTAATATAATGAAAATTAAGCTTAATATACTATGCGAAATGACATTGCCAGCAATTGTTCCGATAAAAATAGCTATTGTAAAAATTGCCATCCATGTAATGGTAACATAACATAATAATGTACCCATTGGCCCAAAAGATTGGTGTTGGCTAAAAAGATTAATTTTTAGGATGAAATACAATACGATGGCATTAATACCTATTATGAATATAATTGCGGTTGTCCCGAACAGCCACTTAGAAAGAAAAAGCTCTTTTCTTGTGAATGGCATTGCAAATAACAGATAGTCTGTTTGATTATGTCTTTCCCAACTGATTAATGAACAGGCAAGTAATATGAAAATTGGAATGAAGGGGATAATAAGAGTATCCCCATTTAAACTATAAAAGAAATAGCCATCTTCGTTTGGTTTAACCTGTAAATCCCTAAAATAGTTAATAGGTAAAAACCAAAAACTACTACAAGCAAAGAGTAAAAGAATGTACTTACTTTGTTTGTAATGATGGAGCCATAAAGCTTTATGAAACATGTAATCCCTCCAGTACAAAATTGTGATAATGATGAGTTTATTTAGCGTTCCAAGAGAACTTCCATTTCAATAGTTTGGATAGAAGAAAATAGCTCATTGTGCTTGCGCCAAAAAATCCAATGTAAAAATTAAGTAATGATTTATCTCCCCTTAAGACTAAACCAGCAACGATTCCTATAAAGAAAACAGCAAGGCCTATAACTATTTTTTGTAAATTCGGATAAAGTAAGAAGCTACCGTTTCGCTCATTGACTGAACGAACATATAAATACATACCCAAGGGTAATAAAATAATGGTATGTATAATAGGCGCAATCAATAATTTTGCTGAAGGGATTTTTGTAAAGTTTGGTTCGTTATGACGCACTCCATCAGAATCGGTATAGGCACTTTGTGGATTATAATCAAATCTAATACGAAAATCTTCTACTGGACCAGAAATACGGATGTTTTCCAAAAAACGGTGCATAATTCCATTGTTTTCATGAAAATCTATATTCGAGTGAACAGCAATGACTCCTGAAATAAGTGCTGGAATTAACATTGGGAACATGAATAGAGCTGCAGTGAGAAATCCTTGCGATATAACATTCCCAGCGATTGTTCCTATACATAAGGCAAGTGTATAAATAGCGATTAATACAATTAACATGTATATAAAATAACTATGGAATGGGGAGAATACTTGATATTTATTATGAAAAGTCAACTTTTTCATAATAGCAAATAGTCCCCAGTTTAAAATGACAACAGCGGCGATATTACAGATTCCAAACAACCACTTTGTTATATAGAGGTGTGAACGTTTAAAGGGCATAGACCATAACAAGTCGCTAGCGTTATTTTGTCTTTCCCATCCAATTAACGTACAAGCTAGCAAGATAAGCACAATACCTAACAGTGTGACGGGATTTATGAGTGTTAAATCAAAATTGTAATGATATACATAGTTCCACTTTTTATTGTCATTTAGAAATTGTTGCTGTTGAATAGAAGTCATATAGTAGTAATATGACAAAGTATAGAAGCTGACGAGCCAAAATAACCATACAACATATTTACTTTGTTGATATGTTCTTAGCCATAGTGCTTTTTGAAACATAGGATCTCTCCTTTAAAAAACTTTATAATTTGTTAGGCGTGATAATATAACATAAGTAATGATTCCAGTGAGAAACAAACAAATATAGTAGTTAAGTAAGAAATTAAATTGATTTAGTTTATAGCCACCTAGTAATGCAAAGTAAATGGTTGTCCCCCATATCCATATTCGTAAATGTTTTTGGAAAATAAATATCTTTTGAGTGTTTTCATTTGGTGATCGTGTATATAAATATGTTCCAAGTAGTAAGTAAACTATTGTATAAAAAATAGAGACTAACATCGATTTAGCTGAATAATAGTGATAAGATGCTGGATCTCTTAAAATAGTTGAGTTCTTTTCTTTTTTACGTGATTCAGGATCATAATGGTAATAAATCGTGAAATTATATATTGGTGCAACTATATTTGTTTTTTGATTAATTTCGTAAAGTTGTTCATCTAACTTATAATTTTTAGTATCGGTAGCTTCTAAGTGATTTATCGTAAAAGTGTACACTAGTGGAATAAATGTAAGCCCCATTAGTAACCAAGGAATACAAAAAACAACCTGCGAAACAACGCTTCCAGTAAAAGTACCGATGCATAGTGCAGCTGTATATACTGCTGCATAAGAAACAATCGCATAAAGAAAGTATCGATGAAATGGACTAAATGATTGATAATCAAAATGAATAGTTGTTCTATAAATAACATACATAAGAATCCAATTTATAAGTAACGAGCTCACAATACAAAAGGAACCGAAAGCCCATTTAGATAAGAAGACATCTTTTCTTTTAAAAGGCATCGTCATAAGTAGTGTATTAGATTGGTTGCTACGTTCCCATCCTATCAATAAGCAGGCTAAAGCAATGATAAGAACAGTTAACCAAAAACTATTACCTTCGCCTGGCGAAAAGGCATAAAAATAATAATACTGTTTACCTTTTTCTTGTAATTCGTAATACTCAGCAAGTTGTCTCTGAGCACTTTTATAGTAGCTAAAAGATAACAAGTAAAGCGAACTAAAGAAAAACAGTAAAGCAACATATTTCCCGCGCTTCCAATTCCACATCCACAACGCTTTATGAAACATACCCATCCTCCTCCAGTGTCGTAACGAAGACATCTTCAAGTGACATTGTTAGTTCTTCAATGAGTATAGGTTGCTCTTTATAAAACTTCTCCAGTGTTGTAGCTACATTTCCCTCAATTAAGATTGTATATACTTTTCCCGTTTGGTTTAATATTTTAATATTGCTTAAGTTTTCTAGTTTTTGAGGTAATGAGCGTTCATAGGCTACTTGGATTTTAGCAAATTGTGATTTTGCATCGTCTAGTGATGTAATAGAAGATACAGTATGTCCTTTTAAAATAATGATTGTATCTGCAATTTGTTCAACTTCATCTAAATGATGGGTAGATATGAAAATGGTAATCTCTTTTTCTGCAACTTCTCCAACGAGAAACTGTAAAATCTGTCTTTTAACGATAGGATCAAGTCCGTTTGTTGGTTCATCTAAAATAATATATTCTGCCTGTGCAGCAACAGCTAAAATGATGGCAAGCAGTGCTTTCATTCCTTTTGAATAACTACGAATTCGTTTGTTTGGTAAATTGAAACGTTCTAGTAGTTCGTAGAAATATGGTTCATCAAATGCTGTATAAACTGCTTTATAAAACTTCACGATTTCTTTTACTGTATAACCGTTCAGTATGTTAGTAGAATCCGGAACATATACGATTTTTTGTTTCGTTTCAGGATTTTTATGAATGTCGATATCCTCATATGTAACAGTTCCCTCATCTGGGTCTAAAATACCGACTATCGTTCGTAATAAAGTTGTTTTCCCCGCACCATTTCTTCCAAGTAATCCGACGATACTACCTTTTTGTAATGTGAAAGAAACATCGTCTAAAATTGTTTGATTATCAATTGTTTTCTTCAAGCTTGTCACTTTCAACATCCGTATTTCCTCCAATCTCTTTATAGTATGAATCTATCCAATCATGAATTTTATCTTTCGTAATACCAAGATAAGAGGCTTCTAATAGTAATTGATGAAATTGCTTTTCAACCATAGCGATTTTCCTTTCGTCTA
>Ga0209463_1002242_pt1 | contig 10802 bp, 9 predicted proteins | sample AgamicMgSfrz_FD_187169 | JGI IMG/M metagenome (GOLD analysis project Ga0209463, IMG submission 187169) | Agave microbial communities from Guanajuato, Mexico - Mg.Sf.rz (SPAdes) (version 2) | ecosystem: Host-associated > Plants > Phyllosphere > Phylloplane/Leaf | place: Guanajuato, Mexico... | reverse complement strand
TCGTGGGCTTCCCGATCATCGCCGACGCGGACCGCAAGGTGTCGCAGCTGTACGACATGATTCACCCGAACGCGAACGAAACGCTGACGGTGCGTTCGCTGTTCGTGATCGACCCGAACAAGAAGGTGCGGCTCACGATCACCTATCCGGCCAGCACGGGGCGCAACTTCGACGAAGTGCTGCGCGTGATCGATTCGCTGCAACTGACCGATAATTACAAGGTCGCGACGCCCGGCAACTGGAAGGACGGCGACGACGTCGTGATCGTGCCGTCGCTGCAGGACCCGGAAGAGCTGAAGAAGCGCTTCCCGAAGGGCTTCAACGCGGTGCGTCCGTATCTGCGCCTGACGCCGCAGCCGAACAAGTGAGCATCGGCGGCCCGCGGCCGCGGCTGCGATGAAAAAAAGCCCGCCCGGCAGTGATGCCGGGCGGGCTTTTACTTGGCGGCGTGCGAGTGCGCGTGCGCGGCATTGCTGCCGCGTGCGTCATGGCCGGATCATCAGAAGAATGCCTGGATACCCGTCTGCGCGCGGCCGAGGATCAGTGCGTGGATGTCGTGCGTGCCTTCGTACGTGTTGACCACTTCGAGGTTCACGAGGTGGCGCGCGACGCCGAATTCGTCGGAGATGCCGTTGCCGCCGAGCATGTCGCGCGCGAGGCGGGCGATGTCGAGCGCCTTGCCGCATGAATTGCGCTTCATGATCGACGTGATCTCGACGGCGGCCGTGCCTTCGTCCTTCATCCGGCCGAGGCGCAGCACGCCTTGCAGGCCGAGGGTGATTTCGGTCTGCATGTCGGCGAGCTTCTTCTGGATCAACTGGTTCGCGGCGAGCGGCCGGCCGAACTGCTGGCGGTCGAGCACGTACTGGCGCGCGGTGTGCCAGCAGGACTCGGCGGCGCCGAGTGCGCCCCATGCGATCCCGTAGCGCGCCGAGTTCAGGCAGGTGAACGGGCCGCGCAGGCCGCTCACGTTCGGCATCAGGTTCTCTTCGGGCACGAACACCTCGTCGAGGACGATCTCGCCGGTGATCGATGCGCGCAGCCCGACCTTGCCGTGGATCGCGGGCGCCGACAGGCCTTTCCAGCCCTTCTCGAGGATGAAGCCGCGAATCGCGTCCTTGCCGTTCTCTTCCAGCTTCGCCCATACGACGAACACGTCGGCGATTGGCGAGTTGGTGATCCACATCTTCGCGCCGGACAGCGCGTAGCCGCCCGGCACCTTCTTCGCGCGCGTGACCATGCTGCCCGGATCGGAGCCGTGGTTCGGCTCGGTCAGGCCGAAGCAGCCGATCCATTCGCCGGTCGAGAGCTTCGGCAGGTATTTCTGCTTCTGCGCGTCGGAGCCGAATTCGAAGATCGGCACCATCACGAGCGACGACTGCACGGACATCATCGAACGGTAGCCGGAGTCGACGCGCTCGACTTCGCGCGCGATCAGCCCGTAGCTCACGTAGTTGAGGCCGGGGCCGCCGTACTCCTCGGGAATCGTCGGGCCGAGCAGGCCGACTTCGCCCATCTCGCGAAAGATGACCGCGTCGGTGCGTTCGTGGCGGAACGCTTCGGTGACGCGCGGCGCGAGCTTGTCCTGTGCATACGCCTGCGCGGCATCGCGGACCATTCGCTCTTCTTCGGTCAGTTGCTGGTCGAGCAGCAGCGGATCGTCCCAATGAAAAGTTGCAGCACTCATCGTCTCATCTCCTGTCGGCCGGAGTTGGCGCTTCAGCGCTTACTCCGGCCCCATGCTTTGCGGTCGGCCCGAGTTGGCGCTTCGGCGCTTACTTCGGCCCCATGCTTTACGGTCGGTTGGAGCGGGCGCTTCGGCGCCGGCCCCGAGCCCGTGCTTTTCAGTCGGACAGAGGCCGCGCTGCAGCGCTTGCTCCGGGCTGATGCCTGAAGTTCGCTTGACTTGCGTTCCGCTGTGCGGAACAATGTTTTGCAAATCGAACCCAGTGTAGCACCGGATGACACTTTCAACCATCGACGACACCACGATCGACGAGCGCAAGTTCGTCGTCGCGCTCGCGCGCGGGCTCGACCTGCTGCGCGCCTTCCGGCCCGGCGAGACGATGCTGGGCAATCGCGATTTCGCGGAACGCACGGGGCTGCCGAAGGCGACGGTGAACCGGCTCGCCTATACGCTGACCGTGCTCGGCTATCTGCGCTACGACGAGACGCTCGGAAAGTATGCGCTGGACGCCGGCGTGCTGTCGCTCGGCTACGCGCTGCTGTCGGGCTCGGGCACGATCGATCTCGCGCGGCCGCACATGCAGGCGCTCGCGCGCGAGATCGGCGCGGCCGTGTCGCTTGGCTGCCGCGACGGGCTCGACATGATCTATCTGGAGACGATCCGCAGCGAGACCGCGTTGACGCTCGGGCTCGCGCCTGGTTCGCGGCTGTCGATGCTGACGAGCTCGATGGGGCGCGCGTACCTGGCCGTGCAGCCGGAGGACGTGCGCCGCGCGCTCTATGCCGAACTGCACCGCGCGGCCGGCGGCGCGGCCGACGCCGATGCGCTCGTTGCCGCCGCGCAGCAGGCGGTGGCCGAATTCTCGGCGGGCGGTTGCTGCTATTCGTTCCGCGCGTGGCACACGGACGTGAACGCGGCGGCCGTGCCGTTTCGCGAGCCGCGCGAGGGGCGCTGGCTGATCCTGAGCTGCAGCGGCCCGGCGTCGTCGATGGACGAAGACGTGTTTCGCACGCAGGTCGGGCCGCAACTGAAGGCGCTCGCGCAGCGGCTCGGGCAGACGGTCTGAGAGCGACGAGCGCGCGGGTGCTGTGGTCGTGCGGCAACCAGCTCGTGTGCAACAGGTGGGGAAGCAGAGGCGGCGCGGCACCGTTGCGTATTGCGTGACGGGCGAACCGCGCTCATCATCGTTCGCCTGCTTCCCCGACGACGAGGTCTGCGATGGCGCACCCCGAACCGATGGAAGGCGGATGCGCGTGCGGCGCGATCCGCTACCGTATCGCCGGCGTTCCGACCGACGCCGGCTTCTGCCACTGCCGGCTCTGCCAGCGCACGACCGGCGCGGCGGTCGTCGCATCGGCATCGGTGCCGATCGACGCTTTCGAATATCTGCGGGGCGAACCGACCGTCTACGCGTCGAGCGCCTGGGGCGAACGGCGCTTCTGCGGCCGTTGCGGCGCGCAACTCGAATACCGGCGCTCCGACGCGCCGCGGACGGTCGAGATCAATTACGCGACGCTCGACGAACCGTCGCGGCTGCGTCCGGCTTGGCACGTCTGGTACGGCGATCGTTTCCCGGGCATCGAGATCGACGACGATCTACCGAAGTACGACGACGGTGGCAGGGAGTAGGCGGCCCATCGCGGGCAATGCGCCGGTGCCGGGCTTTCTGCATGAACGAACGAGGAACCGGCCGGCGTCGAGCGACGCTGCGTGCTGAAACCCGATTCCCGAGGCAACACGACACCGGCATCCGCCATCCGGCGCGCCGCGCTCTGCGCGCGCTTCTCCCGCCGATCGCTCAGGCCGTCACGACCTTCGCGAACACCGGCCCCTGCATGAACCGCACGTCGTGCTGGCGCAGCAGCTCGCACTGCGTCTCGTCGACCACGCCGTCGAAGATCAGCGGAATCCGCACGCGCTGCGCGTAGGCGACGAGCGCCTTGACCATCCCGTCGCGCAACGCGATACCTGCATCCATCTTGATGTAGTCGGGGCGCGCCATGTCCGATTCGACCGCGAGGATGCGGCCCGGATCGGGCAGCTTGTCCGCGACCTTGAAGCCGTGATGCTGATAGCTGCGCGTCAGGTAGCCGAGGAACGTCTTGTGGGCGACCGCGACCGCCGGCAGCTCGATCACGATCCGCTCGGGCGGCAGCCCGAAGCGCTGCAGCACCGACGAGAAATGCTTGCCGTGGTCGTACTTCACGCTCTTGAGCAGCCGCTCGTGCACGCGCAGGAACAGCAGCCCGTGACGCTGCGCCCCGAAGAAATTGATCGCGTGCAGCGCGCGCGACAGGCGGTCGATCGCGACCAGCGTCTGGTCGTCGACGGCCGCGTCGACCGGGTCGTGCTGCGCGCCGGTGACGAGCGTGACGGCCTGGAAGCCGAGCTCGTCGCCGTAGCGCTCGATCGCGTCGGCGAACGACGTCGATTGCGGCGCGCCGGGCATCGTCACGTCGTAGATCGGCTCGTACGCGCTGGCGAGCGTGCGCTCGGGCAGATTCGCGCACGCGGTGCCGCCTTCGGCAAGCGCGAGGTGTTCCCGCAGATACGGCAGTTGCCCGGCACGGCTGACCAGCTCGGGGATGGTAGGCGGAATCATCGGCGTGAGAAGGAAAAATGGCGGCCGAAAGGGCCGCCTCGTGACTTGATATTAGCAGCGCGCGCCGCGCTCGGCTCGGCGTTTCATTCATATGGTTATCCCGTCCCCGAGCGAACGACTAGGGTTTACGTTGATTTCACTATTCGTAATTGGTTTTACTATTCGTAAATCCAAGGAGGGGTCGCCGATCAAGAAAAGCGGCATGCGGGCGCCGCGAGACGGCGCCGTTCACGAATCAACAGGAAGCAAGGAGCGAGACGTGGCGGTTGTTGACAGGACAAGCGGGCAGGCGCGCCGCGAGGAGACGGACGGAGCGACGGGCGCGGCGGTGCGCGCACGGCGGGGTTGACGCGCGGATGGCGACCATGAGCATCGATTACCAGACGCTGAAGTTCGAGTACCGCGCCCGCGCGTACGACGCGGCCGTCCACCCGGTGATCGTCGTCGGCGCGGGCCCGGTGGGCCTCGCCGCCGCGATCGACCTCGCGCAGCAGGGCGTGCCGGTCGTGCTGCTCGACGACGACGACACGCTGTCGACCGGCTCGCGCGCGATCTGCTTCGCCAAGCGCACGCTCGAGATCTTCGACCGGCTTGGCTGCGGGGAGCGCTTCGTCGACAAGGGCGTGAGCTGGCACGTCGGCAAGGTGTTCCTGCAGGACGAGCAGCTTTACGCGTTCGACCTGCTGCCCGAGGAAGGGCATGCGCGTCCCGCGTTCATCAACCTGCAGCAGTACTACGTCGAAGGCTATCTGGCCGACCGCGCGTTCGAGCTGCCGAACATCGACATCCGCTGGAAGCACAAGGTGACGGCCGTCGACCAGTCGGCCGAACACGCGGTGCTGACGATCGAGACGCCGGACGGCGTCGCGACGCTGCGCGCGCAATACGTGATCGCGGCCGACGGCTCGCGCAGCCCGATGCGCGCGGCGATGGGCCTGGAAAGCCGCGGCCGCACGTTCAAGGACCGCTTCCTGATCGCCGACGTGAAGATGAAGGCGGAGTTTCCGACCGAGCGCTGGTTCTGGTTCGACCCGCCGTTTCACCGCAACCAGTCGGTGCTGCTGCACCGTCAGCCGGACAACGTGTGGCGCATCGACTTCCAGCTCGGCTGGGATGCCGACCCGGTCGCCGAGAAGCAGCCGGAGCGCGTGATTCCGCGGGTGCGCGCGCTGCTCGGCGCGGACGTCGAGTTCGAGCTCGAGTGGGTGAGCGTCTATACGTTCCGCTGCCAGCGGATGGACACGTTCCGCCACGGCCGCGTGCTGTTCGCGGGCGATTCCGCGCACGGCGTGTCGCCGTTCGGCGCGCGCGGCGCGAACAGCGGCGTGCAGGACGCGGACAACCTCGCGTGGAAGCTGAAGCTGGTGCTCGACGGCCGTGCGCACGACCGCCTGCTCGACACCTATGCGAGCGAGCGCGAGTTCGCGGCGGACGAGAACATTCGCAACTCGACACGTTCGACCGACTTCATCACGCCGAAAAGCGCGGTGTCGCGCGTGTTCCGCGACGCGACGCTGAAGCTCGCGCGCGACTGCGAGTTCGCACGCAAGCTGGTGAACAGCGGGCGCCTGTCGGTGCCCGCCGTGCTGGCCGATTCGCCGCTCAACACGCCGGACCGCAACGGCGATACGTTTGCGTGCGCGATGCGGCCGGGCGCGGCAGCGGCCGATGCGCCGGTGCGCGCGCAGGGCGCGTCGGGCTGGCTGCTGCAGCATCTGCGCGGCGGCTTCACCGGTGTGCTGTTCGGATTGCCGGGCGACGCGGCCGCGCTCGCGCAGGCCGTCGACGGTCTCGCGCCGGCGGTGCGGCCGGTGCTCGTCGTGCCGGCCGGGCACGCGCAGCCGGCGGCGGGTGTCGACGTGGTGGAGGACGTCGACGGGCTCGCCGCGCAGCGCTACGACGCGCAGCCCGGCACGTTCTACCTGCTGCGTCCCGACCAGCACGTCTGCGCCCGCACGCGCACGCTCGACCGTCAGGCGATCGCCGACGCACTGGCGCGCGCGAGTTGCGCACGCTGAATACGATAAAGACACCGGAGACACCGTCATGCCCCCACTCGATACCCGCCCGCGCCTGGCCGACCCCGATGCGTTCTACGAAGCGCTGATCGACATGCATCGCGACCTGTCGGACGCCGACAGCCAGCTCGTCAACGCGAAGCTGATCCTGTTGCTCGCGAACCAGGTCGGCGACGCCGACGTGCTGCGCGAAGCGATGGCGCTCGCGCGCCAAGGCGTGACGCCGCCCGTGCATCCGGCCGCCGAGGTGGTGCGATGAGCGCGGCGGCCGATACGCGCGTGCTCGAAGTCGAGCGCGTGATCGACGAGACTCATCGCCCGGGTTTTCACTGGATGCTGCTCGCGCTGTGCGGGCTGTGCCTCGTGATCGACGGTTTCGATGCGCAGGCGATGGGCTACGTCGCGCCGAGCGTGATCGCCGAATGGGGCGTGCCGAAGCAGGCGCTCGGGCCCGTGTTCAGCGCGAGCCTGTTCGGCATGCTGCTCGGCGCGCTCGGGCTGTCGGTGCTGGCCGACCGGATCGGGCGGCGCCCGGTGCTGATCGGCTCGACGCTGTTCTTCGCGGTGACGATGCTCGCGACGCCGTTCGCCGGTTCGATCCCCGCGCTGATGGCGCTGCGCTTCGTCACCGGTCTCGGCCTCGGCTGCATCATGCCGAACGCGATGGCGCTGGTCGGCGAGTTCAGCCCGGCCGCGCATCGCGTGAAGCGGATGATGATCGTGTCGTGCGGCTTCACGCTCGGTGCGGCGCTCGGCGGCTTCATCAGCGCCGCGCTGATTCCGGCGCTCGGCTGGCGTTCGGTGTTCTTCGTCGGCGGCGCGGTGTCGCTCGTGCTGACGGTGGCGATGCTCGCGCGGCTGCCCGAATCGCTGCAGTTCCTGGTGTTGAAAGGGCGCGTCGCGCAGGCGCGCGACTGGCTCGCGCGGTTCGCACCGGAAGCCGGCATCGATGCGAATACGCGGCTCGTCGTGCGCGAACGCGCGGCGAGCGGCGCGCCGGTGGCCGAACTGTTCCGCCATGGCCGCCTGCCGGTCACGCTGCTGCTGTGGGCGATCAGCTTCATGAACCTGATCGATCTGTACTTCCTGTCGAACTGGCTGCCGACCGTGATGCGCGAAGCCGGCTATTCGCCGGGCACGGCGGTGATCGTCGGCACGGTGCTGCAGACGGGCGGCGTGATCGGCACGCTGTCGCTTGGCTGGTTCATCGAACGTTACGGCTTCGTGCGCGTGCTGTTCGCCTGCTTCGCGTGCGCGGCCGTGTCGGTGGGGCTGATCGGCTCGGTCGCGCATGCGCTGCCGTGGCTGCTGGTCGTCGTGTTCGCGGGCGGGTTCTGCGTGGTCGGCGGGCAGCCGGCCGTGAACGCGCTCGCGGGCCAGTATTACCCGACGTCGCTGCGCTCGACGGGCATCGGCTGGAGCCTCGGCATCGGCCGGATCGGCTCGGTGCTCGGGCCGCTCGTCGGCGGGCAACTGATTGCGCTCAACTGGTCCAACGGCGCGCTGTTCCACGCGGCCGCGGTGCCCGTGCTGTGCTCGGCGCTGTTCGTGCTCGGCCTTGCGGGCGTCACGCGCCGCAGCGCTGCGCAGGCGCCGAACGCCGCCCTGAATTGATGGAGAAAGGAAAACGATGACGCTTGACCTGTCGAAACCGGCGACCGCCGGCTACCTGAGCGGTTTCGCGAACGAATTCGCGACCGAGGCGCTGCCCGGTGCGCTGCCGCACGGCCGCAACTCGCCGCAGCGCGCGCCGTACGGGCTGTACGCGGAGCAGCTGTCGGGCACCGCGTTCACCGCGCCGCGCGGCCACAATCGCCGCTCATGGCTGTACCGGATTCGCCCGGCCGCCGTACACCGGCCGTTCGAGCCGTATGCGGGCGCGCAGCGGCTCGTGTCGGAATTCGGTGATTCGGCCGACGTGCCGCCGACGCCGCCGAACCAGCTGCGCTGGGACCCGCTGCCGATGCCGGTCGAGCCGACCGATTTCGTCGACGGTCTCGTGACGATGGCCGGCAACGGGTCGGCCGCCGCGATGAACGGCTGTGCGATTCATCTGTATGCGGCGAACCGCTCGATGCAGGACCGTTTCTTCTACAGCGCGGACGGCGAGCTGCTGATCGTGCCGCAGCAGGGGCGGCTGTTCATCGCGACGGAATTCGGCCGGCTCGATGTCGAGCCGTTCGAGATCGCGGTGATCCCGCGCGGCGTGCGTTTTGCCGTCGCGCTGCCGGACGGCGATGCGCGCGGCTATATCTGCGAGAACTTCGGTGCGCTGCTGCGCCTGCCGGATCTCGGCCCGATCGGCTCGAACGGGCTCGCGAACCCGCGCGATTTCCTGACGCCGCAGGCCGCGTACGAAGACCGCGAAGGCGCGTTCGAGCTGATCGCGAAGCTGAACGGCCGGCTCTGGCGCGCGGACATCGGCCATTCGCCGCTCGACGTCGTCGCGTGGCACGGCAACTACGCACCGTATAAGTACGATCTGCGGCTGTTCAACACGATCGGCTCGATCAGCTTCGACCATCCCGATCCGTCGATCTTCCTCGTGCTGCAGGCGCAGAGCGACACGCCGGGCGTCGACACGATCGACTTCGTGATCTTCCCGCCGCGCTGGCTCGCGGCCGAGGATACGTTCCGCCCGCCGTGGTTCCACCGCAACGTCGCGAGCGAGTTCATGGGGCTCGTGCACGGCGCGTACGACGCGAAGGCCGAAGGCTTCGTGCCGGGCGGCGCGAGCCTGCACAACTGCATGTCGGGCCACGGGCCCGATGCGGACACGTTCGAGAAGGCGTCCGCGAGCGACACGACGAAGCCGCACAAGGTCGACGCGACGATGGCGTTCATGTTCGAAACCCGCACGCTGATCCGGCCGACGCGCTACGCGCTCGACACCGCGCAGCTGCAGGCCGACTACTTCGAATGCTGGCAAGGCATCAAGAAACACTTCAATCCGGAGCAACGATGAGCGACACCCAAGACTGGCGCGCGACGCTCGACCCGGCTCGCAAGAGCTGGATCGACACGGCGAACGATCCCGCGTGCGATTTCCCGATCCAGAACCTGCCGTTCGGAATCTTCAGCGATGCGAAGCAGGGCGTGCGCCGTGCCGGCGTCGCACTGGGCGACCAGATCGTCGATCTCGCGGCGCTCGCGCGTGCGGGCCTCGTGACGCTGCCGGCCGGGGTCGACGTGTTCGCCGCACCGACGCTCAACGCGTTCATCGCGCTCGGCCGCGATGCATGGCGCAGCGTACGCTCGCAGCTGTCGGCGCTGTTCTCGCGCGACAACGCGACGCTGCGTGACGATGCGGCGCTGCGCGCGCAGGTACTCGTCGCGCAGCGCGACGCGACGCTGCATCTGCCGGTCGAGATTCCCGGCTACACCGATTTCTATTCGTCGAAGGAGCACGCGACCAACGTCGGCTCGATGTTCCGTGATCCGAAGAATGCGCTGCTGCCGAACTGGTCGGAGATGCCGATCGGCTACAACGGCCGCGCGTCGTCGGTGGTCGTGAGCGGCACGCCGGTGCGGCGCCCGAACGGGCAACTGAAGCTGCCCGACCAGGAGCGTCCGGTGTTCGGCGCGTGCCGCAAGCTCGACATCGAACTGGAGACGGGCTTCATCGTCGGCAAGGGCAACGCGCTCGGCGAGCCGATCGCGTGCGAGGACGCGGAAGCGCATATCTTCGGGATGGTGCTGCTGAACGACTGGAGCGCGCGCGACATCCAGCAGTGGGAATACGTGCCGCTCGGGCCGTTCAATTCGAAAGGCTTCGCGACGACGATCTCGCCGTGGATCGTCACGCTCGACGCGCTCGAACCGTTCCGCGTCGCGCAGCCGGAGCAGTCGCCGCAGCCGCTCGCGTATCTGCGGCATGCGGGCAAGCATGCGTTCGATATCGCGCTGGAAGTGACGCTGCGCGCCGAGGGCGCAGCCGAGGCCACGTCGATCTGCCGCACGAACTTCAAGCACATGTACTGGACGATGGCGCAGCAGCTCGCGCATCACACGGTGGCCGGCTGCAACACGCGCGTGGGCGACCTGATGGGTTCGGGCACGATCAGCGGGCCGACCAAGGATTCGTTCGGCAGCCTGCTCGAACTGACGTGGAACGGCAAGGAGCCGGTCGCGCTGAACGGCGGCGGCAGGCGCACGTTCATCGAGGACGGCGACGAGCTGACGCTCGCGGGCTGGTGCCAGGGCGAGGGGTATCGCGTCGGCTTCGGTACGTGTGCGGGCAAGATTTTGCCGGCGCGCAGCGTGTGACGGCGCGCAGCGTGTGACGGATCGCAGCGTGTGACGGATCGCAGCGCGAAATGTGACGTGTAGTCACGCGTAGAGGACGGCCCGCATTGCGCGGGCCGTTGTCGTTGTGCGCCCAGCATGGGCGCACTCCTGCGGGTGCAAGTCCCGCCATAAGCTGGTCACAGCGAATGAAGTGAAGCGCAACTGCATGAGGGCGACCGAATGTGGAGAGGAAGCGTGGAGCGTAAAT
>Ga0209463_1002241_pt1 | contig 10802 bp, 12 predicted proteins | sample AgamicMgSfrz_FD_187169 | JGI IMG/M metagenome (GOLD analysis project Ga0209463, IMG submission 187169) | Agave microbial communities from Guanajuato, Mexico - Mg.Sf.rz (SPAdes) (version 2) | ecosystem: Host-associated > Plants > Phyllosphere > Phylloplane/Leaf | place: Guanajuato, Mexico... | reverse complement strand
TTTACATCTATAATTTGATCATTTTCTACAATGATATATCCATTTTCTATCACTTCATTTTGTTCATTCATCGTTACGATTGTAGCGTTTACATAAGTTGTTTTCAAAAGTATTTCCCCTTTCAACTCTATGAAGTCCCCTTTAATAAGTTACCACCATTATAGTAACTTATTAAAGATTAAGAGTCAAAAGATAATTTGAATTCTTTCGTTATCTTTTTCTTCAAAATGCTATATTGTTTTTCATTTGTGTCTGCAAATGCTTCTTCTCGCTTTGATTCTACATCCGTATAATTCAGTTTTTCATTAAATTGAGCCTCTGTAAAATCAAAGCGCTGTCCATCTATAAAGTTATAAAAGTGCCACGCCTCTCTTACTTTTGTCTTTTTAATCTCTCCTCCGTATATGTCTTGAGCGACTAGAGCTGTAACACCACATTGTCCCTTTGCTGGATTCTCAATTGTCCACTTTGAGCTTGTTTCAATCGACCACGATCTTATTAGTGCTTCACATATTTGCTTTCTCTTTACATTATCCATTCTCATCTTCTCCTGCTATTAATAGTTTTACACATCATATTTCAAAAGAGGCAGTAAACGACCCTTAAAAACAGTGGATGGTGTCTCTCCTATTAACTCTGCTCCCATTTTCAAGTAATATCCTTTTGCATTTGGATCACTATCAATCGTAAAACTTTTTAACCCTAGTTCATTTGCTTTTTCTATTACAAACTCCCAAAGTTTTTTCCCGTAGCCCTTCCCTTTGTAACGAGGATGAATGTATAGGAAATCGAGAGCTTTATCATTGCGTAAAAATGAGAAAAAACCAATCTTCGTATTATCATTTTCTAAAACATATACAAAATTATTATTTATATACTCTTCTGTAATTGTTAAATCTTCCTTACAAGCAAGTATGAATTCTTCGCTATAATTCCACGTTGCTTTTGAATGTAGTGCGAGTTCACTTAATTCATTTGCTTCACTAAATAACGCTTCTCTTATCTTCATGATTCTTTCTCCCCACCTTCGATATGTAAACTACTAAATTGATTCGGAAAGCACTTCAAAAAACCTTTTATTTTTATAAATTAGAGATTACTTTTATAAATCTTTATTATAATCAGTACGGTTTGTAACAATTTTTTTAAAGAAAAAGAACGCCATCTCTGAAAATTGGCGTTCTCTTTTTCTAAATTTCATCTTCAAACTCAGTCTTTCGTTTTTCTATTTCTTACGATACACACCTATACAGTTTCTACTACTGCTTCGAGCATCGTTCCATTTTTAGCATAATTCGTATGCCAAGAAAAAGCTTTCTCTAAAATATGAGGAGTTTGTCCGCCTCTTGTTTTTGCTTCCTCGTAATAAGCTCGTAGCTGATCACGATACATTGGATGTGCACAATTCTCAATAATGAGTTCCACTCTTTCACTTGGCGCAAGTCCTCTTAAGTCAGCAAACCCTTGTTCAGTGACAATAACATCTACATCATGTTCCGTATGATCTACATGAGAAACGAAAGGAACGATACTTGAAATGTTACCACCTTTCGCAATCGATTTAGTAACAAAGATAGCTAGACGGGCATTTCTTGCAAAGTCACCAGAACCACCGATACCGTTCATCATTTTTGTACCTAAAACATGAGTAGAGTTTACATTTCCATATATATCTAATTCTAAAGCAGTATTAATCGAGATTAATCCAAGGCGACGAATGATTTCAGGGTGATTTGAAATCTCTTGTGGGCGCATCATTAATTTGTGACGATATTTTTCAAAGTTAGAAAATACTTTTTGCATTTTCTCCTCAGAAAGTGTGATTGAACAGCATGAAGCAAAATTGACTTTTCCAGCATCCATAAGATCAAATACCGCATCCTGTAAAACCTCAGAATACACTTCTAAATCTTCAAACTCGGAATCTAACATTCCATGAAGAACTGCATTAGCCACTGAACCAATTCCCGATTGTAACGGTGCTAAACGATTTGTTAATCGGCCCACTTTTACTTCTTCTCGAAGGAACTCTATTAAATGCTGTGCCATAATAACAGTTTCTTCGTCCGGAGGAACAATTGTTGATGGCGAGTCTAGTTGGTTCGTAAACACAATCCCCTTCACCTTTTCAGCATCGATAGGAATACCAATCGTTCCAATTCGATCATTCGTTTTCACAATTGGAATTGGAAGCCTTTCTCCTTGTTTACCTGGTTCATATAAATCATGTAGTCCTTCTAGCTGCGCGGATTGTGCCATATTCATTTCAATAATGATAGACTTAGCATTTAAAGAAAACGCTAAAGAATTTCCTATTGAAGTCGTTGGAATAATCATGCCGTCCTCAGTAATCGCAACCGCTTCCAAAATAGCAAAATCTACATCCATAACGTCAGCGCGAAGTAACTCTGCTGTATGAGACAAGTGCTGATCCACAAATAAAAAGTCTCCATTATTAATCCCTTTTCGCATAGTCGCATCTGCTTGGAAAGGCAATCTTTTCCCTAAAATTCCTGCTTCCGCAAATAATTTATCTACATCAGAACCTAAAGAGGCACCAGTATACACATTTACTTTAAAAGATTTATCATTCTTAACTCGGTTTACAAGCGCAAATGGGACTGCTTTCACATCACCTGCACGTGTAAACCCACTTAAGCCTAAAGTCATTCCACTTTCAATCCATGAAGCTGCTTCTTCAGGTGTAACTACGCGATCTTTCAGACGTTGATCCCTAATTCTATCCAAATTATTCTCCATATGTAATCCCTCTCCCTGTGAATATTCATAATTATTTTACACTTTAACAGTATCCAAATAGGGATTTCATTATACAATGCCGAAAATTCAGATAAAACAGCGAATCTAGGTTCTAAAGCAGAATAATTTAGAATCCTAGAAGCTTACGAAAATAACTGGCGTATGATTGACTAACTGGTACCCTCTCTCCGTTATCCATCGAAAGTACAAAAGTAGAATGCGTATCAGGATATATCGCTTTAATATGATTTACATTTACAATAAAGGAACGGTGGCATCTAATAAATGAATCTTTCGGAAGCAAGTATTCGAATTCTTGTAGCGAGTATTTATGTGTTCCTGTTAACTCTTCTGTATTCACATACGTCTTTTTATCTTTCGCCTCTAAATACATGACCTTTGAAAATGGAACCGGAATCCAGCCATCTGTTGTTTTTAAAGTAACGACTGACTTTCCATCCGATAAAGCTGGATAAATAGCCGTCACGCACCCTTCAAGCTTTCCATTGTTTGAAAATGGTACGGCCATCCCATGATAAGGAATACCAAAAACATCCCGATTAATAAACTCAGAAGTTTTTTGGTTCGTCACCATTGCTTTATGAGCAATCGTTCCTTCCTTAATAGGATCCCCGGTGCTTATCTTTAAATCAATTCGTTTACTTGGCCGATAGTATATATATTCTTTCGTATTTGATACAGCAATTGAAATTTCATCTGAAAATAATTCCCCAACAACATCTAGTAGTAAACCTAATGTTTTATCTTCCATTCTATTAACACCTCATTCACTATTATACTACTATTATGAATAGACAGCTGTTGCCGTGTATAAAAAATGTGATTAGAAGTTCATCTTATAATATCGCAACTACAACTTTCAAAGCTATATCACATTTTAAAAATAGTTTCCTCAACTATTACTCCATTACCTTAAAAAACCTCACTTCAAAAAGTGAGGTTTCTTCTCATACGATATTTCTTTACTGTTTCACTAATGCTAATAACTTCTTAACAAAATGAATGGAATGATGAGAAGCAGAAACACAATTATCTTCAAACACTTCTATGCCAGACGCTTCTTCTGTATCTGTTATTGATCTCACTGCTAAAAACGGAATTGTATTTGCATAACAGACGTGAGCTATACTTGCAGTTTCCATATCTACACAAAGTGGATTGTATTTAGAGATTATTTCTGTACGGCCGCTTTCACTAATAAACGCCTCCCCAGTAACAACTTTTCCAAAATAAATATTTTGGGTAAATTGAGTGTTCTCAATCACTTCACGGCTCAATTCAAGAAGTGTACTATCTGTATTAAAGTACACACTTTCCATCCATGGATGATATTCAGTTAAGATCCCTTCATCAACATCGTGATATGCTATTTCTGTTGAAATTACTGTATCTCCAATTTTCAATACTTTATCAATCGCTCCTGCAACACCTGTTACAATAATATGAGTTACATCAAACTTATCGATTAATATTTGAGTTGCAATAGCTGCGTTAACTTTACATACACCACAATACAATGCAACAACTTCCACATTTTCATATTTCCCACTATGAAACGTTAACATCGCAAGGTTCGTTATTTCCTTATTAGTCATCTCTTCAATAAATGGCATAATTTCATCTTCTGATGGGCCGATAATTCCAAATTTCATATATTCATCTCCTTGAAACTATTTCTATATTTGTTTGAAGCAATTAAAAAAAACACTTTGTCCTTATCTCTAACGAATATATAAATACAAGCCCAAACTACAAACAGTTTGAGCTTAACTTTCTTATCTACTATGCGCATCTAACCACGAAATCAAATCTTTAAATACTTCATCTCTATTCACTTCATGGAACATTTCATGTCTTCCATTTTCATACAAACGTAGTGTCACGTCTTTCACACCACATTTTTTATAGTTTTCATATACTTCTTTTACGCCTTTCCCCATATCTCCAACAGGATCACGGTCTCCAGAGAATATATGTATTGGAAGATTGCTTGGCGTCTTCTTGTATTCTTCTAGTTTATTTACTTCTAATACACCAGAAAATAATTCTCGATAGAAACTCGTCGTACAAATGAATCCACATAACGGATCCGCAATATATTTATCAACTTGATTATTATCTGAAGATAACCAATCAAAACTTGTACGATTTGGCTTAAAGTTCGAATTAAAGTTTCCGAAAGATAAAAAGTTTAACATCGGACTTTTCGTTTTTGCCCCGCGTAATTTCATTTCGATTGTTGCTACTTTATGACCAATGACTCCTAAAAATCCTGGACTCCCACCAGTTCCTGAAATAAGAAAACCATCATATAATTCGCCTCGAAGTTGCACTGCTCGTCTTGATAGAAAAGACCCCATACTATGACCAAGTATAAATAGTGGACATGTCTGCTCTTCTTTTATCATTTCCGAAACAAAGACCACATCAGACACAGCCTGATTCCATCCTATATCCGGTTCAAAATGACCATAATCTTCTTCTCTTTTTACTGTTTTCCCATGACCTTTATGATCATGCGCATAAACCCCATACCCTGCTTCTAATAACGCATCAATAAAGTCAGTATAAACACCTGCATGCTCTGTCATACCATGTGCAATTTGAATAATCCCTCGCGGATCTCCTTCTGGTAACCACTTGCGTAGATAAATTTCCGATCCATCCAATGCCGTAACGAAACTTTCCTGTACGTTCATTTCGTCAGCCCCCAAATCTTTTATGTATCTATTAAAAAAATGAATATACATTCATTTTTCTTATTATGTATTATATGCAATTGCTTTCATTCTGACAAATGCCGCACTTTATCGATTAGCTGTCAAACTATTATGTTGACGAATAGGAAATAAAATTATATAGTTACTTACATAAAGTAACTATTATATTTTTAGGAGGTTTCTATTATGATGCCATCATTATTTTTAGCACATGGTTCACCAATGCTCGCTATTCAAGATACAGATTATACACGCTTTTTAAAAACACTTGGAGAAACATATAAACCGAAAGCAATTGTTATTTTTACTGCTCACTGGGAAAGTGAAGTATTAACGATTTCCTCCTCAGATAACGAATATGAAACAATTTATGATTTTGGAGGTTTTCCTCCTGAGTTATACGAAATTAAATATCGCGCAAAAGGTTCTTCTAGCATTGCATCTATGCTAGAAACAAAATTTAAAAATAAAGGTATTCCAGTCCATCATAATATGACGAGAGGTTTAGATCATGGCTCATGGACACTTCTGCATCGTATGTATCCAGAAGCGAATATTCCTGTCGTACAAATATCAGTTAATCCATTTCTTCCTGCAAAAGAACAATTTAAGATTGGAGAAGCATTAAAAGGACTTGGGCAAGAAGATATTTTAGTAATCGGTAGCGGTGTTACCGTTCATAACTTACGAGCTTTGAAATGGAATCAAACCACACCCGAACAATGGGCAATTGAATTCGATGATTGGATTATTAAACATATGCAGACTACTGATAAAGATGCATTGTTTAATTGGGAAAACAGTGCGCCTCATGCACAATTAGCAGTTCCAAGAGCAGAGCATTTTGTTCCTTTATTTATCGCTATGGGAAGTGGTGATAATAAGGGTGAAGTCATTCACCGTAGTTATGAGCTTGGTACATTAAGTTATCTATGTCTTACATTTTAAAGAAAAGGATGAAGCAATCGTTGCTTCATCCTTTTTTCATTCACTTAGTTAACTAACTTCCAAATGTCGTTTCTCTGATACTTCTTCGTTCTTATTATGAAAATAAACCCAAATGCACGCGATAAATAATAGTGATGAAGTAGAGAAGAACACATATTGGAATCCTGCATGTGCTGCAATTTGTCCACCAAGTACTGGTCCAATCATATTTCCTAAAAACTGAAACGATTGATTATATCCAAATATTCGTCCCGTTACATGGGTTGGTGTATGTTGTTTTAGTAGAGTTTGTACGGAAGGTAATAATCCTGCTTGTGCGATACCTAATAAAAATCGAAGAATTAATAGTTGCCAAGCTGAGGTTACAAATGCTTGCGGAATAAAGATAATTCCTGCAGCAAACAACGCTACAACTAATGTTTTTTGAGGACCGATTTGATCTGATAATCTTCCTAGTCTTGGTGCTGCCAAAATAACTGCTAGCCCTGTCGCTGACATGACTGCCCCTGCAATCATTTCGATATGAGATGTCCCTGCCCCTTCCAAATTCTTTACGTATAACGTAATAATAGGTTGAATTGACATATTCGCAAGTTGAATAATAAATGTTGTTACAAATAAACTAATAATTAAATGCTTTGCTGGAACCATCGTCCATACTTTTTTCGGCTGTGCTTTTTTTGCCTTGGCAGAGTGATTTTCTTCATGTAAGAAGAAAAAGACGATTAGAAAAGAAAGGAATAAAAAAGCTCCTGTAACAAGAAAGACATGGCGCATTCCAATCAATTCAGATAAATAGCCTCCAAGTAATGGTCCAAGTAATGAACCGCTCACGCCACCAGTTGAAATTGTGGAAATCGCCCAACCTGAATGCTCTGTCGGAGTTTCTGCTGCAATAAATGTCATCGCCGTTGAAAGGAATCCAGATACTGCTCCCATCAAAAATCTTAGTGCGACTAATTGATATACATCCGTTACAAACCCCATAAGCGTCATAATAATCGCCATACCAAGGCTCGCGCGAATCAGCATCAATTTCCGTCCATGTATATCACCAAGCTTTCCCCATATCGGTGATACGATCGCACCCATTAAAAACGTTACACCAAATGCCAGTCCCGACCACTGTGCAATACTAGAAGTGCCAGTCACCCCTAATTCCTCAATATAAAAAGATAAGAAAGGAATTACTAGGCTCATACCGGCCGCAGTGGTAAAACAACCTAGCCAACAAATCATTAAATTTCGTTTCCAGCTGGCCATTTTCACACCTTCTTTCATTCGATACCCATTCTACACCCTTTCTTGTAAAAAGTTTAGTAATTTGCTTTATTTGTAAGACTTACTACAAAACCCGCTATTTTCCAGTAAGAATCACTACATCTCTACATTATTTTCATAATAAAACCAACTCCCATATATGGAGTTGGTTACTTATCCAATATTGGTATTAAACGAGCATCACAATTTCTCTCGTAAAACTCAATCGGACCCGCTTGTCCAATAATTGCATATGCATATCCATCTTGCTTCATACTCTGTAAACAACGATGTAACAATTGCTTTCCTACACCTTTCACACGATTTTGTTTCGCTGTGCCCATCGGACCAAACAATCCCTTCTTTCCTCTCACTACATCATAACAAGCAAAACCTACTATCACTTCTTCTTGTTCTGCTATGTAAATAGGTAAATTTTCTTTATATGTACGAAACCCATACGCTACCGAATGTAACCAACGTTCACCAAATTCCTCATTGACAAAGCTTGCTAATTTTTCAAAATCAGAAGAGTTAGCCTGTCTAACATGACAAGTTAAATGATTATAAGTAGGAACAAAACATTTTAAATCGACCGCTAAATCTCTTGGCTCAGCTATAATGCGTAATATATCTTTTTGTATTTGTGGATTTTCAATAAACGTATCCGTGCGAAATAGTGCATATATAACATGTCCTTCATTCATTAATACTTGCCGGAAACTTTCCATACGTTTCTTCGCTATTTGTAAAACTTCTAGCATCTTATAAGATAACTTATATTGCCCTATTTTTTTATACTCTTGATTCGTTAAATCAGTTTGTTTTTGTATTGAAAGTTTTTCTAAAAAATCCGTACCTATGTTACGAAACAAATACATATACAACTCGCCACAAATGCCAGTACCTTCTTTACACATACCGATAAACAGATGAACTGGTTGAATGATATTACATTCTGCTTCTTCTGCTGCAATCTTCAATATGTTATGCACACGTTTTGTAAATTGAAATTCCTCCATACGTATCTCCATCCCCTACTACTTTACTATTAAACCGTAACTATAAATAAGTGAAACAATGATTCCAACTACTAATATACCTGGAAGTAAATTTGCCACTTTAATTTTAATAAATCCTAGTAAATTCAATCCAATAGCGGCTATCATAATACCGCCTGTAGCTGTCATTTCCACTATAAATTGATTCATTAATTCTTTCGGGACAACACTATTAATTTGTGTTGCAAAAACTGCAATACCACCTTCATATAAAATGACTGGAATCGCTGAAAACACTACGCCAATCCCTAGAGTTGTCGTTAATATAATAGAAATAAATCCATCGATAATCGCCTTTGTAAATAAAATATCATGATTTCCGCGAATCCCACTGTCAAGTGCACCAAGTATCCCCATCGCACCAATTGCAAAAATAAGAGTAGCTGTTACAAAACCTTCTGATATGCTTCCTTTTCCTTTCGATCCAACTTTATGTTCTAGCCAATCTCCTAACAGTTTTAACTTTCCCTCTAATTGTAGCCATTCTCCGATGACAGTACCAATCACTAAACTTAAAATGACAACAAGAAAATTTTCACTTTTTAATGTCATTTGAAGTCCAAGCACAGTAACCGCTAAACCGATTGCGTGCATTATGGTTCCCTTCATACTTTCTGGAATCTTACTAAATAATTTACCAAGTAAAGTACCAAATATAATACAAATCCCATTTACAACTGCCCCTAATATAACCATATCTCGTTCTTCACCCTTCTAATTCTTTATTTCTATATTTTGGTTTATACATTGATTTACAGGTTATCTATATGTTAACTTAATATTGAGAATATTAACAAATGTTTTTCACTACATAATCCGCATTTTTTTGTATCTGCACATAAACCAATTACTTTTTATAGACTCATTGCTAATTTAATTGCGGGATAAACTCAAAAGGGAAGGTATTTATGAAAACTTTACTAAAACGATTTTTGTTAATAGCCTTTTGCATTACACCAATTGTTGTATTAATTAACCACTCTTTTACTTCAAAAGCGAACGACAAACCCGATTTCCAAAACAAATCTAACAAAACTGCTTCAACAAGCGAGAAGAAAATAGAAGACCCGGAAATTACACTCACCTTTTCTGGTGATACAATGTTCGATTGGCAATTACGTCCGGTAATCGAAAAAAACGGAGCTGACTACCCATTCCAACATGTAAAAAAAGAAATAAAAAAAGCTGATATTTCTTTCGTTAATTTAGAGTCAGCATTTACAACGAAAGAAAAGAAAGCACCTGGACAGCTATTTTGGATTAAAAGTGATCCATCCACACTACAAGCGATTAAAAATACTGGATATGACATCGTAAATATCGGGAATAATCATACACTTGATTATGGTCAAGAGGGATTATTAGATACAATCTCTCATGTAGAAAAATTAAAGTTCCCTTATATTGGCGCCGGAAAAAATGCAAAAGATGCATATACCGCACGAGAAATGACTGTAAAAGGAAAAAAATTTAAATTCCTTTCCTTCGTCCGATTTATGCCTGATTTTACTTGGGTAGCTGATGACAATAAACCTGGTGTTGCGAATGGATATGATTTAAATCTTGTAACAAAAACAATTAAAGAGCAAAAGAAAGATGCAGACTATTTAATTGTCTATATGCATTGGGGTGTCGAAAAATCAAATCGTCCGGTAGATTATCAAAAACAATATGTAAATAAAATGGTTACAGCAGGAGCCGACGCGATTGTCGGAAGTCATCCACATTGGTTACAAGGGTTTGAATATTATAATAACGTTCCTATTGCCTACTCGTTAGGAAACTTTTTATTCCCAAGTTATGTGAATGGAAAAAGTGCCGAAACTGGCGTATTAACTTTAACTTTTAAAGGAAAGGATGTCCAAATGTCATTCAACCCTTACATCATTCGTAATAATCAAATTTTCCCTGTAAATGAGGAGGAAAAGAGAAAAGCTCTACAATATTTACAAACAATTTCAACTGATGTAGAAATTGATGATACAGGGAACATAAAAAACAAACGAAACTAAACAACGCAAGATCTATTTCT
>Ga0209463_1002240_pt1 | contig 10803 bp, 13 predicted proteins | sample AgamicMgSfrz_FD_187169 | JGI IMG/M metagenome (GOLD analysis project Ga0209463, IMG submission 187169) | Agave microbial communities from Guanajuato, Mexico - Mg.Sf.rz (SPAdes) (version 2) | ecosystem: Host-associated > Plants > Phyllosphere > Phylloplane/Leaf | place: Guanajuato, Mexico... | reverse complement strand
TAGGTATCTACATTATTCATGTTTTTTTCATAAAATTAGTGGAAATGACATTAAACATTTTGGATATGAAAAGTATTTCAAGTAATTTGGTTTGGAACCAGCTTTATATGTTATTTATTTTTATTACTTCATATATTGCATATAGTTTTCTTCAATATTTAAAACAGACATTAAGGAGGTAAAAAGAAAATACAAATTTCTCATTTGTCTATACAAAGAGTAAGTAATCACCCATATTATTAAGAAAGTTTTGTTCATGTTCAACATATTTTACTTTAGAGTTATTTTTTCGTACATGATAATTATGTCCCCATACGATTATTTTTTCCTTTGGATACATTTTTTCTGCAAGGAATTCAAGATTCTCGGCCATCATTCGATCACGCAAGACCATCGGATGTTCCTCTATATCATAAATAGGTATGTTATGAACAAATTTCCAATCTGGTAGACAATACCTCATAAGTGTCTCTTTTCTTAATTTTAAAGATTGCAACAGGACGTCTACATCCTGTTCCTGTTGAGGGCTTAAAGCTACTAATTCTTTTCTATGTTCTTCAACAAAACGCTCCAATGTGCTGTATTGTTCGTTAATTTTGGCTTGTTCTTTAACAAAATCATTTTCTGTTTTTTGATTTCGCAACTCAACTATATTTTCTTCAGCTTGCTTCAATAATTCAGCTTTTGAAGAATCCACTTGTTTAACCCAGTTATAAGTTGACTGGGTAAATAAATCTCTCATGACTTGTATATCAAAACCGGTTAGTTTTAAAGGATCTCATTTCTTCTCTTATTCTTGGAGGTATTGGAATAGGTCTGCTACTTCTTTTGTATGCCACACTCTAAAAATAGAGCGTTTCATCATTTCGCTAGAAGATAGATCATGTAATTGTCTGTATGCACCATTAGTCTCTGCAAACCCTGATTCAAAGGCCAGAACATCATAACCCAACTCTTCATGAAGGTACTTAATCAATTCTACTTTTGTAGCACTCATTTCATTTGATCCATGAGTAGTTTCACCTAACTGGACAATTCGTTTTCCTTTAAAAACTTTAAATGATCTTTTCTTGAATCTTTAGTTGGTTCTAATGAGTAGGAGTTGTTTTTAATCCATTGTTTCCACTTCTCCATATCTTTTTCGTTTGTGTCAGCAAATGTCGGGGGCGTTAAGGTACAAAATAGAAAACACGTTACTATAAAACTTAGAAAACACCATTTCATTTTTTGATTCTTCATAGTTTCCTCCCTATTTAATGACTTCATTTATAGTATAATTAGGAAATATATGCAAATCTGACAATTTGTATATTCTTGTAATTTATATTTATTAATTTTATATCTAACAAAAGCGACTCCTTGTTAGACAAAGATTCATTTTTATCAACTCTTAAAAAAAGGATTAGTTAAACTGAAAATAAATAATATGTATATAATCATTTAACTCACTATCATTTACGATATGGTATAAAAAGGGATTTTTTTGTTTATCGAGGATCTTATTTTTCTGTGCATTTTGAGGAGGAACTATAATGAACAGTAATTTAACAAAGAAAATTTTAGCCATTCATAATACAAATCGTTTTTCAGGTTCAATATATGTTCAACAAGGAAAAGAAGTTTTGGCTAATGTAAGTTATGGATTTGCCAATCGCTCGGAACAAATAAAAAATCAGTCCGATACGCGATATAGTATCGCTTCAGGAAGTAAAATTTTTACTGCAATCGCCATTTGTCAGCTTGTTCAAGCAGGTAAACTTTCCTTTCGATCTCTTATAAAGGATTGTCTTGATATAAGAATGCCACATTTTGACCCTACAATTACTGTTCATCATTTGCTGACCCACACTTCTGGACTATCAGATTACTTTGATGAAGAAATAATGGAAGATTATGAGGAACTCTGGATTGAAAATCCAATGTATAAAATAAGAGAGTTAGAAGACTTTCTACCACTTTTTAAAGAAAAACCTATGAAGCATCCCGTTGGGAGTAAGTTTCATTATAATAATGCTGGATATGTTTTATTAGGCTTAATTATTGAACAAGTAAGTAAACAAACCTTTAGCAACTACGTTGAAAACCACATATTTAAACAAGCCTCCATGAATGCAGGTTATTTTGAGATGGACTTGTTACCAGGAAGAATAGCTCTCGGATATATTGAAGATTTAAATAATACATGGAAAACAAATATATATTCTCTTCCAGCAAAAGGGGGTTCAGATGGCGGAGCATACGTAACTGCGAAAGATATGGTTCAGTTATGGGAATCTTTAACGAGATATGAATTACTCAATGAAGAAATGACGAAGTATTTGCTTACTCCTCAGGTTCAAATCGATGATACGACTTGTTATGGATATGGCGTATGGATAAAAATGGACAAAGAAAAGGTGCTAAAGTATATCTTAATGGGATATGATCCAGGCGTTAACTTTCGATCTGTATTTTATCCCAACAATGACCTCAGAATCGTGGTTTGCTCTAATAAGTCTGAAGGAGCATTTGATATGATTAGTGGAATTGAAAATGAACTTACTAAATAGATGAAATAGAGAGACAACAGATCGTATATTTTGGCACTACCTATAAAGTACATTATGGTAACTAAAAATATATAGAGTACACAGTTTCTAAAGTTAGAAAGTTTTTTTATAAAATAAGCGCACTATATTATTGTGGTAATAAATTTCCCATAATAAAACACAAAGATGTACCATATTTATTTTTAATTAGTGTGACGGGTCTTATAAGAAGTAAAAGCTCTCTAATTTAAAAGAAATTCGAGAGCCTTTCAATGATTACTTAAATCGTTTATTTTCTAATACAATTACTTTTGAATTCGTTGACTTTCCTATTTGTTTCGTGTGTTCAACCAATTCCAGAATATTATGACAACATTGTTTGGCACCAACAACTAATAACGGTACACCGATGAAGTCAATTTTTAGCTCTCTGGACAAGAATCCTCCCATTGTCATAGCAAATGGAACAGTAGGTGATGTATTTGAAAAAACTATTTTTTCATGAATTTGATATTTTTCTTGTAATAATAGACTTAAATTTTTTAAAGCTGGAACAACAAGTTTGGAGGACTTTCGACCAATTGTATAAACGGAATTCCCCTCTGTATCGACCCCATGAAAAATAATTTTCCCCATATCAGAATGATTTAATTTATTGAAATAGTCAATATTTAATATTTCATCTTTAGTCAGTGTTCGACTAGTAGGTAAGTTTTTTAAATGGTAAGCTGCTGCCATAGAAGTGGTATGTGTTCCACCATAATCATTATAGATAAAAATCATGGTATCATCCTTTAGTTTTTGATTTATATCCATTATTACCGTTTATACAATTGCTAATTCAGGGATATATTAAGAGTGTTAAATTTCTTAGTTAAACTTAATAGTATATAAATAAAAACTCTATTAGTAATACTGTTTACAACATTCTTAGCTTTGTTACCTTCTTTTATTGAAGTTACAAGTTCAAATATTATGACAAGAGTAAGTATAGACAAAACTATCTGTAGAGGTAAGTTAAATGCATATACAGATATTACAATTAGAGCATATATAATACCTAAAATTATATTTTTTTATTATTAGTTTTTTCTTGATTACTCATTTGAAAAGCTCCTTAATCGATTGAAAATATTTAGACAATCTGTTCTTTTTAAGTGAAGGTTTTTGTAACTAGAAGCATAATAAAGAAGATAATAGCGAATGAAAAACCTTGTACAACATAATTTGTATTTTTGTTATCTGCTTTTCTTCGTGTAAATAATTTTGTTAATAAAAAAATAATACCTCCAATAATTGCTGTGACTATTGTTTTTAATAACATCAGATACTCCTTTCTAAAAATTGTAGAAAATATAAAAAGCTACCCCGGCATTGGTGTTTTTTATTTGTCTCACTATAGGGGGTCAGTCCCCTATTTTTCTTTTAGTTCTTTTTTTTTCGTTATTAAATGGGGGATATACTATTATTAGATGAAATAAATTATTGAGACACAGAGGTGGAATATGAAACAAGTTATTAAAAATATTCAAAACGATCAGCATTTGCTTTTTACATACGATTCACGCCCCATGACTGAAAATATGAAACGTTACAGTGAGTTTTACAATCTCCCAACGGAGGGCTTAATGTATCGTTACGGATTTGAATCGATTGCTCATGAACGGCTGTTTATCCAATCTTTTCGTCCCTTACCGGTAAAAGCTCATATTCTCCTTCTTCACGGTTATTATGATCATGCTGGAGTGCTAAGTACTGTCATTCGTTTTTTGGTTCAACAAGGGTTTCATGTGTTGACATTTGATTTACCGGGACATGGGTTGTCAACAGGAGAACGGGGAGCCGTTTCGGAGTTTTCTTTCTACGTAGAAAGTATTCGAGAAGTCGTGCGCAGACACCTGTCCTCAAGCACTCTGCCCATCTATATCTTGGCTCATAGTACCGGCGCTGCTGCTGCAGTCGATTATATTCTGAACAACCATGAAGTGTCTCAGATTCGAAAAGCAGTCCTTGTCTGTCCCCTCGTTCGACCTTATCGCTCGAATGCAATCAGCATTTGGATAAAGCCCTTAAAAGTGTTCACGAAGAAATTGAAAAGGATAATTCGAAACAATTCATCAGATTCAAATTTTTTACATTTCATGAATAATGATCCATTACAGCATGATCAGGTCCCTCTCAGTTGGGTAGAAGCATTGATAAGATGGAATGAATTAATTAAGGAGGGGAAGCCAAGTCTTATTCCTGTTCTCATCCTCCAGGAAAAAAAAGATACGACGGTGGATTGGAGATATAATGTCGTTTTCTTAAAAAAGAAGTTTCCAAATATAAATGTTGAACTTATAGAGAACGGAAAACATCATTTATTAAATGAAGAAGAGCTGATAAGAGATAGAGTATTTTCTTCTATCCGTCGTTATTTAAAATAGTTGAATGTTATGGAATTGAAATGTTTTTTATAAATTTTCTTATCTATTCAAGATGATAAGAAACCTTATGCAGCCTTGTTTCTCTTAGATAAAAACAATGGTACTTTTCAGGATCAACTGCATAGTTCAGATGCACTTCTTTTCTTTTATTAATACATTTCATTTTTAACTTTCACTGCTGTGCTTCTGTTTATAAAGTTTTTCTTGATATCGCTGATAGAACCAAATGGCGAGCGTAAGCCAAAAGCCACTAGCCAAATAGCCACCAATAATATCACTTGGGTAATGAACACCTAGGTAAATACGGCTTATTCCAATTAAGATAATCATTGTGATACTAATGATAGTCAAGATGCTGCGTCCCGATCGGGTAGGAATATGACGCCATAATAAGAAAGATAGAACACCATAAACAGCAAATGCACTCATTGCATGACCACTTGGAAAACTGTAACCATGAATCTCAATAAGCCGATGTAAATCTGGGCGAGCACGGTGAAAAAAGAGTTTTAATATCAGATTGAGGATAGATGATCCTAAAACTACACCAATAAATAAAATTAGTTCTGATCGATGGTGCAATACTTTGTAAAGAAAAAACAAGATAAAAAGAGAAAGTACAATAACAGAAGATGTGGATCCAATAAAAGAGAAAAATTTCATGATCATTGTTAGCGTCGGTGACTCGAATCCTTGAATAAAGGATATAACAGTACTGTCAAACTGGATAATATTATATTTGCTGATCAAGGTAGCCATGAAGCTAAAACCAATAATTGATAATAGACTTAGAATGAAAGTAAACATAAGTGGAGATTTTAAATTCATAGAAAAGTACCTCAGATTTACTAAATGTTTATCAAAGTAGTTTTATTAATGAAGTGGAAGAATACATTTTTTTAACGTACATATTTTACAAACATTATTTTTAGGATCCATTGTTTCTTTTTTTATTCTCCGTAATACATAAAAGATGGACATAATTCAATGATCGTTATTACTCCGATGATAATGAATTTTCTGGCCTTCTAAATCGGTGAGCATGTACTACTATGCTTTAAACACAATGATAGTATGACTTTTGAAGACAAATTGTATTAATTTTTTATAAGGAATTAATTGGTGCAAAAGAATGAATGATTTGCTAGTGTGAAAAAAGGGAAAAGCAGAGAACCTATAGATGCGCATACGTGTAATTTAATGAAAGTAGGTGATTAGATCGTGAAAAATAACATACAAGTATTGCCTATAGTTGCTTCTATCGGGATCGGTGCTGCTGCTTATAGTATGATGACAGGGCGTGGTGGACAACTTCAAAATATGATTCCTCTCGCTGGTATGGGTAGTCAAGATATGAAGAGCCAAAGCTCTCAATCGACAACAAATGGTCAATAACTAATGCTTTTATCCTTTTAAGTAAAATAAAGAATTATATAATATAAAAGGATTTTCTCTCCTATAAAAGGAATAAGAGGAAATCCTTTGAAGTTGCAACCAGGTAAAATTAAATACAATATAAAAGATGAGCATATTGTCTGAGATGGTAATTTCATTATTGGAGGCGGTGTAGCTACATCTCTAAGGAAAATAGCTCTAAGTACTCTGTATATAGAATTATTTTTTTCAAATACTGTAAGTAAAAACTCTCTCTGTAGGAGTGAAAAAATTGAGAAGAGACAAAAACAAAACACTTCATCTATTTTTACTATTGGTTGTTACTGCAGTTTTTATCTGGTCAGTTATCAAGCCTGCCGGGTACTTGATATGGATATTGGAGGTTAGCCCTGCCGTTATCGGACTAATGATTGTCCTTACAATATACAATAAATTTCGCCTCACTACTCTCTCTTATATTATTATTACAATTCTAGCCATTATGATGTTTGTTGGCGGTCATTATACATATTCAAAAGTACCCCTTTTTAATTGGGCAAAAGATATCTTTCATTTTAATCGAAATCACTACGATCGTTTTGGACATTTTCTAAAAGGCTTGTTTGTAATTGTAATAAGAGAAATATTATTACGGAAAACACCAATAACCAAAGGTTATTGGTTATTGGTCATTGCTACAAGTATTTCACTTGCGATCGCTTCCTTGTACGAAATCATCGAATGGTTATCCTCTAAAATAACAAGGGAAGGAAAAATAACTAAAAGCTTTTTAGGTATGCAAGGCGACATTTGGGATGCACAATGGGATATGTCGCTTACCTTAGTTGGTACAATTCTTGCTTTACTTATCCTTTCAAAGCTACATAACCGTCTCTTGAAAAAATTTAAATGAAAAACAGAAAAAACCACTAATCAGTGGTTTTTTCTGTTACGTATCAAACTTTCAAGAGTGAAACTTTACTATCATGAGTAGTTTGCTCAATATACAAAAGTTTATTCCTACTTGGATTTTCAAGGTATTTCCTGTAATTATTTTAAAAAACAATGTAAATCTTAATACATATATGACTATTAGAAGGAGTGAAAAAGGAATGAAGACAAAAAAATATGTATTGGGACTCTTATCAACTATTTTATCAGTAGGGTTTCTTTTTGGTTGTAATGATAAAAAGGATGAAGCTGAGCCTGATCCAACTGAAGAACCGTCTGAACAAAAAGCACAAAATACTCGTGACAACAATGATCTGCGAGACGTGGGATTTCAACCCGACGGTGATCAGAATAATAATGTAGATAATAATAACCAGACACGATTAGAGGTAGCTGATAAGGCTGCGGATCGTATTGTTAAATTAAATGAAGTAGACACGGCAAATGTGATTGTTACAAACCGAAATGCATACGTGGCTGTTGTTTTAAAGAATGGAGCAAACGGGGAAGTAACCGACCGTTTAAAAAAGAAGATTTCAGATCAAGTAAAAGCTACAGATCGAGATATTCGAAATGTGTATGTGTCATCCGATCCTGATTTTGTGAATCGTATGGAAGGGTACGGAAACCGAATTAATGAAGGTGCGACAAGAAATGGTCTATTTGAAGACTTTACTGAAACCGTTCGAAGAGTATTCCCTAACAATCGTTAAATAAAAATGATGAGATATAACAAAGCAATTTATTATGTTTTTAAAAAAGGGACCTCCTTATAGATTAAGGAGGTTTCGTATGTGTTTATCTCTCCATTATACGAAATGACCTAATAGTTATTTTTCATTCCTTTTTTATTATCATGAGAGCATTGATTATGTAATGGGTTCCTTATTAGGAGAGAGGAGTCTGTCTATCTAAAAATGAAGGAGGAAATCAGGATGGATTATAAAATATTCAGGATAATCAATCAGCTGGCTGGTCGCTATTCTGTATTAGATATGCTGATGATATTGATTTCAAATAAGGTACGTTATCTATTCGCTTTTGTATTAATGTTGATGTGGTTTCGAGGCTATTCACAAAGAAAAGTGACCGTATATGCCGTCATATCTGCGACCTTAACGTTGTTAATTAACATGTTAATTAAATGTTTTTATTTTAAGCCTCGTCCATTTATGAAGCGCCGTGTCGGCATCCTTATTCCTTCAAAGATGAACTCCGCATTCTTAAGTAAACATACGTTGCTTACAACTGCTGTATCCACTTCTATTTTTCTACGTGAACGTATTCTTGGGTCAGTTATGTGGATATTGTCCTTGTTAACAGGATTCTCAAGGATTTGGGTAGGGCATCATTATCCTTCTGATATTATCCGAAGCCTCTTTGTTGGTAGCTTGACAAGTATTATCGTTGAGAAAGTTTTTGGTTCTCTAAAAATAATGAACCGAAAAACATAAAAGTGTTATGCTACAATACGTAAATGAAGCATTTTCAATAGCTAATGATGTAGTCTCGATTCTGTACTTGCTTTAATGATTAGTTAAAGCAGTTGTTATGGTGAAGACTTCTACTAATAACGACAAGATAAAGCGCTTAAGGAAAAATTCCCTAAGCGTCTCTTTTTCAGTTATAAAATATGTATTCAGGCTGATGAGCTAAACAATCTTACCAATCTCCTGTAGTTTATCATCGAGTTTTATACATATGAGATTTTAAGTGTATTCATTGATTAAGTCTCTTTTTGTTTTATAAACAGGATTTGTTTAAGACAAATCCTGTAATTAGCTCATTAAACTGAACCCACTTTTTTGTAGGCAGTTGGTGACCCTGTTGTGGTAAAACAAAGAATTCAGCATGCTTACATCTATTTTTATACTCTTTCATATAGTGGGTAGTCCAATCCTTTTTTCCACCATATATAAACAACAAAGGCATGGTTAAATGATGAAGTTTGTCTAAACAGTTATATTGTAATGAATGATTATAATACTGATACCATGATTCTTGATCTGCTTTCTTCATGTAACTAACTAGGTTCTTTCTTAGTGTCTTGTCCCGAGTGTGACTTATAGCAAGGCTTGTTATTAATATATTTAGGTGTTCTTTTACCATATACATTCCTATTTTATGTAACAGTTGTCCAGGTATATCTCTTACTATAGGATAAGTTCCTGAGAAAATTAATAATTCGATTCTATTGGGATAATAAATAGCCAGCTCTTGAGCAATTAGACAGCCAGCAGAATAACCACATATAATAGGCCTTATCTAAATGCATCGCGTTCATAAAACGCAATACTTCGTTTGCATAGAAGGAAATTGATACAGTTTGTTTCGCTTTGGGACTTCGTCCATGACCACTTAAATCTGGAAAAATGACTCTCATATGCTTAGATAAATCGTATTGATAATGGAAGACTTTATTTCCCATGCCAGGTGGATGAATAAAAATGACTGGTATACCCTGTCCACGCTCTTCATAATACAAATATTGATTAGTGTCTATTTCAATAAAAGGCATGATTATTTCTCACTCCAAAATCAATTAATAATTACTTTTTAGTTAAGATTAATCTAGTTTATGAAAACCAAGATCTTTTTTCATCTTACATTTAACTCAATATAATTAACTATTTGTTCTGTATGGTTTACATTCAAATAATTTCTTTTATTATTTATTATGAGGTTATTATAGTGAGACTATACACCTTAAAAAGGGGGAGATTTTAGCATTGTTGATAGGATTTCCGATAACGGTGATTATGTTAACTAAGGGTGTATATCTTATACACCTTAAAAATATCTCTTCCCATTCCCGAGGCCAGTAGTCTTTTCTGCTTTTAAGTTGTGTATGATATAAAAAGCTAGTTACTATAAAGAACTTTACAAGAAAAGGTTATCTTAACCAAACCATATTCAGGGAACAAAAAAACCAGCTATATAAAATAGCTGGTTTCTTCGGTTAATGAAAACCCTCTATAAGGGTACTATTATTATAACATAAAAATTAATTATAATCTACTTATCTACCATGATATCCTCAAGTTCATCTAACATTTGATTAGCCGCAATTACACCGCCAGCAGTGTTCCAAACTGCATCACTAACCTTGTGCGTATTTCCAGCTTTAGAAACTTTTAAATTCTTCCATAATGGATCATTAGTCCATTCTTTTTCCATAGTTACACCTTCATTGTCACCATTTGGAGCATATGTAAAGTAGAACATAACGTCTCCGTCCATTTTTGGTATAACTTCCTTTCCAACATCTACAGCAAGATTACCTAGTTTGCTATTATCTTTGAACATTTTTTCTTGCTCTGGAGTACGTTTAAATCCTAATTGTTTAAAAATTACACCTGAGAAAGAATCGGTATAGTAGATACGAGCTGTTCCTGGCATAAAGCGAACAACAGATACTTCTTGATTCACTTTATCACCAAGCTTTTCTTTAACATCATTAACATGTTGATCAAAGTCAGCTAATACTTCTTTTCCTTTTGCTTCTTTGTTTGTAGCCTTAG
>Ga0209463_1002239_pt1 | contig 10803 bp, 11 predicted proteins | sample AgamicMgSfrz_FD_187169 | JGI IMG/M metagenome (GOLD analysis project Ga0209463, IMG submission 187169) | Agave microbial communities from Guanajuato, Mexico - Mg.Sf.rz (SPAdes) (version 2) | ecosystem: Host-associated > Plants > Phyllosphere > Phylloplane/Leaf | place: Guanajuato, Mexico... | reverse complement strand
ACTGATTTTTGCCAGCGCGGCCATTGATGCCGCCGGAACCGGCCTGCCGATAAGCGGCTATCTGGCGATCCTTGGCGCCATGCTGGCCGCCAGCGCCTCTCTGGCGCCCTTTGCTACGGCGGCGGCGTTACGCATTAGCCTGCATTAGTCGCGCGGCTATCGATTTATATTTTTACTGTGAGCAATAACAATGTGGAAATGGTTACATCAGCTGGCTAAGCCGGAGCGGCTTTATCATTTTAGCGGCCGACTGGCGCCCTGGTTTGCGCTGCTGACGATCGGCACGCTGCTAACGGGCTGGGCCTGGGGATTTGGTTTTGCGCCCGCCGACTATCAGCAGGGAGAAAGCTATCGCATCATCTACCTTCATGTACCTGCCGCTATCTGGTCAATGGGTATCTACAGTTCAATGGCGATAGCCGCTTTTATCGGTCTGGTCTGGCAAATGAAGATGGCGGATTTAGCCGCCGCTGCGATGGCGCCGACAGGCGCGACCTTTACCTTTATCGCGCTGATTACCGGCTCCGCCTGGGGTAAACCGATGTGGGGCACCTGGTGGATTTGGGATGCGCGCCTGACCTCGGAGCTGGTGCTGCTGTTCCTTTATATGGGGGTTATCGCGCTCTATAACGCGTTTGACGATCGGCGCCTGGCCGGGCGCGCCGCCGGTATTCTCATTCTGGTGGGCGTGGTCAATATTCCCATCATCCATTTCTCCGTGCAGTGGTGGAACACGTTGCATCAGGGGTCGTCCGGCATGTTGCAGCAGGCGATTGCGCCGGCGATGCGCACGCCGCTGCGCTGGTCGATTATCGGCTATCTGCTGTTGTTTATTACCCTGACGCTGATGCGGCTGCGCAATCTGATCTTACTGACCGAGCGCCATCGTCCCTGGGTGGCCGCGCTGGTGAACAAAGGAGGACGTTCCGCATGACGCCTGCATTTTCTTCCTGGCACGACTTCTTTGCCATGGGCGGCTACGGTTTTTATGTCTGGCTGGCCACAGGCTTTACGCTGCTGCCGCTCATCGTTCTGGTGATGCACACCTTATGGCAGCGCCGTCAGCTGTTAAAAAGCGTCCGGCAGTATCAGGCGCGTGAACGCCGCATCCGGGCGGCCAAAATGAAACAGGCCGTCAGCGAAGCGGCAGGAGAGTAATGTGAATACCCGTCGTAAAAACCGCCTCTGTATGGTCGTGGCGATTCTGGTCGGCCTGAGCGTGGCGACCGCGTTAGTGATGTATGCGTTACGTTCCAATATCGATCTCTTTTATACCCCCAGCGAAATTCTCTATGGCAAAGGCGAGGCGCATACCAAACCTGAGCCGGGCCAGCGCCTGCGTGTCGGCGGCATGGTCATGCCCGGCAGCGTGAAGCGTGATGAAAAGACGCTGCGCGTTTCGTTTAAGCTGTATGACGCCAACGGTGTGGTCAGCGTCAGCTATGAAGGCATCCTGCCCGATCTGTTCCGGGAAGGGCAGGGCGTGGTGGCGCAAGGCGAACTGCAGGCGGGCAACCTGATTAATGCGAAGGAAGTGCTGGCGAAGCACGATGAAAAATATACGCCGCCGGAAATCGCCGATGCGATGCAGAAAAACCACAAGGGAACGGCGGCTGCGGCGCTGTCGCAGGGTGATCGCTTATGATGCCGGAGATGGGCCATTTTCTGCTTTGCCTTGGCCTGGCGCTGTCATTACTGCTGAGCGTTTATCCGCTATGGGGCGCGGCGCGTCAGGATAGCCGCCTGATGGGCCTGGCGCGACCGCTGGCCGTTGGCCTGTTTTTCTGTGTCGCGGGCAGCTTTTTGCTGCTGGTCCACGCCTTTATCGTCAACGACTTTACCGTGGCCTACGTCGTCAGTAACTCCAACAGTCAGCTGCCGCTTTATTACCGCATCGCCGCCACCTGGGGCGCCCATGAAGGTTCTTTGCTGCTGTGGGTACTGATGCTCAGCGGCTGGACGCTGGCGGTTGCCGCATTTAGTCGGGGCATGCCGCAGGATGCTGTCGCGCGCGTGCTGGCGGTGATGGGCATGATTAACCTCGGCTTTTTGCTGTTTATCATTTTCACCTCTAATCCTTTTACCCGCACGCTGCCGGATTATCCGATTGACGGTCACGATCTCAATCCAATGCTGCAGGACATCGGGTTGATTTTCCATCCGCCGCTGCTCTATATGGGCTATGTCGGCTTCTCTGTCGCCTTTGCTTTCGCTATCGCCTCGCTGATGGCCGGACGGCTCGATACCGCCTGGGCGCGCTGGTCGCGTCCGTGGACCATTGCGGCATGGCTGTTTCTGACGATCGGTATTGTGCTGGGCTCGGCCTGGGCCTATTACGAGCTGGGCTGGGGCGGCTGGTGGTTCTGGGATCCGGTGGAGAACGCCTCCTTTATGCCCTGGCTGGCTGGCACCGCGCTGATTCACTCGCTGGCGGTCACCGAAAAGCGCGGCACCTTTAAAGCCTGGACAGTGCTGTTGGCGATCACCGCCTTCTCCCTGAGCCTGCTGGGCACTTTCCTGGTGCGCTCCGGCGTGCTGGTTTCGGTACACGCTTTTGCCTCCGATCCGGCACGCGGCATGTTTATTCTCGCGTTTTTAGTGATCGTTATCGGCAGCTCGCTGCTGCTGTATGCGGTAAAAGGCGGACGCGTACGCAGCCGGGTGCAGAACGATTTCTGGTCACGGGAATCCTTTCTGTTGGGCAACAACGTGCTGCTGATCGCCGGCATGCTGGTGGTACTGCTGGGCACGCTGCTGCCGCTGGTGCATAAACAGCTGGGGCTGGGCACCATCTCTGTCGGCGAGCCGTTCTTCAATACCATGTTTACCTGGCTGATGGCGCCGTTCGCGCTGATGCTGGGCATCGGGCCGCTGGTGCGCTGGCGACGCGACGAGCCGCAAAAGCTGTGGAAACGGCTGGCGCTGGCGCTGCTGACAACGCTGTTGCTGTCGATATTGCTGCCGTGGCTGATGCAGGATCGGATTGAAGCGATGACGGTAGTCGGCCTGATGATGGCGCTGTGGGTGATTATTCTGACGCTGATGGAGCTGCATGAACGCGCCACCCATCGTCACAGCCTGCTGCGCGGCATCCGGCAGCTGTCGCGCAGTCACTGGGGCATGGTGCTGGGCCATCTGGGCGTCGCGGTGACGGTGATCGGCATCGCCTTTAGTCAGAACTACAGCGTGGAGCGGGACGTGCGCATGAAGGCGGGCGACAGCGTCGATATCCATCGTTACCACTTTGTATTCCGCGATGTGCATGAGCTGAACGGGCCGAACTACAGCGGCGGCGCGGCGATTATCGACGTGACGCGCGATGGTAAAACGGAAGCGACGCTGCGGGCGGAGAAGCGTTACTACAGCGTGGCGCGCAGCATGATGACCGAAGCGGCCATTGATGGCGGCCTGACGCGCGATCTCTACGCCGCGCTCGGCGAGGAGCTGAACGACGGCTCCTGGGCGGTCCGAATTTATTACAAACCTTTTGTGCGCTGGATATGGTACGGCGGCCTGTTTATGGCCTTCGGCGGTCTGCTTTGTCTGCTCGATCCACGTTATCGCAGCCGTAAAAAAGCGCAACGGGAGCTGGTATGAACAAGAAGATACTCTATATTCCGCTGATTTTGTTTCTGCTGCTGGCGCTGGCGCTGATGTGGCAGCTGACGCGCAACGCCGACGGCGACGATCCCACGCGGCTGGAGTCGGTGTTAATTGGCAAGCCGGTGCCGCTGTTTAAGCTGGAATCCCTCGACAATCCCGCCGTCATTTACGATCAGGCGGCGCTGGCGGACGGCAAGCCGCTGTTGCTGAACGTCTGGGCCACCTGGTGCCCCACCTGCCGCGCCGAGCATCAGTATCTGAATACGCTGGCGGAGCAGGGCGTACGCGTGGTTGGAATGAACTATAAAGATGACCGCGCTAAGGCGATGAACTGGTTAAATACGCTGGGAAATCCCTATGTGTTGAGCCTGTATGACGGCAGCGGGATGCTCGGCCTGGATCTCGGCGTGTACGGCGCGCCGGAAACTTTTTTGATCGACGGGCAGGGGATCGTGCGCTATCGCCACGCGGGCGATCTTAACGCGCAGGTCTGGCAGCGGGAAGTGGCGCCGCTGTGGCAAAAATATAGCAGGGAGGCGGCAAGATGAGGCAGCTGATAATGTTGCTGGCGGGGCTGCTGTTCAGCCTGAGCGCGCTGGCGGCGATCGATACCTGGCAGTTTGATTCTGCCGAACAGGAGCAGCAGTACCGCGAGCTAACCAGCTCGCTGCGCTGTCCGAAATGCCAGAATAACAGCATTGCCGATTCCAACGCGATGATTGCGGCGGATATGCGTCTGAAGGTTTACCAGCTGTTGAAGCAGGGCCAGAGCGAAGCGCAGATCACGCAATATATGGTCGATCGCTACGGCCATTTCGTGACCTACCAGCCGCCGGTCACGCCTTCCACGCTGATTCTGTGGGCCGGCCCGCTGCTGTTTATTATCGCGGGCGGACTGGTGATTTTCTTACGCAGCCGCCGTCAGCCTCTGGCAGATGAGGCGCTGGACGAGGCTGAGCAGCAGCGTCTTAAGGCGCTGTTAGATGACAGGAAATCGCCATGACTCTTTTCTGGATAGTGTTGAGCGGCCTGTTGGCGGCCGCGCTGCTGCTGCTGGTGGCGGGCTGGCGCAGCGCGCGGCAGGTGCCTGTCGATCGCGATACGTTGAATAAAACTTTCTATCAACAGCGGCTGCATGAACTGGAGCAGGAAGAAGCGCAGGGCGTTATTGCCGCCCGACAGCCGATGGTGCAGGAGCTGCAGCACCGGCTTCTGACCGATATTCCCTCCTCCTCCTCGCAGCCCGCGCGTCCACTTGGCCGCTGGGTGCTGCTGCCTGGCGCCTTTTTGCTGGTGATCATTAGCCTGGGCTGTTATCTGAAAACCGGCAGCCTGCCGGGCCTGATCGCCTGGCAGCAGGTGCAGGATGATTATCCAGCGCTGCGCGCTCGTCTGCTCGATCCGCAGGCAAAGCCGCTGTCGCTGGAAGAGCTGGCACGGCTGGGATTAGGGCTGCGTACGTCGCTGCAACAGCATGGCGGCCAGCTGCATGACTGGCTGATCCTCGGACGTATCGGCATGGTGCTGAATAACCGCGATACCGCCGTTGAGGCTTTTCAGCGCGCGCTACAGCTGGCGCCGAATAACGAAGAGGTGAAACTCAGCTATGCTGAAGTGCTGACCCGCTCCAGCGATCCGCAGGATAACCGGGAAGCGCAGGGGATGCTGAGCGCGATGTTAAAGCACGATCCTGCTAACGTACGACTGCTAAGCCTGGTAGCATTCAACGCGTTTCAGCAGCAGCAGTACGAGCGGGCAATTGATGCCTGGCAACGTATGCTGACGCAGCTGCCCGCCGATGACGCGCGCATCGCGCAGGTTCAGCGCAGCATTCAGCAGGCAAAAACCGCCGCGGGTCTGCAAACCAGTCAGCTGGCATTAAGCGTCACGCTGTCGTCTGCCGCAGAAAAAATGTTACCGCCGGACGGAGTCATGTATATTTCTGTTTCCGACGGTGTTTCACCGGTTCCGGTGGCGGTGAAGAAGCTGCCACTGAGTCATTTTCCGCTATCGCTGACGCTGGATGACAGTAATGCCATGATGCCGGAACGTCTGCTTTCGGCGCTGCATCAGGTTAAAGTTCGCGTGCGTATTGCGCGCGACGGCAGCGCAACGCCCCGGTCTGGCGACTGGTTTGGCGAAAGTGCGCTGACACCTTTTGACGGTCATCAGCATCTTGCTGTTGAAATTAATCAGCAGCTGCCCTGAAGCGGTAAGCACTCAATCAAACAGGGAGAAGATTATGAACTACCGCCTGACGGGGCTGGCGCTGGCAAGCCTGTTACTGGTCGGTTGCGCCAGCTCGCCGAAGAACGATGAACCGCAGGGGCGTTCCGATCCGCTGGAAGGGTTTAACCGCACGATGTTCAATTTCAACTACAACGTGCTGGACCCTTACATCGTGCGCCCGGCAGCGGTGGCGTGGCGCGACTACGTGCCGGTTCCGGCGCGTACCGGCATCAGCAACTTCCTGGGCAACCTGAACGAGCCGGCGGCGATGGTGAACTCCTTTCTGCGCGGCGATCCCTATCGCGGTATGGTTCACTTCAACCGTTTCTTCCTGAATACCGTGCTGGGTCTCGGTGGCTTTATCGACGTTGCCGGGATGGCTAATGATAAGCTGGCGCGCGAAGAGCCGCCGCGCTTTGGCGGCACGCTGGGTACCTGGGGCGTTGGCTACGGTCCTTATGTGGTGCTGCCTGGTTACGGCAGCGCGACGCCGCGTGAAGATGGCGGTGACTATGTGGATACGCTCTATCCGGTGCTGGGCTGGCTAAGCTGGCCGATGACGGCGGGCAAGTGGGTACTGGAAGGCGTGGAAACGCGCGCTCAGCTGCTTGATTCCGATGCGATTTTGCGTAATACCAGCGATCCTTACGCCTTTGTACGTAACGCCTATTTCCAGCGTCACGATTTCCTTGCCAACGGCGGCAAGCTGAAGCCGCAGGAGAACCCTAACGCGCAGGCGATTCAGGGCGATCTCGACGAGATCGACGCGGCGGAGTAAGTCAGCGGTAAAGAAAAAGGCGGGAGCATTCCCGCCTTTTTACAACACTGAACTCAAGGTGCAGGGCGTCCGGGCAGAAGAGTAAAGCGTCCCGCGCCAGGGAAGGCGCGGGACGAGCGGTCAGGGATGACGTTTTTTGCGTCTTTACGATCGGCCCGGACGCCCTGCGCATGCACCAGCCGTGCTATAAAGAGGCGGCTTTCCCGCCTCAGCTTTCGGCGTTGCCTGCTGGTTTCCGCCTTTTACGTTCCGAATCTGCTATCAGAAACGATAGTTAAAGCTGGCGCCGTACAGCCAGGCTTTCCCTTCTGAATCAAACTCATAAGGTGTAACAGCGCCGTTACGCGCGGTGGCCACCGGATCGACGCCTTCATGTACGGTCACTTTCTGACCGTGCATATAAGAGATGCCTACATCTACCGAAGCGTTCTCATTAAAGGCGTAAGAGGCGCCGGCGCTCAGCCACAGGCGATCCTGATCGGGAATGGAGACAGAACGCTTATCGGCCGGAACCGGGCTGTCATCAAAGGCGATACCGGCGCGGAACGTCCAGTTCTGGTCATAGAAGTAGGTCGTACCGAGCGCAATGCGGTAGGCATCGCGATAGCTTTCATCTTTATAAAACAGCTCCTGGCCGTTGCTGCCGGTGGCTTTCAGCTCCTGGAACTGGCTCCAGCTGGTGTAAGCCAGACTATAGTGAACCGCCCACTGCGGCGCGACTTTGTGGTAGCCGGAGATCTCCCACATTTCCGGCAGATTCAGGGTCAGCGAACCTGGAATCGTGCTGCCGCTGGTGCCGTAAGGCAGGCCAATCGCACCGGTAATCGGATTCAGCTGTGAAGGAATCGAGCTTTTGTAATCACCGTCGAAATCAATTTTCACTTCCGAACGGTAGGTCAGGCCGAAGCGGTTGTTTTCATCCACTTCATACAGAATGCCGGCGTTCCAGCCGTAGCCCCATTCGTCGCCTTTCAAATGCGCGACCTGCGTATCCGCCGCCGCTGCAGGCAGACCGTAAGCAGGCAGCACGCCGCCATATTCGCCCAGATAACGTTCAATTTTAGCGCGCGCATAAACCGCATCAAACCCGACGCCGAAACTGAAATGCTCATTCATGCGCCAGGCGGTGCTGAGATTAAGATTAGTGGTCAACAGATCGGTTTTACCGCCGTAGGAACCCGCCGCGTAGTCATTATTAAATTCAGTGGCCAGCCCGTAATTAGTGGTAGCGGAAGCGCCAATCCACCATTGGTCGTTAATCGGCTGCACATAATGAATATTTGGCACCCATTCTGTCGGGGCAATATTATCCGCTTTCAAACTATTTCCGGCGCCACTATCACCGTCAATATTAACGTCGGGATCGATAAATACCGCGCCAATGGAAAACATCGGGCGATCCATTAATGCCATGGTTGCCGGGTTACGGCTGGCGGATGCGGCCGTATCGCCTATTGCGCCTTCGCCTGAATAAGCGCGGCCAAGGCCAATGCCGGAGAATTCATTGAGCTGGAAGCCCGCTGCGTAAAGGTTCGAGGAAGCTATTGCCACTGCCGCTGCCAATGCTGACTTTGCAAACAGGTTTTTATGGTTCATGACCACAACCTCATTATGGGATTATTATTAATTTCTGTTACTACACGTAACAAGGGACCGGGGATTCTAGAGGCTGATATACAACGGACAAATCAGACCAGTGCGCACAGTATAGGGCTGACCTGTGTATATGTTGCAATATTGTTTTTTAAATATGTCAAATATGATCGGAAAAATAAGATCCGCTTAACAAAATCGTACGCTTTCCCGACACAATTGCGCGCTAATCCTGCGCCAGATCAATAATGCTAGTGATTGCGTTCACACTATTTAGCGCTGTGCGAAAGGCGGCGTAAAATATCGGCCAGTTAACAGAAGCCGTTTAAAACGGAATAGTGGGAGAAGACGATGAGTGATGCTTTAAATAAATGTAGCGCTAACGAAACGGCGGCCTGCTGCTGTGTTGATGTCGGCACCGTAATGGATAACAGCGACTGCACCGCTTCCTGGTCACGGCTGTTTGAAAACCGTCAGCAGGCGGAAGAGATGCTGGCTACGCTGACCGAAAAAGCGCGCAGCGTTGAATCTGAACCGTGCGAAATTACCCCTCGTTTTACCGAACAGCCTGACGGCGTACGTCTGGATGTGGATTTCACCTTTAGCTGCCAGGCGGAAACTCTGATCTTCCAGCTCGGCCTGCGTTAAGTCTTTTTAATCGGCGCGGTAGAGACACGGCGCCGTTTTTTCTGCTCTCTGGTCCGCCGTACTTATCACCGCTGTTCGCCCCTGAACCTTATCGTTTTTACATTCGCTGCGTTTTTAAATACCGTCATTTCCTGCCGATCGGCAGCGTAGCCCTGGTCGCCGCGCGCTTATTTTCTTTTACCGGCAACTGTGCCGCTGCTCTCATTTTCTGTCCGCGCCGCTGGCACCCCGTAACAAACTGATTACACTGCTCAGGTCTGACCTCTTTGGCAATGATGCTGCGGTCGCGGTTAACAGGTGAGAATAATGAGCAGAGCGCTTCCTTTGCTGACGCGTCAGGGCGATCGCATCGCCATAACCCACGGGCTTCGCACCCCTTTTGCGCGTCAGGCGACGGCGCTGCACGGCATTCCGGCGGTGGAGCTGGGCCGGATGGTGGTCAGCGAACTGATGGCCCGCAGTGAAATCCCGGCGGATGTGATCGAACAGCTGGTGTTCGGGCAGGTTATCCAGATGCCTGAGGCGCCGAATATTGCGCGCGAAATCGTACTGAGCAGCGGGCTGAATGTGCAGACCGACGCTTACAGCGTCAGCCGCGCCTGCGCCACCAGCTTTCAGGCGGTGGCGAACCTGGCGGAAAGCCTGCTGGCGGGCACCGTCAGCGCCGGTATCGCTGGCGGCGCCGACTCATCATCGGTATTGCCCATCGGCGTCAGCAAAAAGCTGGGCCGAACGCTGGTCGATCTGAATAAAGCGCGCACGCTAAGCAAAAAGCTCAGGTTGTTTAGCCAGCTGCGTCCGCGCGATCTGCTGCCGGTGCCGCCAGCAGTCGCCGAATATTCCACCGGTTTGCGCATGGGCGATACGGCCGAGCAGATGGCGAAAAGCCACGCGATCGGCCGCGAACAGCAGGATGCGCTGGCGCATCGCTCTCATCAGCGTGCGGCGCAGGCCTGGCGCGAAGGCAAACTTGCCGATGAGGTGATGACCGCGTATGTACCGCCGTGGCAGGCCGCTTTCCAGCAGGATAATAACGTGCGCGAAAAGAGCGCCGTTGAAGATTATGCCCGGCTGCGGCCCGCTTTTGACCGTCAACACGGCAGCGTGACGGCGGCCAACAGTACGCCGCTCACCGATGGCGCCGCCGCGGTAGTTTTGATGACCGAATCGCGGGCACGCGAGCTGGGCATCACGCCGCTCGGCTATCTGCGCAGCTACGCCTTTACCGCTACCGACGTCTGGCAGGATATGCTGCTGGGCCCCACCTACGCCTCGCCGCTGGCGCTGGATCGCGCTGGCGTAAGCCTCGCCGATCTGACCCTGATCGATATGCACGAAGCCTTTGCTGCGCAGACGCTGGCTAATCTGAAGCTGTTTCAGGATGCGCGCTTTGCCCGCGAGGTGCTTAACCGACCTCAGGCGCTGGGAGAGGTCGATGAGGAAAAATTTAACGTTCTCGGCGGCTCCATCGCTTACGGACATCCTTTTGCCGCCACCGGCGCGCGCATGATTACCCAAACGCTGAATGAGCTGCGTCGACGCGGCGGCGGCCTTGGTCTGGTGACGGCCTGCGCAGCGGGCGGGCTGGGTGCGGCAATGGTACTGGAGGTTGAATAAGGTTATGGAACAGCAATCCGCATTTCATCTGAGCGTGCGTAGCGACAATATCGGCGTCATCGTGATCGATGTGCCCAACGAGAAAATGAATACCCTGAAAGCGGCTTTTATTCCGCAAATTCGCGAGGTCATCAACCAGGCGCGTCAGCATCCGACGCTGGCCGGTTTAGTCTTTATCTCCGGCAAGCCCGATTCATTTATTGCCGGCGCCGACATTAGCATGATCGATGCCTGTCGCAGCGCGGACGACGCGCGCAAGCTGGCCGAACAGGGACAACACATTATGGCGGAAATCGCCGCGCTGCCGGTGCCGGTTGTCGCGGCGATCCACGGCC
>Ga0209463_1002237_pt1 | contig 10807 bp, 10 predicted proteins | sample AgamicMgSfrz_FD_187169 | JGI IMG/M metagenome (GOLD analysis project Ga0209463, IMG submission 187169) | Agave microbial communities from Guanajuato, Mexico - Mg.Sf.rz (SPAdes) (version 2) | ecosystem: Host-associated > Plants > Phyllosphere > Phylloplane/Leaf | place: Guanajuato, Mexico... | reverse complement strand
TATTTTTTTAACGGCAATCGGATCGATATTTTGTAAAAACATATCCATGACATTCGTTCCTTTCCTGTAAATTGTGGTTCCCCACTACAAAAGAGAGAAGAGCATAAGGGGTTTTTGCCCCCACAATGGGTGGGGGGCTAGGCAAAGCCTAGCAAAACCGTGGGTACATCAAAAAGCCCAAAGTGGCGACTCTCTGGCGACTCACAAACGGTGTCCGGCGACTTTGTGGCGACATATTGGCGAGTCTGTGGCGACACCTCTTTTTTCACTTCATGGTTAAATCTTGTTGCTTTCCGTTCAATTTTTGGAGTTTTTCTTGTGAACTTTTTTGTTCACATTCATACAGCTGAATGCTTTGACCACTAGATTGATTTGCATTTTTTTATTGAAAATTTTGACTTCTCATCGACTTTTTCCCATTTCACTTGATACTTCATATCAAGTTGTAACTTCTTTATTTCTTGTTAAGTTTGAAGCTTATATTTAGATTTTATTATCATATTTTTACAGGTTTTAATTCTTCTTTTTTGTTAATCAGAAAAAAATAAAAATTAATACATCAAAGCTTATATCCTTTGGCACATCTGTTTCGTAATCATTTATTAAATTCCCTATATTCTCGTTTCTGTTTCTTTATTCTTTTGATAAAGATTAAAGACATGTACTTTTCAATTTGAAAACATTTTATTACTTTCACCACATAACAACTATAATTTCTAGCATTATACTAATAGATGATCAAACAATTGGATTTACTTTTTTTTCTGCAAGAAAGCTAATTTTCATTTTATTTTTTAAACCCAAGTTACTCACAACTAATTTAGACTAAAATAAATTAAAATAAATTAAATAAAAACGAAGTTAAATTTAATTATGAGACAGTAGGTTAGTGTGTCTAATTAAAAATCATTAAGTTTATTTACTTTTTAAATCAATTGGAAATTAATTGATTTAAACTAATTGTAATTTAATTAGATATATACAAACTCTAATATATCAAGAAAAACGGGCTCTATTAAAGTCATATTCGTTCCAATAGTAAAAACTAATTCAGACTCAATTGAGTCTGAATTAGTTTTTACTATTGGATAAAGACACACCTAAGATAGAAAATTTATATCCTATGAAGTTAGTATAGTTTCATAGACACCCTTTAATTAAAGTCTTTACAATTAGTTGCTGAAATAGAACGCAAACGTGCGGGCAAAAAATACAATGAGGATTCTAAGAAAATCATTTCTCAATATTAGGTGAAACTCTATAGTTAAACTTAAGGTTGACTAGGAAATCTATTTTTTATACCGAATTAGACAAGTTAAACTTATTATTAAATAAGTTTAACTTAATCAGTTTATAAAAAAACACTCAAAAGAAAATACAATTAAATTACACTCAGTTTAACTTAATTGTATTTTAATTGGACTTGTTGTAATATCTAAAAAAACACTATAAATGAATTTATAGTGTTCAAACAGGATTCAGTTCAAACTTAATTGAATTATACAAGATATAATAAAATTAATTCAATTAAGTATAAAACCTGATAGAATAATAAAGGCAAGTTTCAAATAAGAAGTGATTATTTAATTAGGACCAATTAAGTTAGACTTAATTGAGTCATTAAAAATATTGCATATAAGAAGATGCTAACTCAGTTAGATTAAATTGCCTGTGAAGGAGGTACAATTTTGAGCGAAGAAACAATGGTTATTTCAGAAGTTGCTAGAAAATTTAATATAGAAAATCATCAATTACGTGACTGGTGTGAAGTAGGACTAGTACGCCACAAGAGAATTGGAAGAATAAGGTATATATTCACTGACGAAGATAAAAAAATCGAGAAGATTATCGAACTTAAAGAAAAATTTGGAAAACATGCACCGAATGAAATGATTCGTGAAGAATTAATTAAAGCAAATTTAATGAGCGACGAACAAACAAAAGTAATTGACAAGGATGTAGATGAAGAAGATATAAATGAAAATTCCTTTAAAGAAGCATTTTTATTACTTGCTAAAAAAATAGAAGAAATGGATAAAAAGATGGAAAAGAAAGAACAATTAACACTTCCATATGAAAATTTAGCAGAAAAAAAAGATGTTATAGAAATAAAAGAGCAGATGAATAAACTTGAACAAGATAATCAGCGTTTAAAGGAAGTGAATGATCAATTACTTAAAAAATTAGATTCTATCCATTCAGCTATGACCGAAATTCAAAAAGAACAAGGAAAAAGTATATGGAAAAGAATGTTCACCAAATAAAAACAGCTTCTAATTACTTATCAGTAGTTAGAAGCTGTTTTTATTTGGTTTATTTGTGGCAATTTTTAGAGAGTGTTTTTCTTACTTCCTTCAACAATAAATTTATTTAAGTATAGATAGAATTTTTATCTCGTAAAAGAAGTAAAATTAATTCTTTTGAGATATATTACTAATTTTTATTGAATTATGAGATTAATTAACGCTATAATAAAACTAACAAAAATGACCGGAATAGAAAAAAGACTTCAACTGTTTAAGAAGTGTTGGTAGCACTCTTAAACCGTTCCCCCTAAAGACGGTAGGGAAAACACTTGTCGAAGTCTCTTGTTAATAGAGTTAGTTTTTCTATAAAATAAAACTTATGCTTTTATTTTATATGAAATTGACATCTATTTCAAGGGCTTAGTTCATCAAAATCAAGGCATTGTTTTCCTTTTTCCAGGGAAACAGTGTCTTTTTTGTGTTCCTTAAAGGAGAAGATGAACAAATGACAAAGATATTGACCTGCTATTTAAAAGATGTAGATACCTTCAATGGACGATTCAAATGGTTATGGAAAAACAAGTCTACACTTCGGAAAAAGAAAGAAGAGTTTTTAGAAACTCTTCTTACCCACTTTAAACATCAACAATCAGCCATACATAAAGAATTTCCTAAAAAGAGAATGGAAATGCTCGATCATGTCATCTATAACCTAGTGGCTACGGGCATTCAAGCGATTCGTTCTGAAACGCTCATGAAGAAATTTAATGTGTCCAAAAGTACGGTTTCTCGTTTTGTACGCTCGTTAAAAGCGACACCCTTTGTACTTGTGGCACGATACATTAAAGAGGATACAACAGGTACTCATCCTGACAGTTATGTATTTATCCTTAAAAGTCATAAAAACTTTCAGCACATTTGCGACGAAATCTTTTTTGCCCATGATACAACAGGCATACAAATGCTTCAGCAAGAAGAAATGACCACTCCTGTGACACGTCCTGTGACGCATCCAGAAAGTGTTGAAAACGTTGATACACCAAGCTTAGAGGTCGATAAATCACCTGATGCCTTTATTAACCTTGATTTACCTGTAAATCATATAAATAATCATTTAATATCTGTTTCACAGGCCTTCACCTATATCAAAGGTGTGCCTAAGAAAGTCAATCAAGTCTACGCAGGTAAATATGGACATCAACTACAAGACTTCTATGCTCGTATTCAAAATGCTGCAAAAGCCGTCAAACGAGATACAGAGATTGAGATTAAAAAAGAGCAAGTCCATGACATTGCGTATTCAACCATTGTTGGATTAGATAAATATGTACATGAAGCCAATCAACAAGGCAATCCTTTATCCCTAGGGGATATGTGTCGATTAATCTATCAAATTGCAAAAAATCAATTCTACGAATTGGTAAATCCTAAAGGGCAGGATTATTCATCAGTATACGCAAACCAACAAGAAGTTATACATAACGAAAGCGAAACAACAACATTGGCTACACCAAAACATATTATCCGTAAGGAGATCGTTCCTGATTGGTTAAAAGCTGAACAGGATCAAGAAGAGAGTGCACAAGAAACAGAAATTTCTTTGGATCAACAGCTTGAAATGATCCAGTTAAAGCAAGATTTAGGACAAGAGCTCACGCTAGAAGAAGAAAACATGCTGCAAGAACACAGTTCTACGTACAGTTTGCTAGAAATGGCGCAGTTGAAACAGGATTTAGGACAAGTCTTAACCCCAGAGGAGCAAGAATGTTTGCGTCAACATAACCAGTTAAAAGACACAGCTTCCTAATCAAAAAAAGTAGAAATCTCTTAGAAGCTGATGTTTCAATAGAATCTGTTTATTTAGAATTGTGTTCTAAATAAACAATAACTAAAAATCTACGCAAAAGGAGACTATTATGCCACATAAAATTACGTTAACAGGATCAGCTACAGGACCCTTACGAGAATACGATCGCTACGTTGCCTTTGATATGCGTGAGAAAGGGTCACCATCTGTGCCTAAAGGTCTGAAGAAGAGTACGTTTATTTCGTACACCGTATTTGTTGCAAAGAAAGCCTTTAATAAAACAGGTCTTACGAAAAAAAGTATTATGCATGAAAAAATCCTCATTCAAGGGGAACCAACGTTAGATATTCCGATTGATGAATGTCCTGGTGAGGTAGGCGTGATCTGTTTCCAGATTACCGTTCTCCCGAACAAAAATGATAAAGAGAAGAATCAGTCAGATGCGAAAAAAGAACCTAAACAAGAGGCTTCTGCGCCTTCTCAAGAACAAAAAAACAGGGAATCTACTAAACAGGAAGAACAAGAACCTGTTTCTCAACCTGCAGCAAATGAAGAGAAGAAAACTGAAACGGTAAAGCCAGAAGCGAAAGAAGCGCCTGTTCCAGAGAAAAAGGCTACGCCACAAAAGAAACAGCTACCCACTCAGCCAAAAGGGACGCAGGATGTGTTGAGTTTCGATGAAATTGTGGTACCTGAAGAGTTCCTAAAGACACGACCAAACCCCGAAAAAACACAAAAAGTTATTGAATTTGTGAAGCGTACTGGTTATTTAGATGAACCCTTAACAATTGATAAAGAATCTAAGGTCTTAAAGGATGGCTACCGTCGTTATGTGGTGGCTAAGACGATCAAAATGGACAAAGTTCCAGTTGTCTATGAATATCAAAAATAAGGGGATAGGAGTCTACTAGATGAATAATAAACAAAAAGCGATTGAATATATTCAAAAGGCATCTGATGAATTGGAAAAGCATAGGGAGTTTCTTACAAATTTAGGCCTGAATGTATCCTTTTTGAATACGGCTGAAAGAAAGCTAGATCAAGCCGTCCATTGTCTCGTTCATTCAATTGAAGAGCCGGAAGATGATAATGAAAAAGAAATTAAAGAAGTTTCTTTTCATGAAGATGAAAAGATTATTGTGTTCAAAAATGGGGATATCAAAACAATTAAATATTTTAATCAAGCAGAGAATGCAGATAAAAATTAGATCATTTTAAGAATTATTTAAATGGGAAGGGTAGCTGGTGTAGCTACGTCCAAAGGTTACGTTATAAAAGCACGATCAAGCCCTGAGAAAACTTAAAAGGTCATTAGTTTCTTGAGACGTACGGGATACTTACTAGATGAAATGTTTGTTAAACATTAAAAAGTAGCGAGTAGCACCCAATAAAAAAAGAGTTTCCACAAAAATTTTCTCCAAATAATAAAATGTTACATTGGAAGTGTATAATCTTTTATTTTTAAAAAAACTCGGTTTCTATAAGAATAGGCTTATTGATTATAAGAACATTCATTTTGAAATTCTGGTTTACTATTCAATAAATAATATTAATTGTAACTAATTTCCTTGACGTGTACCATTTACATCCAATAAATTGATGTTATCGCCATATTCAATGGGAAGTATTCCTTTGATAAAATAAAATGGAAATCCTTTTTCATCGGTTTTTTCTTCATAGGTAATATCCCTATTATCTAATATTCAGGATTCTTTGTTAGTGTGCACGCATTTTATAATGCGTGCCTTTTTTTATGGTAATTGTATATATCTATGAATATTCACAACAAAGACCGCCCAATATGTATCAGTGTATAAGGCGGTCTTAACTGTATTCATGCTATATGATTATGACAAAAATATCGACATTATTCTAAATAACTTTATAGATTTAAATACACCCATTTTTCTATCGTACTTTATTATATGATGCATCTACATTATATTTCCTATTTCTTTAAGAAAAATTCGAATACTTTTAGGAAAAAGTGGCAAGCCTTCTTAAAAAGGAGGTTTTTACGTTGTGGAGTGGCGGTAAAAAAAGAAGTAAGCTTGGCAGATTTCTAGATAGACAGGGTTATTCTCAAACTGAGTTAGGCGAAGTTGCTAAACTTAATAAGAATACAGTAAGCAAAATTTGTAATGATCCAACTTATACTCCTTCTGTAGTCACTATAAAAAAGGTAATGAAAGCCTTAAAAAAGCTTGACCCTAAATTGAAATCTGAAGACTTTTTTGACATATAAAAAGGCGCAATTACGGTGCTTTTACTTATTCCCTCGACATATAAAGGAAATGACCCTCTATCCTGACAAATAGAAGGTCATTGATTCGTGCCTGCCTGTCAATAGTCACTCCTCAGAAGGTGACATCTCTATTCATATCCAACATATATGTAATTTAAACTTTTTACATAAAGATTTGGTTAACATAAGATGTATTACAGCAACTACGTAATTAATAGATCTCTTACTAAGTAAAGTAAGATAATTTTAAATACAACCACTAAATATTACGGTTTAAGTTATTTAGCTTTTGTATAAAGGAATCCGTTTTACCAAAAACTTATATATGTTATGCTTTTACTACATAATCATGATGTTTAGTAGGTGAAAAAATGGAAGATGTATTGCTAAATAAAAAATTACAACGGATTACGACTGTAATCTTACATAAAAAAGAAGAATTAGCTGAGCAAAAAAGACATTATCATTTTTATAATCAAGATGTTTATGTTCAACTAGTTCCCTGGCGAAAGAATTTAATTGAAATTTATGCAGAATCTATATCTATTGATGAAGAGCATACTTTTCAAATCTTAGAAAAGTGGGGAATGGAAGTAGCAAGTCTATTAACAACTCTTCAACTTCCTTTAGATATTGCTTTAGAAGAAATCAGTTATTATCGAAATCAAATTGGAGAAGTCATTACAGAAGAAGCAAAGAAAGAAAATCTTTCTTTTGATTTATTCTCTAAAGTGATATCTAGATACAATTTAGTTGTAGATAAAGCTGTACATTGGGTAAGTAAATCTTATATGAAAGATTATACAGATAAAATTCAATCTGCTCAGTACGCTATAGATGAACTGTCTATACCTGTAGTGCGTATAACAAAAGAAATTGGTGTAATTCCTCTTGTAGGGGAGATTGATACACATAGAGCTCAAATTTTAATGGAAAATGCATTGAAACAAGGTAACACTTACAGACTGAGTTGGTTAATTATTGATCTATCTGCCGTACCTATTATTGATACTATGGTTGCAGACCAACTTTTCAAAGTGGTTGCGGCTTTGAAACTTATAGGAATAGATATTGTATTAAGTGGCATTCGCTCTGAAATTGCCCTTACAATGGTTCAGTTAGGTGTAAAATTAAATGACATCGTCACTTTTAACACTCTTTATGGGGCATTAGAGTACACAAGTTCTCGAGTTAAGTAAACATTTACATATCAATAAATGATTGTAAGACAAAAAGCCTTGCCTACTATGGCTTAGAACGTAATCTTTATAATTAGCATTCCTACTAAAAAAGCTATCTCGCTTATTAACGCCGAGGTAGCTCTTTTTGTGTAAATAAAGGCACAAAAACACCTTTACTTTATTATCCAAATTATTTATAATTTACAAGTCGATTAGTAAGTTAATCACCACTTACTAAAAAGCTATCGCTTTCTCACGCTAGACCAATGCTGATAGAAAGCATAGCTTCTTATATATAAAGAAAGATAAAACTTACTTCGTTAAGCTAATCTTATGTAATTCATTTAACAATTGATCAATGAACTGGCTGGCTTGAAGTATGTTGTCACTTGTCATTCCTTCTTCTAATGCTACTTGAATCATATCCTCCCTGGCTTTTTCTATCTCTATAATCAAAGTCTGTTTTAGAACACCTTTATACCCCTGCAACTACCATCTCACCCATTTACCAAAAATGTTAATATTTATAACCTATTTAACAATAAATGTATTACACTCATATATCAACAGCTAACCTCTAAAGGGGACAGCTAAATAACTTGTAAAACGGACTTAATAGCTCGAAATCCGGAAATAAGAGGATGAATAGTCGCTTTAAATTCAAACACGTTAATGAAAAATGTAGAATTTTTGGAATAAATTTGATATTATTTAATTACTGTAACATTCACATTTCAACGAGTGTGAAGTCAAAAAAGCTGCCTCATTGCCTTTTTTGAGGCAGCTTTTTTATATTGTTTACCATTACGTCAGATTGATTTTAATCCCACCAGACGATGCTGGCTTTATTGGTTTTGCATCTCTTTGCTGTTTAGCTAAACTTTTATATTTCTCCATTAACTCATGAATACTTGCTACTTGAATAATCCGTATATGCTCTGAAGACACTGCATACCGAACAGGCGTAATCAGAATAACCGAAGGGAAGATAGGTGATCGACCTTCTGGTTGCCAGTGCAAGTCATTCCACTCATCCGAAAAGAAAAACTCCTCATAGAGGTTGACCTTCGCCTGCATCTTCTGCTCAGAATACTGATTTCTCTGAATTTCAATCCAAAAAGGAGACCCTTTAAAGATACAAAAGAGATCGGGTTCAATGCCTCCTTTTCGTCTTGTAGGCTTATCTTCGACAATAACCTGTTTAGGCGCACTATACGTACACATTTGTTTATAGATATCTAGAATTGAAAGGAAATGTAATATCTTTTGAGAGTTCTTTTTGATCTTTGCATCTACAGGTAAATAGACCGTCGGAGAATACTGCTGAGTGCGTTCAATGAGCCCTAACCGATATAAACGTACCATCACACTATTACATGCATTAACAGGCGATTTCAACTGTTTAAAGAACAGCTCCACCAATGAATCTCGATCCACTGCCCGAAATTGATTGATAAACCCAATGATGTCTATATCACGTTGAGATAATCGAAAGCTCATCGTTGTTCCTCCTTCTCTAATAATCCAAAGAGGGGCTGTGACATAACCTCCAGTTGCGGTTTAGGATCTTTCACCCGTGTCTTATAAGGTGAAAGTATTTCCTTACAAGTCTCTTCATCTAAAAAATACGCTTGAAACTCTTTCACGTCATCAATTTTAATTTTCATGCGTCCCCTGGCTGCAGCATCAATTTCTTCTGCTCCTATCACGCCAGCTACTTTCGCATTAGTCGCATCAGCTTGCCTTCCAGAGATCCGTACCCGTAAATTCGCTTTTAGCGCTGAATTTAATAAATCGGCATCTGGACGTTGCATCGCAATAATCGTATGAACGCCTAGTGCACGGCCTTGGCTCGCAAACTGTTGAATCATCTCTACGAGATCTGTTTCCCTCTTCGCTATGCTCATCTCATCAACCACCACCACGATTCGAGGCAGCTTAAATGGAAGCCGACTAATATGTGTCACGCCATGCTCTAACAGTAAATCCCCTCGTCGATACATTTCAGCTCGTAGTAATGCAAAAGGTTTTCGCATGTCTTTAGCTTCAAAACATAGCGCATCTACATGTTCAATTCCATAAAATAACCCTAAATCGGCTCGTTTGAGATCCACTAAGACTAGTCGCAACTCATCAGGTGAGGTGTATTTCACCCATGTGGTAAGGATGACACGCATCAGACTGCTTTTTCCTGCGCCAATTTCGCCAGATATCAATAAGGTTTCTAAATCAGCAAAATCCCATGAAACGGGGTTTCCATAGATATCTTGACCAATGCATACTGGAAGCTCCATTTTCTCAATATGAGGATGAATCGAATTATACTTATAAGTAAGCATCTTAGGTAGGCTTTTGTGATGAACGGTGATACTGAAATTCTTTAAGCTGCCGTTTATTTCGATGTTGCTGCCTAATACTTGGCGTAAGGCCCATCTCTTTTTGTTTAAGAGCTCCGGGTCAATGCCATTAATCAACGAAAAGGCGTACCGAGTGTAAGTATGATGATGCTCGATTCGATGGATCTTTGGAAACTGATACGAAGTACAGTCTCCTCGTTTCACCACCCGATAAATCTCTGCCGTACGAAACGCTTTAATCAATTGGCCATGTAATTTCAGCTTTTCAAACATCAACATTCCTCCTCAAAGTATAAATGTCGCAAAGAAGTAAAATAAGGCGCTATAAAACGCAACAGGTAAAATAAAGCGCATTACCTTTGCGAACTGATCAACGAGATCGATAACACCCCAGCGTTCTAATATTCGTTCAATAATGGCAATCCCTAAGACAATGCCCCCTATGGTCAAAATAGTGGGGTCGAGCATGGCTAGTGGACTAAACGGAACAAAGGAATAAGCCTTGAAGGGACGAGGTTTTGTTGAGGATTTAGAGGATGGTTTATGGAAGAAGTTTTGAAAAGTAATATAATGTGTTTTTCTCATGTTGGTACCTACTTTCATTCTTTAATTTTTTTGCCTTCCATGTATGAATTATTTCAGCTCAACGCATCCGGTCGCCCCCTTCGCCTCTTCGGCTCAGCTCCCTTACAGATTCCATGAACGGCTTCACCAGAAGCATAAAGCTTGTATTAACGCGGTAGCGATACTGAACTAGATACTGATTAGGTAATGGAGTTATAATTCTTTAGATACTATGTAGCTATAGCAGTAAGCTTGCCTGTCCAATCGAAAAATAAAAAATAACCCTTACTGCAGTAGGTAAGGGATAGATGGTGATGTAAGGCGCGATGATTTTTAATATGCTGGGGACGGGCTTAGTCGCTTATCTTTTTCATCAAATGGACAAAAAATCCAATGATGTGCCAACG
>Ga0209463_1002236_pt1 | contig 10807 bp, 9 predicted proteins | sample AgamicMgSfrz_FD_187169 | JGI IMG/M metagenome (GOLD analysis project Ga0209463, IMG submission 187169) | Agave microbial communities from Guanajuato, Mexico - Mg.Sf.rz (SPAdes) (version 2) | ecosystem: Host-associated > Plants > Phyllosphere > Phylloplane/Leaf | place: Guanajuato, Mexico... | reverse complement strand
CCTGCAATCCGACCGCTCCATCTGGGAAGAGATGATGCATGTTTTCTCCCATCTGACTCAGGCTGAGGCTGAACTGCGGAAGATGGAACAGGATATCGCCGATCCGGCTCAGATGGAGGACGAGAAAAAGTATGCGGACCTGCTTGAACGCTACGCGCAGCGATCGGACTGGTTCAAGGACCACGGCGGTTATGCGATGGAAACGCGCATTCGCAGCGTTTTGCACGGAATGGGCTTTGGCGAGTTTTCACCCGACACTCCGATTGCCACGCTAAGCGGAGGACAAAAGACGCGTCTTGCACTTGCCCGCATCCTGCTTCAAGCACCTGACCTGCTCATGCTGGACGAGCCTACCAACTATCTAGACATTCCGACACTAACCTGGCTAGAAGATTATCTGAGAGGTTATTCGGGAGCACTGCTCGTTGTATCCCATGACCGGTATTTCCTTGATCGGCTGGTAACCACCATTGTGGAGATCGAACGGCACCGTTCCAAAAAGTACACAGGGAACTACAGCCGTTATATGGAACTGAAAGCCGCCGAGTATGAGAACCAGATGAAGCAGTACGAGAAACAACAGGATGAGATCGCGAAGATGGAGGACTTTGTACAGAAAAATATTGTACGTGCTTCCACGACGAAGCGTGCTCAGAGCCGCCGTAAAGCGCTGGACAAGATGGAACGTCTGGACAAGCCGATGGGTGATTTGAAGAAAGCTCATTTCTCTTTTGAGACAGCAGTCATGTCCGGCAAGGAAGTGCTTCGCGTGGACGATCTTTCGGTCGCTTACGATGAAGCTTCGCCATTATTTCGTAATGTCTCCTTTGATCTTAGACGCGGGGAAACGGTAGCCTTGATCGGACCGAACGGGATCGGGAAATCCACGATGCTGAAGTGCCTCACCGGAAGCCTGCGTCCGGTAAGCGGTCAGATCCAGTGGGGAACCAAGGTGCAGATCGGGTATTATGATCAGGAGCAAACGGGACTAAACCCCAACAATACGGTTCTGGAAGAGCTCTGGAGCGCATATCCCGGCATGGAGGAAGCAAGAATTCGCACCGTGCTTGGCAACTTCTTGTTCAGCGGAGACGATGTACTCAAAAAGATCTCCTCGCTGAGCGGCGGTGAGAAGGCTCGTGTCTCCCTCTCCAAGCTCATGCTGAAGGAAGCCAATATGCTGATTCTCGATGAGCCAACCAACCATCTCGACCTTTTCGCCAAAGAAGTGCTGGAAGCTGCACTAATGGACTATGAGGGCACACTGCTGTTCATCTCTCATGACCGGTATTTCCTGAACAAGATGGCTGAACGCATTGTTGAGCTGCATCCTGGAGGAACGGAGCATTACCTTGGAAACTATGATGACTATATTGAGAAAAAGCAGGAGCTTGAGGACATCGCACGCGAAGCCGCAGAAGCAGCTCTATCTTCCTCGAAGCGGTCTGTGAAACCGGATCAGGAACCCACCGAAAAATCTGGAGCTGCTTCATTTGAAGCAGACAAGCAGGCTAAGCGCGAGGAGCGTAACCGGCAGCGGAAACAGGAAGCGTTGGAACAGCAGATTGCCAAGCTGGAAACGGAAATTACAGAACTTGAAGCCCAGATGGCCCTGCCAGAGGTGTATCAGGATTACATGAGGCTGCAGGAGCTTCAGGAAGACACGGAAGCGCGGAAGCTGCAGCTGTCCAAAGCGTACGAAGATTGGGAAGTCCTCGCGCTGGAATCTTGATCTCTCGTTCACCAGCACAAGTTTCAAACCACAAGTGCAAGCCAAGATAATAAAAAGCAAATTAGCAAAAGCCGATTCCTTGACGGAACCGGCTTTTTTTGTTGAATTTGAATCACATCAGGGATTAATTTAGAGTTTTCGCATTTGTCAAATTCACTCGAATTGTGAAAAATATTTTTGCTCTAATCCTTTTCACATTTATCCACAGAAAAGCAAGATAGCAAGCAGTGTACCTAAGTTAATTATACAGCGGTAGAATCGCATTTTTCAGGAAAAACCATATTTATCCACCAAGTTATCCACGTTATCCACAAGTTTGTGGATACAACACCTGTATACTATCCCCTAAAACCTTTTATTTTCGAAAACATTGCTGGATTGGCTTTGGTATAGTTACCCACAAATTATCCTGAATATGTGGATAACTATAATCACATCTTGACAGATCGCTTTTTACCTCTATAGATTATCTCACATAATCAGACAAAAGCAGACCTTCAGAACTAAGGTCTGCTTTTCGAATTCGATGAGCCACTTCATTCTTTGTCTTGCGCATTCACCCTTTTCTATACGTGTACCGACTTGTCGCTTTCCGTGGACTCTGCCTTGAGTCCCGCAGCGTTACATGCCGCCACATAAGCAAGACCTGCCGCCATAACAATATCATTGTGCGTAGCTGTCCCTCTGAATTCTCGTCCTGCACGTTCCACCGCAACAGCCGCCTCGGCTGTCGCCTCTTCTCCTCCGCTCAGCGCATGGATTTCCATGTCCACGAAGGTGATATCATCCGAGATGCTTTGACCGATCGCACGAATGGCCGCTTCTACCGGTCCGCTGCCAACTGCAGAATACGTCTGTTCACCCGTACCTGTCCGGATCCGAACAGCTGCCATCCGATCCGTCATGCTGCCTGCCGTTACCTGCAGTTCAACCAGCTCATAATCCTGCGCAGGGATGTTCATCGTCTGGCTGACCATTTGCAGCAACTGATCGTCACTGACCACTTTTTGCTTGTCGGCCGTTTCCTTGAATACTTCGTACAACTGTTCCATTTGCTGCTCATCCGGTTCGAAACCGTATTTGCGAACGCGGTCTTTCAGAGCATGACGACCGGAATGCTTACCCAGAATAATCATGCTGCGCGGGATACCCAATGCTTCAGGATCCATGATTTCATAGGTGTTCCGATTCTTCAGCAGTCCATCCTGATGAATTCCCGATTCATGCTGAAACGCATTGCGCCCAACCACCGGCTTGTTATAGGCAATCGGGAAGTGCATGGCCCGGCTGATCTGGCGAGAAGTCTCGTATAGCTGATTCAGTTTGATATTGGTTGTGGCACCGATGGCATCCCCGCGCGTCTCCAGTGCCATGATCAGCTCCTCCAATGCACAGTTTCCTGTACGCTCACCGATTCCGTTGATCGTTACTTCGATCTGGGAAGCCCCATTCGCGATCGCAGCCAAACTGTTGGCCACCGCAAGTCCCAGATCATTATGACAGTGAGCACTATACCTTACTTGATCGCCGCCTCTTGCACCCTCGCGGACACGACGGAACATCTCTCCGTATTCATGCGGCAGCGCGTAACCGACGGTATCCGGCAGATTGATGATGCTGGCTCCTGCTTCAATAGCCACCTCTATCATCTCGATCAGGTCATCCATCTTCGTCCGGGCTGCATCCATCGCAGTGAATTCCACAATTTCGGTAAATTGGCGTGCATAGGACACCATCTCGCGTGCAGTAGCGACAACCTCGCTGCGCGGGCGACGTAATTGGTGCTCAATATGGATATCCGACGATGAGATAAACAGGTGAATCCGGCGGCGAGCAGCATCAGCTGTTGCTTTTACTGCGGCGTCAATGTCTCCTTTGACCGCACGGGCAAATCCGCAGATTTCCACGTTTTGCAGTTGTCTGGATATCGCCTGAACCGCCGCGAACTCACCTGGGCTGGAGATCGGGAATCCAGGCTCAATGACGTCAATACCAAGCGCAGCCAGTTGGTGAGCCAGTTCAATTTTTTGTTCCGGCTGCAGACTGGCTCCCGGAGCCTGTTCTCCATCACGCAGCGTAGTATCAAAAATCTCAATCTTCCGTTTATTCATTTCCGTTGTCATTATACTCATCCTCCATCAATTTCAATGTATGTGTATTCCGTGATAAACATCATCTATGCTGTTTTTTTCTTGCCTGGGTGCACGTCGACTTGCACTCCTGGATTCAATACCTACTCATATTCTAAAACGACACTCTACCCTACCCTTTTGCTGCCGGCAGCAAAACAAATAACCCGCCATCTCATCTAAGAGACGGCGGGTTATATCCCCTCCGCGGTACCACTCTCGCTTGACGATCCCGGCTTGCGCCGTGCATCATCCACCTCGTCGTCTCCAGGCTCACCATCGCTACGCTGTTCATGGCGCTGCTTAGCGGAGCATTCTGGAGAAACACCCGATAACGGGGGTCAACCGTTGCTGTGTACACAGGACTTCTTGTTTCCACAGCTCCGTTCCCGGGCGAGATTCAAACGATTCCGTCCACTGCGTCGCACCACCCCGCAGCTCTCTGAGCGCTTCATCGTTTTACTGCTCCCGTTCATTACATTTATCGTATATAACTATTTTTCAATCAAAAAAGCCTGCCATCTCTCGCAATATTGCAAGAGACGACAGGCTGTAACCATCGCGGTACCACTCTTGTTGACTTTCCATTCTCCCAAGGCAGCTTCCGTAATGCGTCCACACGGATCTGTTTCCTCAAGGATGAAAAATCCCCTTAGTTATTGCCGAGCTCTTACCTAACATTCAGGTCATCCACACGACAACGGCCCAATCACGGAGGCAACCCGTAACGATGTACTTTCTCACGACCTGTTCGGTCTTCGGACCTCCTGGGGAGTTTCCGTGTTCCATCGTTCCGCTTCCAGGCGAGTTTCAGGTTTCCTTCGACTGCGTTGCACCACCCCGCAGCTCTCTATGACCCGGATTTACCTTACTATTCCTGTTCATTGCGTTTTTCAGTTCAGGACTTCAATATCCTGTTTAAATTTGTAACTAATATACATTCTTCACATGCTGCTGTCAACTCTTTAATTCAAACGTCTGACTACACAGATTGAACAGACCACGCCTCCAAGGATAACCCTGGATCTGCCTTGGCATCAAATTCCGAGATTTCACCCCGCTGCCATTTCAGATAAGCGGCAGCTCCAATCATCGCTGCATTATCCGTGCAGTACTCCATCGGAGGAATCAGCAATTCGAGCCCTTCCTTGGCACAACGCTCCTGCAATGCTGAGCGTAAACCGCGGTTAGCCGCAACGCCTCCGCACAGCAGCAGCTGGCGTGATCCGTATTCGCGAACGGCCCGTACGGCTTTCTCCACCAACACTTCCACAACAGCTTCCTGGAAGCCGCGTGCAACAGCAGATGGTTCCAGCGTTTCTCCACGCATTTTGGCCTGATTGAGCGCATTCAGCACAGCAGATTTCAATCCACTGAGACTAAAATCGTAAGAACCGGCCTCCAGCCATACCCGAGGTAACGGCACAACCTGCTCTGCTTCAGATGCCATCCGGTCCACATGAGGGCCTCCCGGATATGGGCACCCCAAGGCACGTGCTACCTTGTCATATGCTTCGCCAACGGCATCATCCCGCGTACGGCCAATCAGTTTGAACTTACCCTCGGATTCCATATGCACAAGCTCCGTGTGTCCGCCAGACACAACCAGAGCCATCGCAGGATATTGCAATTCATGTGTAAGCCGGTTGGCATAGATATGGCCAGCAATATGATGCGTGCCAATCAGCGGTTTGCCCAGAGCCATCGCAAGCGTCTTGGCCGCAACGATACCCACCAGCAATGCACCCACCAGTCCGGGTCCCTGCGTCACGGCGATCGCGCTCAGATCTCTTGGACGGATACCGGATTGTTCAATCGCCTGCTCCATCATCAAGGTGATCACCTCAACATGCTTACGCGAAGCGACCTCTGGCACAACTCCGCCAAACGCCTTATGTGTCTCAATCTGGCTCGAGATCAGGTTGGACAGCACTTCTTGTCCATCCTTGACCACAGCAACCGATGTTTCATCACAGCTTGTCTCCACCGCCAAAATATAGGATGGAGCTGATTGTTGTTTATCACTCAGTTCGTTCATGAATCCGTTACGCTTCCTTCCTCTTCGCCGCTCCGGCCTGCAGGCGGCAAATTCGCCCACATAATCATCGCATCCTCCTGGTTATCGGAGTAATATCCTTTGCGAAGACCTGCCGATTCAAACCCTTTTTTCTCATACAGGCGCTGGGCAACAAGGTTCGATACCCTGACTTCCAGCGTCATTCGGTCCATGCCAAGATATGCCGCTGTTCTCATAAGCTCATCCAGCAGCTTCTCGCCAAGCTTGCGTCCCCGGTAGGCCTCTCTCACCGCGATGTTTGTAATATGAGCCTCATCCATAATGGTCCACATCCCGGCATACCCAATAGCCTCGCCTTCCAGTTCCATGACCATATATTTGGCAAAATGATTATTCGTTAATTCGTTTCGAAATGCTTCTTCCGTCCAGGGCATCGTAAATGCCTCATGTTCAATAACCATGACATCCGGAATATCATTCAATGTCATAAGTCTGAACTGAAGTGCTGCATCCTGCCCGTAACCTTCCATATCGTCCATCCGCTCGCCACCCTTCCTTCAGCCTTTGCGCAGTAGATTGGCTTCCGCCTCGGCAAGCTGGGTGTAGTTCGGCACCATCGCGTGCACATCGTCGCGCTGCCCTGCAAGCAGCGCTTCGGCGCCAAGGCGCCCGATCCAGCGGCCCTCCAGCTCATAGGGAACGAGCTGGAGCGCCGTTCCTTCAGGGCAGCGGAACTCAGCCGCTGCTGCCGCGTGTGGGCCCGTCTCGCCGACGATCCAGACGGCTGCGGGCCGCTCTTCCGGCGCCGCCTCTGCAACGCGGGCGGCGAGGGCTTCCAGCCATCCGTCCATCAGGCGGATGGCATCTGGCGCGAGCCGCCGGGGCGCATCGCTCCCGGCGGAGGCAAACAGCGCGGTGTAAGCCTGACCGCGCCGTGCATCCACGAGCGGAACGATCCAGTGGACAGGGGCGGCACCTGTGCCGCCCTGGTCCGCGGATGGCGTTCCGCCAGCCCCTGCTGCGGCAGGTTCATCTGCCGCAGCTTCAGCCTTGGCCGCGAGGCCGCGGTGCCAGCCGCCCCAGGCCATCGCCTGCAGGCTGGACACCCCGGCAACGGGGATGTCCCATGCCCAGGCGAGTGTCTTCGCCGCCGTTACCGCAATGCGGATACCTGTGTATGAACCTGGGCCGATGCCTACGGCAATGCCGTCCAGCTGGCCAGGCGCCGTGCCGCTGGCTGCCAGCAGCTGCTCCATTACAGGCACGACGTGCACGGAGTGGTTCCGTTCGGCACGTTCATTACGCTCCTCCAGCAAGGCGTGATCTTCCATCACCGAGGCTGCCATCACCGCGGTGGACGTATCCAACGCCAAAAACCGCTGACGCGGCTTATTTTGTAAATCTTCCATCATCCATTGACTCCATTCTGTCTGAACTGCCGGCACATGGCGGCATAAGTCTCACCGTATCCATCCAGCGTAATCATGCGATCCTCCGGACCGGTTGTTTCGATCTGTACATGCAAATGGTCTTCGGGCAGCAGTTCGGGAATGATACTGGACCATTCCACCAGACTGACTCCCGCTCCATAGAAGTATTCATCCAGTCCAAGCTCGTCCGCTTCTTCCAGTGAAATACGATACACATCCATGTGATATAAAGGCAAACGCCCTTCATATTCCTTGATTAACGTAAACGTAGGACTGTTCACCACTTCACGTATACCCAAATGCCAGGCAAACTTCTGTGAAAATGCCGTTTTGCCCGCGCCCAAATCACCGTCGAGTGCAATGACCATTCCGGCAATTGCCTGTTCGGCAAGTGCGGACGCAAGCGCCTCTGTATCTGCAATGCCATGGGACTCAAACACCCACTGCTCATGCGTTTTGTTCAATATACGCCCCACCTTTGGCGGTCAGCCGCCTGAGTTCACTTTGAACCTTATTATATCGGTCCCTTTCTTCCCCCGCAAGCATCGGGGATGGACAGCAAAAGCGATACGGGTCGTCATAAAGTCAAATAAACCGGCACCTGACGGCACCGGCCTTCCTAAGACATCCTGTTATCTAACAGTACCTTCGCTAACTTTCTACTCCTCCAGGCGGTCCACACGAACCGTCTGTGTATTACCGGGATTGCTGCCTACCTGAACCGTTGCCATCCCGTTAGCCTCATCCACATGTTCGATCCATACCGGATCCCCCTCAAGGGTAACAGCGATGGTATCTTTTGAATCGTAAATCGCCTTGGCCCGTTTTGCATCCATCATTTTATTCATACTCTCCTTCCGGATCATCATGTGGTTCACGAATCATCGTGTCCGTTGTACTTTCACCAATAAACCCGTTATCCTCGGTAACCTGACCTCCACCTAGCCCTTCATTCACCATTCGGTCAATGTCGAGCATGAATGACTCCCGGTCTAGCGGCAGCTTTTCAGAAGTTACCGCTTCCCAGTTCACCGCTGTAGCGGGCGTATGAAATTCTTCGGAACCCTCTGCCTCGGCAATGGGGTATGGAGAAAAGGCATGCTTGTGTGCTTCTTCTTCATCCCTACTGTTCTTCATTTCGGCACCTCCCAGCTTGTTCAATATCATTCACTTCCTGACTCACATGCTTATGACCATACGATGTTCGAGCATGTTTCTGTTATCATCCCCCAGTCAGCCTGAACCATACGAATTCATCCTGTAAGCGATTATCCAAGCACCGAGATGCCCATACTACATAATAAAAAGGTACCTCGGAAAGGAGCCGACCCATGCATACGGTCTGGAAAGGTGCAATCAGCTTCGGTCTCGTGCATGTCCCTGTCAAAATGTTCTCGGCTACCGAAGACAAAGACATCTCCATGCGATATATCCATAAAGTCTGCGGCAGCCCGCTCGCTTATGTGCGTCAATGTCCTTCCTGTGAAGTGGATGTGAAGTGGGAAGAAATAACCAAAGGTTATGAATACGAAAAAGGAAAATTTGTGCTCTTCGAAAAAGACGAGCTGGAGGCCCTGAATGATTCGGCCAGCAAGACCATCACCATTCTGGATTTTGTGGACTTGACGGAGATTGATCCCATCTATTTTCAAAAAACGTATTACCTCTCCCCCGATCAGGCTGGCGGGAATGCTTATCAGCTGCTGATGACAGCCATGCGTGATACGGGCAAAATAGGCATCGCCAAGGTTTCCATTCGTTCCAAAAGCAGCCTGGCTGCCATTCGTGTACTCGAGGATTGTCTCTCCATGGAAACGATTTTCTATCCGGATGAGATTCGTCCGGTTTCGCAAGTGCCGAACCTGCCAGAAGCCCAAAACGTCAATGATAAGGAATTAACGATGGCGAAGCTGCTGATCGATCAATTGTCCACCCCTTTTGAACCCGGCAAATATACAGACGATTACCGCAATAAACTGCTGGATCTCATTAATCACAAAGTTGCGGGTGAAGAGATCAAGATTGCGCCGGCCAAGCCGGAAGCCAATGTCATGGATCTGATGGCAGCCCTTCAGGCCAGCATTGAGGCAGTCAAGCCCATTCCGGCAGACCCGGGAACAACAACGGCCAAACCCAAGAAACGTGCTCCCAAAAAGACAACCGTACAAGCCGTGGTCGGAGGCGATACCGAAGCAGCTCCAGCCAAAAAGAAAAGAGCAGCTTCTAAGCCCAAAACATAACAAACACAAATTTATGTACGACACGACCCATCCGGCTCTGATAGCCGGATTTTTGTTTTTATAGACTTTCATGTTCGCTAGTTTAGGTCTGGTTGCAACGTGAAAATACAATTGACGAAAGAAGATTTATATTTTATATTAACTTATGAAAAGTAACTTATTTATAATTATAAAGTTTAGCCTATAGGAACGAAGCAAGAATGAACTAACAACCGATACTTTCATGCCATTTAGATGAGATAATTCTCAAACCCATTTAATTTTAGGAGGAAATCATGATGACTACCCCATACCAAATCCCTGCAACGACTCACTTGGGTGAAGTAAGCCTGCGAATCAGCAACCTGGATCGATCCATTCAATTTTATACCGAGGTGGTTGGACTTCAATTATTGGAACGTCGGGATAAGGTGGCAACGTTGACCGCTGACGGCAAAACGTCGCTGCTGCGCCTAGAAGAACGGACGGATGCGGTGACTCTGCCTGTACGCTCGCATGCGGGCTTGTACCATTTTGCCATTCTGCTGCCTGACCGCAAATCCCTCGGACTTGCACTGCGCAATCTTGCAGCCTCCGGCATTGAGATCGGTCAGGGAGATCACCTGGTAAGTGAAGCGTTCTATATTTCGGACCCGGACCAGAACGGCATCGAAATTTACGCTGACCGTCCGCGTGATACCTGGAGACGTGATACAGACAACAACTACATTATGGGAAGCGATCCGGTGGATGTGCAGAGTTTGTTCGACATCTCGGAGAATGAGCGATGGAATGGCCTGCCCGCCGGAACGGTCATTGGTCATGTACACTTTCATGTACGAAGCCTGGAAGAATCCCGCCGCTTCTATACAGGTGTGCTCGGTTTTGACGTCGTTGGCAATTTTGCGGGCATGTCGGCTCTCTTTGTCTCCGCAGGTGGATATCACCACCATATCGGCCTGAATATCTGGGCTGGTACAGGCGCTCCTGCAAATCCGAACCATGCTACGGGAATTGACTACTTTACCATTGTGTACGCTGGACAGGAACAATTGCAGCAAGCTCTGAAACAATTGCGTGAGGAAGGTGCCGCTCTCGAAGAACAGGGTGGTCGGTGGTTTACCATCGATCCGCAGAACATCCGTATACAGCTGGTTACAGCAGAATAAGCGCGTTATCCCATCATTTCTAGATCCATTCCATACCAAGGAAGCTCGGACAGTATACATCTCTTTCCCCTTTGCTGAGAGATGATGCCATGTCCGGGCTTTTTCTTATTA
>Ga0209463_1002235_pt1 | contig 10812 bp, 8 predicted proteins | sample AgamicMgSfrz_FD_187169 | JGI IMG/M metagenome (GOLD analysis project Ga0209463, IMG submission 187169) | Agave microbial communities from Guanajuato, Mexico - Mg.Sf.rz (SPAdes) (version 2) | ecosystem: Host-associated > Plants > Phyllosphere > Phylloplane/Leaf | place: Guanajuato, Mexico... | reverse complement strand
GAACAAGATATCACGGCACGGATTCTTTATGAGGAAGTAGGGCCCGAGTGATGGGGGCGGGGATTATTCTCTGCCCTCCTTAGCTTTTTACTCTTCTTTAACACTTTGGATTCTCGATTTGTATTTATCGCCCCAGTCCTTCATCTGGGTGATGATAGGTTCTAATGTTTTTCCGAATTCTGTCATGGAATATTCTACTCTTGGCGGGACTTCTGGAAAAACCTCACGATGGATAATGCCGTCTTTTTCAAGCTCACTTTAGACCAGTGATAAGATTCTTTAAGTCAGTTAATTGATTCAGGTGCTATTAAAACTACATTAAAGAAAACACTCTCCTATTCATACCGAAAATATTAGAAGGGCGCATGCATTAGTGGAGTCTGGAAAAATAGTACTAGAGGAGTTTGAGTAATCCATTGTCTAGGCACTAATATAAAAACCAAGCCCTTCTCGAGCTTGGTTTTTAAGTAATTTAAGATGCTAATTTATTCTTATTATAAATATCAAAGGCAACCGCAATCAGCAGCACAAGTCCTTTAATAGCCTGCTGCCAGTCAATGCCAAGGCCGATGATAGACATACCGTTGTTCATCACACCCATAACAAGCCCGCCGACAATCGCTCCGCCAACTGTACCGATGCCGCCATATGCAGATGCTCCGCCGATAAAGCAGGCTGCAATCGCGTCCAATTCGAACAGGTTACCTGCTTTTGGTGTTGCGGCATTAAGCCTTGCTGCGAAAATCAATCCAGAAAGCGCGGCAAGAACGCCCATGTTCACAAACACCCAGAATGTTGCCTTTTTTGTTTTGATTCCAGAAAGGCTTGCCGCTTTTTCATTGCCGCCGATCGCGTAAATATGTCTGCCCATGACTGTTTTCTTCATCACAAAACTGTATATAACAACTAGAGCAATCAGGATTATGAGAATCATTGGAATGCCTTCATATGTTGCTAATACATATGTGAACACATTAATCAGCACAATAACAGCTGCGATCTTCGTAATGAAAAGACCCTTTGAAGAAACTTCAAAGTCATAGCGGATCTGTGTTCTGCGGTTTCGCGCTTCAATCAGCAAATAAATAATCGAAAAGACGATTCCTGCCACAATCGTGAGCAAATGCAGCGTGCTGCCTCCGAAAATATCTGGAACGAAGCCCGAGCTTATATCCTGGAAAGACTGTGGATATGGTGCGACAGACTTGCCTTTGAGGACAAGCATCGTCAAGCCTCTGAATAAAAGCATCCCTGCTAGTGTGACAATAAAGGCGGGTATCTTCACATAAGCAACCCAGAATCCTTGCCATGCACCGATAACAGCCCCAACTAATAAAGAAAGAATAACGGCCAAAAAGACGGGTATATCATGGTTGATAATTAATATTCCAGAAATAGCGCCGACAAATGCAGCGACAGAACCGACCGACAAGTCGATATGGCCTGTAATAATAACGAGCACCATGCCTATGGCGAGAACGAGAATATAGCTGTTTTGCAAAATAAGATTGGTAATATTCAGCGGCCGCAGCAGAATTCCCTCTGTTAAAAATTGAAACAATATCATTATCAGCACTAATGCGGTAAACATTCCATATTGGCGTAGGTTGCTCTGAATTAGTGATAAAACAGAGCCTTTATTGCGGTAATCTTCCAACGGTGTATTCACCTTAATTCCCCCTTCCCTTTCTTTAGGAACGTCAGCTTGTGATATATTTCATGATGCTTTCCTGTGTCGCTTCCGCTGCCTCAAGCTCTCCTTTTAATCTGCCTTCGTTCATAACATAAATTCTGTCACACATTCCTAAAAGCTCCGGCATCTCCGATGAAATAAGGAGGATTCCTTTCCCTTCTTCGGCAAGCTGGTTAATAATTGTATAAATTTCATATTTTGCCCCAACGTCAATCCCTCGTGTCGGTTCATCCAGGATAAGGATATCTGGCTCTGAATATATCCATTTGCTTAAAACAACCTTCTGCTGGTTGCCTCCGCTTAAATTCCCTGTTTTCTGCAGAATCGACGGTGTTTTAATATTCATCTTGCTTCGATAATTTTCCGCCTCTTTCACTTCCACTTGCTCATTCAAAACAGAGAATTTTGAGAGCTTTTTTAAGTTGGGCAAAGATATATTCCGTTTAATATCCTCAATTAAGATGAGTCCATAGTTCTTCCGATCTTCTGTCACATAAGCCAGTCCATTCTCAATTGCTTCAGGAACATTTTTGACGGTGATTTCCTTGCCATCCTTATAAAGATGGCCAGAGATTTTTGTTCCGTAGGATCTCCCAAAGATGCTCATCGCAAATTCTGTCCTGCCAGAACCCATCACCCCAGCAATCCCGACGATCTCGCCTTTTTTTATATGCATAGAGATGCTGTCGATGACTTTCCTGTCACCCTGCAGGACTTCCCAGTCTTTCACCTCAAGGATTGTCTCGCCAATCTTCGGTGTTCTGTCAGGATAGCGGTTCGTCAGCTCCCTGCCGACCATGCCTTTAATGATTCTGTCCTCTGAGACTTCCTCCCATTTCAATGTCTCAATCGTCTTTCCATCGCGGATGATCGTAATGCTGTCAGCGACCTTTGAGACTTCGTTCAATTTATGGGAAATCATGATGCTCGTCATTCCTTCTTTTTTAAAGGATAGAAGGAGCTGGAGCAAATTTTCGCTTTCTTCTTCATTTAAAGCAGCAGTAGGTTCGTCCAAAATCAGCAACTTTACATCCTTTGACAAAGCTTTAGCAATTTCCACAAGCTGCTGCTTGCCGACACCAATTTGCGATATGAGCGTATTCGGATTTTCTGATAACCCGACCTTCTTTAATAGCGCTCTTGCCTTTACTACCGTCTCATTCCAATTGATGACACCAGCTTTCGCCTGTTCATTGCCTAAAAAAATATTCTCTGCAATCGACAGCTCTGGAATAAGCGCAAGCTCTTGATGGATGATTACAATTCCTAAACTTTCGCTGCTCTTTATATCCTTAAACACGCAGACATCATCTTGAAAGAGAATATCCCCTGCATATGTGCCATGAGGATACACACCGCTCAACACCTTCATGAGCGTTGATTTCCCCGCCCCATTTTCGCCGCATAGTGCGTGGATTTCGCCTGCTTCCACCTTCAAGTTCACATCATCGAGCGCCTTAACGCCGGGAAATTCCTTCGTGATATTCCTCATTTCCAGAATACTTCCCATGCTGCCATCCCCCTTTCTTACCTAAGGCAGTTCCCCCTTATGGAAAGGAACTGCCGCTAACTTTTAGTTGTTCAATTCAGATTCATCATAATAGCCGCTGTCGATAACAATTTCTTGGTAGTTTTCCTTATCGACTGACACTGGCTCTAATAGATATGCTGGAACAACCTTTACGCCATTGTCATATGTTTCTGTATCATTGACTTCTGCCTCTTCACCATTCAGCACAGCCTCTGACATGTCCACTGCTTTCTTCGCCAACTCTCTCGTATCCTTAAAGACTGTTTGTGTTTGCTCGCCTGCTATTATTGACTTAACAGATGCTAATTCAGCATCCTGACCAGTCACGACTGGCAGCGGCTTATCTGCCGTTCCATAGCCGACACCTTTTAAGGATGCGATAATGCCAATGCTAATACCATCATATGGAGACAAGACTGCATCAACGTTTTCCTTCGTATAATGAGCGCTCAACAAGTTATCCATCCGAGCTTGCGCTGTTGCTCCGTCCCATCTTAATGTTGCGCCTTGCTCAAACTTTGTCTGATCGCTTTGAACAACCAGCTTGCCTGAATCAATGTAAGGCTGAAGAATCGACATCGCTCCATCAAAGAAGAAATAAGCATTATTATCATCAGGAGAGCCGCCAAACAGCTCAACATTGAAAGGACCTTCCCCGTCCTTCAGTCCAAGCTTCTCTTCTATATAGCTTCCTTGCAGCACACCAACTTGGAAGTTATCAAATGTTGCATAATAATCGACATACTCACTCTTTTTAATCAGACGATCATAGGCAATTACTTTAATTTCCTGCTTATGGGCCTTTTCCAAGACATTTGTCAGCGCCTCGCCGTCAATTGCTGCAATAACTAGGACGTTAACGCCTTTTGTGATCATGTTTTCAATTTGGGAGACCTGGTTTTCTACAACATCCTCCGCATATTGAAGATCGACTTAATAGCCTTTCTTCTCAAACTCTTCCTTCATATACTTACCGTCACTAATCCAGCGCTCAGATGATTTCGTAGGCATGCTGACACCAACAAAACCCTTATCATCCTCACCTCCGCCGCCCCCCGAACAGGCTGCCAACACAAACAATAAAACAGCAGTTAAAATTACAGATAAAAGCTTCTTCATCCGTGAACCCCTTCCCATATGTCTATTTCTTAGGCCTTCTGTGCTATGGTGCCATACTTGTCTTTTTTAAAGACTCTAGCAAGCGGTATGCGCTTTCATTCAAATCTTTAAAAAAGGAGCTTATCTCTCCGACGAAAGCCCAATAATATTGCTATGTGTTACCATTTTGGAATATGCCAGTTTATTTTTTCCGGTGTGAGGACTGGGGAGAGGAAAAGTTGGAATGGGATGAAAAAGAGTTAGTAACTTTAAAAGCTGCAGACCTTGTGCTAGTTTGATGAAGCAAGGTCTGCAGCTTTTAGTTTCAGAAATTAATCCTATTGTTAAAGATAACTTTACTCACATCATGTCTAACTGTTTTATGACCTTGTTTCACACCTTTCCCCATCGCTATCAGCATGACATCTACATATCTGTCAGGAATATTTAATGCCGCCCTTAACAAGTTTGAATCATATCCAGACATCGTAATTGTATCCAGGCCAGCCTCCTTAGCTAATAACAGTAAGGACATAGATGCTAGACTTGCATCTCTTATCAATTCTAGTTTAAGGTCTTCTTTCGTCTTGTTTAAATAGTAATCAATAGCTGCCTTTGCTAGAAAATCTCTGACTTCTATGTTAAAGTATCCGTTTTGAAAGCCCTGCTCCTGTATTTTTATGATATTTTCCTTTTCAAATGCATCATAATCCCCAAGAACAACGATGATTACCGATGCATCTACTACTTGCTGCTGATTATAAGCAATAGGCAATAAAATTTCCTTTAACCGCGGATCATCAATGACTAAATATCTGGTTGCCTGAATATTATTGCCATTAGGCGATTTACTCGCCCCTTCTACTATGGCCATCACTGTTTCTTCCTCAATTTTGTAGGTTGAATCATAATGTCTTACAGAACGTCTTTCGTCTAGCAATTTTCTGACACTCATCACAATTTCCTCCGTTATTTTTATTTATTACCTGAATTATAAAAGCGATAATGAAGATTGAAAATAACGCACAAAAAAGTGGGATAGCCACCTTTAAGTGCCTATCAAGGAGGAGAAGAGATGAGCAATCCGAACACAGGAATAAATATATTTATGAGTGTCGTCGGCGGTAAATGGAAATGTTTAATCCTCTATTTTCTAAGTCAACAGCCCAGAAGAACAAAAGAATTTTATACACTAATGCCAACCATTACACAGAAGGTTTTGACAGAACAATTAAAGCAGTTAGAAGAAGCTGGTCTTGTTACACGAGAAATATTTAAAGAAGTTCCGCCAAGAGTGGAATACAGTTTAACACAGTTAGGTTTATCCTTTGTACCTGTACTAAATACGATGTGTGAATGGGGGAACAGTTACGCTGTCACTCAAAAAGTAGAGACAGACGGTGAATATTGCTGTCATGATAAATCTAAATAAATTGCTAACAGCCCTGCTCATGCGAGTTGGGCTGTTACTTTAGGCAACGTATTACAGAGCAGTTTCAATTCTAAAAAAATTGTTTCACTTTTGAAATCCCCCCCACTCAAATTGTATTATTATGGTAGTGTGAATATATAAAATTCATATAAGAAGGAGTCTCTCCAATGAAAAAAAACAGAAAACAAGAGATTTGGTCGTGGGCAAAAACGATTGTGTTTTGCTTATTACTATTTATCATCTGCCGCCAATTTTTGTTTGTTCCAATCGCAGTTGACGGCAAATCAATGATGCCAACATTAGAAAACAATAACCGAGTTCTTGTTTCGAAAATAACCAACATCGACCGTTTTGATATAGTTGTATTCCATTCCCCAGTATCTAGTGATTACTATATTAAAAGAGTCATTGGACTCGCAGGAGACAAAATGGAGGTAAAAGACGATAGCTTATATGTAAACGGAAAAAAATATGATGAGCCTTATTTAAAGACAAATAAAGAAATGCTTCGCACAGATGACAACTTAACAGCAGATTTAAAAGAGACCGTCCCCCAAGGATATTTATATGTGATGGGAGATAACCGCCTAAAAAGCAGTGACAGCAGAGAGTTTGGCTTTATTTCGCAAGAAGATGTCGTAGGTGTGGCAGAAGTTCGTTTCTATCCTTTTAATAGAATGGAAATAATAAACGACTAACCTAGCTTTTATAGCTATAGTATAAAAGCTATATCTTTAAGTGGCTTATAAAAATGAGTATTGTACTATCTGTGGTAATGAGTTAGAAAATAGAGAAAATTGTGCCTAAATGAAAGCCAGAACTATGATTTCTTTACTAGAATACATAAAAGATACTTATGCAGCGTTTATGGGTGATTTTTTATAGATTAATCTTGTGGGAAGCTTCTGTTTGGATAAGCTGCATCGATGCTTACAAACAACGGGAAATCCCTGTTGTTTTTTGGCCTAGTTAAATTGTGTTCCAGAAAAACAATGAAATTAGTGGAATAACACCTGTCACTAGAAGAATAAGGCTATTCCCGATAATTCCTGTTATTTTTAAAGCTTTGTTTTTAGTGCCAAAACCAAAGAATAAACCAAGTATAGGCATAGCAATACAAATCAAAATCATTACTGGACCAGCGAAAAGATCGCCAGACATTGAAAGTACATAAACTATTACTGGGATAATAAAGAAAATGACTGAAAGAATCCCTAGATTTTTCATAATAACCCCTTTCCACATTATGTTAAATACTAACACAAATGGTAATTATAAGAAATACTATAAAGGGATATTTTTCCAATAATACATTTCGATAGTTTACTATGTTGGAGCTTTCTAAAGAAGCTGGAAGTTTAAGTACCTTTTCCCCAAAAACTAGAAGTAACATAATCAAACTGATATTCGATTAAGGAATAGCCTGATAACATCGGTTAATCTAAGGTTAGTTATTACATATTCACTCTTTAGTATTAATTGCTGATAAATCTTTATATATTAAGCTATGACTCTTGCACGGAAAATAAAAAGAGCCCAAGAAAAAACATCCCTGTTCTCCCTTAAGCTCTTAAATATATTATTCTATTACCGCTTCAACAACAACTCATTCCGAACCTTCTCTTCATTCTTCTCATACTTCTTATAGTTCAGCATGATAACTGCTCCAACTATAAAGAAGATTGCTGGCAGCCATGTAAAGCAGAACTTAATTGCTGCAAGCGAACTTGCTGTTTGGGTGGCGTTTGCTACGTAGCCTGCTTTATCCATAATAATGGATGGGATAAAGCTGCCTAAGCCTGCTCCGATTTTGATACAGAAGGAGCTGCCGATTGCTGTTAGGAAGCCGCTGGCGCGGATGCCTGTTTTCCATTCGCCATAATCGACTGTATCAGATAACATTGCAAATGGTAGTGTTACAGCAATGCCGGTTCCTAGTGAAGCAATTATCCATCCGAAGACAATCATAGACGTGCTGGCACCAGCAAATGCGATAATTATTTGACCGATTGCCGCTACTGCAAAGCCTAGTATTTGTGTGTGCGTTTTCAAAAATTTCTTAACGACAAACGGAATAATCGTGATGGAAATCATTTGGAATATGACCAGTCCATTTAGTATCGATGCCAAGCTCTTTTGATCTAAATTATATTGCGAGTAATAGATTAAAGTCGATGTTCTTGATGTATTGCCTAACCAATAAAAGATAAAGGCTAGAACTAAAGTTATCCACGGCCAATTTCCTTTAATCGCCCCAAAGCTTTGTCGAATCGGGATAGATTTGATAGTTTTTGTATTGATTTCTTTTGTCCCTGCGAAAGCAAACAGCATTAAAGCAATTGCTATGACAGCATAAATACCGACTGTTACTTGGAAGCCTAGCTTATCGTTTCCATTCCCGAAAAAGGCTACAAGCGGCAATGTGAAAGAAGCAGTAATTAAATAACCGATCATGCCGCCATTGCTTCTCCACGAGTTCAAGCGCACACGTTCATTGGAGTTATTTGTTAAGTTTGGCAAGATTGCCGTAATTGGTGTAGCAATTCCTGTGTAGACAATTCCCATTAGAATGTAAGTAATTAAAGCATAAATAACTTTCGCATTTCCAGATAAGTCTGGGGCTAAAAATGTTAAAAAGAAGATGACGCCAAATGGAACGGCCAGCCAAAGCCAATACGGCCGATTTTTGCCCCATTTTGTATTTGTATGGTCGATGATTAACCCCCAAATAGGTGCATCTAGCGCATCGAATATTCTGGCAACAAGCAAAATTGTTCCTGTCGCAGCAATCGATATCCCAAAAACATCCGTATAAAAATACATGATAAAACTAGTAAGGGTACAATAAAGCAAATTCCCGGCAGTATCTGTACTTGCATAAGCTAATACACGTTTTAATGGCATTTTTGAATGATTATCGTCCATTTTATTGTCTTGTAACTGTTTAGCTGTGCTGCTTTCTACCATCTCACTCACTCCCTAGTCAGTAATTGATTTTTCGCTTTGAACTGTCCATTTACTAACAAAACTTGCGGTATTAATTGACCGTTTTCTGAAACGAAGTGTATATCTTTTTCACAAAAATGATATTCAGTCGGGTATGGGGCGTAGCTTGTTATTAACAGCCCTGCCTCTGTTTCTTCAATAGAACCATTAACGACAGCAATTTTGCCAGCTTCCTCATAAAGGAATGTCTTTTTCCCAAACCCATCTAAATAGGCAACAAGCTCTTCTCCCATATCCCAATCAGCTGTCTCCTCTTCTTTCGTGAATAAGCGGGTAAAAATACCGCCATCGTGAAAGAATGTTGACTGCCCAAAGCGGTTGCGGGATAAATCTGGTCTGTTTATATGCGGACCAGCGATGCTGTAAGTGGAAGCAGCTTCCCCTATACTTAGTTTCGTATCTGTTGCTTTTGCGTTTGTGTCATAGCAATACAGAATCCCGATCGTTGCCCCGTATGCTGCTTTTAAATAGCGGATATCATGTAATTCTTCATAAACCTTCAGGCAGGCAGCTGCTGTAACTCCTCCCCAAAGGGAATGAATCATATAAGATAAGGCTTCCCACCAGCGATCAGGGCTTTGGGCGCGGAAATCATTGGAGAATCCTATATTCGCAAGCACCAATTCACCATATCGTTTGGCAGCAACATGATGTTTTGTACTTGCTAAAGCTCCTGCAGCAGGTCCAAAGCCCGCATTGTCATAGAAATGCTCTGTTACGGCCGCTTTATATGTCGAGCTGTCATTCGCAACAGTCTGTGATATGTTAGACCACAGTGCATTGATTTCCTCATATTTTTTTGTTAGTCCGCGATTTTTCAGCTCTGCCATTAGTTCGTCAATGTAGAGGAAAAATACCCCTAACATTTGCGCTTCTTCCTTTCCCCTCGGAGTATCATGGAGATCAGGGTTTACTCTTAAGGAGAAAACATCAGCAGCCCAGGATAAATAGGTATCTGGTTCATTAAGCTGCAAAATATCCTGATCGAACTGGGAAAGAAGATAAAAAACATGGGCAATATACTCGAAATCCATACAGCGGTAGAAGTCGCCATATAAGTTGACAGGCTTTGTAAAATCACCTTTTTCGAACCACTTTTGACGAATATAATAGACACAGCTAGCTTCCACTTGCTGCACTTCTTTCGGATTCACTTTGCCAAGCAGGTTACTTTTCAGCACTAAGCTTAATTTCCCGAGTGACTCTCCTTGATTGGAGATAGGTGAATAACTGTAAGGATTCTCTCCGTCCGCTCCATTAAATAGCATGTCACTAATATAGCGGGAGCGACTTTCGATTATTGTTTTGATTGGCTCCATTACATTTAAAATAATGCTGTCAAAAGACTTGTCATCTATTTCAATTGTGAGTTTATGTTCACCAGGTTCAGCTAACAGCAGCTTCGCAGCGTATGTCTGGTTCGTCTTTCTGATTTTCCCGACGATATTTTCTTTCTTCCGGTTTCCAAATCGATCCAAATACTCAATATAAGCATCTGTTAAATACTTGTTGTCAGGCAGCTCCACAGAAAAATCATAGTATTTGCCCGCTATGGCAAGGGGCTGAAAATCAAAAATAGGATGGTCATAGTTCTTTTTACCAATCTGTTGAAAATCCTGTTGATCTTTAAAAGGCTGCAACTGGTATTCCCATTCCTTCTCGCTCAAGCCTGAAAGTGTAAGTCCAGTCTTGTTATATAACCAATCTGCATTCTCGAAGCCATCCGGATATCCTCCCGCAAGAATCAATTGATGAAAAAGCAGTCCATCCAGCGACGGGGAAACGCTTTCAAAAAATAGATTGTTATACGCACAATATGTTCCAACAGATAATGTTTGTCCTTTCGTCTGGTACATACCTAAATGCGGTGCCTCATTACTTCTGCGAACACATGCCAGCTTCGAATAATCAGCAGAAATCGAAGTAAACACAGCAGCTGAATGATTTGTTTGCATATTAAGGTCATTCTTCCGAAACATAACATATGAAAATGATGACCAAATAACGAAATCGGATATCTTTACTTCTTTTGCGTGAAGATTCCTCATTGTT
>Ga0209463_1002233_pt1 | contig 10820 bp, 10 predicted proteins | sample AgamicMgSfrz_FD_187169 | JGI IMG/M metagenome (GOLD analysis project Ga0209463, IMG submission 187169) | Agave microbial communities from Guanajuato, Mexico - Mg.Sf.rz (SPAdes) (version 2) | ecosystem: Host-associated > Plants > Phyllosphere > Phylloplane/Leaf | place: Guanajuato, Mexico... | reverse complement strand
GCTCGATATCATCCAAAAAAACGGTGCCCTGGGCCGGGCGCTGTACTGGCTCCCCCCCCATCTTCACAACTAGCAGCGCCATTTCGTCTGCTTTACGGGGACCTGCAAGAGCGACTCTCTTGCCTGCCATGCGTTGTGCCATGCTGTTGCCTCCCTTGTAGAAGTCGTATTTCTTTCTACCAAGTATACAATCAGAGGGGTAAAAGACAAATAAGAATTACTTTTCCGATGAATACAGTAATCTTATAAGTGGGCGTGTCCTGTTCTGCCTCCCAACTGGTCTTTCTGTCTGTTATCCTGCTTTTCGCCGGATGGCCTATCACCGCCGCCTTCTTCTTTACGTTTGGGTCGGAGTAGCAACCATAACACAAATGGCATGAAGACAAAGAACATGACCATAACCACGGTCCACTCCCGGCTGAATTCATATATTTGTACAATGTTAGAGAACAGCATAAAGGAACAGACATAGCCCAACAAACCTACTGGCCAAACAATCAAATTCCCCCAGGCTGGAGCAAACATACGCTTGAGAGTCAAACTGATGACATACAGATCAAACCCCATTTTCGTAAGCAGGGTCGGCACGGTAAGAGCGCCCACAAATAAATCGAACCGATCCAGAAAATCGGTCACTTGCAACTGACGGGCCAGTTCATACGAAGGATAAAACAGTCGTGACAAAATGGGAACACCGATAACCAGCTCTGCCAGTAACACAATTAGAACCAAAAAAACGGTTCCTGTCAGATGCCCAAGCCACGCGCTCCGTGGACTATAATTTTTCCCAAAAATCACAAAGGGCAACATCATAATGTCTGCCATATAACCAAGCATGCGCCAGCTCCCTTTGACCACTCCACCTACATCTGGATGCAAGAACGGTCTCAGTACCGCAAAATCCATATTACGTCCGAAAATAAGCGGCATGGTTAAGAGCGTCAGGATCATCAGCGGAACAAAAACTTCCGTCATATTCACGATAGTGCTAATTCCACCTTTAGCCATAAATACTAAAGTTAACAATATAATCAGAGAAATCACGACAATTGGGGTCAATGGCAACAGCGTAACCTGTACCAGGTCCGTAATAATTCTCAAATCCCTTGCAAATATAATCAGGAAAATTATAAGGTACACCGAGAGCAGCATGCGTCCTAGTACGGGATGAGAGCTTACTATGGCCTGAAGCATATCCTGATCTGGAAAACGCCTCCTAATTCTAAGCACCACATAAATCGGTAGGCATAGCACAATGGCGGCAACCATACAAGTCCAATAAGCATGCTGGTTTGCGTAATCTGCTGCCTGGGCCGGAGCATGTACAAGGGTAATACTGGCCTGCAGCAATACACCAAGCAACACGATTTGTCTGGTTGTGAACTGTTTCATAAAGGTACATCTCCTTTTGGCCCACAGGCATCCATTACACGTTACAACGTAGGGGGGAGCCACATGTCAATAAAACGGGTCAGCCATGTAGCCACATAAACGGAACTTCTTGTCGATGTTCCGTAGATCCAGATACCAATACTAATTACGTACAATACACGTGAGATCCATCGGTTGACGGCAGGTGCAGCGTTGAGACTTTTGCGGTCAATCAGATACATGAAGAGAATAGACAGCACCAATGGCAGTAGAAATACCTTATTCATTCTGAATATTCTCCTTTTTGACCCCAAATGGCTTGGTGATTGCACCAATATTTTCGATGTGTACGACCGGATCTATGGTGACCTCTGCCTTGGGATACAAATGATCCCATTGGGGTTTAATCCGCTTCCATTCATCTGGGCGACTTGTAATGATAACCCGGCCCAGACCAAGCACATCCGAATGATACTTTTGCTGAATAACACGAACAGCCTCTCCCAGTTCCTTCTTGATCTGCTCGGCAACCTGCTGTTCCAGCCACTTCAAGTTTGCCTCTTTGGAAATATCGAAAGTCGTCTCATTCTCTTTTGCATTTCCGTTGCAGTTTATATGAATGGTCATCCGAATCTCATCCCCCCGAATATTGGGTTCGATATTGACCTTATTTTCGATAAGATCTACGGAGATATAACCTTTTCCTTTGGGTGGAAGTACAAAAATTTCCGTATTCTTGGCCTGATTCATACCCAGTAGCAAAAACCGGCTTAAATGATTATCTATTATGCCGGTCACCCTGTCTTTGCGAAATACAGCCAGCCCGTCGACCTTAATATTCGTCTTCTTGTCCTTCAGACTGGCTGGACCATTCTTCACCAATGACATGACCGGCACAGCCGGATCAATACCATCCAGCAGGATCGTATTCAACAGCAGCTTAATTGAACGAGGGTTCTCCATATAGGAATAGTTGAGCTCGCGAACCATTTCTGCCGGATACTGCTCAATCGGAGCATCCGCCTGCAGTACTTCCAGCGCCGATCCCTTCGTTATGACAACGAGAGATGATAAACGGTTCTGTGGGACGCGCGCCAATACATCCATCATATTGCCGATCCCTTCCCGCGCCAGTGCCTCGCCGAACAACAGCACCCGGCGATGGGAGAAATTCAGCGTTCGTGAAACCCCTCGCTGTTCCTCGGCGCTTGCTCCCCGAAAGCTTGGGCCTGTCTTGGACTCCAGATAATAGGACTTCGTCCCGCTTGTGCCTCCCCCGCCTCCTGTGTTTCCCGAAGCCCCGAGCTGCCCAGGGAGCGCAATTTGCATCGTAACCCGATATTGATCCCCTTCCTTATCCATCCCGGTGCCCATCACAAAGGCCACATCGTTCACCTCACGGCGATCCCAGCATCCCCCCAAAAGAACAGAACAGAGCAGCAGACAACTAAGCACAGCCGTTTTACGTATTTTCCCTGTATCAGAGCCTTGGGGCTTCATCACCATCCCTCCTCGGTTGTCGGCGTCCCATTCATCTTTTCTTTTTCCCGTTTGTTGTTGTCTTTTCTGATCCATGAAGGACGTTTAATCATTTTCCACCAAGGTGCACGAACAATGATATCCTTTTGATCCGTATGGTTGTATGGGCTGTATCCACTCATGTAAGGCACGCCAAACGACGTTAGCTTGGTTAAATGTGTGGCGACCAGCGTTGTGGCAATAATGATCCCAAACAGTCCAAACATCCCCGCCATCAGCATGATCGGAAACCGCAGCAGACGAACTGTAATAGCAAAGTTAAAACGTGGAATGGTAAACGAAGCAATACCTGTGAGCGACACCACAATGACTATTGGCGCCGATACGATTCCTGCCTGTACTGCGGCCTGTCCAATAACGAGCGCACCGAGGATACTGACGGCCTGACCGACGGTTTTGGGGAGGCGAATCCCTGCTTCCCGTAATGCTTCAAAAGAAATCTCCATCATCAACGCTTCCACCAGTGCGGGAAAAGGGATGGATTCACGAGCCGCTGCAATGCTCAATATGAGCGTCGTCGGCAGCATATCATGATGATAGGTCGTAACCGCTACATATAATGCTGGCAGAAAGAGAGCCATTACGAGAAAAAGAAACCGAATCCCTCTCACCATATTGCTGATGAAAAAACGCTCATAATAGTCTTCGCTCGCTTGCATCATCTGCCACATCGTCACGGGCCCAATCAAAGCAAAGGGCGTTCCGTCCACAAAAATAGCAAAACGTCCTTCCAGTAACTGTGCAGTGACGGTATCAGGCCGTTCCGTGTATTGCATTTGCGGAAACGGTGAAAATGGATGATCCTCAATCAGTTCCTCAATATATCCGGTCTCCAGCACACCATCAATTTTGATATCACTGAGCCTTTTTTTAACATCCTCCACCAGTTTTGGATCTATGATTCCTTCGACATAGGTAATCACGACACTGGTTTGGGTTTCCTTCCCGATGGTCATACTTTGCATTTTGAGCATCGACGTCTTCAACTTGAATCGCAGAAGTGCCGTATTAACGCGAAGTGTCTCTGTGAAGCCCTCACGCGGCCCGCGAATAACCGCTTCGGTCTGCGGTTCCTCCACTCCACGGCGGACACCTCCCTTGGCGCTGAAAATGTACGCACGCGGCGTGCCCTCTACGAACAAGGCGGCATTGCCGTCCAGTATCGCTGCCGATACCATCTTCCATTGATCCATCGTTTTGGTCTGGGACATGGAGATACGCGTTTCATCCAGCGGCTCCAATTTGCCGTTCACTTCAGGGTCCTTGAGCATCATGCCCAAGATGAAAGGCCGAAGGATATGATCCTGCAAATCCTCGGATTTTACCGTGCCTTCAAAATAAGCCAACAACCCTTTGCGTTCAGGGGAAATCATGAGCTCTCGATAGACGACATCAGAACAATCCTTAAAAATATCACGCAGTGCGGTCAAATTATCGTCCAGACTGGTTCGCAACGGCTGTTCCAGCCACGAGGGCTCAGGCAGTCCCTTGGGAACACGGGCATTTCGTGGCTTGCGGTCCGGGGCCGGAACCGCTCTTCGGCTCCACGGCAATCTCGGCAACTTGGGAAAGCGTCCTTTCTTCATGTTATTCCCCCCTTTACGAATGAGCCGAACAACGTAATATGACATATAGGATGTACCAGCCTGCAAAGGATTATGTATCCAATGAACACAACATGTCGAACAGATAACAAAAAGACCCTGCAATGATGCAGAGCCTTCGAAAGTCCATTATAAATCTGAAAATTTATGATAAAGGAATGATTAATCTCCCCAATAATCCTCGGGATGGTATTCAATCTCAGAACCAGCCTCGAACGTCAGCTCATCTGTCTGCTCATGATATTCCACGCTTGCTGGAGTGACGTAATACCAATGCTTCACCACGGGTCCTTTGTCTACCGGCGTTACAAAACGAAATACGTTCAACTCCCCGCTATAACGCACAATCGCCTCCGCAGCCTCATGCGGCAGCCCTTGAAGCGTGAAGCGAAACACCCCGTCCATCGACTCCAAACGGCAATCGAAACTCTGCTTGCGGCTGTCGGCAAAGCTCCGTCCCGTGACGGCATGCTTGATCAGCCATGTTTCCTGCTGCGCCATGTGCGCACCTCCTTTTAGGGCAAGTCAATCAACATATAAAAAGCAGACTCCTCTGCTGCCAGCGCTAGCTTCGGCTCCTGCTCAATACGAGCTGAATCGCGCCCTTGCAGAATATGTTCACCGTTCACACGCAGTGAGCCTTCGATGACGAACAGGAACACGCGCCGACCCTCGGCCTGTGTGAATTCTACTTGTTCTCCGGGTTGAAGCTTACTTAAATAAATCGTTAAATCCTGATTGATTGCAGCTATTTCACCCTCTGTGCCTGGTACACGCTTTCCGGCAACGACAGGCAGAAGCTGACCTTGAAGACGCTCAGGATGGAACGCTGTAGCTTCATATGACGGTTTCAGTCCTCTCGTATGCGGGCTAAACCACAATTGCAGCAGACTGACATCCTCTGTTTGTGATGCGTTGTGCTCCGTATGAATGATGCCGTGGCCCGCTGACATTCGCTGAATGCCTCCAAAACGGGTCACCGCTACATGTCCACGGTTGTCTTCATGACGCAGTTCCCCATACAGCACAATCGAAACAATCTCCATATCACTATGCGGATGCGCCCCAAAGCCCCGTCCCGGTGTGATGACATCGTCATTACAGACACGCATAGGACCAAACGCTGTATTGTTCTCATCCTGATACTCCGCGAATGAAAAGCTGTGACTCCCCCGCAGCCAGCCCTTATCGAAGCTGAATCGGGAAGCCGCCGGATATATTGTAAACATAATAGCCCTCCTTCAGGAAGAAAAGTGAGATCAAATCCCTCTCATTGTACCCGAGCTCAAGCGATAAAGCTACGCCTCTGTCTGAGTGATAATCTCGTCTATAAAAGACTGCAAAGTACTGGTAACAAAGGCTTCCTTACGCCGGATAAACACCGTTGTTACTTCATTGTACGGCTCAGGCATCGCATGACCGCACACAAGGCCTTGGGCCACCAGCCCGCTAATCGAAGATTCGGGAAAAACGGTCATTCCAATACCCGCCGCTACACTGCCGATAATCGTCTCAAATGTCCCAAACTCCATAATCTGCTTGGGAATGATCCCCTCCATCTTGAGCCAGGTTTCCAGCCGTCCCCGGTAGCCGCAGCCTTTTTTATATAAGAGGAGCGGACGGGTAGTGAGATCCTCGACAGAAAAGTCATCTCCTTGGGATACGAGGACCAGCTTTTCCTGAAATACATCAAATTGTTCAATGAGCGGATGCTTGACTGGTCCGGTCACGAAAGCTCCATCCAGCCGCATTTCTGCAACCTCCTGCACCAGAGACTCTGTAACCCCAGCCTTGAGGGACAACTCGACATCCGGATACTTGCTATAGTAAGCATGTAAAATGGCTGGGAGGGCAATTACGGTCTCCACAATGCCAATCTCCAGCACCCCCGAAGGTGCAGAGGTATTCTGAAATGCATGTTTCATTTCCTCAAATTGCGATAAAATGCTTTTCGTATATTGCAGCAGACGCTTGCCCTCGGCATTGAGGATCATTCCCCGCTTATGTCTATTAAATAAAGGCGTTTGCAGTTCCTTTTCAAGCAGCTTGATTCTGGCCGTTACATTGGACTGGACATAGCTAAGCTCGGCTGCAGCCTTGCTGACACTGCCATGCGCAGCCACCGTCTGGAAAATGTTTAAATCGTTCAGATCCACTACTGCTCCCCCTTATTGTGAAGGGCAAGGGGCCATCAAAATTGACGCGCCTTGTCACTTATTATCATTTTAAATGATCATAATGTTTATTTTCAATCATTTTACCAACAGCTTCCTATCCTTTATGATGTTGTCCATAAGATATGTCCGCTGAGACCGGCAAGGAGGAGCTTTTGTACACCATGAACAGACAAATCATGACCGGATCTTTATTATGCCTAATCGCCAGTATGTCCTGGGGGGCGATGTTTCCGGTTTCGCACATTGCATTACAACACATCAATCCACTGTACTTTTCATTTTTGCGCTATTTATCGGTTACACTCATTTTAGTCGTACTATTGTGGCTCAAAGAGGGACGGACTGCATTTCGCTTTGAGGGCAAGGGCAAGACGTTGTTATTCTTCGGGACCATGGGATTCACCATTTATAATATGGCCGTTTTCCAGGGACAGCACGCGATGGGGGCAGCAGGTACTCTGGTAGCCTCTATAATGGAAGTGCTAATGCCGATGATTTCCATTGCGATGGTGTGGGTCATGACCCGTAAAATGCCTCCGAAATATACACTAATCAGCATGGTGATTGCGCTGGCTGGGGCTTTACTTGTGATCACGAACGGAAAATGGACCTTTTTCACACTTGCCGGACAACATTTACTGCCGCTGCTGCTTATTTTCGTAGGCGTCGTCGGATGGGTCGTATATTCCATGGGAGGTAGCCATTTTGCAGGATGGTCTACTCTTCGGTATTCAACCCTAACCTGCCTGCTCGGAACTCTCGTCTCCTTCGTAGTCGTCACATTTGCCTCTGCTTTCAACTGGATTGTGGTGCCGGACTGGCAGGCTGTGTGGTCAGTTAAATACGAAATGAGCTTTATGATCCTGCTTCCAGGGCTAGCTGCCCTGCTTAGCTGGAATGCCGGAATCCGAAAGCTGTCTCCACTCAACGGAATTCTATTTATCAACTTTGTACCGATTACCACGCTGGTACTCATGTATTTCCAAGGTTATGCCATTAGCCGTTTTGAACTATATGGGACAGTGCTGGTCATTTTCGCACTGATTCTGAACAATATATTTCAGAGAAGTTCGCTGCGTCCTTCCGACAGCTCACGGAATGTCCGTTTCCGTCTGGATCGCCGCAAGTCCTTCCAACGTTAACTTCTAACCCTGCAAACCGGAAATTATGCTAAAAACATTAAAAAAAGCGCCTGGATACAGAGTACAATCTCCTTTATCCGGGCGCTTTTTATCATTTTAGGATTTTCCTTCAACCTGAAAACGTCCAACTAGTTCACGCAATTCCTCTGCCATTTGGCTCAGGTCCGCTGTAGATGAAGCAATCTCCTCGATAGAAGCGAGCTGTTGCTCAGCTGCCGCTGAGATCGACTCGGTGTTGCTCGCTGCCTCGTCCGAAATGTGGGCAATATCGCTCATAATATCTACGACACCTACAGTCCCCCGTGCCATTTCCTGAGTCACTCCGGTAATGTCATTGATATGCACCATAGCTCGTTCCACGGCCTGGCTGATTTCCGCAAAGGATTGCTCAGACGTGGTTACCGAATCAATGCCTTCCGTCACCCGTGTCCGCGCTTGATGCATAGCACCCAGAGCATGATTCATATCCACCTGCATCGCTTCAATGCGCTCCGAGATCAAGGTAGCCGACTTCGCTGATTCCTCAGCTAGCTTACGTACCTCCGTAGCGACCACGGCAAATCCCTTACCATGATCCCCAGCGCGTGCGGCCTCAATGGACGCATTCAGAGCTAACAGATTGGTCTGTTTAGCGATACCGGATATAACGCTGATAATATTCACGATTTCACCGGAGCGCTCATTGAGGGAGTCCATGGCCTGTCCGAGATCGTTAACGGTTTCGTCGATGTCATGCATCTTCTGTACAGCCTGCGTAGCGGCCTTGCTGCCCTCCTGAGCCGACTCGGCGTTCATCTTCACATGTTCAGATACGCCCACCATACGCTCGGATACATTCGCTGCTTGCTGAGCAAGCTCCTCCATATTTACAGATCCGTGCTTAACGCTCTGCACCTGACGTTCGCTGCCCACAGCTACTTCCTGGATAGCAATGGTGACATGCTCAATCGCTTGGGTTGTCTGATCTGCACCCGCAGCCAGCTCCTCTGCTGAAGAACTTACCCGATCTGTCGTTTCGTGCACGCTTCGAATCATCGTGCGCAAACTGTCGACCATGGTTTGGAAGTGAGAAGACAATTCGCCTACCTCATCCGTTTTTCCAGTTTCCAAATCGCCCGTCAAATCTCCTTCACTGATTCGTTCTGCTGATTTTTGCAGCTTACGAATCGGTACCAAAACAGAACGGGTAATCAGGAAAATCGCGATAAGTGCAATCACCAGTGAGGCAGCCAGCACGAATATGGTTACATAACGCATGGCAGCGGTGGCATCGCTAATCTCAGATTGATGGAAGGTACCTGCAATTTTCCAGCCGGTATCCGTATTCGTTACATAGGTCAAATATTTCTCGCGACCTTCATGCATATAGTTGAAGTTCCCGCTCGGCGCAGTATACAACGTATCAAGCGAATTCTCCTGAGGAGATGAGCCCGCTTTAGCCGTAGGATGGACTACAAATTTCTTCGTATGATCCAAAATGATGATGTACCCCTCCTGGCCCACTTTGATAGAGGCCAGTTTACGTACACTCTCCAAATTCAGAGAGATCCCAATAACCCCGGACTTGTCGGAAAGCGTCTGAGATACTACGACAACAGGAATACCCGATGAATTGATGATAACTGGCGTAATTGCAACCTTACCGGGCTGCTTCATCGCTTCTATGTACCATGGACGTTTGCGAGGGTCAAATGTCCCTTCATCCTCCTTGGGTACCCCCCGGATCATCAAGCCCTCTGGTGTTCCAACAAAAATATCTGTCGCATCTTCGTGCAAACCTTTGTATTGGATCAGCTTGGGCTGAATCAAAGGGCTGTTTCGTCCATCTATCATCGAGCCGTCCAGACGCTCCGCCAAATAACTCGCATCTTTAATTTTACTGGCGATTGCGTATTCAATAATTGAGTTAGCCGTCGCTACCCCCTGATTCGCACTGCCGTGAAGCTGCTTCTCCATAGCATTATATGATGATTTATAGGTCGCAATGGAAATACTTAAGCTCGGAATCAGCAAAACAAGCAAAAAGCCTAAACTTAGCTTGTTCCTGAGTGTCCATATCGTTTTTCTCTTTCGCGTTGTTCCCATGTTTTTTCCCCCTTTGCTCATAAAACGATATATTTGAATTACATTCCGTGTTAGTTATATCGGTTGAAAGTAGCAAATGATTTACAATGAAATTTCACAAAGGAGAAAAACAAAAACCGCGCCCTATGAGACTAAGGACGCGGTTATATGAACATTTAGACCTGTACGTTACTGTTTTCAGCCTTTTTACGGCCAAATAACTGATCCACTGCCAGAAAACGTCCACCGACAAGTGCTTGCTGAAGACTGGTGAACAGAACCAGCAGATCAAATTCAATCGAGCCAAAAGGCTGTCCTTTTTTAGCGGTTAGCAATACACCGATCATAACGATGGTCAATGCCGCTCCAGCCAATCGTGTTCCGATACCCAGAACCAGTGCAATACCCCCAACCAGCTCAACCGTGGCGACCACAGGAGCCATCCAACCAGGGAGTCCGATGCTTTGGAAGAAGCCAGAGGTTCCGTCTAATCCCTGAAACTTTTGTGCACCGTGAACGATAAAAATAACCCCTGTAAAGATTCGTACCAACAATAATCCAATATTCATAAGTGTTTGATTCATTTGCTCATCTCCTTTTAAGTTGTATAAAAACCCTGTAAAAAACTACATAGTGTAGTGTAAAGAACATCGAGAATCGAGAATCGGGAGCGCGAAAAGCGCCACCCGTAGGAAACATCTTGCCAAACTAGATCAGCGCCAGTGCGAACATAAGTGTCAGCATCACTAGCACATAGCTGGAAAACATAATCGAACGCCAAGGCATTTGAATGACAGGTTCCTGCTGAGGGTCTAAAATACGTGAGATACGATAATTAATGGACGTTTCTGCAAACGAGGAACAAGCGGCGGAGTTTACCAGGCGAGTATTGGCAGGCGTCATACTCAGAAGCTTGAGCAATG
>Ga0209463_1002229_pt1 | contig 10833 bp, 9 predicted proteins | sample AgamicMgSfrz_FD_187169 | JGI IMG/M metagenome (GOLD analysis project Ga0209463, IMG submission 187169) | Agave microbial communities from Guanajuato, Mexico - Mg.Sf.rz (SPAdes) (version 2) | ecosystem: Host-associated > Plants > Phyllosphere > Phylloplane/Leaf | place: Guanajuato, Mexico... | reverse complement strand
CATAAGATAGTAGAGTGGCATACCTAGCAAGTATATGGTACTAATCGTAAGAGCACAGTATTTTATATTTTTTAAAGACTTTACTGATAATTCCGAGAACGCTTTGTTCTTATCAATATAGCTTAAAAGTTTAAACGCTTGATACAGAGCGAAGTAAAAAGGTATCGCTGCTACGTACATATCGATTAAAACGAGAGATTTCATATAAGCAATAGCTGGATACAATTCTCCAGCGAAATTCCCGATTTTAGGTATTAAAAATATGCACAATGCAAGTACTACTATACCTATAAAAACAATAGCTAGCTTTAAAAAGAGTGTTGTAACTTGTTTCATAAAAAGCACCTCGTTTTATTTAATGACAACATGATTTTATCATATAATTTATCGTTTTAAAATAAAATTATATTGTTTTTTAATTTATTATTATTGTTATTTATGTATCCTTTTAATATTTGAAAAATAAAATGCTTTTCTCATTACAAAGAAAGTCCCCTTGTGAAATGGTCTGTAATATTTTTTACCTTACAAAAATGTAAGGTAAATGTAAGCGAAATCGAAGGAACGAGTTGTAGAAAAATGAGAATATGAAGTAGGAAATAGGTTCATGTAACCTGTAGAACTCTACTTGAATGAATAATTAAAAAATTCTTAAGGATTCACATGAGAAAAAGATAAGAAATATGTGAGAAATTAAATTTATACAAAAGGGATGGAGTGAACGAGATGTCAACAAATGTAGTTACTGTAGAAAGTGTAGAAAAAACGTACGGGAAAAGAAATGAGAATCAGTCAAAAGCACTAAGGGGCGTATCATTAAATATTAAGGAAGGGGAATTCGTCGGGATTATGGGTCCTTCTGGATCTGGCAAAACGACTTTACTTAATGTGATTAGTACACTGGATCAAGCGACAGGTGGTAGTGTAACCATAGCTGGTACAAATATTACTTCAATGAAGGGGAATGCATTATCAGATTTTCGATCTCAAAAATTAGGGTTCATTTTTCAAGATTTTAACTTACTTGAGAACTTATCAATTTATGAAAATATCGCTTTACCACTTTCTCTGCAAGGCGTACCTTCAAGTGAGATAACTGGAAAGGTAAATGAGGTTGCGAAGAAATTAGGGATTACTGAAATTTTAACAAAATATCCAACTGCTGTTTCTGGTGGACAAAAGCAAAGAACAGCGGCAGCACGAGCTTTAGTACATAATCCAGCAATTGTATTAGCAGATGAACCAACAGGAGCGCTTGATAGTAAAAATGCAAAAAGTTTATTAGAAGCGATGCAAGATTTACATGAAAATCACAATGTAAGTATTTTGATGGTGACACACGATGCATTTAGTGCGAGTTACTGTGAACGAATATTATTTATCCAAGACGGTCTTCTTTATAAAGAATTAAAGCGTCAAGGAACGCGAGAGAATTTCTATCAAGACATTTTAGGTGTGCTCGCTCATATGGGCTCAGCTGCTGAGTCTAAGTAGGGGGGCGAGACTATGTTATTTAAATTATCACGTCATAGTATGAAAAAGATGTTAAAAGATTATATGGTTTTACTTATTGGTCTCGTTATTAGTATTAGTATCTTTTACATGTTCCAAACGATGGCGATGAATAGTGAATTTACGAAGGATAATAGTCTGATTAGTAGTATTAGACTCGTATTCTGGGTAGGTGCAATACTATTATCTTTCATTACTGTATTTTATATTATATATGCTAATTCTTTCTTACTCACATTAAGAAGAAAAGAACTCGGTATGTACATGATGCTCGGTGCGAAAAAGAAAAAAGTAGCACAGTTATTATTTATTGAAACATTCGGTATGGGTATTGTCAGTATTATTATCGGGATTTTAGTAGGGATGTTACTTGCAAGTGTAGCAGGAAACTTTTTAATGAATGGCATGGAGATTTCAGCAAAAGGTAGTTATTCATCTGTATATACACCAGCAATCTTAGTTACAGCTATATTCTTCTTAATACTATTTTTTATTACTGGTTTAATGAATAGCATTCGATTGTTACGCAAAACAGAACTAGAGTTAATTCGTGAAGATGAAACACTAGATGAAGTAAAGAAAAGTAAAACTCGCATTATTATAATGACCGTACTTGGTATATTACTAGTAAGTATAGGGTACTATTTTATGATCAATGTAAAAATATATGCTGAATTAGGTTTTATTATAGCGACCATCGTTACAACACTTGGAACATATTTTATCTTTAGTTCATTGCTCCCATTTTTTGTAATGAAAATTAAAGGGAATAAAAAACGAAATGAAACGGGCTTAAATAGTTTTACATATGCTCAGCTACGCTTTCGAGTAAATAGTTTATCGAGAGTATTAGGAACTGTAGCGATGTTAATTGCATTAGGTGCAGGGGCAATGACAGCAGGTATGGCATTTCAAAAAAATGTAGGCATTATGACAGATTCCTCACGTGTATATGATGTCGTAATTCATGATCCAAATGATCAAGATACAGCAGCATTAAAGGAAATGGAAATAGTTGAAGAAAGCAAGTATAAGTATAAAGTAGATGGAGAAGCGGTGTATTACTTACGTGACGATTTAACTATGAAACCGCCACTTATTTCCGACCGCTTTGATATGGAAACTTTAAAAGAGCCTGCGCGTAAACGGGTGGCTGAACCTTTAACTGAACCTGTATATTCTGCATTGGAAGCTCCCGAAGCAGCGAATAAGCTTCCTCGTATGCCAAAAGATTGGGAAGATGCGGTTGTAAGAGAAATACAAATTACACATAATCAATTTAACGGAAAGCCTGTAAGAATTGCTGATGAAGAGCATTATAAAGGAATTCAAGGAACAGAACATACTGTAACATTAGCAAAAGTAGATGATATGAAAAAATATAAACCATTATTGATCGAAATAGACAAGAGACAAAAAGAACAAATTGAAAAAACAACAGGTACAAAAGTAGACATATTTACGAAAATGACAATTTATCAGTTAACGAACAGTCTCATGAGTGGAACAATGTTTATGGGGTTTTTCCTCGGAATTGCCTTTCTAGCAATGATGGCAAGTTCGCTTATGTTCAAAATATTAACGGGTGCTTCTCGTGATGTACGCCGTTATGAGATGTTACGAAAAATCGGTGTGAGACGTAGTATGCTGACAAAAAGTATATATAAAGAAATTTCATATTTATTTATCTTCCCAGCAATCATTGGAATTTCCCACGTTTTAGTAGGGCTTAACTTATTCAGCTTCATATTAGTTGACCCGTTTGTAAAAGTGTGGGTGCCAATAGGGATTTTCTTAGTCATTTATTTCATCTATTACTGGATAACTGTCCAATTGTATAAAGGAATGGTAATGCCGAAAGAAGAAGTAGCGAAATAGTTTAAAAAAGAGTCCTTGTTTTGAAAACAAGGACTCTTTTTATTTGTGATACCTTGTGATTTAGTATTGCTATGATTAACGTATTGAAAATTAAGAAAATATTAAAGGTTTATATAGCTGAAAGTTAAGAAATATATGGGATATTAAGAATGTACAAAAAATCAAGATGAAATTGGAAATTGTAATTGTTGTACATTCATATTTTTTGAGGTAGTTTTACAGAACTAAATTGATGTTTTATAAATTTAAAAGAAAGGAAACTACTTATGAAGAAGATAAGAAAATTAATAAAACTTATTGGTGCCATCACTATACTACTATTAATCGTAGCGCTAGTATTTCCTACATGGACTTCGCAAATAAAGGGGGAAAATAGTATAAGTACATTAGAGCAAGTAAAGATAAATGGAAGTGGTCATGAAATTATGATACGCGGTAAAGATAAGAACAATCCGGTAATTATTTTTGTACATGGTGGACCAGGTTCTTCAGAAATACCATATGCTCAAAAATATCAAGACTTATTGGAAGAGAAATTTACAGTTGTTAATTATGATCAAAGAGGAAGCGGGAAGTCGTATCATTTCTTTGAAGGTTATTCGAATCTTACATCAGATTTACTTGTAGAGGATTTATTAGCTTTGACAGATTATGTTTCAAAACGTCTTGGTAAAGAAAAAGTAATATTAATTGGCCATTCTTACGGTACATATATTGGAATGCAAGCTGCTAATAAAGCTCCTGAAAAATATGAAGCATATGTTGGGATAGGGCAAATGAGTGATACAGTAGAGGGTGAGATGGATAGTTTAAAGTTTGTTATTGATCAAGCGAAAAATGCAGGAAATGAAGATGAGGTTTCCTATTTAAATGGATTAACTAAAAAAATTAAAAATGGCGATACATACACTCCTCGAAATTATGTTGCGAAATATGGTGGAACATCAAGACTCATTGAAAATCCAGATGGTGATAACATCGGGATGTTACTCAGTAATGAATATAACTTGTTAGATGTAATTCGTTATAACGTTGGATTGTCACATTCTCAAACTGTTTTATTAGAAAAGGATTTAAAGAATCCATTGCCTACTAAGGTGACTAAAATGGAGCTACCGTTTTATTTCCTTATGGGGGAATATGACTATAACACTTCATTTCATGCAGCAAAAACATATTTTAATACTATTGAAGCAGATCAAAAAGAATTTATTACTTTCGAGAAATCAGCTCATTATCCACAATTTGAAGAGAAAGAAAAATTTTACAAATGGATGTGCGATACATTCGTAAAATAAATAAAGTGTATCCGAACTATATAGAATTAAAAAGTTAGCGAGATATATCATTACATGAAGCGAAGTTAAATAAAAAAGACTCTTGTATAGATAACAAGAGTTTTTTTATATTGTTCTTTATACAGAAGGAAAAGATTGGATAATGGTCGAAAAATATAATATAACTTCCGAGAAATGACTAAAGTAATACTATTTTGTCGAGAGAAAGGATACGAGTTATGAAAGAAATGCTACAGTTATTTCGCAACAAAGTGTATGCGCGTTTTTTTCTAGCAAATATTTTAGAACGACTTGGTTCTATGATTGCTGGAATTTCTTTAATGTTTTATTTATTAGATCAATACGGAAAACAACCAGTTTACGCAACGATGACACAAATTATGATTGCATTACCTGCATTAATCTTTTTTCTCTTAGTAGGGACAGTAGTGGACCGTTTTGATAGACAACGTATTTGTACGGTAAGTAACATATGTTGTTCAATCTGTAATATAGGAATCCTAATTTCGCTTTATTACGGGATGATTATACTCGTCTTTCTATTTTTATTTTTAGAAAATGCATGTATACAATTTTTCTCTCCATCAGAACAGTCGATGATACAGGGAGTAGTTGAATCAGACCAATTTGGTGCAGCAGCAGGTATGAATCAAATGGTAAATAGTTTGTATGCTTTGTTTGGCGTAGGTATTGCAACGATGGTGTACTGGACTTTTGGAATTTACGGGAGCATTTTAGTAAATACGCTCACCTTTATTATGAGTGGTATTTTGATTCAAACAATCTCCATTCCAGAAAAAGTTCGTTTACCAAATGGTAGAACAAAATGGAAAGAAGTCAATTTGAAGATGTTAATAACAGAGTTTCAAGATGGGATTAAGTATATATACCAAAATGAAACTTTAAAAAAATTACTACTAGGATTTATCGTATTTGGGCTATTAAATGGCATTTTAAGTGTATCCACTACTTACATATTAAAATACAAACTTGCTCCAGTAACGTATGAAAGTTTAGCAATGATAGGCGGTGTAGTTGGAGGGATTTCATTACTAATAGGAAGTATAGTAGCAACAAGTATAGGTAAGAAATATGCACCAAAACCTATTATTGTATTTGGAATGGCGGGCTCAGGGATCTTCTTTGGTATGTGTTACTTTGTAAATCACGTATGGTCTTTTTATGTATGTATCGCTTTTGCGACTTTCTTTTTACCATTTATTAATGTTGCAATAATGGGCTGGATGTATGAAATTGTAGCAGAGTCATTTATGGGGCGCGTTCAAAGTTTACTTAGTCCATTAACGACAGGATTCCAGCTGTTATCTCTCGGTTCGATAGCAATGTTATTTCCGAAATGGATTGATGCAGATACATTGTATATCATTTTATTTGGTTTATTATTTTTTGTTACGTGTTTATATCAAGCCATTTTACCTAGTGGGAAGAAGCGAGTGCAAGGGATAGCTGAAGAGATATAATACATCTATTTATTTCAGAATATTCTATTTCATGGTGAGGGGAAATAGTTATGTTGATGCGAACTGTTAAGTGGTGTGGGATTACTTGTTTACAACAATTAGCTACAATCTTATGTATACTGCCTAGGTGCGCTACCGCGTTTATTTAAGGGATTGCAAATTGATTTACTCGGTTTCTGGAACACAATTGTATCTCTTGGAGAGAAGTTACTTCAACCAGGGGAAATAACATATGGGTTTCGAGACTCAAGAAAATTATTTCCACAAATATGGATTCATTATATTGAAACGATGATCGTATTTTTGTCAGCGTTTTTACTATCTTTGTTTATAGCGTATGTACTTGTCGTTTGGGTATTGCAGCGTTCTCATAGGAAGCAAAGAATATGGAATGGGGTTTTTCTCACGCTTGAGAGTATACCGGATATATTACTTATTTTATTGTCACAGCTTCTTGTCGTAATTATGTTTCAAAAAACAGGATTTATGCCAGTCAAACTGGCTGGATTAGGGGAAGAAAGGATACGTTTGTTACCGATTATATGTCTTACAATACCAACAACATTATTGTTTATTAAACTTTTGTTATTACGGTTTAAAGAAGAATTAGAGAAAGATTATAGTTTGTTTGCCAAGGGTAAAGGGCTAAGTTTACGGCATATTTTGACACATCATATTTCAAGAAACGTTTTATTGACGACAATTTATTATGCGAAAACAAATATATTATTTATGCTATCCAATTTATATATTATCGAATGGATTTTTAATACATATGGAATGTTTGTTTTTGTAAAAGAAAATTCGAAATTAGAAATATTTACAGTGAGTTTAATTATATTATACGTACCGCTTTTTATACTATTTCGTTTATTACATACGTTCTTACAAAATGTTATAAAGGAGCGTGCGTGATATGTGGCAAGTTGTAAAAAGAGATATAAGATTTTGGATAGGCATTACCTTTTTGAGTGTACTAATGATTGTTAGTATTGGGTATACGGTGTTTTTTGATGGGAATATTCGCGAACTCACGATGATGTATAACGAAAAAGGAGAACTAGAGGCAGCTCCATTTTCGCCATCAAGTAAATTTTGGTTTGGAAGTGATGTGAAAGGTCGTGACCTTGTTCAATTAATAATAGAAGGTGCGAAATGGACAGTTGGAGCGAGTATAGTTATAGCGATTTTACGAGTGATAGTTGGAGGGGGAATTGGTTTACTTCTTGGTATGTACGGTAAACGTTATTTTCCAGTTATTTCATCTTTTTTTGACCCTTTTAGTATTGTACCAATGGTTATGATTTCTTATTTTATGTTAAATGAAGTTTTAACGTTTGATAGTGGAGCGGAAGTTGTGCCGTTGTATTTGCGTGTGGCATTTCAAATTATAGTTCTTGTATTTCTTGCTGTACCAACAGTGATGTTGTTTGTAGCACAAGAAGTAAAACGTATTAAAAAAGAAGAATTTATGTTGGCAGCTACTGTGCTCGGTGGAAGTAAGTGGCATAGGTTGAAGCGCCATATATGGCCGCATATGTTACCACCATTTCTTTTATTAGTAGCTCAACAATTTGTGAGTACTTTATTGCTTCTTTTACACCTTGGTTTGTTGCAATTATTTTTTGGCGGAACTATAACTTTCAGTGGAATGGATCCAGATAGTGTAACAAAAGAATGGACTGGCCTAATTGGTCAAAACTTCCGCCACTTAACTACTCATACATGGATTGTACTTATACCGATTGCTTTTTATAGTATGACAATTCTCGCGGGAAATTTAGTTAGTAATAGTATGCAAGATGCGATTAAACTTGGAAATGTAAGAACATCTAAGAGCAAGGGTAAAGAAATAAAGGAAGAGAAACGAATACAAACTAATGTGAGTGATTTTTCTTTCTATAGAGAGGTACAAAAATAAAAAAGATAGCTGAAGTTACAAAAGACAGTAAAGTTAAAAAAAAAAATAATCAAATTATTATGGGGATATCAATATTGTAAATCCTATAATTGAACTGGGTGATTAAAAGTGACTATACAAAATAAAAAGATAATTGATATATGTGATAACCACAGACTATTAAATAAATATTCACGTAACAGTATTCCAAGCGTAATCTTCATAGCAGGGTTAGGCGATAGTTATGAGACATGGAAAAAAGTCCAAGACCGAATATCGCAAGAAACATCAACCTTTTCCTATAACAGGTCGGGTATTGGCAGGAGTCAAGTGGCATCCGTCCCGACGACTTGCTATGATCTAGTTGAGGAGCTCAACGAATTGTTGCTAGCGCTTGAAGTGGAGAAGCCCTATATATTGGTGGGACATTCTTTTGGTGGTTTGGTCGCTAGATTATATGCCAGCCTTTATCCAATGAACATCTGCGGTATGATTTTGGTTGACGCTGCACCGGAATATAAAGAACTTGCCTATGAAAAGGTTCTACCCGAAAATCTGCTTGCAAGAAATAGGGAATATTACGAGAATACTATGTTGAATAGTGAGAAGATTGATAAAATACAAAGTTATAAGCAAATCGTTGATCATTCAAAGCAAAGTAACCTCCCTCTTGCAATTATTACAAGAGGTTTACCTGACAATGTTGAAGAAGGATGGCCATCTCAAGATATATTGGAAATTGAGCAAAGGCTCCAAGCAGAATTCCAATGGCTATCAACGTCAAGCAAGTACCGGATTGCTAGTCGAAGTGGACATTATATTCATCATGATGAGCCAGAAGTTGTTATAGAGGAAATTATGTTAATGTTGAAGGAGATGGGGAAATGAGCGATACAAGGACTAAATTGATGCTGGATTTGCAAAGAATTGAGAAGGATGAGTATCAGTTACGTGAAGGTGAGCGACATCAAGATTTCTTACCTTTGTTACTTCAATATATTGGCGATCCTCAGCCAGAATTACGAGATAACCTGATTTATTCAATGTTTTATATGTGGATTAAGGAAGAGAATAGATTCAGTGAAGAGGAGTTACGAAGCCTCTTAACTGTTCTGACTGATGAGAACCATTTGTTCTATAGTATTGGTAGCGAGGATGATCAGTCAGTTTTTACAAGGACGTTCTCTGCCTTACCTATCGCTTTGATTGTGCAACGCCACAGACAAAATCCATTTTTTAATCAAGCGGAAATTGAGCAATTAATGCATGCGATACTCCGTTATTATAAAGAGGAGAAGGATCTGCGAGGTTACCTTTCAGTAGGAGGCTGGGCTCACAGCGCGTCTCATGGTGCGGATGTTTTTGTCGAGCTGGTGCAGTGCGAGGAGAGCAGCGTCACAATGCTGCGTAAGGTTCTTGTCGCTATTTCTGGCATGCTTCATAATGGTAAACAAATTTTTAGCGATGAGGATGATGAACGGTTAGTAAACATCGTGGATACGATGATTGACAAAGAGTTACTTCCACATCAAGAAATCGCTGATTGGATTAGTGGTTTAGCACAATGCTGCAATTTGCCGAGAAGTCGCAGTCAGGTGATTGCTCGCGTGAACAGCAAAAATTTTTTACGCAGTCTCTATTTCAGAAGGGGACAAGATAGCGGAGGGAATGAGCTTAACACTGTTATACTTAGTACTGAGGCAAAATTGAACAGGTTTTCTTTTAATTAAAGGGTTAGACGGCCCCTTTTTATGTCAAGAAAAACAAAAAGAAACCATCCATTGGTAAAATGGAAGTACCACCCACCATGCACAAAAGGAGAGGAAAGGGCTGCAATTAAGGCAGTTTTTCCTCATTGAACTAAAGGGCAGCATTTTTGTAAAGATTGTGAAAAAATGCTTATTGAACTAACGCATGCGTTAGTTCAATAAGGTCTAAAAATGTTGTTTTAGTAAATGAGGTCATATGTAGTATAAAAAAAGATAGATAATGCATATACTTTCTGCTTTATCTATCCTCTTCTTTTTCGTCTATACAATGTGCAACATTATATAACTATTATTGATATACATATGCTAAATACCTATTTCTTGGTTCTAAATAAAACAAATCGTTTTCAGCTATCTTTTTTCGTTTAAAGTGGTGGTAAATCAATCTTACCTTCTTCAAATAATTCTTTTATCATATGCTTCGTATAATCAGCGGCTTGACCAAAGGTGATTTTTGCTGGCATTGGTGCTTCATTTACCTCTACAACTACATCAATAATACACGGACTATTTTGTTTTATCGCACTTTCGAAAGCAGGAAGTAGTTCATCTATAGAATTGATGGAACCTCCAGGCATTCCGTATATATGTTCTACTCCCCAGTCACTTAAAAGGTCAACTAGTGCTACACCGGCTGTGTTCCCAAACATAATTTTTCCTCCTTATAATTAGGTAGATACTATTATGTTTTGGAGAAAAAGGAAAAATATACAAATGATAATATTATTATCTTTAATGATGACCAGCGAATAGTGTAAATACTGTTATTAGTAAAAAACCGCTAGTTGCCCAAGTTAGAAATGTAAGGAAAGAGAGCTGTTTCTTAGCTTTCCAAAGCATTTCATGAATTGTTACATAGCCAAGTGAGCCGATAGCACTTCCCATAATAAGCCCTTGTAAATGTAGAGCTTTTCCTTCCATCAAAATGCCAAAAACCGTCCCAGTACCGAGAATAAGGGAAAGTAATAAAGTTGTTAATAAAAAGGAAATATATT
>Ga0209463_1002228_pt1 | contig 10840 bp, 10 predicted proteins | sample AgamicMgSfrz_FD_187169 | JGI IMG/M metagenome (GOLD analysis project Ga0209463, IMG submission 187169) | Agave microbial communities from Guanajuato, Mexico - Mg.Sf.rz (SPAdes) (version 2) | ecosystem: Host-associated > Plants > Phyllosphere > Phylloplane/Leaf | place: Guanajuato, Mexico... | reverse complement strand
AGATTATTTTGTAAGATTAAACTTGTTTCTTGTGAACAAATATAGAACTGAATTATTAAAAATAAAAAATGTAAGATTTATATGTTATAATTTTTCCTATGTGTAAATTTTAGAAAGTTGGAGGAACTTATGGAAGAAACAATTAGTTTAAAAGAGTTATTTCATATTTTTAAAAAACGTTTAGCAATGATCCTCGTAATTGCCTTTGGTGCAGCAATAGTAAGTGCTATTATTAGCTTCTTCTTTATGACACCAATCTATCAATCTTCGACGCAAATTCTTGTTAACCAGAAGAAACAAGAGGGGGCAATGTTCCAAGCTGGTGAAATTCAAACGAATATTCAATTAACGAATACATATAAGGTTATTATTAAAAGCCCAGTAATCTTAGAACAAGTGAATGAAAAATTAAATTTAAATATGACAGCGCAAGAGTTAACAAAAAAGGTTAATGTTGCTAATGAAAAGGATTCACAAGTAATCGCTGTAACAGCTGAGGATAAAGATCCTAAAATAGCTCGTGATATCGCTAATGCAACTGCAGATGTATTTAAAGGCGAAGTTGCAAAAATTATGAACGTTGATAACGTAACAGTAATATCTAAAGCAGAAGTTGCAGAAAATCAATCTCCGATTAAACCAGCTCCTATGCTTAATATAGCAATTGCTTTTATTGTTGGTTTAATGGCTTCGGTTGGTCTTGCATTCTTACTCGAATACTTAGATAACACAGTGAAAAAAGAAGAAGATGTAGAAAATTTACTTGGTTTACCAGTATTAGGTATTGTAGCTCGTATGGATGAAGAAACATTGAACGTGAAATCACACGCTCCATCATCAAGAAAAGTGAGGGGACAAACAATTGGCTCTTAATTTATTTAAAAAGAAAAAAAATCATCGTCAACGCCGTCAATTAATTGCTCATCAACAACCGAAATCACCAATTTCAGAACAATATCGTAATATTCGAACGAATATTGAATTTGCAGCTGTTGATACGAATTTACATTCATTAATGGTAACATCTGCGAACCCAAGTGAAGGGAAAACGACAACGACAGCGAATATGGCAGTTGTGTTTGCTCAACAAGGAAAAAAAGTATTATTAATTGATGCAGATATGCGTAAACCAGCAATGCATCAAATGTTCCAAGTAGATAATATTTTTGGACTCACGAACGTATTAACACATAGTGAACGTTTAGAAAAATGTGTACAAACGACATCTGTAGACAATCTACACTTTTTAGCTTGTGGTCCAATCCCACCAAACCCGGCAGAATTGTTAGGTTCAAAATCAATGAAAGAACTTCTTGGACAAGCATACAGTATGTATGATTTAGTTATTTTTGATATGCCACCAATTTTAGCTGTAACCGATGCGCAAATTATGGCAAATGTATGCGATGCTTCTATTCTTGTTGTTCGTAGTGAATCAACAGAAAAGGAAACGGCAGTAAAAGCAAAAGGATTGTTAGAATCGGCTAAAGGTAAATTGTTAGGCGTTGTTCTAAATGACCGTGAACGTGAAGAGGGCTTATATTATTACTACGGTGCAAACTAATTTTAAAGTGAGATATGGTAAAAACATATCTCCTTTTTTCCCTTGAATATGAGCGATATCTCATATTCAAGGGAAAAAAGATCTTTATAGGAGAGAGGGAGGATGAAACAAATGATAGATTTACATTGTCACATTTTACCTGGTATCGATGACGGTGCACAGACAATAACAGATAGTTTAACAATGGCACAACAAGCCGTTTCAGAAGGAATACATACAATTGTCGCAACGCCGCACCATCAAAATGGCAAATATATAAATGAATATACCTCAGTTATTCATCACGTAAAACAACTAAATGATGAACTACAACAATACAATATTCCACTTACCATTTTACCGGGGCAGGAGATTAGGTTATATGGCGATTTATTAGAAGACTATGAAGCTGGTAAAATTGTTACTTTAAATGAAACAAATAAATACATATTCATTGAATTCCCATCGAATCACGTACCTCGTTATGCTGAACACCTATTATATGAACTACGTGTAAAAGGAATGATTCCAATTATTGTTCATCCGGAACGTAATGCCGAGTTAATCGAGCGGCCAGATAAGTTATATAACCTTGTAAATAAAGGGGCATTAACGCAAGTAACGGCAGGTAGTTTATTAGGGAACTTCGGTAAAAAAATTAAAAAGTTTTCACTTCAACTTGTAGAACATAATTTAACACATATGGTCGCTTCAGATGCACATAACACAACTTCAAGAGGATTTCATTTAGCGGAAAGCTATGAATTAATTGAGAAAGAATTTGGAACGAGTGTTATGAGTGATTTAAAAGAGAATCCGTACTTATTAATTAGCGGGAAAGCAATTTATAAAGAAGATCCAGAACAAATTCGCCGCAAAAAATTATTCGGTATTTTTTAAATAAAGAATTGGTGATGTCTCCTAACCGTTATCAACGGAGGCACTCGGTCGTGCTGTGGGTAGAAATTATATTTCAACCTACCTTAGACGCTTGTCGTCGGGAGTATGGCGTGAGGATGGGTTGGATGCCCATAATTTATTTTTACTAGAAACTCTACCTATAGAGTTATAAAAATAACTCTATAGGTAGGGTTTTTGTTATTGCTACATATAAATATAAGGATGCAGGGGGACTATAATTGAAAAAAGTAAGAAAGGCGATAATTCCAGCTGCTGGTCTTGGGACAAGGTTTTTGCCAGCAACGAAAGCGATGCCGAAAGAAATGCTACCTATCGTTGATAAACCAACAATTCAATACATAGTAGAAGAAGCGATAGAATCAGGAATTGAAGATATTATTATTGTTACTGGAAAAGGTAAACGTGCTATTGAGGATCATTTTGATCACTCTTTTGAATTAGAACAAAACCTTTTGGAAAAAGGCAAGTATGAAATGCTTGAAAAAGTGCAAGCATCTTCAAAAATTAATATTCACTACATAAGGCAAAAAGAACCAAAAGGACTTGGACATGCAGTATGGTGTGCTCGTAAATTTATTGGAAATGAACCGTTTGCGGTATTACTTGGTGATGATATTGTGCAGGCAGAAACACCATGCTTGCGTCAATTAATGAATCAATATGAAGGTACACAATCATCTGTAATTGGTGTACAAACAGTGCCAGAAAATGAAACACACCGTTACGGCATTATCGATCCAATTGAGCGAAATGGCCGCAGTTATCAAGTGCGTCAATTTGTAGAAAAACCAGCAGAAGGAACAGCACCATCCGATTTAGCAATTATGGGTCGTTACGTATTAACACCGGAAATATTTATGTTTCTTGAAGATCAACAGACAGGTGCTGGTGGAGAAATTCAGTTGACAGATGCGATTCAGCGTTTAAATGAAATGCAACGTGTGTTTGCGTATGACTTTGAAGGTACTCGTTATGATGTTGGGGAAAAGTTTGGGTTTATTAGGACTACAATTGAAATGGCACTGCAACAAAAAGAATTAAAAGAACAACTCATAAAATATATGGTTGAACTAGTACATAAAGAAGCGATCAAATAATTGTAGGGGAGAGGGAATATGAAAACTGGTGAAAATATAGCGAGGGATTATCAAATTACACCTGATACTCAAACTATTCAAGTAGAAAGTAATCAATCTAAAATCTATTTAGGAATTAAGTATTTATTAGATGTTATGTTTTCTTTAGTAGGATTAATTCTATTGATGCCTGTTATATTGATATTTAGTATACTTATTATTTTAGAATCTCCAGGGTCTCCTTTTTACCTGCAAGAAAGATTAGGATTGAATGGGAAGAGATTTAAAGTTATAAAATTACGCTCCATGCGGAATGATGCAGAAAAAAATGGAGCAAAATGGGCAGAAAAGAATGATCCACGTGTTACAAAAATAGGATTATTTATTCGTAAAACAAGAATTGATGAATTACCGCAATTATTTAATATTTTAAAAGGTGATATGTCTCTTGTCGGACCAAGACCGGAAAGACCGATATTTACAGAGAAATTTGAAAGAGATATACCTGGGTTTAAGAAAAGATTAGAAGTCAAACCAGGATTGACTGGGTGGGCACAAGTCAATGGTGGATATGAAATTACCCCGAAAGAAAAATTAAACTTAGATGTTTATTATATCAATCATGCAAGTATAATTTTAGATTTTAAAATTATTATTAAAACAGTTAGAGTTGTAATCACTGGCGATGGCGCTAGATGATATAATAAATTCTCTAATTGCTTAAATTTAGATTGAATATAATAAATAAAAAGAGTAAAGATTTGAGGAATAGAATTTGTTGAAAAATGATTTTGTTAAAAATGCTATGAAGTTATTAACAGGTACTACAATTGCTCATGCTATTACATTTTTATTTTCTCCAATTATCACCAGAGTTTATAGCCCAAGTGAATTTGGATTATATACTTTATTTCTGACAATAGGAACATCGTTAGGCCTTTTTGCTACAATGAGATATGAAATGGCTATTTTACTACCTAAAGATGAAAAAGAAGCTGATAGCTTAAAAAAACTATGCATATCCTCCAGTTTAATGATATCTACTATAATATTATTTGCTACCTTAATTTATAATAGTATTTCTAATGAAGGAAATAAGTTATTTTTAGGTTTGTTTATATTTGTTTTATTTACGGGTTTATATCAAACATATTATTATTTAAGCAATAGAAGTAACGATTATAAAGGGATGGGTAATTCACGTATAATACAGACGCTACTATTTTCTGTCTTATCAATAGCTTTTTATAAAATAGGTGGTAATGGATTAGTTATTGCACATATATTGTCAGTGATAGCATCTTATATATACTTAAAGAATCGAAGAAGTAATAACTTTTTTGAAATCAATTTTCAGTTAAAAGGTTCCAGAAGTATAATAAAGGTTGCAAAAAAATATAAAGATATGCCAATGTATAATTCTATTCATGCATTTATGGATGTAATTATGAATAATGGGTTATTATTTTTAATTAGTATATTTTATGGAAGTGCTGTTTTAGGATTATATTCATTTGCATGGAAAGTATTGAGGGCACCATTAGCAGTTATTGGATCTGCTGTTGGACAAGTCTATTTGAATAGAGCTTCTCAATATTATAATGATAAACAAGCCATTAAACCATTAATGAACAAAATTATATTTAGATTGTTATTAGTTGCACTTCCATTATTTCTTATTTTGGGGCTTGAGGGAGACGTAATCTTTAGTTTTGTTTTTGGTCAAAGTTGGAAAGAGGCTGGAAGCTATGTTCAAATATTATCACCTTGGTTATTTTTTAATTTTATGAGTTCACCCATTGTACAGACATTTGTTGTGTTAAATAAGCAGAGGAATGCTTTAGTTTATTCATTTATTCAAACAGTTATGACGATATCAACTATAATAGCTATTCCTTTCTTTAGTAAAGACATCTATACATTATTACCATGGTTATCACTGATTGGTTCATTAAGCTGTATTGTATTTATAATATGGATATATAAAATTGTTTCAGAATATGAGAAGAAAATAATAAGTGAGTAAATTTTTATAAGGATACTAAGTCGTATCGTATGCTGGGGGTAAAAGTGATTGGAAAATATTATTTCTTCTACTGAAGTAGAAAAAGTATCAAATAAAATACTATCAATATTACTAAGTATGTTTATTATTTGTGCTATTTTAAATAATAGTGGTATACCGGTCTTAAATAAACTAGGCTTCCTTAGTTTACTGTCTATTTTCGGTATGGGAGCGTTTTTTTTATTATCTTTACTATCAATTAATTTTAGAGTAGGATCGAGAAAAATATATATATATGTTGTGTTTATTGCTTTTACGATTTCTTCATTCTTTAGTTTGCTAGATCATCCAAGTAGTAAAGGTGTCTATATATTTAGCGAACTGTTGTTAATTAACATACTTTTTATTTCTTTAACAATTTATAATTTAACTGAAAATATAATAAAGTATATGTCTATATTTGGAATAGCATATGTGGTTATTTGTTATATATTAGATGTTGCTACTAATGGAAGAATGAGTAATATATTATATACAAACCCTAACACTTTGGGGGCAACAGTATTCTATTTGTATATATTTTTTATATTTAGAGTGAATTATTTTAAAACAGAGCGAATGGGTAATTTATATTTTCTTTGTGTGTCTTTTTTTTCAATAATATTAATTTTTTATAGCCAAGCTAGATCCATTTGGATTAGTCTTGCTGTCTTTTTTATAACTTACTATATATGGGATTTTCTTTGCAAAAGAAAAATTTTAACACATATATATATATGTGTTGTTTTAGCTTTTTGTATGTTATTTAGCTTCTGGTATCCTAGATTGCCAGAATATGACTTTGCACTAGAATGGAATAGTAAGTTATTGGAATTAACAGGGAAATCATTATTCTCTGGACGGCAGCTTGTTTGGAAAGATCTATTGAATTCAGCAATGGAAAATCCATTATTAGGATATAGCTTTGATATGAGATTTAATGGTGGTATGTCAGCACATAACATGTATCTAGAAATTATATTACAGTCAGGAATATTAGGAGTAGGACTTTTGTTAATCTTATTCTATTGTCTTTGGTTGTATCTGTGTCGTTATGGTCATTATGCTAATTCTAGAATTTCAGGAGCAGCTTTAATTGCTATAATAATACATCAATTATTTGAAGTAACGTTAATTCAAAATAATTTAGCAATTGGTATAATGCAATGGATAATTATTTCCTTAGGATTTAGTGGAGGTTTAATTCGAAAAAAATACCTCAAAGGAGTAAAATAATGAAAAAAATATGCTATTTAGCCCCTGCATCAAATATTCATACTGTTCGATGGGTAAATGCATTAGTTGAAAATCAATTTGATGTTACCCTAGTCACTATGCATGAACCTGATATGGATAAGATAGATTCTAATGTCAAGATAGAGGTGTTACCTTTTAAAAAGGGATATGGTTATTATTTAAATGCATGGGCTTTAAAATCTGTATTAAGAAAATATAGTCCAGATTTCTTACATGTACATTATGCAAGTGGTTATGGAACTTTAGCTCGATTAGCTAAATTTGAACCAACAATCCTGTCTGTTTGGGGAAGTGATGTGTATTTATTTCCTAATAAAAGGGAAGTAAATAGACGAATATTAAAGAAAAATTTGAGCCATGCAAAATATATTACTTCAACAAGCCATGATATGAAAAAAGAGACAGAAAAATACTTAGATTATAATAAGGAAATATACATTACACCATTTGGTATTGATACCCAATTATTTAGGGCGAATGATAATAAGAGTAATAATGAAAATAATCAGCTTCGTATAGGAATTGCAAAAAAACTAGAGAAGGTATATGGGATTGATTATTTAATACGAGCAGTAAGTGAATTAAAAAAGAAATTAAAAATCCAGGGATATAATAATATAGCCGATAATTTAAAATTAATTATTATTGGTGAGGGAAGTCAGAGAGAGGAATTAAATTCATTAGTCAAGGAACTTGAGTTAGAAAATCATGTAGAGTTTATAGGGAATATTCCAAATGTAGAAATCCCTAATTATTTGAATGAAATAGATATCTTTTGCATCCCTAGTTTATCAGAAAGCTTTGGGGTTGCAGCTTTAGAAGCTTCAGCTTGTGCGGTTCCAGTTGTTGCTTCAAATGTAGGAGGATTACCAGAAGTCGTATTACATGGGGAAACTGGATATCTAGTCGATGCAGGAAATTCAAAAGAGCTATCTGAGAGGTTATATGAACTAGCATTAAACCCAGAATTAAGAAAAGAGTTTGGAGAAAACGGTAGAGAACTTGTAAGCTCTAAGTACAGTTGGAAAGAAAGTGTAAGGATTATGCTTGAGGTTTATAATAATATAGAGGATTAATTGAGATGTGAAAGCATTGTGATTTACAAGGTACATTAATGAAGTTTTTAAGTTGTATTTAAAATGACCTTTTAATTAAATGTGGAAAGTCTATGCTATCTTCAAAATAGTCTATATTTAGATATAGTTTTACCTAAGCTACTAGTGTTTTAGCATTAGTAGCTCTTATTATGATTTTTAAAGGAGTATTGTAAAAAAATGGATATTGATTCGAATGTATCAGATATTAAACCTTTTATTTCAATTGTTACACCATCTTATAACGCAAGTTCCTTTATTAAAGAGACGATTCATTCCGTACAATCTCAAACTTATAATAATTGGGAAATGATTATTGTAGATGATGTTTCAAAAGATAATACTCGTGAATTAATAAAAGAAGAAATTGAAACAGATAACCGTATTCGGTTAATTGAATTGACAGAAAACAGTGGAGCAGCAATAGCGAGAAATACTGGCATTAATAATGCAAAAGGAAAGTATGTAGCTTTCCTAGATAGTGATGACTTATGGCTACCGGAAAAACTTGAAAAGCAATTAGAATTTATGCAGAATAATGATATAGCTTTTTCATTTACGAGTTATCAAATTATGAATCAAGATGGTATTCTCACTGATAAGGTTGTGCATGTTCCAGAGAAAATTAATTATAATGGATTATTAAAAAATACGATAATCGGCTGTTTAACGGTTATGTTGGATATTGAGAAGTTAGGGAAAGTACAAATGCCTAATATTAGAACACGTCAGGATACTGCAACATGGCTGAAAATATTAAGACAAGGCCATGTTGCTTATGGCTTAGATGAAGTTTTATCTAAATATAGAAAAGTTGAAAACTCTATTTCTAGTAAAAAATTCAAAATGGCTAAAATGAATTGGAAATTATATAGAGAAATTGAGGGATTAAGTATCCTGAAATCTGCATGGTGTTTTATAAATTATGCTCTGAATGGAGTAGTAAAACATTTTGTTAAATAAGCAAAAAAGCCCTTTCTTCAAAGGGCTTTTTTTATTGTTAATAATTAAGGAGGATATAAGATGAATATTGCTATTTTTGGTACAGGTTATGTAGGACTAGTGACGGGGGTTTGTTTATCGGATATTGGCCATCGCGTGACTTGTATTGATATTGATGAAAATAAAGTTGCAAGAATGAAAAAAGGTATTTCACCAATATATGAACCAGGTTTAGATGATTTAATGAGTAAAAACATTAAAGAAAATAGATTGTTATTTACAACAGATTGTCGTCAAGGGATTGAAGAAGCAGATGTTATTTATATAGCAGTTGGTACACCGCAGCAAGCAGATGGTTCAGCTAATTTACAATATATTGAGCAAGTCGCTTTGGATATTGCTAATAACCTTAAAAAAGATTCGATTGTAGTAATTAAAAGTACAGTTCCAGTTGGCACAAATGATCATGTGAAAAATTTAATTCAGCAAAATTTAAAAGCAAATGTGAAAATTAGCATGGTATCGAACCCTGAATTTTTAAGAGAGGGTTCAGCAATTCACGATAGTTTCTATGGAGATCGTATCGTTATTGGGACTGATGATGCTAAAACTGCCGAGGCTATGGAAGAAGTGAATAAACCTTTTAATGTTCCTGTTTTTAAAACAACAATTAGAAGTTCAGAAATGATTAAATATGCAGCAAATGCTTTCTTGGCTACAAAAATTAGCTTTATTAATGAAATTGCTAATATTTGTGAAAAAATAGGTGCGGATGTAGAGCATGTAGCTAATGGTATGGGATTAGACAAAAGAATTGGTACACAATTTTTAAAAGCTGGTATTGGATATGGTGGTTCTTGTTTCCCAAAAGATACACATGCCTTAATACAAATTGCTGGTAATGTAGATCATGATTTTGACTTGTTAAAATCAGTTATTACAGTAAATAATAATCAGCAGGCATCGCTTGTTGAAAAAATAAAAAATGTATTAGGTGATATGGAAGGTAAACAAGTGGCTATGCTTGGTTTAGCTTTTAAACCAAATACTGATGATATGAGAGAAGCGGCGTCTATTGTTATTGCAAATGATTTAGTAAAAATGGGTGCGCAGGTTGTAGCTTATGATCCAATTGCTACTGAAAATGCAAAGAAGATATTACCTAATGAGGTTCAATATGTATCTTCTGTTGAAGGAGCAGTTGAAAATGCCGATGTAACAATTATTGTAACTGAATGGGATGATATAAAGGAATTCCCTATTGAACAGTATATTAAATTAATGAAACAACCTATTGTTTTTGATGGTCGTAATTGCCATGGTTTAGAATATGTGAAGAAGTTTAATGTAGACTATTATTCAGTAGGAAGACCAGCTGTAGTTCGTGAAAAAGTTTCTTTATAATTAGGGGATAATTTATAGGATGAGAATCTGTAAGACTAATTTTTATAAATAAAGAAGTTTTTTATTAACCTAGCTATTTTAAGTTTTAGCTAGGTTAATGTTTACATGTTTATTATAAAGATATGTAATAACTGGGGGGTTTTTAATTATGGCAATACTTGTAACAGGTGGAGCAGGATATATTGGTAGTCATACATGTGTAGAATTACTAAATAGCGGTTACGAAGTTATAGTAGTGGATAACCTTTCGAATAGCTCGGTAGAATCTATAAATCGAGTGAAAGAAATAACAGGAAAACAATTTAAGTTTTATAAAGAAGATGTTTTAAATCGCGAAGCGCTTGACGCAATTTTTGAAGAAAATGCAATTGAAGCAGTTATTCACTTTGCAGGATTTAAAGCTGTAGGGGAGTCAGTAGCGATTCCATTAACCTATTATCATAACAACATTACAAGCACGTTAGTGCTATGTGAAGTAATGCAGAAACATAATGTAAAGAAGATGATCTTTAGTTCATCTGCAACTGTATATGGTATCCCGGAAACGTCACCGATTACG
>Ga0209463_1002224_pt1 | contig 10843 bp, 10 predicted proteins | sample AgamicMgSfrz_FD_187169 | JGI IMG/M metagenome (GOLD analysis project Ga0209463, IMG submission 187169) | Agave microbial communities from Guanajuato, Mexico - Mg.Sf.rz (SPAdes) (version 2) | ecosystem: Host-associated > Plants > Phyllosphere > Phylloplane/Leaf | place: Guanajuato, Mexico... | reverse complement strand
CTGGGCACCCAGAGCAATAATATGCACGTCTACTCCGACGCCACCGGGCAGAAAGCGGTGATCGTTATCGTTGGGGATGACACCAGCGAAGATCTGAGCGTGCTGGCGAAGCGTCTTGAAGATCAGCAGCGTAGCCGCGACCCGCAGCTGCAGGTAGTGACCAACAAATCCATCGAGGTGAAAGGTCATACGCTGCAGCAGCTGGACAGCATCATCTCCGCGAAAGGCCAGACCGCCTGGTCCTCCGTGGTGCTGGGTAAGGTTGATAGCAAGCTGCTGACCATTCAGGTGACGCTGCCGGCGGAAAACCAGCAGCAGGCGCAGAGCGCAGCAGAGAATATTATCAACACCATCGTGATTAACTAATTGTGTATAACGCCCGGCGGCGCGTTGCTTGCCGGGCCTACGATTCTGAAACGGTCTCCAACGGAGGCCGTTTTTTTAACTGCCACGCCAGCAGCAATGCCACCGCGACCAGCCCTGCCGCCGCAATATAGATTGACGAGACGCCAGTCCATGCCATCAGCAGCCCGGCCGCAGGCCCGGTGATGCCCAAGGCCAGATCCATAAACACCGTATAGGTTGCCAGCGCCGCTCCCTGATTCTGCTGCGGCACCGCTTTAACCGCCACGACGCCCAGCGCCGGGAAGACCAGCGAGAACCCCGCGCCTGCCAGCAGCACGCCGACTTTCGCCATCCAGGGCGCAGAGGCAAGACCGGTGAGCATTAATCCCAGCGTCTCCACGGCAAAGCAGATCAGCGCCACGTTGAGGCCGCCTAATCGGCTGATGCTGTTAGGGAAAAAGAGCCGCGCGCCGATAAATGCACAGCTAAAGAGCGTCAGGGCAAAGGCCGCACCGTCCCAGCCTTTCGCATCGTAGAAAAGGGTAATAAAGGTGGCGATAACGCCGAACCCGGCAGAGCCCAGCGCCAGTGCCATACCGTAGAGCCAGATGCGCCCCAGCACGTCGCGAAACGGCAGCGGCTTGCCTTTGCTCACCTTCACCGCCGGACGGGTCAGGGCAAAGAGAAACGCCACCAGCGCCACGGCCATGATGGTGAGAGACAGTCCGGTCAGGCCGACGTAGTGAAAGCAGAGCACGCCCAGGGGCGCGCCGAGCGCCATCGCACCATAAGAGGCGATACCGTTCCAGGAGATGACCTTGCCGATGTGCAGCGATCCCACCGTACCGACGCCCCAGAGCGTGGAGCCAGTGCCGGCGAAGCTCTGACCCACGCCGAGGATCACCCTGCCGACGCAGAGCAGTGCCAGGCTGACGATGGGCCAGCCGCTGCCCATGCTCGCCAGCAGGTAGCCGACGCCGCTCAGAAAGCAGCCGCACAGGCCAAAGAGCACGATCTTTTTTGGTCCCAGACTGTCGGCATAGCGCCCGGCATGGGGGCGGCTCAGGAGCGTAGCGAAATATTGCAGGCTGATCACCAGCCCCGCCCAGAAGGCGCTAAAGCCCATGACGTCGTGAACATAGCCCGGCAGTACGGCCAGCGGCAGACCAATAATAAAGTAGCTTGCGAAGTTAAATATAACGACGGAGATAATGCGCAGGTTGAGGCGCACTCCGCTTAGCGCCGGGTCGGCGACGGGTTCAGGCATCAAGCTCACCAGTGTTACAACGGTTCTTTACAGGAGTATTTCACTATTACCACGACGAGGCATGAAAATCAGCCCTCACAATAAGATTATCCGTCTTAAGCGAAGCCCCAACAAGGCACTACACTTAACGAGCACAGCGATAAAAGGAATTCAACATGCTCAACGTATTGCCTGAAAAATCCGGTGATAAAGCAGGACTGCACATTCTTGTCAAAATGGCCGCGCTGGTGATTATCCTGGCGGGTATTCATGCGGCGGCCGATATTATCGTCCAGCTTCTGCTGGCGCTCTTCTTTGCCATCGTCCTTAATCCTCTGGTCACCTGGTTTTTACGCCGGGGTATTAAACGCCCTCTCGCTATTACTATCGTCGTGGTAGTCATGCTAGTTGTGCTTACCGCCCTGTTTGGCGTGCTCGCCGCCTCGACAACCGACTTTATTAATCTGCTCCCAAAATATAACCGGGAGCTGACGCGTAAAATTGTCGCCCTACAGCACGCGCTGCCGTTTTTGAATCTGCATATCTCGCCGGAACGCATGCTGCAGCGCATGGACTCCGACAAAATGATGACCTTCGCTACCACGCTGATGGCCCAGCTCTCCAACGCCATGGCCAGCATCGTCCTGCTAGTGATGACGGTGGTGTTTATGCTGTTTGAAGTTCGCCACGTACCCTACAAGCTGCGCTTCGCGCTGAACAATCCGCAGATCCACATTGCGGGCCTGCACCGGGCGTTGAAAGGCGTCTCGCACTATCTGGCGCTCAAAACGCTTATTAGCCTGTGGACCGGGGTGATTATCTGGCTGGGGCTGCTGCTGCTGGATGTACAGTTTGCCCTGATGTGGGGGGTGCTGGCGTTTCTGCTCAACTACGTGCCCAATATCGGCTCCGTGCTGTCGGCCATTCCGCCGATGATCCAGGCGCTGCTGTTCAACGGCTACTATGAGTTTTTCATGGTCGGTGCGCTCTTCCTGGTCGTGCATATGCTGCTGGGCAACATTCTTGAGCCACGGATGATGGGTCACCGGCTGGGGATGTCCACCCTGGTGGTGTTCCTCTCGCTGCTGGTATGGGGATGGTTACTGGGACCGGTAGGCATGCTGCTCTCGGTGCCGCTCACCAGCGTGTGTAAAATCTGGATGGAGACCACCAAAGGCGGCAGCAAGCTGGCCATCCTGCTCGGCCCTGGCCGACCCAAGAGTAAGCTGCCAGGGTAGAACACTTTCGCCAGCGGCTGCCTAAACCCGGTGAGCTTACTTCAGGTTTTCCGGGAAGTTTTCTGGCAGCTCGCTGGCCGCACAGTCAATGACGCTGTCGTTATTTGCCCCGCAGTCGCGAACAAAGGTGATGGTCGCGAACTCATCGATCACTTCTGTTGGGTAGGCAGGCCCCGCCTCGCGATAGGACTCCATCAGCGGAATATGATCGTTCTGGAAGCAGACGGTTTTTTCTGGATTGTTTATGACCCAGCGCGGGAAGAAGATCGTCCCATGGAACAGCCGGTCGCCGAGGTTAACAATCAGGCTAACGTCGGTCCCGGTCGGCTCGGTCCATGAAATTTTGTAGATGCTTTCACCCACCCGCACAATGTAGGCATGCTGATCTTTCACCCAGCGATTACCGACAATGCCGCTATGAATACGGTAGTCCAGCGTCGACGCGTTTTTCACATAAATCTCGTAATTCCAGCCGTTGTCGTAGGTGTAAACCAGGTGTTTACCGACAAAACCACTCAGATCGTGTTTATCAAAGCTGCTCATTTTTTACCTCCTTCATGTGATAGAGATAGCGTACCGCTGCAAATTATGGATTAATAACGCTGATTTTGGATAAAATTAATCAACTTTTTAGATAAATTATGCATAAGACAACGCTGGAGCAGTGGTCACTGCTGGAAAAAGTTATTGAACTGGGCAGCTTTGCCAAAGCCGCTGAAGAGACGCATCGCAGTCAGTCATCGGTGAGCTATAACCTGGCGCTGTTGCAAGAGCGTTTAGGCATCGCGCTGCTCGTGCCGGAGGGCCGCCGCGCCGTGTTAACGCCTGCCGGAGAACTGCTGTTAACTCAGGTTAAGCCCCTGCTGAAGGCGTTTGCCTATGTTGAAACGCGGGCCTCAACCTTGCGTAACGGTATGCGCACCCGCCTTGATTTGGTGGTCGACAGCATCTTTCCCCGCAGCCATCTGTTCGCCATTTTGCGTCAATTTCAGCAGCGCTATCCCCAGACGCAGGTGCATCTCACTGAAGCTCAGGAAAACGTTGCCCTACCCGCGCATACGGAAGCCGACGTGATGATCCTGCCGCGTCGTCAGGATATGACCGGACGCGGGGAGTGGCTGATGAACGTGGACTTTATCGCCGTGGCTCATCGCGACCATCCCCTCTTTACGTTGAATATATTGAATGACGAAACCCTCGCGGCTTGGCCGCTGATCCGCATCGCTGGGAGTGACAGCGCGCAGCAGTCCACCAGCGAAGCCTGGACCTTCTCGACCATTGATGCCGCGATTGACGCAGTGATGTATCAGGTGGGGTACGGCTGGCTACCGGAAGAGCGGATCCGCGAGCAGCTTGAGGCGGGGGTCTTAAAAACGCTGCCCCTCGGCCACGGCGTGCGCCGCGCTACGCCCTTGCACCTGATTGTAAAGAAAGACTTAATGCCTCTCGATGAGCAGGTTGAGACATTGCTTAAACTCCTGACCTCTGCAAAGTAGCGTCTATGCTTAACGTTCGATAACGACATCTACGGGAGCGAGCAATGAAGATTGATTTAACGGGCAAAGTTGCGCTGGTGACCGCCTCCACCGCCGGGATTGGTTTTGCGATCGCGCGCGGGCTGGCTGAGAGCGGTGCGGAAGTGATCCTCAACGGCCGCAGCCAGGAGAGCGTGAACCAGGGCATTCAACAGCTACAGCAGGCGGTGCCGGGCGTAGAGGTGCGGGCCACCATCGCCGATCTCAGCACCCCCGAAGGCGTTGAATCGGTACTGAAAACTGCCGCGTCCGTGGATATTCTGGTTAATAACGCAGGTATCTATGGCCCGTCCGATTTCAGCACCACCGACGACGCCACCTGGGATAACTATTGGCAAACCAACGTTATGTCCGGCGTTCGCCTGGCGCGTGCCCTGCTGCCGGGAATGGTGAAGAAGGGCTGGGGCCGGGTGGTCTTTATCTCTTCTGAATCAGCGCTTAACATTCCGGCGGACATGATCCACTACGGCGTAACCAAAACGGCGCAGCTCTCCCTGGCGCGCGGGCTGGCAAAATACGTGGCGGGCAGCGGCGTGACGGTTAACAGCGTGCTGCCAGGCCCGACGCTTTCCGACGGTTTTGCCGCCATGATGCAGAGTGAAATAGACAAAACCGGTAAATCGCTGGAGACGGTCGCCACCGAGTTTGTGAAAGCCAACCGTCCCACCTCGGTGATCCAGCGTGCCGCCACGGTGGATGAAGTCGCCAATATGGTGGTCTACGTCTGCTCAACCCAAGCCTCGGCGACCTCCGGCGCGGCACTGCGCGTCGACGGTGGCGTGGTAGACGATATTGTATAACCCAGCGTGGAGAAGCGTAATGCCTATGAAACTCTCACGCTGTATGCTGGCCGCCCTGCTCTTCAGCGGGACGGCTGCGGCAGCAGAGTACGGTGAACACCTGGAGGGTTTTAACTACCCCTGGGAACTCAAAAAGTTTGATTTTCAGTCGCAAAAACAGCCGCTCAGCATGGGCTATATGGATCTTCAGGCGGATAAGCCCAACGGTCACACGGTCGTGCTTCTGCACGGCAAAAACTTCTGCGCCGCCACCTGGGAGGAGACGATCCGCGTCCTGCACGAGGCCGGGTATCGGGTCGTTGCCCCGGATCAGATTGGCTTCTGCACCTCTACCAAGCCTGCCAGCTACCAGTACAGCTTCCAGCAGCTGGCAAGTAATACCCACCAGCTGCTCGACTCGCTGGGGATCAAGAAGGCCACCATTATCGGTCACTCCACCGGCGGGATGCTGGCCACCCGCTATGCCCTGATGTACCCCCAGCAGACCGAGAAGCTGGTGATGGTCAACCCCATCGGCCTTGAGGACTGGAAAGCCAAAGGCGTACCCTATCGCAGCGTTGACGAGTGGTATCAGCGCGAGCTAAAAACCAGCGCCCAAAGCATCAAAGCCTATGAGCAGAAGACTTACTACATGGGCAACTGGAAGCCGGAGTATGACAAGTGGGTCGATATGCTGGCCGGGCTGAGCAACGGGCCGGGCAAGGAGCGCGTGGCGTGGAACTCCGCCCTGCTCTACGACATGATCGCTACCCAGCCGGTGGTCTATGAGTTTAAAGATCTGCGGGTGCCGACGACGCTGTTTATCGGCACCGGGGATACGACCGCCCCTGGCAGCGATACCGCCCCGCCGGAGGTCAAAAAGGCCGTGGGTAACTATAGCGTGCTGGGTAAAGAGGCCGCGAAGCAGATCCCTGGCGCGACGCTGGTCGAGTTTGACGGCATGGGCCACGCCCCGCAGATGGAAGATCCGGCGCGCTTTCACGAGGCGCTGCTGAAGGATTTACGCTCCTAAACGAGCGTGAGTAACACTCTACCTCTCAGCCAAACTGCCGGACAGCACCGCAGCGCTGCCCGGCAGCTGTTATAAAATTGTAACAATGATTACTTAGTCTGATGGCGTCACCTTACTCTCTGGTAAACAAAGGACGCCGTCGTGAGCAGACCGTTAAAATCCCTATTCAAAAAAGAACATAGCGAAGAGATCAGTAACCGCAGCGCCAACCCGGTATTTTCCGACGTGGCGAACGTCTTTCTCTCTCGCCGCCGCCTGCTGCAGATGGGTGTGGTAGCGGGTGCAGCGGTTTCCTTCCCGCTGCTGGTCAAACCCGAGTCGGCCTTTGCCGCGGTTAGCCGCCCTTCCGCGCTGGCTAAGGCGGTCTCGCTGGGGTTCACCAGCATTCCGGTCTCCTCCGAAGATACGGTGATTGTGCCAGAGGGCTATATCGCGCGGCCGTTCTATCGCTGGGGCGAGCCTGTGGGTCTGAAGGACGCGATGCCTGCGTTCAAGACCGACGGTAGCAACACCACCGACGAGCAGGCTGCCCAGGCAGGCATGCACCATGACGGCATGGCGTGGTTTAGCCTGCCGCAGGGCGGAAACAGTCCCGATCATGGTCTGCTGGCGATGAACCATGAGTACATTGATAACGGGATGCTGTTCAAGGATGGCGACGCCAACTGGGATCTCGACAAGGCCCGCAAGGGACAAAACGCGATGGGCATCTCGGTTATCGAAGTACAGAAGCGCGGCGATGACTGGCAGGTGGTGCGCCCCTCCTCATTCGCCCGCCGCATCACCGTTAACACCCCGATGCAGCTCACCGGCCCGGCGCGCCATCAGCCACTGATGAAAACCGCCGCCGATCCGCAGGGTGAGCAGGTGCTGGGCACCATGCAGAACTGCGCCAACGGCCACACGCCGTGGGGAACCTACCTCACCTGCGAAGAGAACTGGTCCGATATTTTTGTGAAGAAAGCGGATCGTAATGCGCTGGAGAAGCGCTACGGCATCGCCGACAGCGACGACTCCTACCGCTGGAACGAAGTGGACGAACGCTTCAGCGTGGATAAGACTCCGAACGAGCCGAACCGCTTTGGCTGGGTCGTCGAGATCGACCCCTACGATCCGACTTCCACACCGCGCAAACATACGGCGCTGGGTCGCTTCAAGCACGAAGGTGCGATGGTCACCCTCGCCGCAGACAATCGTGTAGTGGTCTATATGGGCGACGACCAGAAGTTTGAGTACATCTACAAGTTTGTCTCGGACAAAAAGTACGATCCGGCCAACCGCCAATCCAGCATGGATCTGCTTACCTCCGGCACGCTCTACGTGGCGAAATTTAACGAGGACGGCAGCGGCAGCTGGCTCCCGCTGGTCTTTGGCGAGAACGGTCTCGATCAGAGCCACGGCTTCGAAAGCCAGGGCGATCTGCTGATCAAAACCCGTCTGGCGGCGGACGTCGTGGGCGCAACCAAGATGGACCGCCCGGAGTGGATCACCGTCGATCCGAACACTCCCGGCAGCGTCTACTGCACCCTGACCAACAACAGCGATCGCGGCAAAGAGGGCAAGGCACCGGTCGACGCCGCTAACCCGCGCGCCAACAACCAGTTTGGTCATATCATGCACTGGCTGGAAGAGAACAACGATCCGGCGTCAGGGCGTTTCCAGTGGGATATTCTGGTGATGGCGGGCCGCACCGACGGCAACGATCCGCAGGCCAAAGGCTCCATGCAGGGAGCCGCGTTTGGCAGCCCGGATGGTCTCTCCTTCGACCATCGCGGCGTGCTGTGGATCCAGACCGACGTCTCCTCCAGCACCATCAACCAGAAAGCCTATGCCGATATGGGTAATAACCAGATGGTCGCCACCATTCCGGGCACCAACGAGTATCGCCGCTTCCTCACCGGACCGCGCGGCTGCGAGATCACCGGCATCGCCTTTACCCCCGATAACCGGACGCTGTTTATTAATATTCAGCACCCTGGCGAAGTGGGTGACGGCATTACCGACCCGGCGAACCCGCGCGCGGTATCGAACTGGCCGGATGCCGATCCCAACGGCCGCCCGCGTTCCTCTACAGTGGTGATCGTCAAGGCCGACGGCGGACTGATAGGAAGCTAAGATCGCGTCTGAGCTTTCTTTAACTGCTGTACCTGAACGCCTTTAATTCCAGATGTGGCAACATGTCTGGAATTTTTAATTATGAGAATACCAAACAAAAATACTGGTAATAGTTAATTAGCCTAATAGCAATCATTAAATGAAAATTAACCTTCAATATACAAGTTTGAGAAGAAATCTATACTTCTTTGTTTCCTTTTATATCCCAGCCAGATTGGGTTTCTGCACCTTTACCGCCGCTTGCGGATTGCTCCCAATACTGAGTTTTAACCTTGGAAGCCTGAAACTGATATGACAGGCCAATCAGGTCTCGATTAGTGGTTCCGTTAAAAACCACATTTGTGATCAAGACGTCTTCGAGAGTAATACGACAGTATTCAATTTGACTGCCACCAGCTTTACATATAGAAAGCTCTACTTTATTCATATGCTTTCCAAGAGAGACATAGCGCATGATAGCGGGCGTAGCTTTGTCTATATGTGTCAGAACAGAGAGATCGCGGTACTGAACCTTCCCAGCGCCGCCACCGCCGCCAATGCTCATATTCCCAGGCTGACTGGCACCCCATGTAAACGAGTCAATATTAATCCAGCCCTTATGATTGCTATCCTGCGACTCACCTGTAATACCATCGATTTTTAAGAATAGATCAGTACTCATAGTCGGTCCTTTTTCTTTCCCTTAGCAAGCCAATCTGTTTAAATAAACGTATTAGAAGATATGATGACACAATGATACCGCTATGGACTACTGGAAACCACACAGATTTGCTGACTACTTTTTAACAATGGCTATTGCGGAGGCGAATCATTTGCTTAGCAATGCTATACAACTATCTTTTATTCACCTCAAAAATGGTTTCACTCGTTTACAGTTTCAGGATGATGTTAAATCCTTTATTAATGCTCAACTTAATATAATCCGAGCTGGAGCGCCTGATGACGAGTGTCAGGAATGCATTCAAAATTTAAAAAAAGAAAACGAATACCTTGCCATTCAGGACACAATGCTACGTGCTGGAACAGCTGCAGTTCATGCATCGGTTGAGTTGGTTAAAAATGGAGATATCTGGGGTTATGTAATCAATGGTGTTGGGGTTGTGTTAAGTGGACTACAGGTCATAGCAGGTTTTTCTATCTTTAGCGCTTCATTTGCAACTGGCGCAATCATAGGAACGGCATTTGGCGGCATGCTAATTTTACATGGGCTTAATGGCGTCCAGGAGTCAGTTGAAAATATTGTATATGGGAAAAATGATAGCGAAGGGTTACTAAAGCAAGGCTATGTAGCTTCAGCAAAATTCCTTGGGTTTGATCAAAAAGTAGGGCAGATTGCCTACAGCTCAATGGATTTAGCCCTATCTGTCTACGGTATTGTCAGACTTATACAGAAACCCGAAGCCTGGAGACTTTTTTATTATCTTAATTCAGATTATGTACGCGGCATTAAAGAAATGAGCAGAAATGAGTTGTTCATTGAAGTTTATAATGATGGAATGACCATCAAATCAATTACTGACACCTATAATGAATGACCATGCTTTTTCATAAAGCGATATGCTTTATACGCTGGTTTTAGAGGAGTAAATATATATACTATGCCATATCCAATAACCAATGTTATTGAATAAGATACGAGATTTTGTTGCGTACCATTGTATATAGTATAAATTAACCCTGCAAAAAGTATCAGCATAATTATTGCAGATGCGATAAAACGTTTTTTTAACTGAGAGAGCAACCAAGGATACGGATAGCCATCCTTCTCCGTGTGTTGGCGAATAGAAAAAACCTCTTTCTCCGTAAATCCTTCTTTTAAAAGCATTTTTTCAATCTCTACCTTGTTCATATTGTTCCTCTACTCATTGACTAATTCATCCTTCAATTATACCTGACTATCTGTACTTACTACAAATAAAAAAACTAACGCCTTCAACATCTAAAATATTTAAATTACTTAACTCGTCAGCAACACTTTTAAATAGATTGCGTTTATTTAAAAAAAAGGCAATTCTATTCAGACTTTATTTATACTAACCGTCTGTTTGATAGCGTAAAGGTGCTCCCCTACATGGATATATCTTTCAAAGCGAACATCATCCCCCTTGTTTCAGCGGCAGTGGCGCTCGTCTCCCTGTTCGTGGCAACCCGCTCGCTGGCGCAGAGTAAGCTCAGCGCCCGCCTGGCTAGCTACAATGCACGCGGTAGCTATGATGTTTTCCTGACAAAAGAGAGCTGGCTTAAACGCTATTTTGGCAATGCAAATCATCAGGTCAAAATTTATAGTTCAGTGATGTCTGGCACCATAGATTTTGATTATGAGATCAATATCGTGGCGAAAAACGGCGGTATTTACCGGGCGCAGCTTTTTGAAAATATTGAAAAGCGCGAGTACATTGGGATTGGCACCACTGGCCCTGCGTTAAGACCCGCCATCCCTAAGCACAGCCCGCCCAAACAATATGCCAATCAAGGCCGGGTATCTTTTTATGGCACGCCACTCTTTCCCTATTTTTCTGCGGCAGGCCGCGAGGGTGATGTCGATGAACAGG
>Ga0209463_1002223_pt1 | contig 10846 bp, 11 predicted proteins | sample AgamicMgSfrz_FD_187169 | JGI IMG/M metagenome (GOLD analysis project Ga0209463, IMG submission 187169) | Agave microbial communities from Guanajuato, Mexico - Mg.Sf.rz (SPAdes) (version 2) | ecosystem: Host-associated > Plants > Phyllosphere > Phylloplane/Leaf | place: Guanajuato, Mexico... | reverse complement strand
AAATTACAACATCCATCATATATCTATTAATCGGAAATCTGAAATTAGTTACACGAAACTGCGATTTCTGTGTAGCATTTGGCTATAATGGTGCTATAATAATTAATTATACAAAATCGCGACTTTAGGACAAATCAACGCATAGAGTTTAACACAGTGTAGCGTTGCAGAACCGAAGGATTCACGTGCATTCTCATTCGTATGCTTTTCCAAAACAAAATTCAACTATTTAAAAAAGCGCTTTATCTCAAAGGAGGATCTTCATGTCAAAGGCCATTTCCATCTTCGATACGACTTTACGTGACGGCACACAAGGGGAGGGTGTCAGTTTATCGGCAGATGACAAGCTTAAAATTGCCAAGAAACTCGACGACCTGGGTGCTCATTATATTGAAGGCGGAATTCCGGGCAGCAACACCAAGGACATTGAGTTTTTCAAAAGAGTAAAAGAATTGAATCTCAATGCCAAGGTCGTTGCTTTTGGCAGCACACGTCGCAAAGGAAGCATTGCCAGCGAAGACGCCAATTTGAAGCGGATGATCGAATCCGGTGCACAGGCAGCAACATTGGTCGGTAAATCATGGGATTTCCACGTTCATACCGCCTTGCAAACCACTTTGGAAGAAAATCTATCCATGATCTATGATTCGATTGCTTATTTGAAGCAGAATGGAATGGAAGTTATTTTCGATGCCGAGCACTTCTTCGACGGATTCAAGCATAATCCGGAGTATGCTCAAGCGGTGTTAACGAAAGCTCATGATGCTGGTGCAGACTGGCTTGTCATGTGTGATACCAATGGCGGAACCATGCCGCACGAAGTGTACGAGATTGTATCCAGACTCTCTGGAAGTCTCCCTCATGCTCATCTCGGGATTCACACACATAATGACTGTGAACTGGCTGTCGCCAATACGCTTAGCGCTGTACAAGCTGGTGCCAGACAGGTTCAAGGCACGATGAATGGTTATGGAGAACGATGCGGCAATGCCAATCTAGCCTCCATTATCCCGAACCTGCAGCTCAAGCTTGGATATGAATGTGTGTCCGAAGATTCGATGAGACAGCTTACGAACGTAGCCCGCTATGTTAGCGAGATTGCCAATGTGAACATGCCGATTAACCAACCTTATGTTGGTAATGCAGCCTTCGCACATAAAGGCGGCATTCACGTCTCTGCCATCCTGCGCGATTCCCGCACCTACGAACATATTGTGCCTGAACTTGTCGGGAACAAACAGCGTGTACTTGTCTCCGAGTTGGCTGGTCAGAGCAACATCGTCTCCAAAGCACAGGAGCTTGGGCTGGAGTTCGATCCAAGCAGCGCCAATTCACGCCAGATCATTGAAAAAATCAAAGATCTCGAGCATCAAGGTTATCAGTTTGAAGGCGCGGATGCCTCTCTTGAGCTGCTCATTCGTGAAGCGAACGGAGATATGAAGGAACTATTCACTTTTGAATCATTCAAAATGCTTGTGGAAAAAACAGCCGGCAATTCCGTTGTCTCCGAAGCATTCGTGAAGCTCAATGTGGGTGGAACAAGCGTCTATACAGCTGCGGAGGGCAACGGTCCGGTCAATGCGCTTGATAATGCTCTTCGGAAAGCACTTGTCCAATACTTCCCTTCACTCGCCAACATGCACCTCTCTGACTATAAAGTTCGTGTACTTGACGAGAAGGATGCGACAGCAGCCAAAGTACGTGTTCTAATTGAATCCAAGAATACGGAGAATACATGGAATACGGTCGGTGTTTCTGAAAACGTCATTGAAGCAAGCTGGGAAGCCCTTGTTCACAGTTTCCGTTATGCCCTGCTTCAGGAAAAATTACAGGATGAGCCGAATGTAGTTCACACAGCCATTCATGGATTAAGCAACCATTAACGCTTATTTCCCGGAAAATAAATGAAGCGCCTGTCTCCAAAATGAATTGGGACAGGCGCTTATTGTTTGATTTACTAGTTGATAACTTTCTTAATTTTACGTTCCAATTCTTTTTCAGGCAAAATGCCGAGTATGACTTCCTGGATCACCCCATTTTTGTCAATCAGCACATTGGTGGGAAAAGCAACACCATTATATTTTGCATATGCCTCCCCGTCTTCATCAAGCAAAATAGGGAACGTCAGTTTGTATTCCTCCACAAAAGCTTTAGCATCTTTCAGCTTATCGTAAGGCGTCACATTGACCCCATACATATCCAATTTATCTTTGTACTTGGCCGCCAAGGTATTAAGTGCAGGAGCCTCCTCCTTGCAGGGTTCACACCAGGAAGCCCAGAAGCTGACAAATACAGCCTTTTCCTTCGCCCCTCCTGCGGTATATGTTTTTCCATCCATGCCTTTCAGAGAAAATCCCGGAGCCAGCAATCCCGCTCTTGGTCCCGTTTCTGTTGGAAGAGGCTCTTCTTGTTTAAACACTGCAGCGATTCCATCATCCGCATTTTGAGCCAGTGCAATTCCAATCAGCAATACAACACCAAGCAGTATGTATATATTCCGTTTCATGGCTAGCCACCTTCTTATAGAATCAGCATTTCAGTAAGACTTCATTGCCTTCGTTTCATTACCAGTGGTTCTAACCACTTGATTACGAATGCGCATGGGATATCACTCGTACCTTGTTGCAAAATACTCTCTTTAATATTGTACCCTTTTCCTTTAAAATTTTACAATCAGGGATATACAAATCCAAACAAAAAAGGACCCCTGCCTAAGCAGGAGCCAAAGAGAGAGGGGTGAATACAAAATGGCAGCACTTCACGGACAGCAAAACACGGTCTTCATCTCTTCTTCCGTAGAGCAAGAAATGTCGAAACACATGTATAATTCGCTGCCGCAGGAAGCCTGCGGGGTTGTGCTGGGTGAAGCTGCAGCGGGCGGCATACGAATCAGTCGGTTTCAGCCAATTCGCAACGTTGCGCCTAACCCGCTGCATCACTTCAGCCTTGATGAAGCGGAATGGATTCGTTGCATATTTAACGAGTCTCAGCTCATCGGCATCTTTCACTCGCATCCGCAAACCAATCCAGTACCGTCCGATCAAGATCTCATTGCCCTTCCAGCTTACGCCGGATTAATCCAGGTGTACCTAATCGGCACTCCTGATCGGACAAGCGGATCCGAACCGCAAATGCATTTGAATGGTTATCAAATCCAGGCCAATATTGTTGATGACCCCAGCAAGGAAAATCAGCAAAAGTGCTATAACCTTCAGCCAGCACAATTACGCATGACTTAAGTGGGTATACAAGTCACCCAATGTTTCGATATTTTTACGCGTCATATCCTCCAAATAACATGACCACAGCTGCGCGGTCATCTTGGCATCTTCCAATGCATGATGGCGTCCATAGATCGGAATCCCTCTTGATTCCAGCAGTTCATCGAGACCATACCCCGGTCTTCCCGGCTCCAGCCAGCGAGCCAGCATCATGGTGTCGATCAGCCGATGTGTCAGCCGAACCTTGGAGGTGCGCCAAAGTGCTGCATTCAGAAAAGCCCGGTCATGTGCACTTGCATGCGCAACCAGCACGCTACCTCCAACAAAAGACATAAAATCATGCAAACCCTCAAGGAGTGAGGGTGCATCAACGGTCATTTGCTGTGTAATGCCTGTAAGTTCGGTAATATGCTCAGGTACCGCAGCCTTCGATTGAACAAGTGTATAAAACTGCTCTCCTTCCAGCACTACACCACCACTGATGCGCACAGCGCCAAACGATAGGATCTCATCTCCATGCTGCGGAGCAAAGCCTGTCGTTTCCAGATCGAAAACAACAGCATCCAATTCATTCAGCGGCGTATGAAGAACTTCCGGTCTGCGCTGCTCCCTCATCATTGAGCGAATGAACGCCATGTGTTGCGCCGTTGGGGCCCCCATTATGGAAGCGATGGCAGAAGGAACCCCTCCCTGACGCAGCGAATTCCAAAATCCAGTATTGCCCCTTGCCGGCTCTCTCATGGACGTCTCCTTTCTGCAAAACGTAGTTGTCTTTGCAGTGCACGGTGCACGCGTCGCACCTGTCCTAACGTATCCTTCAGTTCATAATGCATCTGTTTTTGCTTCATTTGTTTCTCATCCAGAAAACCACTGCTCTGCTGCAGCCCACCTCTAATGACTACAGGTGTACTGCGTCTAAACTTCAGTGCAATCATGAAAGCACGCCCTGCCGCATCAAGTAACGTAAGGGGAACCGCTTCAAGGGACACCAATCTCTGAATTCGCTTGAGCGTAGATGTTTCCTTGATCCCATGCTGCAGTGCCAGGAAACGCGCACTGTTTACCAGTGGGATATATAAGCCATATTTGACATCAAATCCGCCAGCATGTTCACCAAACCGTTCCGTGACCACCTGACCCAGAATATTAAGGGTTGCCTTGTGTTTAACCGTATTACGCAGTACAGCATCAGATAGCTCGGGAACGGCTCTGAAGCCATCATAGAACTCGGTAGTCCATTCCTCCGCCAGACTTTTATCTCCTGCCACAAAACGCATATCCGAAGCAATGATCAAATTCCGCACAGGTTCCCATGCCAGATCCGACCTCCACGCCTTGAGCTGCTCCTTCCAGGATTCCAGTGTTTTACGCCATAACAGCTCGGAACACATCACTTTCCCTTCACATTTGGCATAACCTAATTCTTCAAGCATATCAGCCATTCGTCGTCCGAGTTCGGCAAAATACTCTTCTTTCCCCTCGTGCGGGGTATCGCTGATAATCATGCCGTTGTCCTGATCGCTCCATAATGTAGCTTCTTCCCTGCCGGAACTGCCAAATACGATAAAGGCATAGGGGACGGGAGGCCGGCCGAAGCCTTCCTCTACCATCCCCTGGATGCATAACTCTACTGCTTTCCGGTATATCCGGTCATGCAGTTCATTTACCGTTTGGTACCACTCGATCGGCGACAAGGAAGCGGACAACAATTCCTGGAGCTCATTCTGCAAAACTATACGTGCCTGGCGCAGCTCCTCGGAAGAAGCGGCACCATCGATCCCCTGATAGGACCAAGAATGGTTTATAAACGGGATAGGTTCCATCATGTCCTGCCTCCTTGAAGCGTGATTCAGTCATCATTCACCTTAGGAGCTGAACGTACCGCCACCACTCGTTTTACCTTCAATACTTTTCATTTGCTCAGGGTACCCATAAGTACCGTGCTCACTAAGATCCAGACCCATGGTTTCCTCTTCTTCTGTTACACGGATACCCATGATGGCTTTCATTCCGCCAAGGATAATGAAGGAAACAACCAGTACGAAGGCGAATGCACCTACCAGACCCAAAAGTTGAACTCCCAGCTGATGGAATCCACCGCCGTAGAACAGACCCGCTTGACCTACACCTACACTTTCAGCGAGCTCCGGAGTTGCGAACAATCCTGTGGAAATCGCTCCCCACATACCAGCGATACCATGAACGGAGAACGCGTAGATTGGATCGTCAATTCCTTTGCGATCGAAGAATTGAGCGGTGAAGAATGTGATAATACCTGCCAATGCACCGATAACCAGAGCTGCCCATGGCTCTACAAAGGCACAAGCACCTGTAATGGCAACGAGTGCTGCAAGCACACCGTTCAGCATGCTAGGAATATCGGATTTACCAAGAACAGCCCAAGAGATCAACAGTGCAGCAACACCACCGGCTGCAGCGGCAACGTTTGTAGTCAACGCAACATAACCGAAGAATCCATCGCCCATAGCAGACAATGTGCTACCTGGGTTGAATCCGAACCAACCAATCCACAGGATGATAACCCCGAGAACAGAGTACACTTGGTTGTGACCTGGAATGATGTTAGGTTTTCCGTCTTTGTTGTATTTACCAATACGCGGTTTCAACAGGATCGTAGCTACCAGTGCCGCTGTTGCACCCGTCAAGTGAACTACAGTTGAACCTGCGAAGTCTTGCATCCCCAGCTCTGCGAGCCAGCCGCCGCCCCATACCCAGTGAGCAACAACAGGATACATAATAATGGTGTAAAGTGTTCCAAAAACAATATATACGCTCATTTTTGCACGTTCAGCCATACCACCGCAGGCAATAGCCAGAGATACTGCTGCAAAAGCGAGATGGAATACAAATTTTATGGTAAGCGGAACATCGGAGAAGGCCAGTGATTCGAATGAAGCAGCCATTTGGTCACCACTCAGGAAGAATCCTGTTGTTCCAAAGAAGCTGTTACCGTTACCGAAACCAAGACCGAAGCCGAGAGCCCAGAAAGCAATAACCGAAATGCCCAATGTCAGGATCGTTTTACCCGCAATATGTCCTGCATTCTTCATTCGTGTTGAACCTGCTTCCAATAAAGCAAATCCCCCTTGCATCAAGAAAACCAGCACAACAGCCAAAAACGTAAAGGCTGAGTTCAGACCGGTTTGAAGTTCAATGTTAGTCGGCCCTTCCGCAGAAGCGAATGCGCTGACCGGGAAAGCCAACAAAGTAAGTATTAATAACACCGAAACCAACCATTTCTTTCTCATGTACCCCACTCCCTCTTATGTTAAGTTTCTTCACATATCGTGAAACTCTTAATGTCATTATAAGCAGAAGACAGGAAAGTTGACAAGAGTATTTTAAACAAATCCAAAAAATATTTCTGGGAATAAAGTCATGCGTCTTTTTCTTGCACTTAAGTACATATTCATGCTCTATGAGCACATAGATATAGAAGCACGGCTTAGGGTGAACAAAGCATAACGTTTGACTGTATGGTTAAAGATCATGTATCATAACTATATAGTAAGAAAAGAATGGGGCGGAGTCTGTAAAGCCGCAGGTGGAATCTACAATTCCCTACATTAGAACTTGCAAGCGAGGTGAATACCATTGGGGATATGAAACTGTTTCGGATTGGCGAACTTGCCAAGACCGCTGGTGTGAGTGAACGGACGATTGATTACTACACGAAGCTTGGTCTGATCGCTCCTGAAGAGCGGACAGAAAAAAACTATCGTCTCTATAGTAATGAAACTTTAACCAGACTCGAACGTATTGTACAGATGAAACAAGAGAAATATAGTCTCGACGAGATCAAGCAATCTCTTGAGAAGTGGAGCCTGGTTAGTACAGAAGAGCAGGTTGCCAGTAAGCTGACAACGCTTGAACTCCATGTTCAGCAACTTGAGCGAGAGGTCAATGAACTCAAACCGCTGCTTGGCGAGATGAAACCTGTACAAGCACGTAAAATGATGGCAGGCCTACTCACGAAAAGTGCCGGTACGATGGAAGCTTTGAAAATCTTGCTTGAGAACACCATGATGTAGCTTATTATTAGAAAGCGGAGGAATGAATATGAGTTTTAATAACGGTATGTTCATTTTGATCATTATCGCCTTTTTGCTCTCCTTATGGGCGCAATTTCGCGTTAAAAGTACATTCAACCGTTGGGCTGGCGTGCAAAACCTGAATGGCATGACCGGGTATGATGCAGCCCGTCATATGCTGGATGCCAACGGTCTGCACGATGTTCCGATTGAACCCGTTCGCGGCGCTCTCTCAGACCACTACGATCCGATTAACCGGGTTGTACGATTGTCTGAACCTGTATATTATGAAAATTCGATATCAGCTGTTTCCGTAGCCTGTCACGAGGTCGGCCATGCGATACAGCACAAGGAAAGCTATCCGATGCTGGCACTTCGCCACCGGATCTTCCCGATAGTGAACTTCGCATCGGGACTTGCACCTTTTCTGTTGATTGCTGGTTTCATCTTCAACGCCATGAACCTTGTTGGTATCGGTATTATCTTCTTCTCCGTTACCGTTGCGTTCCAGCTGATCACGCTGCCGGTAGAGTTTAATGCCAGCAATCGAGCACGTGAAATCATGGTTTCCGAAGGCTACATTCGCAATGAAGAAGAAAAAGGCGTAGCCAAGGTACTGAACGCCGCAGCTTTAACGTACGTTGCCGCTGCACTGATCTCACTGCTTGAATTGATCCGTTACATCGGAATTTTTAACAGTCGCGACTAAACCAAATACAATAGAAACAAAAAACAATACCCCACCGTTACTCGGATGGGGTATTGTTTTGTTGTAGACCGAAATAATGAAGTAAAAACGAACGAAATGACTGTGCTACAAGTGGCAATTTGTCATCGGCCCGATGGATTAAACCAATGGTCCGCGTTACTTTCGGATGAGAAATGGCCACATGTGCCGGTTGTAGTGGATTGGTCTGGAAAAGTGCCATTTCCGGCAGCAGACTCACTCCCATGCCCGCAGCAACCAAGCCGCGGATGGTATCGGTCTCTTCACCTTCAAAAGCGATTTTCGGTGTAAACCCCGCTTCCAGGCAGGCATGCCAGACTATTGGACGCAAAGAATACCCTTTGCTGAACAGAACAAATTTATCATCTTTGAGCTGTTCAAGCGCAATCTCCTCTTCGCCTGCAAGCGGGTGATTCGGAGGAAGAATTGCATGTAATTCTTCAGTTAATACGATATCACCTGCGACCTGATCATGCTTTTCCGGAAAAGGCGATATGAAAGCCAGATCCACCTCAGCAGATAGCACGTCACGGATGAGCGTCGGAAACATGCCCTGTTTAAATCTGAATTTGACGTTGGGATAACGCTGACGAAATGCGGCCACGACCGATGGAATCAGATGAATACCCAGACTATGAGGAAAACCAATACGAATTTCACCATGTTCCGGGTCCAAAAATTCATGAACTTCTCCGACTGCTTTGTCTAGATCCTTTAGTATGCCTTCAATGCGTTTACAAAAGAGCTGCCCCACTGCGGTCAACTGTAGATTCCGCCCCTTTTGCATAAAGAGGTCAACACCCAGCTCTTCCTCCAGTTGATGAATCTGGCGACTCACCGCGGACTGTGCAACATGCAGCTCTTCAGCTGCCTGGGTCACATGCTCCTTTTGTGCCACTTTCAAAAAGTAATGCAACTGTCTTAATTCCACTCGCCTGATCTCTCCAATCTGCTATACCCTTCTTAGCCCTGCCTGCACTCCGTCTTCAGATCACAACAAACGCATTACTGCTTTCTAAACTTTCTTGGCTGCCATATTCGGATAAGAAGTCCGTAGATAAAGAATCCACCTAACAATCCACCCAAATGAGCCATCCAGTTAATGCCCGACATGGCAAACGAGAAAATAATACCGAACGCAAGCAGAGTGTATAACGTTTTGCGCGATGCCTCATCCATCATCGTCCGCTGGAACAAAGCAACATACAGAAACGCACCATAAATCCCGTAGATGGCTCCGGATGCCCCTACAGAGATTGTTGTATCTCCTGCAGAGTTATACCAAGCAAGTGCTAAAACATTACCCAGAACCCCGCTGCCCAAATACAATAAGCCATATCTTACCGACCCGAGCAAGCGCTCCATAGGAGGCGCAAATACAACCAGCGCAAAGCTGTTAAACAATAGATGACTGAAACCTGCGTGAAGAAAAATGGACGTAAAGTACCGCCACCATTCTCCCGAGAATAACTCATGGTTTGTCAAAGCGCCAAACTTCAGCAATGTCATCGTATTCGTCGATCCACCATTGACAGCAAGTATAATAAACATAACGACATTGGCAACTAACAGAATCGACGTCAGCGGGAAAAACTTTAAATAACTTCTCCAATTTTCATAACGAATAAATATCATAAGCTTCCTATTTCACTCCACCCTGTTCAGTTCTTCCTTCACTTCTTATCCATTATCGTAATTACTCACCTGAATTGGACAATGCCTTTCATAAAAGATTATAATGGATTTTGGCACGGATCACCAATTTAAGGAGGAACATTATTATGGCACAAGAACGTACAGGCGCAGCCACATTCAAAGGCAACCCTATTACATTGATCGGACCCGAATTGAAAGTGGGCGATCAAGCTCCCGATTTTACATTGAGCAAAAACTTGCTTGAAGATGCATCCCTGAAAGACTTCGCAGGCAAAATCAAACTAATCAGCGTCGTTCCTTCACTGGATACTGGAGTATGCGATGCCCAAACTCGCCGCTTCAATGTTGAAGCCGGAGACCTTGGCGAAAATGTTGTCGTTTTGACGGTAAGCGTTGACCTTCCATTCGCACAGGAACGCTGGTGCGGAGCAGCCGGTGTAGACCGCGTTGTAACATTGTCCGACTACAAAACACGCTCTTTCGGCGAAAACTACGGTGTTCTGATCAAGGGATTCCAATTGGACATGCGTTCCATCTTCGTAGTGGATACCGAAGACCGGATTACATATGTGGAATATCTGCCTGAGATGACAGAATCCCCTAACTTCGAGCAAGCCATTGCTGCTGTAAAAGCTTTGCTGTAAAAGGAATCCACGTTCAGAACAAAAGCGAGGAAGGTTCACCTTCTCTCGCTTTTTGTTTTACCATCCATCTATTTCAATCGTTTGCCTTATATTTGACGAGCTTCTTATCGAGCACAGAAAACAGATTCATGATCGTTCGATAATTGGAACCCAGATCTCCAAGCGAACCACGTGAAGCTGAATACATATCTACTGCACTTCGAACCGGACTTACCGAAATAACTGAAACCGTAATATCCATGGTCCTCCCAAACGTCGTGCGTTTCTCCAGAATAATCTCTCCGACCGAAGGAACCTCGTGAAGCACCTTATAACCCGGAATCTTTTTCAATGTCGAAGAAACTTCTTCCCAGGCTCTTTCTTTGGATAAATTATAATACCGTGTTTTTAATTTGGGATCCTTGGCTCGATCGCTGGTTCCCTCCATACTGCGGATGATACCGACGAGCGTTCTCTTTAAGGTCAAGACCCTTCCTCCTTTGAATGTAACCGTTCCATTTATGTATTCTAGTGTAACATTGTTCAGGTAGTAACAAAAGGGCGTAC